>Ga0111538_10014540_pt1 | contig 10371 bp, 11 predicted proteins | sample SoiMethybrSBSTD1_FD_79669 | JGI IMG/M metagenome (GOLD analysis project Ga0111538, IMG submission 79669) | Bulk soil microbial communities from a Populus tree surrounding site in Tennessee, USA - Soil MetaG P. TD hybrid SBSTD1 (version 2)... | ecosystem: Environmental > Terrestrial > Soil >... | reverse complement strand
GCCGCGTAGTTCCCGCCGTATATCAGCCAGTCGCTCGGATTCTCGACGGCGCGCAGGAGCCGGTCCTGCGTCACCGGCTTGAACTGGTCGACCGCGGTTGCGCCAACGGCCAAATTCGGGCCAATGGAAAGAACCGCCATGCCCACCGCCATAAACGCCGCGCCCATTCGCGTGGCCATCGTTCCCCGATTCATCCCGTTCTCCTTGGCGCGTCGGTCGGTTCGGACCGATCGTCGTGCGTCTTGTCGTTCCCGCGGTGCGCGGGCGCTACAAGGCACCTCTGCCGGACAATAAGCGGCGGCGATGCGGCGGGCCATCGGGAATGCTTGATGATCTTCGTAGGGCGACCTCGATCGGTAGACACTGGAAACCATTTCAGTTGGGGAAGCCGTCGCTATCCTGGCAAGCGCCACATCCGTTTTCGCAAACGAACGAATGCGTGTTCGCGGTGGCCGAAGTGGTCGTGGATCTCGGCATCTGGGTGGAACTCGACATCGCGACGATTTACGGGATCCCGCTCGTACTCGCAGCCTTCACCCGCAATCGGCGACTGTTGTGGGGACTGATGGCCGCGCTCACGCTCGCGACGTTTATCACCTATGCATTGCAAATACCGGTCGGCGCATTCGAACTGCGCGAGGCATTGTTCGTCAACCGCGTACTCGACGCCGTGGCGCTGCTGCTCACCGCGGGTTTGCTCCACATGTGGATGGTGTCGCTGGATATCCGGGAAGCGCAGGCGCATTTTCTCCAGGAGCAAAACCGTAAGCTCGACGTCGCCAATGACTTGCTTATCACCCGCGAATCGCAGATCGTCCGTCAAAACGAGGAGCTGATTCGCCGTCGACTCGAGGTCGAGGACGCAAGTGGTCCAAGACACCCCTCCTCAACGCCGTCTCGCATGACGTACGCAATCCGGTGAACACCATCAACCTCATGGCCGAGGTGATTCGCCGCACCGCGGAGGACCGTTGGCCGGATTCACCGTTTGCCCGAAATGACCGAACGCCGCGTGCTCGATGCCGTCCAGCAGCACTTCGCCATCGCTGGACCACCGGTAGCCATGCTTGTGGCCGCTTTATTGGGGCGGGAGGCGAAGGCAATGCCGAGCTGTTTGTTCGAGGTAGGCCAAAAGCGTTATTCATCGGATCATGATGGAGCGCCAACAACCCCGCGCTCGCTGGCGTCTCGTGCATGAATCCTGAAGGTCACGATGACCCGCGTCCCCCGTCCGGGTGCCGATTCGACACTCAACTCGGCGCCCACCGCCCCAGCGCGCTCGCGCATGATCATCAGCCCCCAGCCATGGTCTTTCGCGGGCTGCTTCGATGTCGACGAGTCGAATCCGCAGCCGTCATCCGCGATGGCGAGGCGGCTGACATCGGACGTCGTGTCGAATGTCACGGTAACCTTCCCGGCTCGCGCATATTTGGCCACGTTGGTGAGCGCCTCCTGGGCGATTCGGAAAAATGCCTCTTCTACAGCCGGCGACAGCCTGCGCGTTGGCCCTTGCTCGACTACCGTCGTCACGACGCCCGTGCGCTTGGCGAACTGTTCGGCGTACCAGCGAAGCACCGGGGTCAATCCGTAGTCATCCAATACCGCGGGCCGCAACTCCGCCATTACGTTGCGTATGCTCTCGATGGTTTCTTCCACCAGCTTCAGCGAATCGTTCAGCCGCGCACCCATTCCCACCGCCATCGAGGGCGCCGATGCGATTTTCACGATATTCAAGTTGATGCTCAGCGCTGCCAATTTCTGCCCGACAAGATCGTGCAGGTCGTTCGCCAGCACCCGCCGTTCGGTCTCCTGCACTTCGACCAGCCTGCGTGAAACCTTGGCTGCTTCGAGTTTCTCGTTTTGATGCGCAATCAGTCGCACTTGAGCATCGCTGGTGTCCGCTGCCACCATCCTGACGTGGAGCAGCGCTGCGATAAGCAGCAATTCCACGACATCGAGCACGCGGTTGACGAAGAATGTCTCCTTCAACGTGAACGCACCGTGCCCAATCTGGATGGCATACACGGCGAACGTAGTAAACGTCAGCAATGCCGTCAAGCTCCAGAGCAATCGGCGGCTGCGTGTGGGCCCGACAAGCAGCAACGGAAGGCCAAAGATTGCGGCAACGTCCAGTTCAACCCATGTGACGACATCTATGGCGATGAGGCCCAGCGTAACGACGTACACCGCCACAAGGAGCGCGGTTTGTTGATCATGTGAGCGTACGCGGCCAATCGAAGGTCCGATAGTGGACCCGCGCGCTAGCATGAGCGGGCCGAGTCAAATGGGAACATATGCGCGGATCTCCTCGTGAACGGCGAACGCTATTGCCATCGGCTGGGCCCCTTGCGAGCATGGCTGAGTACATGGCGTCATCGAATCGCAACCTAAGTTGCGCGGAATCGTTCGACGGGTACGCCTGCTTGCAATCCGCAAGCTCGACGATCTAGGAATCGATTTTCGGGGACGCTGATTTCAGTATCCGACGCGGCACCTCACCTCGGCGGTACCGCGCGACAATGCTAGGACCCAGAACCGCGCGCCGCCCTGGGGCGCCATGATCGCCCCGCTTGCGCTGACGAGTTCATCAACCTCGGTAGGCGCACCGAGTCCCAATGATTGATGTGGACGGTGGCCACCAACCGGATCGATCGGACGCCGCACGGGCTCCTTGGAACCCGTGCTACGCGGGACAGCGACAGACTCAGAACCTCTCGTTAATGGAAGCCGTGAGACTGCAATTCGCCTTGCGATTGTTATCCGTGGAGACTAGGCGTATTCGCCTCTGGCCACCGGCGTCTGACATCCGGGGTTCCGAGCTTCGAACACTCCAATGGCCGTTACGCCAATACAGGTACTGTCCATATATCGAAGCGGCAATACCCACCGAACCAACTACAAGCAGTACAGGTTCTGCGATCATCGTTCTGCTCCTCTTGGTTGCGCCGGTTGCAAGTGAATGGTTGGGGCCGCGACAAACCCCGTACCGCTGCGGGCTGCGCCTACCAGGATCCGGATGGGAGCTCAGGCCGACATTCGGTTTCGGCTGGCCGATGAATGTGGCGCCAATCGTCAGCCCCGCATTTGTTTATGTCGCCCGTCCCGATCGCCAATATTGCCAGTTGGCGGAACCGGCCGATGCGACGCCAATTGCAACCGTCCGGCGTCGATCGCATCGCCGTATCTCCCGAACAGCTCGATAACCCGACGCTGAACATCGGCTTCGATTTCGCTGGAACGTGTGGAAACCCGCCACAATTCCAGCGAAGCGCGCGCGGAGCGGGCGATACGCCACCGGAGCAACTGAGCACTATCCGTCGCTTTTACGAGTGCCCGGATGTTGCCTTCCTGAGCATTGCAGAAGTCTTTGATCGCTTCCACACGCACGTCGCGTTGACGGTCTACGCCATCGATCAATATGTCAGCCAGTTCACCGAAGGCGTTGGCGATCTGTTCCTTCTGTGCCGGATGTAACACCCTTGGATGGAAATACATATCATCTCCCTAACGTAGATTGGTGCCTTTCTCGACTGCCCGACTGTGGCAGGAAATCAGGCGGCCTCTGAATGCATATCGACATGAGCCCGAATGATCGGGTCGTCGTGTGGTCGCTTGGCGTCTGAGGTGAGCGCCGCATCGGCTTCCGGTTGATAAATGACCTCCAGGACGCGGAGGGACCGCTTGGAACCGTCGGGGAATGGCCACACGATGGACTGATTCTCGGCGAGACCAAGCAGAGCGGTGCCTACAGGCGCCAGCACGGATATCTTTCCATTGGGCGCATCGGCGTCTTGCGGAAATACAATAGTCACCTCCCGCGTTTCGCCCGTGGCTTGATCTTCAAAACGCAAGCGAGAGTTCATCGTGACGACATTCGCAGGGATGCGACGAGGGTCGACCACCTCGGCGTTGTCCAGCTCGTCCGCCAAGCGTTCATGCCTGGCCAGATCGCGCAGGAGAGCAAAGTCGATTGCGCTAATGATGAAATGGTCATCTGTCATGATAAAACCTCGATCTAGTGATGGATCGGTCCGAGACGCCGGCTTTTGACGGCTAGCGGACCTGAATCCAAAGGGTCAAATGAGCAAGTCTCGTAACGAACGAGCGACGACGTGGGTCCAGTTCAATGATGGGGCCAAAGCAGGCACGCGATAAGCTTTGTGATCGGAACATTATTGTTTCCACATAAAGCCCAGTGCGAGATATCGTCTCGTTTTCGGGTCGGTAGTGGACGACCTTCGACTCATTTCGTGACCGGCAATGGCGCCGTTCTATCACCGCCGGAGTGGGACCAGGAACCGATGCCGGAGACACGATGAAGAATCTCGTTGGAATGGCAATCTTTGCCTCGGTCGTCGATGCAAAGAGTTTTTCGGAGGCAGCGCGCCGGCTGGGGCTGTCCAAATCCATGGTAAGCAAGGAGATCACGAAGCTGGAGAAGTCGCTCGGTGCACGCCTTCTGAACCGAACGACTCGCAACTTGAGCGTGACGGAAATTGGCGCGGCGTACTACGAGCACTGTGCGCGGGTCGTTCAGGAGGCCAACGAAGCCGAGCTGCTGGTCGGCAGGCTTCACACCGAACCTCGAGGCGTACTTAAGCTTACTGCGCCCGTTGCGTTTGGCACCCTGCATATCGCACCGGCGCTGCCGGCGTTCCTGGCGCAATACCCTCAGATACAGATCGATCTCACCATCAGTGATCGGTTCTTCGATCTCGCTGAGGAAGGCTACGACCTTTCGATCCGCATCGCGCGAGAACTGCCTCCCAACCTCGTGTCACGTCCACTGGCGGCGATCAACCGGGTGGTCTGCGCCGCACCGGAATACTTCCAAAGCCACGGTGTGCCAGCGACGCCGCGCGACCTCGTCGGACATAACTGTCTCGTCTACACGCACGCCAACCCAGATTCTCAATGGCGCTTTCGCGCAGGAGACGAGGAGATCGTTGTGCCAGTACGCGGAAATCTCCGGTTGAACGACGACGAAGCCATCTGGCAATCCGTGCTCGGCGGCCTCGGGATTTCGCTATTACCCACGTTCATCGTCGGGGAGGACCTCCAATCCGGCAATCTGCAACCGGCATTGACGCAATACGTTGCGTCTGAGCGCAATTTGCATGCGTTGTATCTTCCCAATCGCCATCTATCGGCAAAGGTTCGCGTCTTCATCGACTTTCTGGTCGCCCGGTTCTTGCCTGTTCCATACTGGGATCGCGACTGGTCCACGACCGTTCCGAAGACTGACGGTCACCGACGTTCGACCTCCCGAGGAAGGCGGTAGGAAGCTACGCACCAAAGGTTGCGCATCCGGCGAGGCCGAAGATCTTGCTCTCGGAGCGTTCCAGCGGCCTCGCTACCGGACGAGTCGCTCAGCGATGGGGATTGGCGTATCGAATGCGCTTGACAGCACGTTGTCGCATCCGCATTTACCTAGCGGAGCTGGATGGCGTAGCTGTTACTTTACGAGCGTCACCGGCACATCGGCCAGATAGATCACCTGCCTGGCGATTGAGCCGAGGAGCGCCTCAGTGGTCCCCATGCCACGGGTGCCCATGACGATGCCGTTGCAGTCCATCGTGCGGGCGTACTGGATGATTGTCGAGGGCACGAACCCGGTTCTGACCTCGCTCCCATAGGGTATTTCCGCACGGTCCAACAACGCGCGCGCAGACGAAAGCGCGAGCTTGCCGTCCGCCGGCTCCTCATCAGGGCCGATCAGCGGGTCCTTATCAGGGCCGACCAGCGGCCGTGTCGAATCGACAGCGATACCATCGTTCGGCGGCAGCACATGCAGCAGACGAATCCGGACCGGCGTAACGTCCCGGTGCAGCTTGATAACCAGCTCCACGGCACGGTCCGACCCGGGCGATCCATCTACTGGAACCAAAAGCGTCAGCATTCGAGCGTTCCGCGGTTATCGGAGCAACAGCTAGGCACTGTACCAGCCTGCGACTTCGTAGGGGCTCGCCTGGTCGCCGGCCTTGGCAGGGCGCGATAAGCGTGCGCCCCTCCAGGCATGAAGCAATGCCGCAGTCCGCCTCGATCCGAAGACAAGGCTCTCAGCTGAGGTAGGCGCGCAGCATCCACGCGATCTTCTCGTGTTCCTGCATGAGACCAATCAGGAAATCCGTCGTACCCTCGTCGCCGCACTCGCCGGAAACGAATTCGATATCCTCGCGAAGGCTTCGGATGAGCGCCTCATGATCGGCCAGTAAAGCTTCAATCATCGAGCGCGCAGGATAGCGGTCACCGGTCTGTTCCGTGAGCCGAGTGAGACGCAAATACTGTTCTAACGAACCCGCGGCAAAGCCGCCGAGGGCGCGAGCACGCTCCGCCACTCGATCGACGATCTCGCCAAGTTGCTCGTACTGTTTCTCGAACAAGCCGTGCAGCTCGGCGAAATTCGGGCCTTCCACGTTCCAATGAAAGCGCCGGCTCTTGACATAGATCACAAACTCGTCCGCGAGGACCGTATTGAGAATTGTCACCACCGCTCCGCGCTGATCATTGGAAAGGCCGACGTCGACGAGCGTGCCTTCCCGCACCAGGGTCGCCGATTCCGATGCGCAGTCAAGCCCTCCTTCCAGTCTTCCCGGTTCGAAGTCAGCGGTGATGCTATTTGCGGTTCCAAACATTTCGGTCTCCTTTAAAGATTACAGAGCGCAACTATTGCGATGGGCGCCAGCGCACCCTTGGTTGCCAGAGCATTCGCGAGGTGAGCCATGCGGGCAATATATCTTTTAAAAGACGCTTCGATAATCCCGAATATGTGAACAACGTTGTTTCCATTTGCAGCTCATAGTGCATTGCATGGCGAGCGCGCGGCCTTCCGACATCGCCGGTACGCTGTTTCTGTAGCCCAAGGCGGTCGCACCTATCGCAGCCCGCGCATGCAGAACTCGAGATCGAGGCGTCGACGACGCTTCCGTGCTCGCTCGGACACGCGCACGACGAACGGGTACGCGTCCCGCGGCGCGATGATGACGCGTTCGCGAACGGCGCCTATTGGACCCATTACGGTGCACCTTTAGTCGACGGGCTGCTGGTCGCAGTCACCGAGCGTCAAGAATTCCCTACTCGCCTTATCGATATTTTCCTCTTCAGCTCGTCACCCCCGCGGACATAGTGTCGTCACTAGCGGCATAGCGTCCAAGAGCTGGCGTCCAACACTTGTGGACAACGCGTTGACGCGGGTGACCGCACGCGCGTCGATCTGGAGGCGCGAATTCAAATTCATGACCGAAAGGCGGGGTGTCAATGAAACCGGAATTGCAGCGTCGCAGGTTACTGCCTAGGCTTGCCGTCGTTGCAGTTAGCGGTACGGCGGTCGCCGCAATGGTTCTGGCGGTCGCGGCGTATTCCCAGACTGCGCCGGCAGTGGAGACCGGCGTCGCCCCCAAGGCAGCCGTCGCCAGGGCGCTCGCAACGGACAGCACGATCGTCGAAAACGCGAAGACTCTGCTCGAGAAAGGCCGGACAATTTTCCGGTTCGAGACGTTCGGCGACGAGGCGTGGTGGACGGACACGATTCAGTTGCACAAGGCAATCGCAGGCGAGCGCCATGGTGGCATCGGCGCCGGAGTCAGCCCCGCGACCGCGCTCGCCGTCGGTCTCAAGGTCGACATCGACGCAATACCCAGGAACATCCAGCAACACATCCGGCTCGGCAAGGTCGACCTCGGGGACCCTGCCCTCACGTTGACACTGCTCGAGCTCGACGCTGTCGTCGGCGTCAAGGCGACGCTCGGCGACGACCGCAACGGCATCAGGAAGCTGGGCGTCACGTGCGCGCTGTGTCACTCGACTGTCGATGATTCGTTCGCGCCGGGCATCGGGCATCGACTCGACGGCTGGCCGAACCGCGACCTGAACGTTGGGCTGATCGTGTCGCTCGCTCCCAATCTGCAACCGATCGCCGATCTACTGCAAACCGACGTGCCGACGGTAAAGACCGTGTTGAACAGCTGGGGTCCCGGTCGTTACGACGCCTGGCTCGACAAGGATGGCAAGGCATTTCGTCCGGACGGGGGACAGGCGGGCACATTGATCCCGCCCGCCTTCGGTCTGGCAGGCGTCAACCTGCACACATGGACCGGCTCCGGTTCGGTCCCGTACTGGAACGCTTACGTGGCAGCCACGCAAATGCGCGGCACCGATGTGACGTTCTTCGATCCGCGCTTGAGCGATCCCGTGCAGTATCCGGTGGCAGCGCGAAGCGGATCCTGGGACACACGTGGCAGCGACCCGGCCAACGCATCGGCCAAGCTCGACGCACTTCATTTCTACCAGCTCTCGATCCCCGCGCCGACCCCGCCGGCGGGTTCGTTCGACGCGGCCGCCGCGGAACGAGGCAAGGCATTGTTCGTCGGGAAGGCGCAGTGCGCCGGCTGTCACGTCCCACCGAGCTTCACCGAGCCGGGTTACGCGATCCACAAGCCCGAAGAGGTCGGCGTCGACAGCTTCCAGGCCGACCGCTCTCCGACACACGGCTATCGGACGGCTCCGTTGGCAGGTCTTTGGGCACATCAAAAAGGCGGCTTCTACCACGACGGCCGGTTTGCAACGCTCGGCGACGTCATCAACCACTACGATCGGCTTTTCGGCCTGAGCCTCAGCGCGGCGGAGAAACAGAACCTCGTTCATTTCCTGCTGTCGATCTGATCGCTGGGACTGCGGCGCTCATCCGAGGCAGCGACTCGCGACCGCACACCCGGGCCACCCGCTCGAAGGTCGATCGTTGGCGCCGCCAGTCCCTGCTATGCCCGTCTGGGTTTCGACGGCGCGCGGCTTGCGCCTGCAGAAGAGCTCGCTGCCTGCCACTCGAGGTGTGACCGCGTAGCGGGCTCCTGCATCGCCCGCCATGCCGGCACGAGGCCAAGCGCGACAAGCATCGAGCGTTCGATGAGATGCACGCGCGGCACGCTGCCGGCGTGCACCAGCTCGCTACGGTCCGCTTCGGGGTGCCCGCCACGGACTGGCAGACCCACGCGCTGCCGAGCTTTACTTGGAAACAGCGTTGTGACGCGCGACCGCCTTAAGACCGCCGCCAGCGTCCTCATCTTCCTATCGTTGGCGCTTAGCGGCGCGCTGCCCGTGGAGCTCAAATTGCAGGATTACATCCAGGATGTCCTCGTCGCCGTCGATTTGTACGGCGAGCCCACCATGCCCGTTGAGCGTGCTGCCCAGCTCGCGCGCGCTGCAGGCGCGCGCCTGCAGATTCTGTACGTTGCAAGCCCGCGCGTGCACCAGTCCACCACAGCGCGGTTACATGCGGTGGCAGCCGGCGTTCGCAGCCGGTACGGCGTCCCCGTGGAGGTTGATGTGGCGGCCGGTCGCCCGCACAGCGCCATCGCCTCTCGTGCCGCCGATGCCGGCGCGGACCTCGTGGTGCTTGGTGCTCATCGCCGGAGCCTGATGCGCGACATGTTCGTGCGGCCGACCGCTGAGCGCAGTCGCCACGAATATCCGGCTCCGATCCTGATCGTGAACGGCGAGCCGCGAGGAGCGTATGACCGCATCCTGGTACCAACGGATTTCTCGGCGCCGTCTGCCGAGGCGGCCCGCGCGACGCGTGCGCTGTTCCCCACAGCGTCCCTACACTACCTGCACGTTTTCACCGGCTTGTTCGAAAGCCGTGTGGCGCTCGCTGGCGACGCCGACCAGATCATTGGGTATCGGAATGGGATGATGCTGCGGGCGCGGCAGGAGATCGAGCGCTTTGTAGAGCGCGAGCACCTCCCAACCCCTGCGTCGCTATTGGTCTACCGTGGACATCGAGCTACGTGCATACGGACGGTGGCCACGCAACTCGGCGCGTCGCTTATCGTGCTCGGAACGAGCAAGTCGCGCATTGTCGCCGCCTTGCCGGGTAGCGTGACCGGTGAGCTCGTCGAGCGCGCGCCCACGGACCTGCTCGTCCTCGATGCTCGCGCCATGCCGCTCGTCAGACGCCGTTCACAAATCGGTGCTCGGGATCTCGGGGACCGCTACTCGGGAGACCGCCTGGAAATCATCGCGTAGCAATGGCTGCTGCGCAGCCCATCGGCATGGTGCAGTATGCGACCGGTGGTCACATGCGGCCCCTACGCTGAAAACGGATTGGGGCCTTGTATCAGGTAATCGAGATCGATAGCGACTCAGGCGTTCGTCCGGCTTACGACGCACTGGGTGCGCCGCTGCTAACGCTCAGTGGTACGTGAGCCCGAGGTAGCGCGTAAGCTCGTCCCGCGTGATCTTGTCGTCGCGATTAACGTCAAGATCGTTGAATTGAGCCTCGAGTTCGATCGTGCCACGCGCTTCCAGACGCGAGACGGCATTGTCTCGGTCGAGATCTGCCATATCGAACATTGCGACGTATCGCTCGGCGGACCG
>Ga0111538_10014538_pt1 | contig 10371 bp, 9 predicted proteins | sample SoiMethybrSBSTD1_FD_79669 | JGI IMG/M metagenome (GOLD analysis project Ga0111538, IMG submission 79669) | Bulk soil microbial communities from a Populus tree surrounding site in Tennessee, USA - Soil MetaG P. TD hybrid SBSTD1 (version 2)... | ecosystem: Environmental > Terrestrial > Soil > Tree... | reverse complement strand
TGCCCACGGGTGGCGCATCGACCTTGCACCGGAGGCTGCTTTAACCCCGCCCACTCCCGGCTGGACATCCTTCGGATGGGGGACGGCGGAACCCTCTTAATGGTGGATAAATCCACCACTGAGTTAAGGAACGTTGCTATGCCGGGGCGACCGCGCCGCGGATGTAATCCACGATCTCCTGTGTCGACGCGCCCGGGGTGAACACCTGGGCGACACCCAGCTTCTTCAGCTCGTCGATGTCCTCGGTGGGGATCGTGCCCCCCACGGTCACGATCACGTCGTCGGCACCCTGCTGCTTGAGCAGGTCGACCACGCGGGGCACGAGCGTCATGTGCGCCCCCGACAGGATGCTCAGGCCGACCGCATGCGCGTCCTCCTGGATCACGGTCTCGGCGATCTGCTCGGGCGTCTGGTGGAGACCCGTGTAGATCACCTCCATACCGGCGTCGCGAAGCGCGCGGGCGATGATCTTGGCGCCGCGGTCGTGGCCGTCGAGCCCCGGCTTCGCGACCACCACTCTGATCTTGCTTCCTTCCACGGGCGCGGCAGTCTACGCGGCGCGTCGCAAGGTCGGGTTCAATTGCGGCTGTGGATCCGCTGACCTGCAGCCTTGCGGTACTGGTATCGGCGGCGCTCGGGGGGAGCGGCGACGCGCGCGCGTTGCCGGTCACGATGCAGGACGACGCGATCATGCTGCACCGGACGCCGGCCCAGATACAGGCCGCGACGCGCCGCATGGCCCGGCTCGGCGTCGACCGGGTTCGGCTGACGGCCGGCTGGTCCGTGCTCGCTCCCGACCCGGAGTCGAGGAAGAAGCCGCAGTTCAACGCCGCCGACCCCGACGCCTACCCGCAGGAGCAATGGTCGCGGCTCGACCGCGCGGTCACGGCAGTGACGACCGCCGGGCTCGATCCCCAGATCGACGTCGCGTTCTGGGCGCCGCGGTGGGCAGTCGCGCGCAAGCGGAAAGCGCGCCGCGGCCGCTACCGCTGGAAACCGAACGCGCAGCTCTTCGGGCAGTTCGCCGAGGCGGTTGCGCGCCGCTACAGCGGCAGGCACCGCGACCCCGCGCGGCCCGGCCGGCGGCTGCCGGCCGTGCATCTCTGGACGACCTGGAACGAGCCCAATCACCCGTCGTTCTTGCTCCCGCAGTGGGAGCGTGTCGACGGCAACTGGGAGCCATACTCGCCGCACCTCTATCGCGAGATGCACGAGCAGGCCTACGCGTCGCTCAAGCGGATCGACCCGGAGAACCAGGTGCTGCTGGGCGGAACGGCCGCGCTCGGCTCGTCGGCACGCGGGCACAACCGCGGCATCCCGCCGCTTCGCTTCCTGCGCGAGCTCGCGTGCGTGGACCGCCGCGGCCGCCCGCTCGAGCGTCCGGAGTGCGACGACTTCGAGCCGCTGCAGGCGGATGGTTACGCGCACCATCCGTACTCGCTCTACGACAGCCCGGATGCTTCGAGCCCCAACCCGGACGACGTGATGTTGGGCGATCTCGACCGGCTGTCGGACATGCTCGAACGTCTGTACCGGACCGGGCGTATCACGACCCGTCTCCCGATCTTCGTAACCGAGTACGGCTACGAGACCAATCCCCCCGACGTCGTGCGTGGCGTCAGCCTGCGCCAGCAAGCGCGCTATCACGGGCTTGCGACGTTCTTGGCGTGGAAGCAGCAGGACGTCTCGCTGTTCGCGCAGTTCCTCCTCAACGACGTCGAGCCGCCGGAGGGCGCGAAGGGACCAATCGAGGAGTCAGCCGACTGGCAGACCGGGCTGTACTTCAACAACGGCGAGCCGAAGCCCGCGGTCCAGGCGTTCAAGATGCCGTTCTGGGCGGAGAAGCAGTTGCTTCCGGGCGGCGAGTTCGTCGCTCTGTTCGGGCAGGTGCGGCCAAACTCGGGCCGTAAGAGGATGGAGGTCGAGATGCAGGGGCCGAACGACACCTGGATCCCGGTTCAGACCTACGAGACGCGCCCGGCCGGAGACCCCAATTGCGGGTCGGACACGACGTCCTTCCTGACCGACGTGGAGGGTTTCTTCCTGCGCATCACCCCCTACCAGGGGCGGGCCACCTATCGTGCGCGCTGGATCAAGGCGGACGGCAAGTCCGAGTACGGCGTGCCTATCCCGGTGCGCTGACGACGACCTTCATCCGCATCTTCCGCGGATGGTTCTCGCACAGGAGCCTCCAGGTGCCGACCCTGCCGAACCGGTGGCTGTACTTGCCCTCGGTTTTGAACTCTGATGCGAAGGCGATCTTCCTGCTCCCGGGCTTCTTCCCGGCGACGTTGTGCAGGTCGGAGCCCCTCCATCGGAAGAGGACCTTGTCTCCCTTGGCGATCTCGACCCGGTCGGGCTTGAAGAAGTTGTCCTTGAGCTTCACCTCGGTCGTCGCGGCGTGGGCGAGAGGAACGATGATCGCTGTGATGGCTACTGCGAGAACGATTCGGCGCATGCGGTTAGAAAACCGGGCTCTCCGTATAAGTTCCGAAGACGCGCTGGAGGGATTCGACGATCTCGCCCTCGGTGCAGTGCGACCTGGCGCATTCGAGCAACGGCTCCATCAGGTTCGCGTCGCCCGCCGCAGCCGTGCGCAGTGCCTCGAGTGTCGTCTCCACCGCGCCGGCGTCGCGGCGCGCCCGCACCGCCTGGACGCGCCCGATCTGCTTGCGCTCGAGCGCCGGATCGATCTTGAGGATCGCGAGCGGCTCCTCGCTGTCGAGCTTGAAGTCGTTCACGCCCACGATGACCCGCTGGCCCGAGTCGACCTCCTGCTGGTAGCGGAATGACGCCTCGGCGATCTCGCGCTGCGGGTAGTTCTGCTCCACCGCCGCGACCATCCCGCCGAGCTCGTCGATCTTGCGGAAGTACTCGTACGCGGCTTCCTCCATCCGGTCCGTGAGCGACTCGATGAAATAAGACCCGCCGAGCGGGTCGATCGTGTTCGTCACGCCGGTCTCGTGAGCGATGATCTGCTGCGTGCGCAGCGCGACGCGCACCGCGTCCTCCGTGGGCAGCGCAAGCGCCTCGTCGAATGAGTTCGTGTGTAGCGACTGCGTCCCGCCCAGGACCCCCGCCAGGGCCTCGATCGCCGTCCGCACGATGTTGTTGAGCGGCTGCTGCGCGGTCAGTGACACGCCGGCGGTCTGCGAGTGGAAGCGCATCAGCAGCGAGCGCTCGTCCTTCGCGCCGAAGGTCTCGCGCATCTCGCGCGCCCAGATCCGGCGCGCGGCGCGGTACTTCGCGATCTCCTCGAAGAAGTCGATGTGCGCGTTGAAGAAGAAGCTGAGCCGCGGCGCGAAGTCGTCGACGTCGACGCCCCGCTCGAGCGCACGCTCGACGTAGGTGAAGCCGTCCTTCAGCGTGAACGCGAGCTCCTGCTGCGCCGTCGAGCCGGCCTCGCGGATGTGGTAGCCGGAGATCGAGATCGGATGCCAGCGCGGCATCCGCCGCGAGCAGAACTCCACCATGTCGGTGACGAGCCGCATGGCCGGCTCGATCGGGAAGCACCACTCCTTCTGGGCGATGTACTCCTTGAGGATGTCCGTCTGAATCGTCCCGCTCAGCTGCTCCGGCCCGATGCCCTTGTCCTCGGCGGTGACGACGTAGAAGGCGAGCATGATCGCCGCGGGCGCGTTGATCGTCATCGACGTGGACACCTCGCCGACGTCGATGCCCTGGAAGAGCGTCTCCATGTCGTCGAGCGTGTCGATGGCGACGCCCTCGCGGCCGACCTCGCCTTCCGACCGCGGGTGGTCCGAGTCGTGGCCCATGAGCGACGGCATGTCGAACGCCGTCGAGAGGCCCGTCTGGCCGTGATCGAGCAGGTAATGGAACCGCTCGTTCGTCTCCTCGGCCGTGCCGAACCCGGCGAACTGGCGGAAAGTCCAGAGGCGCCCGCGATACATCGATGGATACACACCGCGCGTATACGGAAACTCGCCCGGGAACCCCGGATCGCTCTTCACGTCCTCCTCGGTGTAGAGCGGGTTGACAGGCTCGCCGCTCATCGTCGAGAAGAGCGCCTCGCGCTCCGGGCTCTCTAGGTACCTCTCGCGGTACCAGCGCTCGGCGTCTGTCAGACGGGTCCGTTCGGCCACTACCGGAGTGTACGGGCGCAAATCTGGACGAATGTCCGTTGCGAGGGTTCCTGCGCGACCGCAGGATGGCCCGGAGTTCAAGGATGAACCACGGATCTCGCACCTTTCTGGCAGTTGTCACGGCTGCCCTTGCCATCGCTCTCACCGGCCCCGCCCCGGCCTCCGCGGCGTGCGCCAACGAGGACACGATCCCGACCGCTGAGAACCTCGACCTGATCCGCGACGCGGTCATCTGCCTCCACAACGAGGCGCGCGAGAAGGCGAACGTCGCGCTGCTGGAGCGCGACGGGCGCCTCGAGACCGCTGCAGACAACCACGCGCAGGACATGGTCGAGCAGGGCTACTTCGCGCACGACTCGCTCGACGGCGCGAGCCCTTTCAGGCGGATGCGGCAGACCGGCTACATCGGCTCCAACATCATCTGGAACGCCGGCGAGACGATCGCGTGGGCGTCGGGTGCGTCCGCGACGCCGAAGAGCATCGTCGACGCCTGGATGGACGCCACGACACAGCGCCTGACGATGCTCGCGCCTGACTTCAGGGAGATCGGCGTCGGCGTGGCGCTCGGCGCGCCCGTCGAGCGCGACCCCGACGCGTCACCCGCGGTCACCTACACGGTGGACTACGGCTGGCGGATCACGGAGCGCGCACTCCGCAGGTGCCTTCGCCGTGCCGAGCGCAGCAAGCGCCGTCCGGTCCGGCGGCTCATGCGCGCCAGGTGCTACGGCTACGTCGCCCGAACCGAAGAGGTCGGCTAGCCCGCCGGCACCGTTCCCGCAGTTCGCCCGCCAGGTAACCCCCACCCCCACCGACCAGCGCGATCCCGCCCGCGACGATGGCGATCCGGAGCCGGCGCGCGAGTTTGTCGAAGCGCATGATCCGCCACCCCTCGGCACGTGCGACCCGCTCGAGCTCCGTGTCCGGGTTGACGGCCACCGGGTGCCCGACGACGCGCAGCATCGGCAGGTCTGACTCGGAGTCCGAATACGCGTACGACTCCGACAGGTCGATCCCCTCCGCCGCGGCGCGCTCGCGCATCGCCTCGGCCTTGCCGTCGCGATAGGTGAACGGCCCGTCGGGGCGGCCGGTGTAGACGCCGTCGCGCACCTCCGAGCGCGTGCCGATGCCGCCGTCGAATGCGAGCACGTGCGCCATCAACTCGGCCATCTCGTGCGATGCCGCGGTGACGATGAACACGGGCCGGCCGGCGTCCTGGTGCTCGTAGGCCTCGCGCAGCACCTCTGGATACACGCGGGGGAGCACGCCCGCCAGCACCTCGTGCCCGAGCCGCTCGAGGTCGCGCACGCGCGTCCCCGCGATCGCGTCGAGGATCCGTTGCCTCAGCGCCTCGCTGCCGGCATCGGTCGACCCGCGCATGCGAAATCTGATGTTCGCCCACAGGTCGCGTGCGAGCTGTGTCCGCGTCATCAGGCCGTGGCGGTACGCCGCGCGGCCGAAGTGGATCGCGCTCGATCCCTCGATCAGCGTCTTGTCGAGGTCGAAGAAGGCGCCCGCGGTCATGACAGCTCGCGGACGACCTCCGCCTGGAGATCCGGACGCGTAAGCGGACCGTCGTCGACCTGGATCACGCGCGCATCCGGGAGGAGCTCGCGGACGCGTGGAATCGTGCCGGACTGCCACGAGTCGCCTTCGTGCCAGACGACCGCCAGCCGATCGCCCAGCGCGCGCAACTCGTCGATCGGGCTATCCCGTGCGAGCCATGACTCCAGGCGGGAGAGCGTCGTCTCCGGGCTCGAATAGGCCAGCGTCTCGTCGATGCGGGCGCGCAGCTCGTCCTCGTCGAGCTGCGGATTGAGGCTTCCGATCGTCGCGCGCACCGACGCGCGCGGGTCGCGCCGAAGTTGCGCGACGAGCAGCTCGGTCACGTTCTGCGACGCGGCGAAGCCCTCGGTCCCCTCGAGGTGCTCGCGCAGGGCGGTCACGATCCCGGGCGTCACGAACGCGCTGACGGCGTCGCCGTCCGTGGCGACGGCATGGATCGTCACGTCCACCCCGTGCCCGACGGCGTACGCGATCGCCGGTGGCCCGAGCTCGTGGATCAACGCGAGCAGGTCGGCCGCGTCCGTCGCGATCTCGAACGGCCCGTTCTCGCTCGAGGTGCCGCAGCCGCGCGGCTCCCACGTGACCACCCGGTGGTCGCGCGCGAGGTCGGCGACGAGCCCCTCGTACGTGGCCGGCGTCGCCGCGAACCCCAGGGACAGCACGACGAGCGGCCCCTCGCCGCGCACCTCGTAGTGGATGCGGGCACCGTCGGGGCGCTCGAGCTCAGGCACTAGCTGCCGTTGACCTCCACGATCACAGCATCGCCCTGGCCGCCGCCGGAGCAGATGGCGGCGACGCCGAGGCCGCCGCCGCGCCTGCGCAGCTCGTTGACGAGCGTCATCAGGATGCGGGCGCCGCTGGCGCCGATCGGGTGGCCGAGCGCGATCGCGCCGCCGTTCACGTTCACCTTGTCCTCGGGCACGTCGAGCATCCGCATCGAGTTGAGCGCCACAGAAGCGAACGCCTCGTTGATCTCGAAGAGATCGACGTCGTCGATGGAGAGGCCGGCCTTCTCGAGCGCGAGCTTGGTCGCGTTCGCGGGCGTGCGCGCGAGGTAGGGGAAGTCGTCCGCGACCTGAGCCTGGGCCACGACGGTCGCGAGTATGTCCTTGCCGTTCTGCTTCGCCCACTCGTCGCTCGCGACGACAAGAGCGCCCGCACCGTCGTTGACGCCGGGCGCGTTACCCGCCGTGTGGGTGCCGTTCTCGACGAAGATCGGCGGCAGCTTCGACAGCGTCTCGAGGTTGGTGTCCGCGCGCGGCGCCTCGTCCACCTCGACGGTCGTGTCGCCCTTCTTCGAGCTGATCGTGACCGGCACGATCTCCTCGGGCAGGCGTCCCTCCTCGGTGGCCTGGATCGCCAGCTCGTGCGAGCGCAGCGCGAACTTGTCCATGTCGGCGCGCGTCATCTCGAGCTCCTCGGCGACCTCGCTGGCCTCCTGGGCCATGTGCTTGCCGCTGAACGGGTTCGTGAGCCCGTCGTTGATCATCGCGTCGAGCGCCTTGGCGTCGCCCATGCGGTAGCCGAAGCGGGCCTGCTTGAGCAGGTAGGGCGCGCTCGACATCGACTCCATCCCGCCGCCGACGCCGATCTCGAGATCGCCGGCGCGAATCGCCTGGTCGAGGATGCCGACGCCGCGGATGCCGCTCGCGCACACCTTGTTGACGGTCTCCGACGAGACCTCCTTCGGGATCCCGCCCTTGATCTGCGCCTGGCGGCTAGGAATCTGGCCCTGGCCCGCCTGGAGCACCTGGCCGAAGACGACGTGCTGGACCTCCTCGCCCTTCACCTCGGCGCGCTCCAGCGCCGCCTCGATCGCCTTGCCACCGAGGTCCGTCGCGTCGAGAGTCGAAAGGCCGCCGCCGAGCTTCCCGAACGGGGTGCGCGCGGCGCCGAGAATCGCGGTCTTGGGCATGGGGTCTTCGGTGCTCCTTCGTTCAGAGGGAGCGCCGAACCATACTCAGGCGCTGTCGTCGGCTCGGAGCGCTAGGGGTACGTCGGGCAGACCTCTTCGGGACCGCCGCCCTCGAACCACTTGACGTTTCCGCCCGCGACCAGAGTCTGCGACTTGCACAGGTGCTCCGGAATCTGCGGGATGTCCGATTCCTCGAGCCAGCGCGGGCACGTGCGGCTTGCGACGGGATCGCACGGGTTCATCGCCCATGTGCCGGCGCGCAGCTCGTCGATGTTGGAAATGTCGTCGTGGTCCTGGTCGTCCTGGCCGTCCGGGACGCCGTCACCGTCGGTGTCCGGGTCGAACATGCCCGGCCGCACGGCGCCGGGGAACTGCGGATCCCACTCCGAGAAGTAATAGGCGCGCAGCTCGTAGATATTTGCCAGGCCGTCGTTGTCGAAGTCGCGCTCGTCGTCCGAAAGGATGCCGTCGCCATCCCAGTCGTTCCAGATCGCGGCGCCGGTCGGATCGGGTTGCGTCTTCTGGTCGCCGTCGCTGTAGTCGATCGGGTACTTGCGCCCGCCAAACCACCACAGCCCGTGCTCGGCCCAGGCCCAGAGGCCGTCGCCGTCGTGGTCGACGTTGGCGTCCGCGAAGAGCGCGTTCGGGTACGGCCGCTTGCCGGGGTAGGGAAGCGCGCTCGTGTTGAGGTCGAGCGCGGACAGGTACTCCCACCCGTCCTCGAGCTTGTCGCCGTCGCTGTCCGCGACGCACGGGTTCGTCCGGATGTCGAGTTCGATGCTGTCGGGCAGCAGGTCGTTGTCGTCGTCGCTGTCAGTCGGGTTCGGGGTGCCGTCGTTGTCGCAGTCGCCGCCGACGTCGGGGCCGATCGTCGGCTGCGCCAGCGGGCGCTTCGCCAGCCGGCTCATCCGCCGCCCGATCACCTTGATCCGGAACTGGGTCGGGATGCGCACGCCGTTCGCGTCCGTGTCGAGCAGGCGCTCGACCTTCTGCGGCACGATCACCGTGAGCGTCTTGCGCGTGGATTGCTCGGACTTGACGAAGCTCACGCGGCCGTCGCCCGCGACGAACACGACGGTGTTCTCGGCGTAGCCCTTGCGGAAGTAGAAGCCCTGGATCGTCATCTGCTCGCCGACGCTCACGCGCAGCGGGGAGACGCTCTTCACGTAAGGCCGCGGCGCACGGGCATCGGCAGCCGGGACCCCCAGGAGGAGAGTCGCGAGAAGGAGCAGGGCTATGGCCCGCGCAGTGCGCACGTTCTCGCTGTCGGCCTACGCAGGGGCGTGCTCCATTCGCGCGTGACCGCCATCCACCAAACGTCCAGTGACCCATAAACTGCGCTCGCATGGCCCAAATCGAGGTGACGGTCCGCCAGGGCGAGCCTGGGGACACCGAGGCGGACACGCGCGTGTGTGGCCTGTTCGAGGGCGGAAAGCTCACGGACGCCGCCCTCCAGCAGCTCGTGGATGCCGGGGAGGCCAAGGGCGCGCTCAAGCGACTCTGCGTCACGCACGAGGACACGGCCGGTGGCGGCCGGCGCCGCGTGATCATCGCCGGGCTGGGCAAGCAGGACGAGTTCAGCGCCGAGAAGGCGCGCATCGCGGCGGCGGCGGCGGCCTCCCGGGCGAAGGAGCTCGGGGCCGAATCGCTGTCTTGGGCGGCCCCTGAGCAGGACGGCGCCGTGACCGGGATCGTCGAGGGCACCCTGCTCAACCTGTACTCCTTCGACCGGTTCAAGTCGTCGAAGGACGACGAGGACGACGGCGGTGACGGGATCGCCTCACTCGAGGTCGTCGGCGGCGACAGCGACGAGGCCGAGACCGCGCGCGTCACCGCGACCGCGCAGAACGCCGCACGCGATCTTCAGAACCTGCCGTCGAACGTCTGCAATCCCGAGTTCCTCGCGACGCGCGCACGAGCGATCGCGGATGCGCACGACAACGTCGAGGTCGAGGTGTTCGACCGCGACCAGATCGTCGGGATGAAGATGGGTGCGTTCGCGTCGGTCGCGCAGGGCAGCGACACGGAACCGCGTCTGATCGTCCTTCGCTACGCGGGCGGCGGCGACGGCCCCCACCTCGGGCTGGTCGGCAAGGCCGTCACCTTCGACACCGGCGGAATCTCGATCAAGCCGTCGGCGAAGATGCACGAGATGAAGTTCGACATGTCGGGTGGCGCCGCCGTGATCGAGGCGATCGACGCCATCGCGACGCTCGGGCTGTCCGCGCAGATCACTGCGGTCGTGCCGGCCACCGAGAACATGCCGAGCGGGCACGCGGTCAAGCCGGGCGACATCGTCACTGCGATGAACGGCAAGACGATCGAGGTGAACAACACCGACGCCGAGGGCCGCCTGATCCTGGCCGACGCGCTGTGTTACGCGATCGACCAGGGCGTCGAGCGGGTCGTCAACTTCGCCACGCTGACCGGCGCGATCATCGTCGCGCTGGGCCACACGTATGCCGGGCTCTTTTCGAACGACGACGACTGGTACGGCATCGTCGAAGCGGCGGGCGAGGCGACCGGCGAGGAAGGCTGGCGGCTGCCGCTCCACCCCGAGTTCGCCGAGGCGATCAAGGGCAAGTACGGCGACATCTCGAACCTCGGCGAGGCCGGGGCCGCGGGATCGATCGCGGGCGCCGAGTTCCTGAAGAACTTCGTCGGCAACACGCCGTGGGTGCACGTCGATATCGCCGGCACGGCGTGGGGCATGAAGCGCAACTACGTCGGCAACGGCGCCTCCGGCTTCGGCGTGCGCCTGATGATCGAGCTCGCTCGGCGCGCCGCCTA
>Ga0111538_10014537_pt1 | contig 10372 bp, 10 predicted proteins | sample SoiMethybrSBSTD1_FD_79669 | JGI IMG/M metagenome (GOLD analysis project Ga0111538, IMG submission 79669) | Bulk soil microbial communities from a Populus tree surrounding site in Tennessee, USA - Soil MetaG P. TD hybrid SBSTD1 (version 2)... | ecosystem: Environmental > Terrestrial > Soil >... | reverse complement strand
CTCGGTGACCGGCCGGACGCAAATGCCGTCTCGCAAGCGCTGGTGGAGATGATCGGGCTCTCCGAACGTGCCTCTGGCGCGGAGCATGGCTTCGCAGCGGCGACCGCGCTCTTCGAATCCCTGGCCAGAGTCAAGCCGCTCGTGCTCGTGTTCGACGACATCCACTGGGGAGAGCCCACGTTCCTCGATCTCATCGAGCACCTCGCCGAGTCCACCAATGACGCGCCAGTTCTGCTCGTCTGTCTCGCTCGTTCCGAACTGCTCGACACGCGCCCCGCTTGGGGAGGTGGCAAGCGGAACGCGACGACGACGCAGTTGGAACCGCTCTCCGATGCAGAGTGCGGGCTCCTGGTCGAGAACCTCGTCGGTGGGTCGGGTCTGGACGGCAGATTCGCGATGAGGATCGCCGCCGCAGCGGAGGGGAACCCCCTGTTCGTCGAAGAGATGTTGTCGATGCTGATCGATGACGGAATCATCATTCGCAGCGACGATCGGTGGATTCCGACAAGCGAGCTCGACGAGGTACGCGCGCCCCCAACAATCCAGGCACTGCTCGCCGCCCGACTCGACCGCCTGGCTCCCCCGGAGCGTGCCCTGATCGAGCGCGCCTCGGTCGCAGGCAAGGTCTTCTACCCGGAGGCACTCGCCCAGCTCCTACCCGACCGACAACGGGACGCCGCGGAGGCGACGCTGGCGGCGCTCGTGCGGAAAGACCTCATTCGTCCGCAGCCCGCGGGAAGGGGACGCCCCACTTACCGCTTCCGACATCTCCTCATCCGAGATGCGGCCTACGAATCGATCCCCAAGGAACTTCGCGCAGACCTCCATGAACGATTCGGTCGGTGGCTCGCGAACAGCTCGGGCGAGCGGACGACCGAATACGAGGAGGTCATCGGATACCACCTGGAACAGGCGTATCGCTACACGATCGAGCTCGGGCCACTCGACGCCACGACCATGGCTGTCGGTCGCGAAGCGGCCGAGCGGCTCGGTGCGGCGGGTCACCGCGCACTCGACCGCAGTGACGCACCCGCCGGACTCAATCTGATCGCCCGCGCGACGAGCCTCCTTCCACCCGAGGATCCGCTTCGCGTCGACCTCGTCCCGAGCATGCGAGTCGTCCAAGGCGTCAACGACCTGACCTGGGTCGAACGCGTACTCACCGAGGCCATCGAGGCAGCAGCGACCACCGGCAACCGCGTACTCGCGGCGAACGCACTTGTGCAGCGTGGCTTCCTGCGACTCTTCACAGAAACCGCCGTGACACCCGACGATCTCACGGACACCGCCCAGCGGGCGATCGGCGTCTTCGAAGACCTTGGTGACCACGTCGGCCTCGCCCGAGCCTGGCGGCTCGTCGCCCAGGCGCACTACCTCGGATCCAGCCTCGCCGGATGCGAACAGGCCTCCGAACGAGCCCTGACGCACGTCCGGCGGACGGGAAATCGCTTCGAAGAGCGAGAGATCGTCGAATGGCTCGTGATCGCGCTCCTCCTCGGCCCGACAGCCGCCTCAACGGCCACCGACCGGTGCGGACAGCTCCTCGCCGCTGCGGATGGCCAGCCCACGCTCCAAGCCGAGATCCTCGGCGGCCTCGCGATGCTCGCGAACATGCTCGGCCGCGAGAACGATGCGGACGAATACCTGTCGAGAGCGCACGCGACCATGGATCAGACGGGCGAGTCAGTCTGGATCGTCCGTTTCTGGTTGAGCTTCGTCCACCTCTCACGCCGAGACCCGGGCGCCGCTGAATCCGAGCTTCGCCCGGGGTACGAGGCACTCAAGAAACTCGGCGAAACGAGCCACTTCTCGTCATTCGCCCACGCCCTGGCGACCGCCGTCTACATGCTCGGCCGCTACGACGAAGCAGAGCAACTCACCCACGAATGCGAAGCCGCCTGCCGAGCGAACGACATCCACTCGGGAATCATGTGGCGTTCGATCCGCGCAAAGATCCACGCTCGGCGAGGACAACACGAGCTGGCGGAGCGCCTTAGCCGCGAAGCCAGCGAACGTTCCATCCGAAGCGATTTCCTCGTCGCCCGGGCCGACTCGCTGCTCGACCGCGGAGAGGTTCTCGCGCTTGCCGGCGACACCGAAGCAGCGAGCAACGCCGTGGAACAAGCGATTCAGTGCTACCAGCTGAAAGGCAATGTCACGCAGGCGAGGAGCGCTCGTACGGCCACGCCCGGCGTAAACCGCTCGGCGTGACAGCCACGCGACCCCGACGTGGTCGACGAGAGTTCGCCTCGACGAGGGCGGCTCTGATGAGTGCGCTCAATTCAACCGCGGATGCGCTCGTCGCTGACGTCTCGACTCCTCGGTCGGCCTTCTACGCCACCCTCAGACGATCGATCAGCTCGTCGTCGATCTCGATCCCGAGGCCCGGCGCGGTAGGAACGCCGAGGCGTCCGTCCTCGAGCCGGAAAGGCTCGCGCAGGATCCCGTTCACCAGCGTCGAGTCGGCGACGGAGAACTCCGACCACGTCGGCCGGTCGAGGGTGGCGACAAAATGAAGCGACGCCGCGACCAGGATCGCGGTGGAGAAGCAGTGCGGGACGATCTGCACGGCCGAGCTGCGCTCGAGCAGCGCGATCTGGCGGCCGACGGTGAAGCCCCCGCAGCGGGCGAGGTCCGGCTGCAGCACGTCGACGTGGCCCTGCTCGACGAGGGCGCGGAACGGGGCCAGCGTGGCATCGGCCTCACCGGCGGCGATCCGCACGGTGGTCGCGTCCGTGAGGCGTCGGTACCCGTCGAGGTCGTCGGGCGCGAGCGCCTCCTCGAACCAGTACAGGTCGTGCTCCTCCACACGCTGCAGGAGCTGGAGTGCGGACTTGACGCTGTAGGCCCTGCCGCCGTCGAGCATCAACGTGCGGTCCGCGCCGAGCGTGTCCCGCGCGGCGGCGACGAGCGCTGCGTCGCGGTCCGGGTCCTGGCCGAGCGGGCCCCAGCCGAGCTTGAGGGCGGAGTACCCGGCGCCCGCCGCGCCCTCGGCGATCCTGCGCACCTCGTCCACCGACTCGGGCATCACCTCGCTCGCGTACACGGGCACGTCGGCGATCCGCCGGCCTCCGAGCATGTCGCAGACGGGCCGTCCCGCGGCCTTTCCCGCGATGTCCCACAAGGCGATGTCGATCGCGCTGATCGTGTGGAGCGCGGCACCCGCCCGGCCGTAGTGGTCGCTTGCGTGGAACATGAGCTGCCACAGGCGGTCGATCTCGAGCGGGTCCTCTCCGACGAGGACTTCCCTGAGGCCGCGCGCGATCGAGTGCGACGACGGCATCTCGACCATCGTGCGGGCGAGATAGGGCGAGGTGTCCGCCTCCCCGATGCCGACGATGCCCTGGTCCGTGTGGATGCGAACGAGGAATGCGTCCTGGGTCCCGTCGGCGCGTGTCGTGTCGACCTTCGCAAGGCGCAAGACGATCGGCTCGACGTCGGTGATCCTCATCGACGAGGACAGGCAGACGACACGGCAGGGGCGGTCAACGCGACGTCGACTATACGGCGGGAGCGCGGCGAGGCGCCGCTGGAACGTCCTGCCCTCCCGCGCTCGCGTCCCGCCAATGAGGCCAACCCGATCTGCCCCAGCGTGAGCGAAACGGCGGTCGGGAGGTTTGGCTTGCGCGACGGTGGGAAGCCGGAGCGTGATGGGTCGTTCGACCGACGAGCAGACGGTAGAGCACCGGACACACGCGCGGCTCGGCGCTGATCGGCTGGGTGAAGGACGACGCCGAGTACATCGCCGAGCGGATCGGCGAGTATCAGGAATCGAAGACGAGGCAGTCGGGAGAGATACCGGTCAGCACCGGGGCTCCACCCGAGGGCCACACGCCTGAGAGGAGGTAGCCCGATGCCCGACCGCGGCACGGAACCCCACGGCCCGACAGTCGAGTTCCCGCGCGAGACCGAGGGCCTTCCGGAGGCCCGCGAGACCGAGCTGATCGAGCTTGTCGACGGCGACGAGTTCAGGCTCGAGATCAGGCCGGTGAAGAAGCGGATCGGCGGCGCGACGGTGCGAATGTTGGCGTACAACGGTTCGGTGCCGGGGCCGACGCTCGAGATCCGGCAGGGCGCGACTGCCACGGTGCACGTCACCAACCACGGCGATCTCGAGGCCACCGTCCACTGGCACGGCCTGCGGCTCGAGAACCGCTACGACGGCACCCACGACACGCAGGCACCGATCCCGGTCGGCGAGACATTCACGTACCAGCTGCATGTCCCCGACCCCGGCGCCTACTGGTACCACCCCCACATCCGCGAGGACTACGGCCAGGAGCTGGGCCTGTACGGGAATATCCTCGCCATTCCGAGCGAGCCCGATTACTGGCCCGCGGCGAACCGCGAGCTCCTGCTCACCCTCGACGACATCCTGATCGAGGACGGACAGATCGCGGCTTTCCGGGAGGACGAGACGACCCACGTGGCGATGGGCCGGTTCGGCAACGTGATGCTCGTCGCCGGCGAGCCCGACCTGCACCTCCACGCGCGGCGCGGCGAGGTGGTGCGCGTCTACTTCACGAATACTGCGAACACACGGGTCTTCAACGTGATATTGCCGGGCGCGCAGATGAAGCTGGTTGGCGCGGACGCCGGCCACTACGAGCACGAGGAGTTCGTCGACGAGATCCTGCTCGCCCCCTCCGAGCGCGTCGTCGCGGACGTGCTCTTCTCGGCCGCGGGCGAGTTCGAGCTCCAGCACCGAACGCCCGAGCACAGCTACCGGCTCGCATCGATCACCGTTGCCGACCAAGAGCCGGAACAGATGCTCGCGGACGGGTTCGCACGCACGCGCACGAACCGCGACATGGCCGACCTCCGCCAGCGCATCGAGCCGTACTTCCTGGCGCAGCCGAACAAGACGCTCTCGTTCGTCGCCGAGATGGACATGGGCGTCCCCGAGGGCGTGCCGGTCGTCTACGTCTGCCCTATGCACCCGGAGGTCGTGAGCGAGAACGCGGGCAGCTGCCCGAAATGCGGGATGAAGCTGCTCGCCCAGGCGGCAGAAGCGACGACCTATGCCTGTCCGATGCATCCGGAGGTGACGAGCGAGCAGCCCGACCGCTGTCCGAAGTGCGGCATGAAGCTCCTGGCGGCGAGCCTGGTAGAGGCCCGCGGCGGGGATGGTCACGAGCATCACCACGGCCACGGGCACGAACCCGAGCACGAGGAGGGGAGGGCCGGAGAGGGTCACGCCGCACACCCGGATCACGACCACGTCCATCAGGGCGAGCACGGCCACCACGATCAGCACGGCGCGCCCGAGCACGCTCACGACACCGGGCAGGGGATCGAGTGGGAAGACGACATGGTCGAGGTCAACCGGCAAACCACGCCTGCGAACGTGCGTTGGAAGCTCGTCGATCGCGACACCGGCGCCGAGAACGCCCAGATCGACTGGACCTTCCATGTCGGTGACCAGGTCAAGCTGCGGCTCGTGAACGAGATGGACTCGGACCATCCGATGCCGCATCCGTTCCATGTCCACGGAGCAGGGCGGTTCCTGATCCTCGCGCGCGACGACGTGGTCGAGCCGAACCTCGTCTGGAAGGACACCGTGCTCGTCCGCACCGGCGAGACCGTCGACATCCTTCTCGACGTCACCAACCCCGGCCGCTGGATGGCCCACTGCCACATCGCCGAGCACCACGAGAGCGGCATGATGCTCAGCTTCAACGTCGATCCGTAGTCCAGCGCCCGCCGCGAGTCTCGCCGTCGGCGGAAGGCGCGTCGTTGCACCATCTCGCCGCTTTCTCACCTCCGCGGCTGGCACCTCGGCACCACGATGCGGCGGGCGAACGCCGCCGCATCGTGATGCAGGATGGCGCTACTTCGCGGGCGGCAGGAGCACCTTGTTGATGACGTGGATGGTGCCGTTGCTCGCGGCGATGTCGGTCTTGACGACCTTCGTCGACCCGTTGAGGAACACGTTTCCACCGCTGACGCGGATCCCGATCGACGGGCCCGCGAGCGTCGTCGCCGAGCGCAGCTTCACGACCCGAGCAGCGGTGACGTTGCCCTTGACGACGTGGTAGAGGAGCACTCGCCGGAGGGCTGCCTTGTCGTTTGCGAGGTTGGCGAGCGTCGCCTTCGGGACCGACTTGAAGGCGGCATCCGTGGGCGCGAAGACCGTCAGGGGCCCGGAGCCCGAGAGCGCTCCCACGAGGCCGGCCTTCTTCGCGAGGGTGAGCAGCGTGTCGAACTGCCCTGCGCTCGCGGCGGTGCCGACGATGTTCTGCCGGGCGTTCGGAGCAGCCGTCGCCGGGGCGCTGGCGAATCCCAGTGCGAGAACGGCCGCGATCGTTGCGCCGACCGCACCGGCGATTCCGACCGTCCTTCTCGAGATTGCGTTGGAGTGGGGCATGGTTCTCTCCTCTGTCGGCGTGGGGGGGTGAAGGCGTTGCAACGCGCGCCGCATCAGGCGGTCACGACGCGGGGGTCGCGGCTCCAGCGGCGGCGGATCGCCTGCTGCTGGAGGATCTGGTACACGGCCGAGATGCCGACGAGGCCGTACACGAGCCGGCTCGCGGCGTTGGTCTCGCCGAACTCGAGCCCGACCAGTGTCGCGACCAGATCGAACTCGGCCAGCGCGATGAGACCCCAGTTGATACCGCCGATGGCGACCAGCACCGCGGCGATGATGTCGATCTTCTTCATGTGCACCTCCTTGTAGAGTGTCTGTAGAGAGTGTGTGGAGACAGTAGCGGCTGCCGGAGGCGCTTGTCAATATTCTGTCGAGAATTCGTATAGGCTTGTGACATGACTGAGCCGCACCTCCGCATCGGCGCGCTGAGCCAACGGGTCGGGGTGTCCCCCGAGCTGCTTCGCGCCTGGGAGCAGCGGTACGGGCTGCTCGAGCCGGTCCGCTCGGACGGCGGTTTCCGTCTGTACTCGGTGGCCGACGAGGAGCGCGTCCGCTCGATGCAGCGACACCTGGAGGCCGGGGTCTCCGCCGCGCAGGCAGCTCAGCTGGCCCTCGCGGAGACCGGCGCCGGGGGTGCCGACCAGCTGCAGTCCGTGGGGCTCGCGCCGCTCGCGGGTCAGCTACGGGCCGCGCTCGACCGTCTCGACGAGCCCGGCGCGAACGCCGTGCTGGATCGCCTGCTCGCGGCGTTCACGCTCGAGACCGTGCTACGCGACGTCGTCCTCGTTTACCTGCGGGAGCTCGGGGAGCGGTGGCAGCGCGGCGACGCATCGGTCGCGCAGGAGCACTACGCGAGTAACCTCCTCCGAGGGCGCCTGCTCGGCCTCGCACGAGGCTGGGGCCGCGGCTCGGGCCCGACAGCCCTGCTCGCCTGCGCGCCCGGCGAGCTCCACGACCTCCCGCTCATCGTCTTCGGACTCGTGCTCGCCGGTCGCGGCTGGGCGATCGCGTACCTCGGCCCCGACACGCCCGTCGCGACCGTTCGGGACGCAGTCGGGCACGTGGAGCCCGACCTCGTCGTCATCTCGGCGACGACGCCACAGCGTCTGCGCGCGGCCAAGACGGAGCTGACCGAGCTCGCGCGAGCGGTTCCGCTGGCGCTCGCCGGGGCCGGGGCCACCGCGGGGCTGGCTCGCAGCATCGAGGCGACGCTCGTCGACGGAGATCCCGTCACCGCGGCGGAGCGCATCGCGGCGGAACGTCCATGAGCGTCAGCGACCGCGAACCGCTCTGGAGCTGGAGCCAGTCCCGTTCGTCGGCGGGCTCTTTCGAGTCGGTCCAGTGCATCAGGGTGCCGGCACCGGTGGTGGAGCACACCGGGAGATGATCGAGGGCATCGCGCGGATCCGGGGCAAGCGCCCCCTTCGTGCCGCTCTGACGGACGCCCTTCGAGGATGCCGCGCGGGCGGCCATCTCGGCACGGGGCGATGACGACGGCGCAAGGACATAGGAGCCCGGAGGACGATCCTGGCCCCGGTGCGCGACCCCTCGCCTCCGTCAGCGGCGCGCTCGGCTACCGTGGGGCAGACGTGGAAACATCTCGGTCACTCCCCACGGGGGAGATCACGGAGTTGCTCGAGTCGGGGGTGGAACCCCGGGAGATCGTGCGCCGGATGGTCGCAACCGGGGACTGGTCGGAGGCCGGCGCCGTCGGCTTCGTTTCGTTCCTCACGCACGGCCCGGACGCGCCGGCGAGAGTGGAGCACGCCGGTCGCCGTGGTGAGACGGCGTAGCGGCATGCCGCACGTCGCAAGAGCGCGGTGATCGTGCGCTCACGGCGCATGCGCGCCGACGGGCCTCACATCTCCGGTCGGTGACTTTCGGGGTGCCGCCAGACAGGGCGCACCCTCCTCCGTCCGCCTGTCCCCGCCGCGTCGGTCAGACGTCGAGCGACCGGCTGGCATGTTTCGCGGCGGCGCGCTTTGCGGTCCGTCGCTCCTTGAGCGTCTTCTGCGCGGGCTTCTTGCCGAGCTTCTTGGGTTTCTGCGCGCCCTTCACGTTAATCCTCCCTCGTCGCTGAGTTCGTCTGCGTTCGCATTCATGACGCGAAAGCCTCGGCAGGCGAGAAGTCGAGCTCGAGGACCGGGCGGCGACCGCGGAAGGCGAACGCGCTGCGTCGAGTATCGCACGGATCCCGGGGGCGTGCCCTCTCTGAGAGGTCGTTCGCCACCCGGCGTCGTCGTCGCGACCACGCGTCCCTCGCCCTGCCGTGCCCTGCCTCGCTTGTATCATTCGAAGTCGAAAGGAGTACGAATGGACACCCTGGACGAGGCTCTGCGAGCGCGCATCGACGAGTTGGCAGGGTCGGACAAGGGTCGGCAACCAATTCTGTCCACGACGGGGACACAGGTTGCGATCGCGGAGCTCATTGCACGGAATGACCGGCTCGAGCGGGTCGTCGGCGAATTGAGCCTCGAGATCGAGGCCCTCGCCGCCTCGCAAAGCGGCGGCACGGCAGCGCACGTCGCGGCCCGGTCAGACCGCTAGGCAGGTGTCGGACAACGAGCCGGCTGCGGCCGCCAGCCCGTCGCGCGACGGGCTCCGCATAGCGATGCTCGCGCCGATCTCGTGGCGCGTACCCCCGCGTCACTACGGACCGTGGGAGCAGTTCGTGTCGCTCCTGACCGAGGGCCTGGTTCGCCGGGGAGTGGACGTGACGCTGTTCGCCACGGCCGACTCGGAGACCGGGGCACGCCTGGTGGCGACCGCGCCGACCGGATACTCGGAGGATCCGGGACTGTCGGCGAAGGTCTGGGAGGCCCTCCACATCTCGGCGCTGTTCGAGCGAGCGGGAGACTTCGACGTGATCCACAACAGCTTCGACTTCCTGCCGCTCACCTACAGCGATCTGGTCGACACGCCGGTGGTCACCACGATCCATGGCTTCTCCTCGGAGCAGATCGTCCCCGTCTTCGAGAAGTACAACGCGAGCGGGTACTACGTCGCGATCAGCGACTCAGACCGGCACGAGCGCCTCGACTACGTCGCGACGATTCACCACGGCATCGACATGCACGAGTTCGAGCCGGGGGACGGGCCGGGCGACTACCTCCTGTTCTTCGGAAGGATCCATCCCGACAAAGGGACCGCCGAGGCGATCGACGTAGCCCAGAAGGCTGGGCTGCCGCTGATCATCGCGGGGATCGTCCAGGACCACGAGTACTTCGAGCGATCCGTCGAGCCCCGGCTCGACGGAGAGCGGGTCACGTACGTCGGCCCCGTCGGTCCGGATCGCCGCGGCGAGCTCCTCGCCGGAGCGCGCGCCCTCCTCCACCTCGTCAGCTTCGACGAGCCGTTCGGCTTCAGCGTCGTCGAAGCGATGGCCTGTGGAACGCCGGTGATCGCCCATCCACGCGGATCGATGCCCGAGATCGTCCACGAAGGCGTGAACGGCTTCCTGGTCGGCTCACTCGAGGAAGCGGTCGACGGCGTGCGCGCGGCCGCCTCGATGGACAGGACGCTCGTGCGCGCCTCGGTCGAGCGCCGCTTCGACGCCAACCGCATGGTCGACGACTATCTCGCGCTCTATCACCGCGTCAAAGCGCTCGACCACGCCCGACGCGCAGGCGAAGGCAACGTTGGCTGACGCCGGGTCGTCGACCGAGCGGTTCAGGCTCGGCGTCAACTACTGGCCGGCTCGAACGGCGATGGGGTGGCGGTCGGACTTCGATCGCATGGAGGTCGCCGCCGATTTCGCGCGGATCGCCGCCAGCGGGCTCGACTCGATCAGGCTCTTTCTCATGTGGGCGGACTTCCAACCGGCACCTGACGAGGTGGATCGGCGCATGTTGGATCGCCTCATCGCCGTGGCGGATCTGGCCGTCGGAGCCGGCCTCGCGGTGGTTCCCACCCTCTTCACCGGTCACATGAGCGGCGTGAACTGGATTCCGGCATGGGCTCTGGGCGGGTCTGATCGCGACGAGCGCTTTCGTGTCGTGTCCAACG
>Ga0111538_10014536_pt1 | contig 10373 bp, 7 predicted proteins | sample SoiMethybrSBSTD1_FD_79669 | JGI IMG/M metagenome (GOLD analysis project Ga0111538, IMG submission 79669) | Bulk soil microbial communities from a Populus tree surrounding site in Tennessee, USA - Soil MetaG P. TD hybrid SBSTD1 (version 2)... | ecosystem: Environmental > Terrestrial > Soil > Tree... | reverse complement strand
GCCCGCGCCGAGCCCGAGCGCGCCGGCGATCTCCTGCGCCTTGGAAAGCATCATGCCCGCTTCGCTGGTGATGGCGATGAACTGGAACCCTTCGGCGATGCGGCGCTTCGCCTGGGCAGCGTCCAGCACGTGAATGCCCGCGGCGATGCCGCGTTTGCGCGCCGTTTTCAAAATGTGTTGCACCGCGTCCACGAACTCCTTGTGTTCGCTGTCGAACGCCGGCGGTTTGCCCATGGAATTGTGCAGGTCGTTGGGACCGATGAAGATCACGTCGATGCCCGGGACGCTCATGATTTCGTCGGCGCGTTCGATCGCCTGGACGTGCTCGGCCATGAGCACCAGCAGGATCTCTTCGTTGGCTTTGGCGTAATACGTGGCCGGGTCGGTGTCGAAATTGGCGGCGTGCATTTGGCCGCCAATCGAGCGCTGGCCCAGCGGCGCATAACGGCTCGCGGCGACCGCCGCTTCGGCCTCGCTCTTCGAATTGACCATGGGCACGACGACGCCCCACGCGCCGGTATCCAGGACGCGCTTGATGTTTTCGCCGGTGTTCCACGGGACCCGCGCCAGCGGCGCGACGTTGCAGGCTGAAACAATCGCAAAGCTGTTGGCGGCGGTCTCGAGATTGACGGGGGTATGTTCCAGTTCGACGGTCAGCCAATCGAAACCCACGCGGGCCATGAGGCGCGCGGCCACAACGTCCGGGAGCGTCAGCCAGGTGCCGACACTGGGCTCGCCGCGTTTGAGTTTGGCCCGGACGTGGTTGGTCTTCATGAACGGCTTTCGAAGGTGGGGAAAGTTGCCCGTGGCTGCAAGCTTTGAAGCCGGAAGACAGGAAAGCAGGAACCCGATCGAACAGTGTCGCGTTCCTGCAATCAAGGAGCGCCGAAGCCGCATTGTAGAGGATATATTCGAGCCGCGGACCCTACGAGTCCCGCCAAATTCCTTTGAACGCACTAACGATGCCCGAGGCCACGAGGTGGCGACCATCGGGCGGGACATTTGCCAGGACGTTCAATCCGATGGGAAATTCAAGATCTCCCGGATTGAAATATACCAGTCATTCCGAGCGTGGACTCTTCGGGTCTAACGATTGCCAATTATCCGCTTTCTTCATCTAGTTTTGGCTTAAGCCATGCATACAGCTCTCCAAAAGATGCGTTTCGAGGAAACATGGAGTCATTGAGAAATTGACACTCCATCAAGCGCGCCCACAGTGCCTCACAGCTTCTTCGCGGATGCTTCGCGAGAAGTGAGTCGTAGAAATTACTTTGAATCTGGTAGTGATGAGTATGAATGAACGGCGACCAAGTCGTGACAAGATCGTCTTCATCTCGAATGTCGATGATCTCGGTCTCCTCTAGGTTTCGGTCGTTAACGTTGCCCCAGCCTTCCTTCAGCAATCTCACGGCTTCAACATCTGTCTTGGGCGCCCCGTAGCCGAAAAATGTAACCGCCCACGCCTTGCCTAGCGCTCGTCGAAGCGTGCGCCAATGTCCAGCGATCGCATCATCTGTCTGGTAGTTTTTTTCTTTGACAGGGTAGAGAAGTGGGGACGCCTTAAGTCCGCCGCCACATTTATTGCAGTATTGACGCTTGGCGAGGACTAGCTTGCACTTCGGGCAATAACTTATCGCAACATTGCCGTGGAGAAATAGGAGGCATGGAGCACCGCCAAAATGATAGTTCCTTGCTGCGGCTTGCCAAAGGAACGGATCCCAGTTGAATGTGGCGATTACATCCTTTCGACGAAGGCTCAGAATTAAATGGTCGTAAATTGTGGGTTCATCCGGGAGCGCAAGCTCAGAAAAATAATCATTTATGATTCTTTCAATTTCCGTCTGAAGATCGCCTTGGCCGGGTTTGGTTGCGATATCAGAATAGATGCCTTCAAAATCGTCATAGGGTGGAGAAATTCCATGATTCGCAAGGAGGTTTGCCAATCCTACTATAGCAACGAAGTTTTTGATTACTGGAAGCCGTCGTCCATTCCTCTCGCCGTTTGGGAACGCTGCTAAACTGGCTCCCGCACCAAGGATGACAACGTGAGGCCGCTTGACCTCCTTGGTCATAATCCCTTCATCGACAGTGAATTGTTTGGCGTCCACGTTTTATTGCCGCTACGCAGAATCTCGATGCGATTGTCGCGTGACGATATTCTAGCGTAACGGTCCGCAAGTCGAGTGGCGCGTGAGAGGCTGATTGGCCAGGGCGAAAGCACGCGCGAGATCGCGCAAAAGCTGAACCTCAACATCAAGACCGTCGAAGTCCACCGCCTCACCATCAAGAACAAGCTCAAGCTCACCACCGCCAATGAACTCATCCACTTCGCCGTGCACTGGATGCAATCCAATCCGGGCAATCTCAACGAATAATTGCCCCTCAGTTACGGCTAGAATCGGCACGGCTCGGCTTACACCGTTTTTGTTGAATCTGGTTTCTCTTGAGCTTTGCGCTGTTGTGCTTCGAGTGCTGCTTTGAGTTCCAACGATCGGTAATAGCGCTCGACCAACGTCTGTTCCTCTTGGGTAAATGAATGCTCTTTCAAGCGGGTTCCCATTGCGATGGGATCAATTAGCTTTTGCATATTGAATGCTGCGAACATGATCGATCTCTCGTCCTCAACGACTGCGCGTAACTCGGAGTCAGTGCCTTGGTTTCGCCTTCCCAAGAATGCTCGGAGAAATCTTAGCAGGCCTTCCTTCGTGGAAGTTAGCTCCAATACCCATTCCTGTGCTTCAATAGGGGGAGCCCATTGAACCCAAATCCCAAGAAGGAACGCCATTTCATTATGATCGGCGAGGAAAGGCGAAGCAGCGGCTTTCCGGAGCATCTCCACACATGCCTGCTTCAGTCGCGGCATTTCAGACGGCTGGATTAGGGGCTCGGCGTTGCTCTTTGAGGAACGAGAGTTATCAGCTGCGATGAATTGCACTGGCAAAATCAGCCCAGTCGTTTTCTGAATTGCTTCGTGCAGCACACTCGCTCGCCGTTGATCATTCGCTTCGCGGCGGAGAAACCACAAAAGAAACACGGAAAGTTTGCTCGTCGAAGAGTTCGTTACCGGCAAAGCTCGCCGCTCTTCGTAATACTCCGCTGCATCAAAGACCGCGGTGGTAACCGCTTGAGCATGCTTCAGGTCAATTTGATTCGCGTAAGGTAATAGCCTATCCAGAATTTCCAGTAGTTGGTGTTTAGAATGGTACTCCGCCACTTTAGCCACGAATTCCCTGCGGTTCGAAATCACATTTACTAATTGTTCAACATCTCGCTTCGAGACGGACCCGGTCGGCATCGCAAGAAGAAAGTACAGGTCAAAGGCATGGGAGATACAAACCCGGTAATCTCGAAGCCACTGGTCGTAGTCCGTCTCTGAGGGAGACCGCGGAAAGAGCACCTTCAAAATGCCTTCCACCGCCAAACGTCGCGTGTCAGTGGCAATCTTACTGAGAGCTTTAATAGCTTTTTCCTGCTCGCTTCGTTGGTCGTCTTCTTTGAAGGCAGTCAGCCCGAGCAATGAATTCTTGTACATTGGAATTTGCTGATATACGTTTGGCTCAAAAACACGAAGCGCTTCAAGCGTAAGCAAATCGATCACATCCACTTGAAGCGTGTCTTGTTCCCGAAACAATCCAATGTGGAACTCGGCGGTTCCCAAAAAACGGTACACATCTCGAAGGTTTCGGAAGAGCAGAGCGAAATCATCGAATATCGAAAGCCACCGCTCCTGATCAAACGAACCCGCTGCGAGGAGAAGTTGGTCTGTTTCGATTTTAAGGAAACTGTCGAGGGTGGGCCGCTCTATCGTTCCCAAATCAAAACCGACCTGAACAATCTTTGCTAGATATTCTCTTCCAAAATGAGGTTCAATGGAATGGCTAAGACTCGCCTCGACTTTCCCTCGTTCAAACAGTAGCAGATAGATGAGATTGGGAAAATTTGCATTCGCTTTTACAAGTTGAAATACACATCGAATTTCATCGCCAGAGAGCCTATCTATGTCGTCCAATACTACTATTACAGGTCTTTCGAGTTCTTTAAACGCTTGTGCCAGCGCAGACTTAATTTCCGTCAATGACTTGCCAGCATAATCCACACGTCGAAGGTACGTCTCAGCTGCACTCTCAAACAGGTTCCCTAACAGCTTGCATCCAGAGACGACTATTCCGACCCCTCCGACCACGAGCGAAATCCATTTGAAAGCCGACCCAGTCACAAGGCTACTATTTCCAAATAGAACGACAGCCCCGCTACCGACAAAAAAGCCCAGAGCCTCTTTCCAACTGCGCGCCGCGAATCCTCCTACGTTGAGGTATGAGGCATACAGTCTGAGTTTTATCGCACGACGCTTCCAAAACCTGATTATTTGCGAATCGAACTTCCCGATTAGCCTTTCAAGCTCTGCAAAAAAGCCCTCCGACACCTGTTCATGGCCAGACCATTGCCATGGATTGAATTCCAGAACTGCGTTTTTAGGATGGCCAAGGTCTTCCTTCAGAGTTTCCAAGACCATGTTTTTGACAGAAGATTTTCCGGTTCCCCATGGTCCACAGACAGCAACGACAAGGCTTTGCTCCCCTTTCCACGCCGCTATAGCCGCAGCAATTTGTTCCGAAAAGCGCCTCCGGCCCAGTAAGTCCTGGCGTCGAGATGTTATAGCAGCATCGGCGCTAAGTCGAAGCTTCCTAGTTTTGTCGATTTTCATAGCCAAAGCCGTTTCCGGTGCTCAACAAAAGCATTAACGAAAGCAAACTTCCTCCAACAGCAAATTCCCGACGCGTCGGCGACTGCGCTTCGTGGGAGGGGCGTACATACGGAGCCTGTGAGGTCGTCCCTGGCCATTGGCGGTTGGAATTCTTCCGTTTACCTCTTGGGCTTCTTTCTCAACAACCGTAATAAGCCACCTCGCATCAGTCCATCATCCTTGATTCACACGTAAATTCAACGATACGGTTCTCGTTCTTGCCTCTTGCTGGCTCTGGCGAGTACGCTCCTGACATGACATCCTCTCTGCGGTTAAAGCGGTTTGTCATTCGCGGCTACAAGAGCATCAAAGACATCCAAGTCGATCTGTCAGGAAATCTGGCCGTTTTTGTTGGCCGAAATGACGCCGGCAAGTCGAACCTACTTGATTTTTTCAATTTCTTACGTGACAGCCGGTCTGGGTTTCAACACGCCCTTAATGGGCACGGGCGTGGGGAGGACTTGCGCGATGTTTTACATCGAAAATCGGATTCAGCACTGATTGAAGCTGAACTTGATTTTGATCTGCATGCTGACGAACGATCCGTCTTAGTAGGTGAGTTGTTCGCCAAGAACGAAAATGTATCAGCCGAGCAGGTCTTAGCAACGGAGTTTCTTAAGTCCGTGTCGCTACATCTTCGATTTGGAAAATCTTCCCTGTTCGAGGAACTTAACTGCTCAAACATGCATCGCGGTGAGCCCGCGTGCACAATTTTCCGTATTGTGGGAACCCCTGAAAAGCTTACCCAATTTTACGGAAATCTCGAAGTTGCGTGTAAAAAAGATTTTAAGACTGTGGTTACGGACCCTCGGGAAGCGGGCAGTTCATCAGGCGGAGGACAACTGACGCGCATTAGCTTCGGGTCGCCAGACGGAAACAACCCTGCATGGGTTGTTTCTCAGAAGATTGGCGGGGCGGTTAAGCGTATTTTTGAGAATCTTCAATCGATCGATCCGTTCCGAGTAGTTTCATCAAAAATGCCTATTCAAGGGACTTCCACTCTCGCGTCGAATGCATCAAACCTTCCCGACGTAATGCACTGGTTATACAACAACAAGCCCGCTCGATTCATGCGAATCTATGAGGAGATCGCCAAGTTAATCCCACACCTTGGCCAGATGTACACTCCGACCCACCAGAACACGGCGACCGTTGGGATTTCGGAAAGAGCGGTCGAAGACGTCGTTTATACGTTGAATCAAATGAGTGCAGGAACGAAGTGCGGCATTGCGCTGATCACCAAAGTAATCCTCGCGGACCCGGGGACTTGGTTAACAGTCGAGGAACCAGAAAGTTACTTGCATCCAAAGGCTCAGGTGGCGCTGTTTCGCTTTTTAGAGAAAGAATCGACTACAAAAACATTGTTGGTGACAACACATTCCGGGCCAATCGCCGCTTCGACGCCATTGACGTCATTGTACTTGGTACGGCGTGACGAGAACAACTGCACCGTTGTGGATCCTATAGGCCCCACAACGATCGACACGGTCATTGAAGAGCTTGGAATTAGGCCGTCGTTTAATTTTGAGGCGGACGCCACAGTTTTCGTCGAAGGGAAGGATGATGTTCCCATTTATGAAGCGTGGGCGAAAATGTATCCGTTTGAAGGTACGGTGCAGTTTTTGGATGCGGAGGGTGGCTCAACGCTGCACTACTTTGCCAATGCCAAGGTTGCATTGAGCAAGTATTCGAAGGCCGTGGTGTACGTTGTTTTTGATGGCGATACTGAAAGGGAGAATCGCGACAAAAAAACCAAGGAACGATTAGTGGCTGAGCTGGACCTGTCGACCGAGAATATTCTTACGTTAGAAATGAACGAAGTTGAAGGTTATCTCCTCGATCCAGTCGCGATCCGGCGAGCATTTTCGGCTATTGATCTCTCCCAAGACGAACTTGAGACACGATTAGCTCCCTTTCGAAAGCGCCGAAATCAAAAGAAAGGGCTGGAAGAACTGTTTCGCGATTTTGGGATCGGTAAGTATGACGGGAAGTTGGCTGCTAGGATTGCACAATCGATGCACGAATTGCCAGGTTCCATCTCAAGCCTATTCAGCCGGATCAACAACGGGCTAATAAAACATAGATCGTAAACGAGGGAGTTCCTTCCAACAAATTCACTGATTACAACCAACTCGGATCAGTCCGCTCGTCCGTGCCGATCGAGCGCAAATGCAACGAAACGATCTCGGGAAATCTTTCCCTCCCCGGTGCCTCTTAGCAAAGAGAGAAGGAAAACAGGTTAACAACAGGAGATACCACCCTTTTAAGTGAAGAGCGTTTTCAGTTCAGAGTTCAGAGTGAAGAATGATTTCAAATCGGAGATTTGAGATTTTGAAAGGGGGGCGACGGGCGTGCAGGTGAGAAAGTGGGAAAGTGAGAAAGTGACAAGGTGAGAGCGGGACGTGGCAGCAGTCGCGGGCTGCGTACGCGGAGGTAGCCGGTTGACGATTCGGACGCGCTCGGCGAGAAGTGCCACCTCGTGACCTCGGTGGTTACAAGAGGTCGGGACTTAACCGCCGATGCAACTCATCGAGCGGCTGGGGGGGACGAAGTCGGGCTGGCCGATGCGGTGGCCGGCTTCTTTGTGGGAGACGGCTTCGTGGAAGAATTCGACGACATCGTGATCGGAAGCGCCGGAACGCAGCAGGGAGCGGAGGTCATGCTCTTGCACGCTGAAGAGGCACGTGCGGATTTTGCCATCCGCGGTGAGCCGCAGCCGGTCGCAATGGCCGCAAAACGGTTCGGAGACCGGAGCGATGATTCCAATCTCGGCTTTGCTGCCGCGGATCGACCAGCGCTTCGCCGTCTCTGACGCGCGACCCGCAACCGACTCGAGCGGAAATCGCGATTGCAGCCGCCCAAAAATTTCTTTTCCGGTCACGACCAATTCTTTCATCCATGCCTTGCCCGAATCGAGCGGCATAAACTCGATGAAGCGCATCGCCACACCCTGCTCGACGGCAAATTGCACAAGAGCTTCGATCTCATGGTCGTTTACTTCGCGGATGACGACTGCATTCACCTTCACCGGACTCAGCCCCAGTTCCTGTGCGAAACGAATGCCCTCCAGAACTTCCTGCAATCCGTCGCGCCCAGTGATCTTGCGAAAATTGTCGCGGTCCAACGAATCGAGGCTGAAGCTGATGCGGCGCAAGCCGGCGTCGCGGAGCGCTTTGCCCTTTTGTTTGAAGTGAAAGCCGTTGGTGGTGAGCGCCAGGTCGCGCACGCCGTCGATCGCGGCAACGCGCGCGACGAGTTTTTCGATTTCCTGGCGCAGCAGCGGTTCACCGCCGGTGAGGCGAATCTTCTCGATGCCCAGCGACACGAGCACGCGGATGACTCGTTCGATCTCTTCGAAGCTCAGAATTTTCGCGCGCGGAACCCACTGGCGCGCGATGGGCTCAGGATTGAAACCGGTTTGCGACCAGCGACCGCGGTAGAAATTCGCCGCCGCCTCCGTTTCCGGCAGGCAGTACATGCAGCGAAAGTTGCAGCGGTCGGTAATGCTAACGCGCAGGTCGCGCAAGGTGCGGCCGTGGGAGTCGACCAAACGACTTAAGACGTGCGCTGACTTCGAAGGGGCGAGCTCTATCGAGCCTGTTAGGAGTTCAGGCGTCATGGACTTTCGGGGGGCTCGACCGAAGTCGAGCCGCCGCGAACGTCCTTCAGCGCCTTTGGAGAAAACTCCCGAGGCTCTTCCTGAAAAATGTCAGCATTCAAGCGGCTGTCGGCTTTAGCCATAACCCAGTCTTTTGCAATCAGGCGTTCTGCGCCTTTTCGGTCAGCCACAGCATAAACGCCCATCTGCTTCCACTCAAGCCGCCGCTTGATCGCCGCGTCCTCCTTCAGTTTGGCGACCTGCCTGCGCAGGGTCGTCAGATCATCGAACTCACGCACCAAGGTTTCGCGCTGGGCCTGGAGGCGCTTCAACTCGGCCAGCAGAAAGCTGCGGTCGCCCTCGGCGGCGGCGAGTTTCCTTTCCGTCAGGTCAATATCCGTTTCGAGCTTCTCGATGGAATCGGCCAATTCGCGCATGGCGGCGGTCAAGTTATCGCGTTCTTTTTGCAGCGCCACAATTCGCTCCTGCCGTGCAGCCATTTCGTTCTCCAGGTTCTTCAGGTCCCCGGTCGTTTTGGCGAGGCTGTTCGAAGCCACCGACAACTCTTCGTTGCGCATGCTCAAGGTGCCCTCCTGCACTACGTAAAGCTTCCCCAGATCGGTGAATTTGGTTTTCACTTCCTCCAGTTGGGCGGTGGCGCGCGCGCTCTGCGCCTCGGCGGTTTGCAGGCGGCTTTGGGTGTTTTGGCGGAAAATGATCACCCCGGCCGTCAGACCAAGGCAGACGACCACAAGGGCGAAAATCGCTGGCTTCATACTCTTTTTTGCTGCGCGAATTCGTTCGCGCGTCGAGGTGCTACCTCGGAGTCGTCACCGCGCCGGCATTCGTATTGGCCGGAACGATGTTGGCCCCGCCGTCTTGCTTGAGCTCGACGTTGAGGTCGAACTTCCCTCCCGAGGTCGCTGCCCAATTCGTCGACAGCAATTTCTCTGCCCCCTTTACATTTTGCATTCCGTAAATGCCCATTCGAATCCATTCCAGCCGCCGAGCGATCGAAAGTTCGTCTTTTAGCTTGGAAACCTGGGCCCGGAGCAGCGCCAAGTCGTTAAATTGGCGTTCCAACTCCGCTTTTTCGGTCTGGAGCCGTTTCAACTCCTTGAGCAGGAACTCCCGGTCGCCTTCGGAAGCGGCAAGTTTCTTTTCAGTATCCGCAATCGACTTTTCCAAATTTCCAATCGCAGACTTCAAATCGGTGGCCTGTTTGTCGAGGGCAGTGTTCTGGGCCTCCAACTCGTTGATCTTCGCGTCGCGCTTGGCCATTTCGGTTTTGGCCGCTTCCGCCGCCGCCTGCGCGTCCTGCTGGGTCTTGGCCAGTGTGCCGGATAAACGCGTCAGGTCGTTGGAGCGCTCACCCAGCTTCTCGTAAGCCTGGTCGAGGTTTTTCTGGAGGAAGGCCGACATCTGCTCATTTTCGTCAATTTTAGTCCGCGCCTGATTCAGTTCATTGGTCAGGTGCGTCTTCACGGACAAATCGCTTTTCTGCTGCTTCACGGCCGCGGTGTGGCGCCAAAAAAGGCCACCCGCCAGCGCAAGGCTGAGAACGGCCAAAGCAATAATAGGTGCTTTCATATCTCTGGACAGAATGCGAAACCATGCAGCAAATAGCAAGCCGCTACATCCAATTTCTTGCTTATCAGACGCCGCCGTTTACAGTTCATTCATGGATCTGCCGACCCAGGTGCCGGTTATGACGCTGCCGAGCGCCACCCTGTTTCCCCAGGCCCTGCTCCCGCTCTATATCTTCGAGCCGCGCTACCGCACAATGTTGGCCGACACTCTCAAGCACAACCGCATGTTCTCCGTGGCCATGCAAAAACCGGGTCGCGCGCGCGAAACGCCGTGCCCCGTTGCCGGCCTCGGGTTGATCCGGGTTTCGGTGGACCACGACGACGGCACATCGCACCTCATTCTCCAGGGCATCACGCGCGTCGAGTTGCGCGAGACCGTGCAAACGAAGCCCTATCGCGTGCAGATTATTCGCCCGTTGCAGGCAAAAAAGAATGACAGCGT
>Ga0111538_10014535_pt1 | contig 10373 bp, 10 predicted proteins | sample SoiMethybrSBSTD1_FD_79669 | JGI IMG/M metagenome (GOLD analysis project Ga0111538, IMG submission 79669) | Bulk soil microbial communities from a Populus tree surrounding site in Tennessee, USA - Soil MetaG P. TD hybrid SBSTD1 (version 2)... | ecosystem: Environmental > Terrestrial > Soil >... | reverse complement strand
GGGTAGATCCGCATGGGCACCCGGTACGGGTTCTCGTCCGTAATCTTCTGATACATGTGGAAGAGATTCCCGTACTTGACCTTGATCGTCTCAGGGCCGAGGCGCTTGATCGCGTCGGCGAAGTCGAGGTAAACCGCCAGGCCGCTGTCGCCCACGCCCCGGCCATCGTCGCAGGCTTGCTTGGCGTTACGAGAGGCGACGTCACGCGGCACGAGATTGCCGAAGCTGGGATACTTCCGTTCGAGGTAGTAGTCGCGCTCGTCTTCGGGAATCTGTTCCGGCGGCCGGGTATCACCTTTCTTCTTGGGCACCCACACCCGTCCGTCGTTGCGGAGGCTTTCGCTCATCAGCGTCAGCTTCGACTGGTGCTCGCCGCTGACCGGAATGCACGTGGGGTGAATCTGGGTGAAGCACGGGTTGGCGAAGAGCGCCCCGCGTTTGTGAGCGCGCCACGCCGCTGTCACGTTGGAGTTCACGGCGTTGGTGGACAGGTAGTAGGCCGTGCCGTAGCCGCCGGTGGCGAGGATGACGGCGTCGCCGGCGTATTTTTCAATCGCTCCGGTCGTCAGATTGCGCACGATAATGCCGCGGGCCTTGCCGTCGATGACGACGAGATCGAGCATCTCGCGGCGAGGGAACATCTTCACGCTGCCTTCGTGCACCTGACGCATGAGCGACTGATACGCCCCGAGCAGCAGCTGCTGACCCGTCTGGCCGCGAGCGTAGAAGGTGCGCGACACCTGAGCCCCACCGAACGACCGGTTGTCGAGCAGGCCGCCGTACTCGCGGGCGAAGGGCACACCCTGGGCCACGCATTGATCGATGATGTTCACGCTCAACTGGGCGAGTCGATACACGTTGGCTTCGCGTGAACGGTAATCGCCGCCCTTGACCGTGTCGTAGAACAGCCGGTAGATGCTGTCGCCGTCGTTCTGATAGTTCTTGGCGGCGTTGATGCCACCCTGCGCGGCGATGCTGTGGGCGCGGCGAGGACTATCCTGGATGCAGAAGTTCAGCACGTGGTAGCCGAGCTCGCCGAGCGAGGCGGCTGCCGCACCTCCGGCGAGTCCGGTTCCGACGACGATGAGCGTGAACTTGCGCTTGTTAGCCGGGTTGACCAGCTTCATCTCGAACTTGTGCCGGTCCCACTTCTCGGCGATGGGTCCGCCGGGAACGTTCGCGTCGAGAATGATCCTGCTCACTTAGGCGCCTCCCACGAAGTGCGCCCACAGGGCGATGACGATGAAGCCACCGGCGATGATCACCGCCGCGGTCTTGCCGGCAGCAAGAATCTTGGGCGTCCAGCGCGGATGATCGGCGCCGAGCGACTGGAGCGAGCTCGAAGCGCCGTGCCACAGGTGCGAGCCGACGATCAGCATGCTCAGCACGTAGAACAGCACGACCAGCGGACTGCGGAAGTTCTCCATCTCGAGACGATACAAGTCGCGGATCCCCCCCGTCGCCTCGTACTCTGCGCCGTACTTGAACGCCTGCACGTGGAGAATCACGAACAGGAACAGCCACAGTCCCGAGACAATCATCGTTGACGAGGCCAGCGACTTCCGGCTCGGTCCGCCGGCCGGCTTCTTCACCGCATAGGCGATCGGCCGTGCGGCCTTGTTCCTGATCACCATCTTGATGGTCTTGTAAATGTGGATCAGGAAGATGAGCAGCAGTCCAATCTCGATGAGCGGGATGAGCGGGTTGCTCATCAGGAAGTGGGCGTAACCGTTGAAGACGTCGGGACCGAGGAAGACGAGAACGTTGCCGACGATGTGCGTGATGAGATAGAGGAAGAGGGCGAGTCCTGTCAGGCCGATGAGCAGTTTCGACCCGACCGATGAATCAAACGCACGTATTCGCGATGACATAGGATGAGAGAAGTTTACCAAAGTCACTGCAATCACGTCCGCCGAGTATTGACGGCTGCGAGACAAGCCAAGTACCATTCCTCGTCTTGCCCACATGAAAATCCACGAGTATCAGGCCAAAGCCATCCTTGCGCGGCACGGCGTTCCTGTCCCGCGCGGCGAAGTCGCGTTCAGCGCCTCGGAAGTCGGTGACATCGCACGGCGGCTCGGCGGGCGCGCCGTTGTTGTCAAAGCACAGATTCACGCTGGCGGCCGTGGCAAGGGCGGTGGCGTCAAGCTCGCCAAGTCACCCGATGAAGCCGAAGCCATCGCTCGCAACATGATCGGGATGACGCTCGTCACCCATCAGACCGGACCCGAGGGCCGCGTCGTCTCGCGCGTGCTCGTCGAGGAGGGGTTGCAGATGGCGCGCGAGCTGTATCTCAGCATCGTTCTCGATCGCGCGTCCGGCAAGCCGGTGATGATGGCCAGCGCCGCCGGCGGCATGGACATCGAGGAAGTGGCGGCGGCGACGCCCGAGAAAATCGTGCGCATCTACATCGAGCCTGGTGTCGGGCTTGTGCCGTACCAGGCGCGAGAGCTGGGCTTTGGCATCGGCCTCGACGGACCACAGGTCAACAAGGCCGTGAAGCTGATGACAGCTCTGTACGATGCGTTCGTCGCCACTGACGCCTCGCTCGTCGAGATCAACCCGCTCGTCGTCACGGCGGGCGGCGATCTGCTCGCGCTCGACGCGAAGATGAACTTCGACGACAACGCGCTCTATCGCCACCAGGACATCAAGGATCTGCGCGATTTCGGCGAAGAGGATCCCCTGGAGATCGAAGCGTCGAAGTTCTCGCTCAACTACATCCATCTCGACGGCAACATCGGCTGCATGGTCAACGGCGCCGGTCTGGCGATGGCGACGATGGACATCATCAAGCTCGCCGGTGGCGAGCCGGCGAACTTCCTCGACGTCGGTGGCGGCGCCAACGCCGAGCAGATCAAGAACGCGTTCCGCATCCTGATGTCCGACAAGAACGTCAAAGCGGTCTTGATCAACATCTTCGGCGGCATCCTGCGCTGCGACGTGCTGGCGCAGGGCGTCATCAGCGCGGTGAAGCAACTGGGTGTGCCGGTGCCGATCGTCATTCGGATGGAAGGCACGAACGTCGACGAAGGCAAGCGCCTGCTTCGCGACAGCGGCATGAACTTCACGACGGCTGACAGCATGGGCGAGGCCGCCACCAGAGTGGTGGAACTCGCCGGTTGACCGACCGTCCTGAAGCCGGCAGCCTGAGGTCTAGAGCCTGAACATGTCTGTGCTGATCGATAAGAGCACGCGCCTGCTCGTCCAGGGTCTCACCGGACGCGAGGGCACCTTCCACGCCAAGCAGGCCGCAGCGTACGGCACCGTGGTGGTCGGCGGCGTCACACCCGGCAAGGGGGGAACCACCCACGAAGGCTGGCCGATTTTCGATACGGTTCATGATGCCGTGAAGAAGACAGGGGCAAACGCCTCGGTCATCTTCGTGCCGCCGCAATTTGCCGCCGACGCGGTGATGGAAGCCGCCGATGCGGGCGTGGGCGTCGTCGTGTGCATCACCGAGGGCATCCCGACGCTCGACACGATGCGCGCGATGACCTTCCTGCAGACGCGGCCCACCACGCGACTGGTCGGACCTAACTGTCCGGGAATCATCACCGCCGGTCAGGCTAAGGCTGGAATCATTCCGGGCCACATCTGCCGCGAAGGCCGCATCGGGATCGTCTCGAAGAGCGGCACGCTGACCTACGAAGCCATCCATCAGCTGACCCGCCTGGGTCTTGGTCAGACGACCTGCATCGGCATCGGGGGAGACCCGCTGATCGGAACGTCACACATCGACGCGTTGAAGTTGTTCGCCGACGATCCCGAAACCGAGGCCGTGATCATGATTGGCGAGATCGGCGGCAGCGCCGAGGAAGAGGCTGCCGGCTGGATCAAATCGAACTTCAAGAAGCCCGTCGTGGCGTTCATCGCGGGTCAGACGGCGCCGCCAGGTCGTCGGATGGGACACGCGGGCGCCATCATTGCCGGCGGCAAGGGAACCGCGGCCGAGAAAATGGCCGCGCTTTCGTCAGCCGGTGTCACCGTTGTCAAGAGTCCTGCCGATATGGGTCAAGCGGTGCAAGACCTGCTCCGATGATCCCTCCACGCCGATAACTCCTCTGAATACGTCGTGTTATACTCGATCGGTTTGACCTGATACCCGGCGTGGGGCCGCCGGGTCCCCTCCAAGCGTCTCAAACGAGGTAAGAAGGATTCGAGCATGTCACCGATAGATCTAGCGGTTCAGGAAGGTCAGGATACGTCTCGGCAGCAGCGCGTCGTCAACGATTTCAGCATCCAAATCGCCACAGTGAACGGATCGGGCAGCCAGACGGCGAATATGGTGCTGCTCAGGTCTCTGCTGCTCATGGGTATCCCCGCGTCCGGGAAGAACATGTTCCCGTCCAACATCGCGGGTCTTCCCACGTGGTACACAATTCGCGCCAGCAAGCGGGGGTACATCGGCCGGAAGAAGGAAGTCGATTTCCTCGTCGCCATGAACCCGGAAACGGCCAAGGAAGACGTGCTCACGCTCGAGCCCGGCGCGGCCGTGGTCTATGACGAACCCCTCAAACTCAATACCCTCCGGTCGGATTTGGTCTTTTACCCGGTTCCGTTCGACAAGCTGGTCGCGCCCGTCTGTCCAGACGCGAAGCTGCGGCGGCTCGTGCGGAACATGATTTACGACGGAATCCTCGCGAAAATCCTCAACATCGATCCGGCGCTGATGGAGAAAGCTCTCGGAAAGCAGCTCGGCAAGAAAGCGAAGGCCGTGACGCTGAACGCCGGTGCGCTGAGAGCCGGCTGGGATTACGCCGAGGCGCACCTGCCCAAGCAGGACCCCTTCGCGTTCGAGCGGATGAACGAAACAGCGGGGAAGATCCTCATCGAAGGCAACGCGGCCGCGGCCATCGGCTGCATGATGGCCGGTGTCACCGTCGTCGCCTGGTATCCGATTACTCCTTCGTCGTCGCTCTGCGAGTCGCTCATCGGATACATGAAGAAGTACCGCGTGGACAAGACCACCGGCAAGGCCACGTTTGCCATCGTTCAGGCCGAAGACGAGATCGCGTCGCTCGGGATGGTGATTGGCGCCGCGTGGGCCGGCGCACGCTCGATGACGGCCACCGCGGGGCCAGGCATCTCACTGATGTCGGAGTTCACCGGACTCGCCTACTACGCGGAAGTGCCGGCGGTGATTTTCGACGTTCAGCGCGTCGGACCGTCGACCGGCTTGCCGACCCGCACCGCGCAAGGCGATTTGCTTTCAACCGCATTCCTTTCTCACGGTGATACCAAGCACATCATGATCATTCCCTCCTCGGTAGAGGAGTGCTACACCATGGCGCAGGAGGCGTTCGATCTCGCGGAACGGTTCCAGACGCCGGTCTTCGTGATGATGGACCTCGACCTGGGGATGAACAACTGGGCGTCTGACCCCTTCAAGTACCCCGAGCAGGGCATCGACCGTGGGAAGCGGCTCGACGCAGAGACCCTGAAAAAGCTCGGCGAGTGGGGCCGCTACAAGGACGTCGAGGGCGACGGCATTCCATACCGCACCGTTCCCGGCGACGGCATGCCGGCCTACTTCACCCGCGGATCCGGTCACAACGCGAAAGGGCAGTACAGCGAGCGGCCCGATGACTACGTCGAGAACATGAGCCGTCTGGCTCGCAAGTTCGAGACCGCGCGGACCTACGTGCCACAGCCCGAAATCGATCGGGTGCCCGGTGCCAAGATTGGCTTCATCGCCTACGGCACCTCGCATTGGGCGACGACGGAGAGCCGCGATCAGCTGCGCGAAGAAACCGACGTGAAGACGTCGTACCTCCGCCTGAGAGCGTATCCGTTCAACGACGAGCTCGTGCAGTTCATCGATACACACGACCGCGTCTACGTCATCGAACAGAATCGCGACGCACAGCTGCTTCAGTTGATGCGCCTCGAATTGACCCCTTCGCGCATTGCCAAGCTGCGCAGCGTGCTGCACTTCAGCGGCTTGCCCATCGACGCCCGCAGCATCACCGACGACGTGCTGTCGCAAGAAGGGTATGAGGTCATCCAGAAAACGACCGTGCGCATGAGCGCCGGCAGCGCGGGCGGAGAGTAGATTCCATGTCGACACCGATCAAGATCAATCGCATTGGCCTCGAACCAGCCGTCTACAAGGGCGGTAAGACCACGTTGTGCGCCGGCTGCGGCCACAATGCCATTTCAGAACGCATCATCGACGCGTTCTACGAAATGGGTGTCGAACCGTCACGCGTGGTCAAGCTGTCGGGCATCGGCTGCTCGAGCAAGAGTCCGGCGTACTTCCTCGGCAGCTCACACGGCTTCAACGCTGTGCATGGCCGCATGCCGTCGGTCGGCACCGGGGCGATGCTCGCCAACAAAGACCTCGTCGCGATCGGCATCAGCGGGGACGGCGACACCGGGGCTATCGGCATCGGCCAGTTCGTCCACCTGATGCGTCGGAACCTGCCGATCATCTACATCATCGAAGACAACGGCTGCTATGGTCTGACCAAAGGTCAGTTCTCGCCGACCGCCGATCTGGGCTCGAAGTTGAAGACGGGCGTCGTGAACGATCTGCCGCCTCTCGACACTTGCGCGCTGGCGGTCGAGCTTGGCGCCACGTTCGTCGCGCGGTCCTTCTCTGGCGACAAGAAACAGCTGCTGTCGCTGCTGAAGGCGGCCATCGCGCACCGCGGGACCGTGATGCTCGACGTCATCTCGCCGTGTGTGACGTTCAACGATCACGAGGGCTCGACCAAGAGCTACGCCTACGCGAAGGAGCACGACGATCCGGTCGAAGAAGTGACGTTCGTGCCGTTCTTCGAGGACATCACCGTCGACTATGACCCGGGCACGACTCAGGAAGTCACCATGCACGACGGCTCGAAGGTGTACTTGAAGAAGCTCGAGGAAGACTACGACCCGACCGACAAGATCACTGCGTTGCGGCGGCTGCACGAAACGTCGAGGCGCGGGGAATTCGCGACCGGTCTCATTTACGTCGAGCCGGATCGCGACGACTTCCTGACTCAGCTGAATGTCGTCGACGAGCCGCTGGCGTTCCTGTCGCTCGAACGCGTCCGTCCGGGTCGGGAAGCTTTGGACGACATCATGGAGAGCCTCAGGTAACAAGGGCAGGGAAGGCTGGGAGGCCGGGGGAGAACGAGCTTCCGTAAGTCCTCGCCAGGCTTCTCGGCCTTCGGTTTCCTGCCCATCCTGCCTGCCCCGCCCTTCCTGCCCTGACTCAGCCCTGCGTTCCGTCGGCTTTCGCGCCTTCGACATCTTCGGCTATCGCGATCGGATCGTCCGGCAGTCCGTTAGCGTCAAGCGCAGTCCCGTGCGGATTGCCTTGCTGCTCAGGATCGCTCGGACGATCGCCTTCGATGGCTCCTTTGTGGAGATCGGGGTCTAAAGTTCGGTGCTCAGCGGGAGTGTTCATGGCGCTCTCGGCTCCTTGCGCATCAGAATGGTCCAGATGGTGCTGATATAATCGCCGGATGTCTGAGCGCACGTTGGCCATCATCAAACCTGATGCCGTCGAGCGACGGCTCGTCGGTCAGATCATCCAGCGAATCGAAGATGCCGGGTTCGACATCCGCGCCATGCGGCGGGTGTCCTTGTCGCGGGCTGATGCCGAAGGGTTTTACGCCGTGCACCGGCAGCGGCCGTTTTTCTCGAGTTTGACCACATTCATGTCGTCAGGCCCCGCCGTTGTGCTTGTGCTGGAGGCGCCCGACGCGATCAAGAAGTGGCGCACGCTCATGGGTGCCACGGACCCGGCGAAGGCCGACCCCGGTACTCTCCGCAGGGAATTCGCCGAGTCGATCGAACGCAATGCGACCCATGGCTCGGACGCCGCGGACACCGCCGCGTACGAAATCGGGTACTTTTTCCCGGGGATCGAATTGAATTGAGTCGGCCGCCGGGGCGGCGGAGCTGAACAGGAGATGGCCAAGACGCTGGTGATCATCGGTCTCGGCATCGCCGCGCTCGGGCTGGTGATGATGCTGGGTGTGCCGTTCGGTCGGTTGCCAGGCGACTTCGTCGTACGACGGGGCAATTTTTCGTTCTACTTTCCGCTGGCCACATCAATCGTCGTGAGCATCCTGCTTACGCTGCTGATGGCTTTCTTCAGGCGGTAGGGGAGACAGGGGGACCGGTGGCGATCAAGCCGGACACATGGATTCGCCGGATGGCGCTCGAGCACCGCATGATCGAGCCCTTCGAGGATCAGCAGGTCCGCAAAGGAGTCATTTCCTACGGCGTGTCGTCGTACGGCTACGACATCAGGGTTGCGGATGAGTTCAAGGTCTTCACCAACATCAACAACACCGTCATCGACCCTAAAGCCTTCGATCCACGGTCGTTCGTCGATTTGAAGACGGATATCTGCATCGTTCCGCCGAACTCGTTTGCGCTGGCGCGGACGATCGAATACTTCCGGATACCGCGCGACGTGTTGACGGTCTGCCTCGGCAAGTCGACTTATGCGCGCTGTGGGATTATTGTGAATGTGACGCCCTTCGAACCCGAGTGGGAAGGGACGGCGACGCTGGAGATCTCGAACACGACCCCGCTGCCAGCGAAAATCTACGCCAACGAGGGTATCGCGCAGGTCCTGTTCTTCCAAAGCGACGAGCCGTGTGCGATTTCCTACCGCGACAAGAAGGGAAAGTACCAGGCACAGGTCGAGGTGACGCTCCCCCGTATCTGACCGGCGGGGAGGTCAACCGGACACGGCCCGTTTCGAAGTAAACGGGACGAATTTCGCCAGCGGCAGCAGCTCAAGCTCTGGCTTGACCGTTGTCGTCACACGTAGTAAAAACTTGCCGCGGCTCAGTCGTTTCTGAGCCTTGGCCGTTCCCGGTTACATGGATAAATTGGTCGAGCGCGAGTCCCCGACTCGCAGTCCTCTGGTCGCCGCGCCCGCTCTTGCTGTTCAATTTTTCCTGATTCCGCTTGCGGTCGTTGGCGTCACGGTTCTCGTGTATGCAGGGTTCCGCTCGATGCTCACCGATGACCGGACGCCGCAAGACTATCTCGCCGAAATTCGCGCCGGCGGGACGAATCGTCGATGGCCGGCCGCTTATGAGTTGTCTCGCCTGATGTCAGACCCGAAAGTTCGTGCTGATCGGACACTCACGCCGGCTCTGGTGGCGGCTTACGACGCGGCCAAAGAGGACGACCCGCGGGTTCGCCGGTATCTGGCGCTGGCGATCGGCCGCCTCGATCCACCGCTCCCGGCCAACGCGGTCGCCAGCCTGACGGAGGCGTTGCACGATCCAGACAGCGAGGCGCGCATTACCGCCATCTGGGCTCTGGGGTCGTCGGGCGATCCGTCTGTCGCTACGACGCTTCAACCGCTCTTTCAGACCGACGACGCCGGCATCCGTAAGATGGTGGTGTATGCGCTCGGCGCCCTTCCCGGCGACGCGCAGGTGGTGACGCTGAGAACGGCTCTCGCCGATTCGGCGCCGGATGTCCGCTGGAACGCGGCGGTGGCGCTCGCCCGGCACGACAGCCGAGAGGGCGTGCCGATCCTTCGGCAGATGCTGGATCGATCGTACGTCGAGCAGACCGTCAAGCGCGACGTGGCGCAGAATCAAGACATCGATCCCGTCGCGGACGTCATGATCAGTGGGGTGCGAGCGGCGGCGGCGTTGCGCGATCCCAGCCTGCGCCCATCGATTCAGACGCTGAGTCAGCAGGATCGCAGCATGAAGGTGCGTCAAGCAGCACTCGAGGCCCTGAAGGACATGGAGGCGGCGGCGTTGAACTGAGGCTTGCGGGCACGAGGTCGGGCACGACCCTCACAATCCGGGCGGGAGAATAGCTGACAAGCATGGCTGACGAAACGAAACCCTCAGGTCCCGAACCTGTTGCGACACCAACGGCGGCGCCCAAACCGGCGGCTCCGGCCGCGCCCCCCGCGGCAGCGGCGCACGCGGCAAAACCGGCGGCCCCGAGGCCGGCGGCGGCACCACCCCCTGATTTCGCCGGCCGCACGACGACTGCGGCCTCGGCCGGCGGCGCGGCAGCCGCGCGGGCAGCAGCGACTCCGGCCCCGGCGACGGCGGCCGCGGCTCCCTCGCGCGATCCAGATGACACGTCGCCGCTACTCACGCGGCGCGCTTGGATGGGGTTGGCCTGGGGCGCCTTCACTGCGGCTTCCGCCGCCGCGTTGGCCGCCACCGGCCGCTTCATGTTCCCGAACGTCCTGAACGAACCGCCCCAGCAGTTCAAGGCGGGTTTCCCGAACGAATACGGCCAGGGCGTCGACGAACGGTGGAAAGAGAAATTCGGCGTCTGGATCATCCGCACGCCCGAGGACGTCGTCCAGCGCGCGAGCGGGTTCTACGCACTGCTTGTGACGTGCACCCATCTCGGATGCACGCCGAACTACCTGTCTGCCG
>Ga0111538_10014534_pt1 | contig 10373 bp, 8 predicted proteins | sample SoiMethybrSBSTD1_FD_79669 | JGI IMG/M metagenome (GOLD analysis project Ga0111538, IMG submission 79669) | Bulk soil microbial communities from a Populus tree surrounding site in Tennessee, USA - Soil MetaG P. TD hybrid SBSTD1 (version 2)... | ecosystem: Environmental > Terrestrial > Soil > Tree... | reverse complement strand
GCTCGGCGCGCGCCGAATTGGCGTCGATGAGCACGTTCAGGAGGAGGTTCTGGATGGAGAGCTCGTCATCGAACGACGCTTGCTTTCCGAAGTGGCTCAGCACGACCGTCACGACTCCTGGAGTTCCCCGAGGCGCGCCTTTCTGACCGATCGGGACGCTCGAGCCCGGCCGGAAAGCGACTGCGACCGCCCCTTCACCTTCCTTCTGTAGCTTGCCGCTCGTCAAAAAAGTGGTGACGCGGGCTTTGTCGAGGATCTTGATTGAGAAGCTCTCGTTATCGATTTTCCACTGGTGCTTCACCTGGATGGGACCGGGCGACTCGTCGCCGACCTGCCCTTCGGCAGCGGCGGGCGGCTTGACGACGATGGTCGTGCCCTCGTGCTCCTTTTCGTCATCGGCGGCCGCAACGGCTGCCTCCACGCCGGGAGGAGGTCCCTCCACGAATTTGGGCTCGAAAATGCCGCGAAGGTAAGGGTGCGTGCTCTGGCCCCGCACAGGCACGACGTCGACGGTGTCCGCGGCAAGCTTCGGGCCTGCCGCGACGTACTTCGGGAACGCGCGCTCGACCACTTCTTTCACCGTCCAGTCCTCGCAGAAGAGGTAGCCGCCGTTCTGGACGAACGTCGCGATTTTCTTCACATCCTCACCGCTCAGCATCGCGCTGAACTGGATGTGCTTATTGCACCCGGTGCACTGACGGAGCCGATTGTTCACGCCCCCGCCCGGCTTGCAGTCCGGGCAAATGCAGTGCTCGTAGAACTGCGTGCAATTGATGAGGAGCACACCCGTGTCTTTGAGGTCGAAGCTCTTGAAGTCCTCGCGCCGGACTACCTCGTGCGGCACTCCCATATCCGAGAGGACTCCCTGCATGCGGTCGTTGTTGTAGTTCGCCTTCCGCTTTTTCGTAAACTCGCCGTCGAGGACCACGACGGACTTGAGCGGAGCTTTCTCGACGCCGATGAACGCCTCGCGCCGCTCCCGGTCGGGCCCCATTTTGAGGAAATCCACGGCCGTACCGGACGCGCGGCTTCCCTCCTCCTCGGCGCCGGTCGGCAACGGGCTTTTCTCGTTCTTTTTCCACCAGCCTTCCCAGTTGATGGAGTTCGGCCCGAAGTTCTGCTTCGTGATCGCCGTCAGGCCCTCGACGGCGATCCAGCCGAGCGGGCTGAGCTTCTCCCGCCGATCCTTCTCTTCCACTTTCAACAGCTCGAGCAGCGCATCCACGGCGTCGTGGCTGCGCACTTTGCTGATTTTTTTCGCCACAAGGAGGCGAACATCCTCCGGCGCGTCGAAAAGGAGCGGCCGGAAAGGCTTCACGACGTAGGGCGACGAGCTTTTCGCCAGGCCGTAGAGGAGGTCCCGCGCGATCGGCTGCGACTTGCGCGCCACCACGAATTTCCCGAGCTCGTCCATGGCGGGGCGGCTCTTGAAGCCGGCCGCCGCGCCGACGAGCGACCAGTAGAACGAGTCCTGCGACGCGGGCATCTTCTCGAGGACGTCGAGGACGAAGCGCATCTCGGAGGCGCCGCCCTGGCTCAACGTTGCGAGGGCTTGGTCGAGCTGCTCGACGTCCCCCGCCTGGAGAGCGCGCTTCACGCCAGTTTTGCCGCCATCGTCCGCCAGGAGCCGTGCTCCCCACGGCAAAAGCCCGCCGAGAGCCGCGACGAGCACGACTCCCCGAACCCGCGCTGCCCGCGTGCCGACGATTCGAACGGATGAAAGCATGATTGCAGGCTCCGATCCCGAAGTGAAAAGCTCCTCGCTCGGCTATCCTACTGCGCACGCCCGTCGAATCAACCTTGACGAAGCCTGCCGGAGCTTGCCCGCGAGAGCCACGACGCCGCGTCAGTACGTGGCGCGCCCGCCCGAGATGTCGTAGCAGAAGCCGGTCGAAAAGCTGAGCCGGTCGCTCGCGAGGAAAACGACGAGCTCCGCCACCTCCTCCGGCCGGCCGGTGCGCCCCATCGGGATTTTCGAAATCATGTACTGGCGTACCTCCGGCGCGACCTGCGCGAGGATCTCGGTCTCGATCACGGCGGGCGCGACGCTGTTGACGAGGATCCCGTGCGTGGCGACCTCCTTCGCGTACGCCTTCGTGAAGCCGATCACGGCGGCTTTCGTCGCCGAATACGGCACGAGGCCCGGATTCCCCTCTTTGCCCGCGATGGAAGCGATGTTGACGATGCGACCGTAGCCCTGCTTCACGAAGTGCGGGTGGGCCGCAGCGCAGCCGAAGAAGATGCTTTTCACGTTGATCGCCAGAATGCGGTCGAGGTCCTCCTCGGAGATTGATTCGAGCGTGCCGGGCCGCCCCGCAATCCCCGCGTTGTTGACGAGCACGTCGAGGCGGCCGAATCGCCGGACCGCTTCGGCCACCATGGCGTCATTCCCCGCTCGCGTGGCGACGTCCGCCTGGAACGCGGCGGCGCGGCGGCCGGAGGGGTCCAGGGCGTGTGCGGCTTCCTTGGCGGCGCCGATGTCGAGGTCCGCGAGCAGCACGCCGGCAGCGCGGGCGCGCAGAAAAGCCTCGGCGCAGGCGCGGCCGATGCCGCGCGCGGCGCCCGTGATCACGGCGACGCGGGAGAGCAGGGGCATGGAATTCCTCCGTGAATTGCCGGCGGGGGTCAGAAAGAATTAACGCATGGACCGCTACGCGCGCCAGACCATCTTCCGCCCACTCGGACCGGACGGGCAGGCTCGCCTCGGGCGCGCGACGGTCACCGTCATCGGCTGCGGGGCCCTCGGCACGCACTCTGCCGAGCTCCTCGCCCGCGCCGGCGTCGGCGCCGTTCGGCTGATCGACCGCGACGTCGTCGAGTGGTCGAATCTGCACCGGCAAGGCGGCTTCGAAGAATCCCACGCGCGCGACCGCGCTCCGAAAGCCGACGCCCTGGCCGCGTGGCTCCGGCGCATCAACTCCACGATCCGCGTCGAGGCCCACGCCGTCGACTTCAATTTCACGAACGCGCTCGGCCTCGCCGAGGGCTCCAGCCTGCTCGTCGATGGCACGGACAACCTCCCCGCGCGCTTCCTGTTGAACGACGTGAGCTACCGGCTCGGCGTGCCGTGGATCTACGCGGGCGCCGTGGGCTCAGCTGCCCACGTCCAGATGTTCTCTGGCCGGAACGGCCCGTGTCTCCGCTGCCAGATGCCGGAGCTCCCGCCGCCGGGCGTCCTGGGCACGTGCGATACGGAAGGCGTCATCGGTCCGGCGGCCGCCGTGGCCGCGGGCTGGCAGGCGGCGCTCGCGCTCCGCGTGCTCGCCGAAGGGGACGCCGGGCCTTCGGCCGGCGTGCGCGTCATCCTCGACCCCTGGAACCAGCGAGCGCGGACTTCGGCCGTCGCGGCGGATCCCCAGTGCGTGGTCTGCGCGCAGCGGCGTTTCGAAGTCCTCGAAGGCCGCTTCGCGGAGCGCGCGACCGTCCTCTGCGGTCGGTCTGCCGTGCAGGTCCTCCCGGCCCAGACGTCGGGAGCACCTTTCGACCTTGCCGCGGCGGCATCGAGACTAAGGTCGCTGGGCCCGCTCGAAGAGAAATCCCGCTTCGTGCGCGTAGAGTCGGCGGAAGGCTTCACACTCACCCTCTTCGCAGATGGCAGAGCCGTCTTCGACGGGTTGACGGACACGGTTCGAGCCCGTACCCTGTACAGCCGCTTTGTCGGACAGTAAGCCTTCCGCGGCCCACATCTTATGAAATCCCTATCGCGGCTCCTGACCCCCGAACGCATCCTGTGGCTCGACGTGACGTCCAAGAACGAATGCCTCCGAGCCATGGTGGACAACCTGGCCCAGACCGGGTCGCTCGAAGGGCCGGAGGACATCTTCCGGGCGATTCTCGAGCGCGAAAAGCTCCTCTCCACCGGCTTCGGGCTGGGCCTGGCGATCCCCCACGCGAAGCTCCGCACGATCCGTGACTTTGTCGTCGGCCTCGGGATCCACAAGCAGGGCGTGAACTTCGACAGCCTCGACGAGCAGCCGGTCCACGTGCTCGTCATGATCCTCGGGCCCGACAGCCAGCAGGAGGACTACCTCAAGGTCCTCTCCCGGGTCACCGCCTTCCTGAAGGACAACCGGGAGCGCCTGCTGACGCTCGAGACCTCCCAGCAGGTCTACGAGCTGGCCTACGATTACTGATCGGCTGCTCGATCGCCACGCCAGCGCGCAAGTTTTCGCGCGAATCGGACCCCTCCCGGCGCATCTGCCATCGGGAAAGGCCCGCGCCAGGGCCAGCGAACCTTCGGAGGTGCGATTCATGACCGTCGACGTCAAGCAGATCGGGAAACGCGTGGAGGCGGAAAGCGCCTTCGTGGAAAAGATCTTCGCGCAGATCCGCCAGCGCATCGTGGGGCAGGACCATCTCGTCCGCGCTCTCGTCAACGGGATCCTCTCGAACGGTCATATCCTCCTCGAAGGCGTTCCCGGTCTCGCTAAGACGCTTTCCGTGAAGACGCTGGCCGATGCGATCCGCGCCGACTTCCGGCGCATCCAGTTCACGCCGGACCTCCTGCCCGCGGACTTGATCGGCACGCTCATCTACAACCCGGCGAGCGGTCAGTTCACGACGCGACGCGGCCCGATTTTCGCGAACATCGTCCTCGCCGACGAGATCAACCGAGCCCCGGCCAAAGTCCAGAGCGCGCTCCTCGAGGCGATGCAGGAGCGACAGGTGACGATCGGGGACCAGACTCTCCCGCTGCCCAACCTCTTTCTCGTCCTCGCGACCCAGAACCCCATCGAGCAGGAAGGCACCTACCCGCTGCCCGAGGCGCAGGTCGACCGCTTTCTCTTCAAGGTGAAAGTCGACTATCCAAGCAAGGAAGACGAGCGCAAGATCCTCGACATGGCGTCCGGAGCCGCCCGCGCGCCGGCGTACGTGGAGCCGGTGATCACGCCCGAGGAGATCCTCCGCGTCCGCGCCACGGTCGACGAGATCTACATGGACGACAAGATCAAAGACTACATCGTCGAGATCATCCAGGCGACGCGCCGGCCGAAAGAGTTCGGCCTCGATCTCGAGAACATCATCGACTACGGGGCCTCCCCCCGCGCCACGATCTCCCTCGCGACGGCCTCGCGCACCAATGCATTCCTCGAGCGGCGCCCGTACGTGACGCCGCAGGACGTGAAGTCGGTGGCTCCCGACATCCTGCGGCACCGCGTGATCCTCACGTACGAGGCCGAGGCCGAAGAGGTCACCCCCGAGGACGTCGTCCAGAGGGTGCTGGACGGCGTGCGCGTGCCGTGAGCGCCTGCCGCACAGGGGCGACGCGCGGAGTCGCACCGTGATCCCGAAGGAGATCCTCAAGAAAGTCCGCCAGATCGAGATCCGGACGAACCGGCTCGTCGACAGCGCGCTGGGGGGTGAGTACCACTCCGCCTTCCGCGGCCTGGGCATGGAGTTTGAGGAAGTACGCGAGTACCAGCCCGGCGACGAGATCCGCACGATCGACTGGAATGTGACGGCGCGCACGGGCAGTCCGTACGTGAAGCGGTACCGCGAGGAGCGCGAGCTTACGGTCGTCACGCTCGTCGACGTCAGCCCATCCGAGCGCTTCGGCAGCGGGCAGCAGGAAAAAGCCGAGCTGGCCGCGGAGTTCAGCGCCGTCATTGCTTTCTCGGCCATCCGGAACGGCGACAAAGTCGGGACGGTGCTGTTCACGGACCAGGTCGAGAAGTACATCCCGCCCAAAAAGGGCAAAAAGCACGTCCTCCGGCTGATCCGGGAGATTCTCGAGTTCCGGCCGGCGTCGAGCGGCACCAACATCGAGGAGGCGCTCCGCTTCCTCGCCAAAGTGCTCAAGCGCCGTGCGACCGTATTTCTGATCTCCGACTTCATCGCCGCCGATTTCGGCAAAGCGCTCGCCGCAGTGCGCGGCAAACACGACGTCATCGCCGTGCGCACTTCCGACCCGCGCGAGGCGGCGCTGCCGGACGTGGGGCTCATCACGCTCGAGGATGCCGAGACGGGCGAGACCGTCGTCGTCGATTCCCGCAGCCGCCGGGTACGCGATCTCTTCCGGAGCCGCGCGGAGGGAGAGCGTGTGCAGCAGGACGTGCTCCTCCGATCGCTCCAGATCGACGAGCTCGAGATCACCACCGGGAAGCCTTACATCAAGGAGCTTTCGAGCTTCTTCAAAATGCGCGGTAAGAAGATGTTCCGCTGACGCGCTGCGGCGGTGGCCGGGATCCCGACGGAAAGGTCCTGGCTACGGCGGCGTCTGGAAGGAAGGCCATGGCCAGTTCGCTCAACCTCTCACTCCCCGAAGCCCCGCGCCCCCGGCGGAGCGGTCGCCTCGTCCAGTGGCTCACTCTGGCAGTCGCCGTGGCCGCGCTGGTGCTCATCATCGTCGAGCGGAAGCCGGCGCCTTCCGGACAAGCCGCCCGGCCCGCGGCTCCCGAGCCGGATCGGCTCAAGCGGCTCGCAACGGACCTCGAGAAGCGAACGCTGTACATCCAGGCCGCCGAGGTCTGGGATGAGTACCTGGCAGCTGCGAGCCCCACGAACGAGGAGCGCGCAGAGATCCTCTACCGCCGGGGAAAGTGTCTGAAAGAGGGGGGGCAGGCCGCGGAAGCCGCGCGCGCGTTGAGCGAGGTCGAAGGGTTCGCGAGCTCGAGAGACGAAAAGCGCAAGGCCTGGCAGCTCCTCATCGAGTGCCTCGATGCGCTCGGGAAGCGGGACGCCCGCGAGTCCGTGGCCCGCTCTTTCGCGACAGGAGCCGAGGAGAAAGGCACCGCCGTCGCCCGCGTAGGCAGCGACGTGATCACGCGCGAGGAGATCCGCGACGACCTGAAAGCAGCCATTCTCGACATGCTGCGCGCGCAGGGCACGCCGGCGACCCCTGCGGAGCTCGATGCGAAGGCCGCCGAGGTGGCCGACAGCGAGTTGAAGTCGCCCGAAGGCTCGAGCCGCGCCATCCAGCAAGCGGTATCGCGCCACGTGCTGTATCGGGAGGGGCTCGAGCGCGGATTTGCTGAGGATGCCGCGGTCCAGAGCGCTATTGCGCGCTTCCGGCGCGAGTACATCGCGAGCCGCGTCGTCGAGGCGGAAGTCGAAAACGCGATGAAGGCTCTCGGTCCGACCGAGCTCCAGAACCACTACGAGGCGCACAAGGATCGATTCGTCGAGAAAACCGGGGCCGAGTTCTCCTTCGCTCGATTCCCGGGCGCAGCGGAGGCCGAGGCGGCCATCGAGAAGCTCGGAGACCCCGCACGCGCCTCGCAGGTGCAGCTCGAGAAACCTTCGGGCTTCGCCGTCGCGGGGGAGCCGGTCCCTGGAATCGGCCTCGCCCCAGAATTGACGGCGCACATCCTGGCGCTCAACGAGGGAGATGTCTCGAAGAAACCCGTCGAGCACGAGGCGACATACTACGTCTTCCGCGTGGAGAAGCGCCGGCCCGATCGGCAGCTCTCGGCGAAAGAGGCGGAGCCGCTCGTACGCGCGGATCTGGCCGCGCTGAAGCGTAAAGACGCTCTCGAGGCGCTGCGAGGCAACCTCTCTCAGAAGTTCAGCGTGCAGCTCGTCGACGATAAGGGCCCGGCCGACGCGAAGAGCACCGAGGCCAAGAAAGGGACGGCGTCCCCCGCCTCGCCTTCCGATCCGCCGGGCAGCGCGCCGCAGGTCCCGAGCCCGTCGGCGGGCGGCAGCGCAGGAAGTAGCCCCACGCAGAAGCCATGAGAGTGCGCGACGCGTTCCTCGCTATCGCCCTCGCTCCCGCAGCGTGCTCGCGGGGCACGGCCCCCCCACCGCCCGCAGCCAAGACCTGGGCGTACGAGAAAGAGTTCAACCAGGGCGCCCCGGTGCGGCTCGCGCTTCGCCTCGACCGAACGACGGCGACGCTCGCAGACACGCTCGTCCTCGAGGAGGAGCTGCACATCGACCCGGGCTTCGAGGCCGAGTTCCCCGAGTACCTGCCCGAGGATTTCGAAGGTTTCTCCGTTGTCGAGATCAATCACCCCGGTCGCCGCAGCGCGGCTCCGGCTGCGCCGGCTCAAGAGAAAACCGAGCCGGGGACGGACTCTTCCCCCACGGCCGGCGCTTCACCCACGGCGAGCTCGACCCCCGCCCCCGCGTCGGCGCAAACCCAGGCCGCGAAGGATGCCGCCTCGGGCCCGAGAGTGCTCACGAAGCGGCTGACGCTCGAGCCGGACAGGAGCGGATCGCTCGCCGTGGCACCCCTCGCCGTCTACTTCCGGCAGGCAGGGGCGACATCGGAGCAGTCCTTCCTCACGGAGGAGATCCCGGTCACCGTGGCGGCCCTCGAAAGCGTCAAGGATCTGAGCCTCGAGCCTCTGCACGGGGTTTATGAGACGCCGCCGGATGCCGCAGCGTCGCACGCGCTCGTCTACATCGCCGTGGCCGCGGGCGCGACCGTAGCCATCGCCGCGCTGGCGTACTATCTCCTCCGCAGGCGGCGGGTGCGGCTGATCCGGCTCACGCCGCCGCACGAGCTCGCCTATGAGTCGCTGCGCAGGCTCGTCGCGCTGGGCCTTCTCGAAAAAGGTCAGGTGGAGCTTTTTTTCATCCACCTCTCCGCGATCCTGCGCGAGTACATCGAGCGGCGCTTCGACGTGCGCGCTCCGGAGCGCACGACCGAGGAGTTCCTGGGCGAGGCCGGCGGCCAACCCGCGCTCGCGCTCCACCGGGCGCGGCTCTCCGAGTTTCTCTCCTTGTGCGATCAGGTCAAATTCGCCCTCCACGAGCCGAACGAGTCTGCGATCCAGGGCGCGTTCGACGCCGTGAAGCAGTTCCTCCAGGAGACCACCCCGCTCGAGGCGAAAGCGGCATGAAATTCTTCGAGTTCCACAACCCCTGGCTCCTGCTCCTCGCCGTTCCAGCGCTCGCGCTCGTCCTGTGGCGGCGTCGCAGGAAGCGCGCAGCCGCGGCGATCCTCTTTCCGTCCGTCGCTCGCCTCAAAGGCTTCGCGCCTACGTTGCGCCAGCGCACGCGCGCGATTCTGCCCATCCTCGAGACGCTCGCGCTCCTCGGGCTCGTAGGCGCCGTCGCGCGGCCGCGCCAGGGCGACGCGCGCACGGTCGTCCGCAGCGAAGGCATCGCGATCGAGATGGTGCTCGACCGCTCGAGCTCCATGGAGGAGACCATGCGGTACGGCGGCGTGGAGCGAAAGCGAATCGACATCGTGAAAGACGTCTTCGCCGACTTCATCTCCGGCGGAAAAGGGCTCACCGGCCGGCGGACGGACCTCGTCGGGCTGACGACTTTCGCGCGTTTCACGGAGGAGAGCTGCCCCCTCATCAATCCTCACGAGCCACTCCTGACGTCCGTCAAAAACCTCCGCACGGTCGCACCCGCACTGGACAAATTCGATCAACCCACCTGGAACCTCCGTAACCCCGTAGAGCGCCAGCTCCGCCAGAACCCTCTCAACGCCACGGCCATCGGCGACGGCCTCCAGCGCGCGGTGCTTTCGCTCATCACCGCCGAAGAGGACCTCAAGTCGGGCGAGGCGCAAGGCGCGTTCAAAATCAAAGGCAAAGTCGCGATCCTCTTGACGGACGGCGAGAATAACGCCGGGGACGTGTTGCCTGCCGAGGCGGGCCAGTACGCCGCCGCCAACGGGATCAAGGTCTATTTCATCGTCTTCAACGAGACGACGATCTATCGCCAGGATTTCTTCGGCAACCGGCGCGCCGTCGGGGAGCAGAGCGAGGAGGAGATCCTGAAAGACCCGAGGGAAGTTGTGACGCCTTCGGGCGGCAAGGCCTACCTCGCCCGTTCCGGCGAGGAGCTGCGCGATATCTACGAGCAGATCGATAAGCTCGAGCGCTCGGAGATCGGCAAAATCGAGTACCGCAGCTACCAGGAGAGATTCCACTGGTTCCTGCTGCCCGCTCTCGCCTTTGCCGTCGCGGCCGTGCTCCTCGGCGAGACCGTTTTCCGGGGGATCCCCTGATGCTCCAGGATCTCGAGTTTGCTCGAGCCAGCCTCCTGTGGCTCTTCTGGGCTGCGCCGCTCGCGATCGCCTTCTTTGCGTGGGGCAGCGCGCGGCGCACACAGCGGCTGCGCGCTTTCGGCTACGACCCGGCGAAGTCCGCCACGTGGCTCCGGGCGCTGCGTCGCCGGCGGTGGCGGCGGGCGGTGCTCTTCGCCGGCGCCGTCGTCCTCCTGAGCGCGGGTGCTGGGCAGCCGCGCTGCAATCCGGAGAAGACCCGGTTCACGACGACCTCGCGCGACATCGCGATCCTGCTCGACGTGTCGAAGTCGATGCTCGCGGACGACATCCAGCCGAGCCGCCTCGAGCGCGCGAAGCTCGAGGTCGGCGACCTCGTGGAGGCAGTCAAGGCCCGAGGCTCGGGGGACCGTCTCGGGCTTGTTGTCTTCGCCGGCGACGCCGTGATCAAGTGCCCGCTCACGTC
>Ga0111538_10014530_pt1 | contig 10375 bp, 12 predicted proteins | sample SoiMethybrSBSTD1_FD_79669 | JGI IMG/M metagenome (GOLD analysis project Ga0111538, IMG submission 79669) | Bulk soil microbial communities from a Populus tree surrounding site in Tennessee, USA - Soil MetaG P. TD hybrid SBSTD1 (version 2)... | ecosystem: Environmental > Terrestrial > Soil >... | reverse complement strand
TCCTCGGGGGTCTGGTCGACGTCCTCCAGCACCATGCGGATGAACCGGCGGAAGATGTCGGCGTCCTCCTGGGGGAAGCCGAGCATGCCCACGATCACCCGCAAGGGGATGTGCTGGGCGTAGTCGACGGCGGCGTCGATCTCCGTGCGGCCCGCGGTCGCGTCGAGCAGCTCGATGCACAGCTCACGGGTGAACGGCTCCAGCGCAGCGATGGGCTTCGGGGAGAACGCCGGGAGCAGGAGCCGCCGGGCCAGGGCATGGAAGGGCGGGTCGGACGTGATGGGCGGCGCCAGGCCGATCGGCGCCGGCAGGTCGTCGGGGCCGGGCCGCATCTCGCTGACCACGACGGAGCGGGACGTGAAGTGCTCGGTGTCGTAGGCGACGGCGGCCACGTCCTCGTGGCGCACCGGCAGCCACGTGCCGCCGTAGCGGCCGCTGTGGGCCACCGGGCACCGCTGCCGCAGCTCGTCCCAGATCGGGAACGGGTCGGCCACCCACTGCGGGTCGGTGTGATCGAAGTCGGTGTCCCAGCTGTCCACCGGCGGGTGTTGGGTCGTCATCGGCTCACTCCGAGATCGTGATCGCGTACTCCGGGCAGTTGGCGACCGCCCGCCTGGCCTTGTCCTCCAGCCCCGGAGGCACCTCCCCGTCGTCGAGCTCGAACGCGTTGCCCAGGTCGTCTACGTCGAACAGCTCGGGCGCCAGGGCGTAGCACCGATTGTGGCCCTGACACTTCTCCGGATCGACGTGCACCCGCACTCGTGAGCTCCTTCCCGCACCCCAACCTAGGGCGGTGGGCGGCCCCTGTACATGGCGCAGCCGGGACGTAGGGGCCGACCAACCCGTGAAGTCCTCATAGCGGCGCAGCGCGGGACGAGCAGCAGCAGCGCCCGGGTCGCGTCCTCGAGGCTCAGCGGGCTCGGCCTCCGGCCGGGCGTGTGAGGTCGAGCACCAGGACGACGTCGATGGTGTCGCCCGCATCGACGTCCGCTGCCGCTCGCACGGCGGCGCTCACCGGAACGAGATAGCGGCCGCCCATCCGGCCGACGGTCGACGGATACGTGTAGCCGTTGACAGTCACCCGCACCGGGGGCCGCCGGCTCGTGCCGAGTCGCTCCACCACCGCATCGGGAACCTCGATGCCGGTGGCGGTCTTGCCGTGCCGAGCGAGCGTGGTCGTGAACTTCACCGACGGGGTGCGGCTGATCGAGTCGTGCATGACGTTGCCCTTCGTGCGGGGTGTGGTGCTGGCTACGCCGAACCGCGCGCCGCGGCATCGACGAGAACGTCGCGCTCGTCGATCAGCGCCCGGAGCGAGACCGCCGTGAGCCAACCGAGTACGAGTGCGGTTGCCAAGGCGAGCCGCAGGCTGAAGCCACTGAGTCCGGGTACGACGAGCACGAGCACGACGGTCGCCGGCATGGTTCGACTGGCGAGGAGCCATCGCCGGCCGTACTGAGATCCGAGCGGCACGGCGAGCACCAGGCTGGCGGAGAGCGCGGCGACGAACGCGAGCGGCGTCACGATGCCGTGGACGATCGCGTGCCAGCTGAAGTCGTCGGGGACTCCGCTCGGGGTGCCGACCGGAAAGCCGTCGGCGGCATCGGTGACGAAGATCCCCGCGGCGACGAGTCCGGCCCCGAGGCCGGCGACGAGTGCGGTGCCGCGGGCGACCCGGCGCGTGGCGGGCAGCACGTCGCGCAGCGCGACCGCGGCCGCGATGACCAGCAGCCCGGTGACGACGAAGTTGACGATCTGCACCCATCCGAGATCACCGACGCTCAGTGCGCTGAACGGATGGCGCGTGATGTCGAAGCCCTCGCGTGCGGAGCCCTGGATCGACGCCGTCACGAGGAACAAGGGACCCGCGACGGCACCCGCGAGGAGTCCGAACCGCGGCGCGGCGCCACGTAGGGCCGTGGGCGGGCGGATCTCGGGCGTGGTGGTGTTGGACATGGCGTCCACCTCCTTCGGTGGACGGGCGACGCACCCGTCCGAGGTGAACGCCGAACGACGGCGCTCCCGTTCGACACGGACCGCGGTCGGCTCGCGCGCCATGCATGAGCGAGAATGGCTGTTCGACAAATTCTCCGGACCCGTGTCGATCCGGTGACGCCCCGTTCGGCGTTCAGGTCGAGACGCCTCGCTTCACCGCCCGCCGGGACGAGCGCCTCGACCCGAATCCAGCACACGAAGGAGACCGCAGACGATGCGATACATGGTGATGCACTACTCGAACGAGGCGAACGAGGCCGGCGCACCCCCGAGCCCGGAAGTCATCGCCGGCGTCGGCCAGTTCATGGCGGAAGCCGCGCAGGCCGGCGTTCTGCTCGCGGCCGAAGGCGTGCAGCCCAGCTCGAAGGGCGCACGGATCACGCTCGACGGGGGCAAGGTCAAGGTCACCGACGGGCCGTTCGCGGAGGCGAAGGAGCTCATCGCGGGCTTCGCCATCCTGGACGTCAAGTCGAAGGACGAGGCAGTCGAGCATGCCTCGCGCTTCGCCAAGATCGTCGGCGCGACGCAGGTCGACGTGCGCCTCGTCGCCGAGTTCTGAGCCGGGACGCCGTAGGTCGCCGATCAGTGCACGACGACCCCGAACCGATCCGCTCGATCGAGGCCGTCTGGCGCATCGAGTCGGCCCGCGTGATCGCGCACGTCATGCGGTTGGTCGGCGACCTCGCCACGGCCGAGGACATCGCACAGGACACGTTCGTCGCGGCGCTGAAGCGGTGGCCACAGTCAGGCGTCCCGGAGAACCCGGGCGCGTGGTTGACGGCCACCGCGCGCTTCCTGGCCATCGACGTGATCCGGCGACGTGATCGACTGGCGCAGAAGCAAGCCGCCATCGCTCGGGTACCCGAGTCGACCACCTTCGACGTCGACGCCTTCGACGACGACATCGGCGACGAACTGCTCGGGCTCATCTTCATGGCGTGCCACCCGATCCTGTCGCCGGACGCGCGCGCCGCACTGACGTTGCGTCTACTCGGCGGGCTCACGACGGCCGAGATCGGGCGCGCGTACCTCACGACCGAGGTCGCGATCGCGCAGCGGATCGTGCGGGCGAAGCGAACCCTGGCGGCGGCCAATGTGCGCTTCGAGCTGCCCGACCGGACCGAGCGCGCCGAACGCATGGCGTCGGTGCTCGAGATCATCTACCTGATCTTCAACGAGGGCTACGCGGCGACCGCCGGCGACGACTGGATGCGGGCCGAGCTGTGCTCGGAGGCCATGCGGCTCGGCCGCGTGCTCGCCGGCGTGGTACCCGAGGACCCCGAGGTGCACGGTCTCGTGGCCCTCATGGAGCTGCAGGCGTCGCGCACACCTGCCCGCACCGACCCCGACGGACAGGCCGTCTTGCTGCTCGATCAGCCCCGCGGACTCTGGGACCAGCTGCTGATACGACGCGGGCTCGCGGCGTTGGCTCGCGCCGAGGAGCGCGGCCGCGCGCCCGGCCCCTACACCCTCCAGGCCGCGATCGCCGCGTGTCACGCACGGGCGCGAACCGCCGACGAGACCGACTGGCAGCGGATCGCGGCGCTGTACGACGCGCTCTCCCGTGTCACGCCCTCACCGGTCGTCGAGGTCAATCGGGCAGTCGCGCTCGCGATGGCCTTCGGTCCGTCGGTCGGGCTCGAGCTCGCCGACGAGCTTGTCGCCGTCCCCGAGCTCGAGCACTACCACCTGCTTCCGGTCGTGAGAGGCGACCTCCTCGACAAGCTCGGTCGCTACGCCGAGGCTCGCGACGAGTTCCTGCGGGCGGCGTCGCTCACCCACAACACGCGGGAGCAAGCCGTCCTGCTGGCGCGCGCGGCCGAATGCGCCGCCGCGGACGCCGTCCCGCCCGACTGAAATAATATCGCAAGGCTTTACTTTTGAAATTAGGCGGCGGATGATCGGACCATGGAGATCCCGGTCGCCCGCGTCGAGTCGCTCCCGGTCGGCCAACCTCGCACGATTCGGGCCGGCGACCGGAGGGTGACGCTGGTGCGAACCGACCGCGAGGTCTTCGCGCTGGAGCACGCCTGTCCCCACGAGGGCTACGCCCTGGCCCAGGGCGACGTGCGCGGCAACGTGCTCACCTGCGCATGGCACAACTGGAAGTTCCGCCTCGATGACGGCGAGTGCCTGTTCGGCGACGAGAACGTGCGCACCTATCCCGTCACCGTCGACTTCACGGGTCAGGTATGCGTGGACGTGACCGACCCCGATCCTGCCGTCGAGCGGCCGCGCCTCATGCAGAGCCTGCGCGAGGCGATCGAGGAGTTCCGCGTGGGCCAGATCGCCCGCGACACCGTCCGGCTGCTGCGGGCTTCCGCCGATCCCGGCGAGTTGGTGTGGGAGGCAGTGGCCTTCGGCGCCCCGAGGGCCGAGTTCGGCTGGGGCCACGCCATCGCCAGCGCGGTCGACTGCCTGGCCATCGCCGACGGCCTGACCCACGACGAGCGTGCCCTGCCGGTGGTCCAGGCCCTGGCCGGGATCGCCGAGACCGAGATCCGCCGGCCGCCACGCCCCCAGCCCCGGCCGATGTCTCAGCTACCTGGTGATCCCGCCACGGCGTTCCGGGCCGCCGTCGAAGCCGAGGCACCCGAAGGGGCCGAGGCCCTAGTGCTGGCGGCCATCGACGGCGGCGTCGAGCGCGACGAGCTGCGTCGCTGGTTCGTCTCGGCCGTGAGCGACCACCACCTGGCCTACGGCCACCTGGCCATCTACACCCAGAAGGCGTTCGAGCTGCTCGACCGGCTCGGTTGGGACCGGGCCGCGACCGTGCTCCCCCACCTCGTCCCCACCCTCGTCTGGGCCACCCGCGAGGACAAGCTGCCCTACATGCGCCCCTACCGGCGGGCGCTGGGCCCCCTTGACCTGGGACAACTGGCCGCGCTCCCCGTCGCTGCCGGCTGGCAGGACGAGGGCGGCGAGCTGCGGGACGCGCTGCTGGGCCGCGACCGGGTCGCCCCGCTCACCGCCATGGTCGACGCCCTGCACGCCGGGGCGGGAGCGGAGGGCGTCCTCTCGGTCGTCAGCCAGGTCGTCGGCGAACGCCTGCTCGGCTACGACCTACAGGTCGAGTTCGATCCCCACCACGACTTCGGCTGGCTGGACATCACCCATGGCCTGACCCACGCCAACGCCGTCCGGTGGGCCTGGCGCGAGCAGCCGGGTGCCGACACGCTGCGGATGGTCGCGTGGGCGGTGTTCCTGGCCTGGTACACGGGTCGGGCCAAGACGCCGGTCGCCGGCATGGATCCCACCGGGTGCGCCGCCTTCGTGGCCGAGGCGCTCGCGGTGGGTGACCGCGAGGCTGCGGCGCCGGCCGGCCAGGTCGAGCCGGTCGCCGACCGCCTCGACCGCGCCGCGCTGGAAGACCGGGCCGGGTCGTTCATCGTCGCGGTCCACCACGTGAAGACGGCCCGGGCCGCCCGGCACGAGGCGTCCGCCAGCGGGTCCCTCCTGCCTCTGGCCGGGACCGCACGGTTCATCGCCAGCCCCATCGTCGACCGCTTCGTCCGCACCAGCGTGACCCGGGCCATCGACACCCTGTCGGGCCGCGGCCCGGCAGACGCCGGCGCCGACGACGGGTCCGGCCTGCTGTCAGGGGCCGGATGACGGCGAACGCAGCGCTCACCGGGGCCAAGCGGCGCCTCGTCGAGCGGCTCAAGCGGGTGGACAGCGCGAGCGCGGCCGAGCTGGCGGTCAGCTTCCAGCTGACGGCGACCGCGGTCCGTCAACACCTCGAGGACCTCGCGGCGGCCGGCCTGGTCGAGGTGGACGCTTCCGCCGCTCCCCCGGCGGACCGCGGCCGGGGCCGGCCGGCCCAACGGTGGCGGCTGACGGCCATGGCGGCCTCGCTGTTCCCCGACCATCACGCCGACCTGACCGTCAGCTTGCTGGGGGTCATCCGGGGAACGCTGGGCGAGTCCGGCATCGACCGGGTGGTGGACGCGCGGACCCGGGCTCAGCTGGCCGACTACCGCGAGCTGCTGCCCGACCCCGCCGCCAGCTCGGTGGGCGAGCGGGTCGGGGCGTTGGCCCAGCTGCGCACGGTCGAGGGTTACATGGCCGAGGCCGTCCCCGTGCAGGGCGGGGCCTGCGACGGCGAGGACGCGTACCTGCTGGTGGAGCACCACTGCCCCATCTGCGCCGCCGCCGAGGCGTGCCAGAACCTGTGCCGCGGCGAGCTCGAGCTGTTCCGGGCAGCTCTCGGCGTCGACGTGCACGTCGAACGCTCCCAGCACCTCATGGCCGGAGACCAGCGCTGCGCGTACCGGGTGACGCCGAAGACCTCCCCGTAGGACGGCCGCGCCTCTGACGTCAGCTGAAGGTCTCGGCGTGGTCGGCGCCGCGCCTCATCTGTGCAAGGTCGTCGCTGACCAGGGGCTGGCCTTCGATGACCTGCCGGTGGCTGATGAGGAGGCCTCGACCTCGGCCACGGCTCGTGGGTGCACCCCTGACGGACAGATCCGCCGTTCCTGCCGGGGGCGTCCCTGGTGGTCGATGTCGTTGCATCGAAGCGCGCCCAGTCCTACGGTCGGTGGCGGCGGGCTTTGGGTGGACCCCCCTGGATCGGAGCTGATTACCCCGCGTCAAGTCATCCGAACTCGCGAGCGCTCACCCGAGGCTCGCTCGCACTGCCTCGACACGCAGGAGGATGACCGATGATTCGCAGACGCATGACTGCCCTAGCCGGATGCCTCGCCGTGGCCGCGCTGATGCTCGCGGCACCCATGGCCGACGCGGCGCCCAAGAACGGGCTCACCTTCGACGTGACCTGCCCGGGCCTCGGGGCCTTCCAGGTTGTCACGCCGCCGGGGAACGGCCCCTTCACGCCCGCGTTCGGCGCGGATCGAGTGTTCATCACCTACCGGGTGACGGGCACGGTGACGGTCGACGGGCAGGTCGTCGAGCAGTTCGACGACATCAAGCCCGCGACGGTCCCGTCGAGTGCGGTCCCGTGCGCCTTCACGACGACGTTCGAGGATGGGGGTTCCACGGTGAACATCGCCGGGACGGCTCTCGTCGCCCCGCGGCCGCGATAGGGGCCCTCACTCCGCCGAACGGTGGAACGACCCGCCGGGCACATCGGTCCTTCGGACCAGGACACACCCCGCGTGCGACCGATGTGCCCGACGGTGCCGTTCGTAAACGTGCAGGGATGCTCAAGCGTGTCCCTGAGGACAGTCCGCGCCGGACGCGGCCACCGCGACCCGCGACCCCGGCGCCGCCACTACGTGCGCAGCACTTGTCGAGCGCCATCGGCGCCGTGGTCGACGCCGGCGACCTCGACGAAGCCGGGGACGGCGGCCCGTCGCAGCTCCGTCAGCTCGTCGTCGCCCGCCACGTCGTGTTCATCCGGGGATTCGGCCGCGACGAGGGGCGCTTCCGGGAGGTCGCGACGGGCTTCGGCGCCATGACGGTGCACCCGCTGCAGCGATTCACCGGACGCGAGCAGCCGATCTCGGTGATCGAGGATTCCCCGGCCCATCCGCCGGCGGAGTTCCCCTGGCATACCGACCTCAGCTGGCTCGAGGTTCCCCCACGGTTCGGGATCCTGCAGGCCTTGGAGGTCCCACCGAGCGGCGGCGACACGTTGTGGGCCAGCCTGCCGGCGGCCTACGAGGCGCTGTCGCCCGCCCTCCAGGCGCTCTGCTCGACGCTCACCGGCTGGCACGGCGTCGACGCCTCACTACGTCGCACCGTGGTCGACAGGCATGGCGTCGAGCTGGCCCGCCGGTTCGAGGCGGCCCACCCTCCCGTCCGCCATCCCCTCGTGCGGGCCCATCCGGAGACGGACGTGCCCTGCCTGTTCGTCTGCCCGATGTACCTCGAACGGATCCCCGAGCTGCGCCCGGACGAATCCGATGTCCTGCTGTCCCACCTCCACGACGTGGCCGTGGATCCCAACCGCTCGCTGCGGTGGCACTGGTCCGAGGGGGACGTTGCCATCTGGGACGAGTCCTGCACGCTGCATCGGGCGCTGGGAGACCACCACCCCTCGGTGCGGAGGATGCGTCGATGCACCACCGGCGGCGAGCGGCCGCGTCCCGGCCGCAGCACCGCCGATGAGGCAGCCGCGCGATGAGTGCCGACGCTGGTGCCGGCACCCCCTCCGCCCTGAGCAACATCGTCGAGTGGTGCTGGGGTGGCGACGGCGATTGGAACGAGACCGCCGGTCACGTCACCTTCCCGTCACGCAGCCAGGTGATCGAGCTTGCCGTGCAGCTCGCCCGACCCGTCCCGGGCCACATCATCGAATTCGGGGTGTGGAAGGGTGAGTCCGTCCGCGTGATCCGCGACGAGCTGTGGCGGTCTGCGATCTGGGACCGCGCCCAGCGTCAGAAGCGGATCTACGCCTGCGACTCGTTCGCGGGTCTACCCGACGACTACGAGCACCTCCCGGCCGGGACGTTCGCCACTCCCGTGCCGACCCTGCGCGGCGTGCGGATCGTGGACGGGCTCTTCGAGTCGTCGCTCACCGCCGACCTCGCCACCGAGATCGGCCGGGTCAGCCTGGTCCACTTCGACGCCGACCTCTACGAGTCCACCCGCGGCGCGCTCGCCTGGCTCACGCCGCTCGTCGGTGCCGGCACCCTGCTGCTGTTCGACGAGTTCGCCGGCGAGGACCCCGCCGAAGCACGCGCCTTCGCTGAGTGGTGTCAGGCGACCGGCGTTCGCGCCGTGGTGCTGGCCCTGTTCGGCCGGGGGCCGAGTGGCAAGGGCGCCCGAACCGATCGACGAGCCCTCTTCCAGATCGTGACCGACGAGCCGATCCGCCCGGCACCACCGCTGGCCCCGACGAAGCTCCGCCGGCGCCTGATCGCCAAGACCTGAAGCTGCTACGGAGCTGCTTCAGCCATCAGCCGGCCGCCCCGCGGTCCGAGCTTTCACTCGGCCCTCCCGTTTGCGACCCAGCGTTGAAAGAGGTCGACCTGTGCGGGCGGCCAGGCGCCGTCGCACGGCATGGTGCCGTCTCGGAGACGCATGAGGATCGCATCGGCATGGCGGCTGACGTCGTCGTACGACCAGAGGTCGAATCGGGACTGCATCGCCTGCCGGTCACGCTCGCGGAACAAGGGCTTGACGTCGCTTTCGAAGCCAACTGGACCGCCGATGTCGTTGGTCACTTCGTCCTCCTGACGCTGAGATCGACGCAACCCACCCCCGATCTCATGGTATGAGACCCTGTCTCCGGCATCCACGGCCGGGGTCGGGCGGCCCGGTCGCCCCATCGCCCCGGTTCACACCGCGTGCAAAGTTCTCTCGGATCCCGCGTCACGGGCGGTCGCCATGAGGTTCAGGTGCGTGTCAGCCGCGTCCTGTTATGCCAGGTCGTGGCCTCGTGGTCTGCGAGGCCGTCCCGCGAAGGGGGAAGGCCATGCGCTACAAGCCTCTGTTGTTCGCCCCTCTGCTGCTGGGCGCCGCCGCCGTGGTGGTTCCGAACGTGGCCCAGGGCGCGGCGAAGCCGCAGCCGTTCGACGATGCGCGGTTGGAGATCGAGTACAACGCCACCGACGGGGACGCCGGCCTGCAGATCTTCGGGGACTCCGACAACGAGTGGAAGCGGTTCGAGATCTTCCGGCCCGACGGCGAGAAGATCCTGGACATCTCGGCGAGCGGGGTGCTGGAGGACTTCGGGCTCAGCGAGCTGTTCTCCGAGAGCAGCGAGCCCCCCTTCACCGAGCTGCCCTTCGCGGACTTCAAGAACCTGTTCCCGGCGGGGAAGTACCGCTTCGAGGGCGAGACCACCGACGGCCACGAGCTGGCATCGACGGTGCGGTTCTCGCACCAGATCCTCACCGCACCGGTGTTCGTCCAACCGACCGACGGCGGGACGCTACCGGTCGACCAGGCGGTGATCCGGTGGCAGCCGGTCAGCGGCGCGGTCGACTACGAGGTCATCGTCACCCAGGACAGCGACGAATCCCGGGTGATGGACACGACGATGTCGCCCGAGCAGACCAGCATCACCGTGCCCGCCGAGTTCCTCGAGCGCGGGGAGTCCTACAAGATCGAGGTCCACGCCTCGCACTCCAGCGGCAACCGGATCTTCACCGAGATCGGCTTCACCGCCACCTGACGGAGGATCACCGGAACCAGCCCAGGCTCCGCGTCTCATGGGACGGACCCGCCCTCGCCGATGACGCCGCGCACCAGGTCGCGTGTGAGGGTCTCCGGTGGGAACGCGACGAGGCACCAGGTGGCGCCGGCCGCGGCATACGGGGCGGGGTCCTGGTCGGGCTCGACCTCGGTCACGATGTCGTAGGGCTCGGTGATGTCTGTGCCCGCCTGCTCGCGCAGCCGGCGGATGGCATCGGCGATCTCGGCGAGCTGGTCCGGGTGTTCGACGTTGGCCGGGAAGAAGCCCTGGTGCCGAGCC
>Ga0111538_10014529_pt1 | contig 10376 bp, 8 predicted proteins | sample SoiMethybrSBSTD1_FD_79669 | JGI IMG/M metagenome (GOLD analysis project Ga0111538, IMG submission 79669) | Bulk soil microbial communities from a Populus tree surrounding site in Tennessee, USA - Soil MetaG P. TD hybrid SBSTD1 (version 2)... | ecosystem: Environmental > Terrestrial > Soil > Tree... | reverse complement strand
GGCACGATCCCAGCCCCCAGCTGCGCATCAGGGTTGGCTGCCCTTGCCCTGGCTGGCGAAGCGACGATGAGCGTGGTCTTGGCCTCTGCCAAGACGGCTCCCTCGACGTTGACCAGGCTGATGGCGACCTCCGATGGCCCTTCCACCCCGACCGGCAGGATAAGGCTCAAGCTTGGCAGTGCAGCCAACGGCACGGCCCACGCACCGGGCGCGATCGCGTGTCCCTCCGACAGGGCGACAGTGGCAGGCAGGCCGCGAATGCGGATGAAGCTGTTTCTGGCCAGCGCATCGGGCGGGCCGACCTGGATCGGCAGCGCCAGCCGGGAGGCCGCCTCGGCCCGTGTCACGGGCGCAACCTTGACGGTGACGGGCCCTTGCTGGGCCATGGTGAGGCGGATCGAGCCTCCGGTCTCAGGGTCGCTCGCCAGCAGCGCCACGGCCCAGGCCGTGAGCGCCATCGTCAGGCGCAGCAGCGGTCGCATTCGGCTCCTTCCAGCCGCCCGCGCGTCGCACATCGCGGACGGTTTCTGTCTCCGCCGCCCCGGACCTGCGAGCGGCGTCTTCCTCCCCGCGACTTCGCCCTTCGCCGGCAGGCCTCCATGAAACACCGTGCAGGCCCGGCGGTCGACTGGCCGGTCATCGCTTTTGTTGCTTGCTCCACTCCAGGAATTGCTGGAACAGCCGCTCCTGCTCGGCCTGATTGTTGGGCGCGACGCGGGCCGCCTGGGTGCGCGCAAGCGCCGGGTCGATCTTGGGCCGCGCGGCGACCCGGTTCAGCATCTCCTGGGCAGGCGGGAAGCGGGTCCAGCCGGGGATGGTGCCCGCCAGGTTCATCTCCTTCCAGCCGGGCTGATAGGGAGCCACGCGCAGCTTGTCGAAGCGCTCGAACAGGTATTCCACGAACCGCACGCAGCGGCGGTAGCGGTCCGTGTCGGGCCGCCAGTTGTAGACGGCCAGCAGGGCCTGCACCGAGATGGTCTCGAACTTCTCGCCCTGGGCGATGAGATTGGGATAGTCCGCCGCGGTAAGCTCGCTCGGCGTGTAGTAGTCCTGGAATTTCTCGGAGAACTCGAGCGGCAGGAAGTGGAAGCCGGGCTCGGGCTTCAATCGCGTGAACAGCTCGTTGGGCTTGCCGACGACGTGCACGAGGCCCGCAAGCTCGCCCTTGCGCATGGCCTCCACCGCCAGCGCATTGTTCATGAACACCTTCTCGGCCTTCACGCCGAGACGGTCGAAGACGATGTTGCCGGTATAGTTGGCGGCGCTGCCCACCGTGTTGAAGCTGACCTTCTTGCCGGCCAGGTCCTGGATGGTCTTGATCTCGGGGCGCACATAGAGATGGAAGTCGCCCTGAAACATCGGGATCACGTAGTTGACGCGCCGATCGATGCCCGGGATCTTCTCGACGTTCTTGAAGTGATCGAGCACGTCGGCATAGGTGATCGCAAAGTCGACGCCCTTCAGATAGATGAGGTCGGTGACGTTGCCGACGGCGCCGTAGCTGATGATCGGCAGGACCCGCAAGTTGTCCGCGTCATCGAGGGCCTTGCCGAGGTCGGCGGCATATTTGGAGAAGGTGCCCTCCAGCAAACCGCCGGCCAGGCCGATGGTCCAGTTGTTGATGCGCACCGACTTGGCGTTCTCGTCCTCGGTCACCGGCTTGTTGGGCAGCGGCAGCGCGCGGCGCGGTGCGGGTGCCGCCTGAGCTATGGCGAAGGTATCGAACAGGCCTTGCGCCGCGGCCGGCAGGACCGAACCGGCGAGCACGACCACAAAACAGGACAGACGGACCCAGGATACGTACATACGGCGACCTCCCCCTCCCGGCCCCAGGCTGCTTCGCGCCGGCCGGGATTCGACTCTTACCGCACCGATGAAAACTTACGTCTTCTTGGCGGCGATCGCGTGAAACCGCCGCGTTCACACCGGCCTGGCGTTGGGTGACAGGCAGCTGCGTGCGAATTTGCTCAGCTTTCCCCAATCCCCCGACTGGCGTTCTTTGAGAGCAACCGAACATCTTGGCGAAAAGACGACGCCTTGGGCGGCGCGGCGGCGCCTTTGGGGCGTCATGCAGCCAACAGCTGGCGAAAGGTCGTGCCCAGAAGGTCGGGCTATGCCGCCCCGCGCGGGCCGCCGTCGTCATCGCCGTGGCCCAGCGGCGGCAGCGGCTCCTCGCCCTCCTCGCCGGCGTCGAGGGGAAGCTCGTCGGGCATCAGCGCGGCCGAATCGGTGGGCTCCGGCACGGTGAAATCAGGGGGCAGGTTGCTGTCCAGCAGCCCTGCGCCCTTGAGCTCGGCGAGGCCTGGCAGGTCCTTGATGGCGTCGAGGCCGAAATGGTCGAGAAACTCTTCCGTGGTGCCGTAGGTGATGGGGCGGCCCGGGGCCCGGCGACGCCCGCGCGGGCGCACCCAGCCGATCTCCATCAGCACATCGAGCGTACCGGCGGACGCGACGACGCCTCTGATCTCCTCGATCTCCGCGCGCGTCACGGGCTGGTGGTAGGCGATGATGGCGAGCGTCTCCATGGCAGCCTTGGACAGGCGCCGCTGCTCGGTGGCGTGGCGCTCGAGCAGGTAGGCGAGGTCGTCGGCAGTGCGGAACGCCCATTTGCCCGCGACCTTTACGAGATTGATGCCGCGGCTGGCGTAGAAGCCCTGCAGCTCCGTGAGCAGCGCCGCCACGTCGTCCTCCGACTTCAGGTGCATGCGCAGATACTGCTCGGCCAGCGGCTCGGAGGCGGCAAACAGCAGCGCCTCCAAGATGCGCAGTTGCTCGCGCCGGTCGGCCGAGGGCAGCTGCGCGATGTTGGGCGGCAGCCCCCGCCAGCCCTCGTGCGCCAACATCTCGCCGCTCTCCGCCACGGCCTCGCCGACGGCGACATCGCCGTCGGTTTCGCGCGGCTCGGGCTCAGGCTCTGACCTGTGCGGCACGATCGTGAGCTTCGGCGGAACCATTCCTGTCCTCTTGTTCTTCTGCAGACTTCAGCTCCGACGCTTGCACGAATTCAGTTGACGCGCTGCCACTCCGCTCCGGCCTGGCGCTTGCGCATATAGATGGGCGCGAACGGCTCGGCTTGCGAGATCTCCACCAGGCCCTCGCGCGCCATCTCCAGCGCCGCGCCGAACGAGCTGGCGACCGCCGTGCGGGCGACATCGGCGTTGGCCAGATACTGCTCGAGGTACTTGTCGAGCTGCAGCCATTGGCTCTCAGCCTCGCCCGTCAATTGGCCGACCAGCACCTCGAGGCGCTGGCGCGCCTCCTTGATGGACCACACCGTGCGTCGCCGGATCACGTGCACGCGCTTGGTGGTGCGACGGCGCTGCTCGGCGTAGGCCTTGAGCAGGTCGTAGATGACGGCGGTGTACTGGCGAACGCGGATGGTGCGCACGCCCTCCGGCATGCCGCGCCCGAACACGTCGCGCCCCAGGCGCTTGCGGGTCATGAGCGTGGCCGCGGCGTTGCGCATGGCCTCCAGCCGCTTCAGCCGGAACGCCAGGCGCTGAGCGAGCTCGTCGCCGGTCGGCTGGTCCTCGGTGCCGGCCTCCCGCGGCAGCAGCAGCTTGGACTTCAGGTAGGCGAGCCAGGCCGCCATTACCAGGTAGTCGGCGGCAAGCTCGAGACGCAGCTTCAGGGCCTGCGCGACGAAGGCGAGATACTGGTCGGCCAAAGCCAAGACCGAAATCTTGGCGAGGTCGACCTTCTGGGTGCGCGCCAACGCCAACAGCACGTCGAGCGGGCCCTCGAAACCTTCCAGGCTGACGACCAGGGCGTCCTGCGTGCCAATGGCGTCCTCGGCCGCCTCCCACGCGTCGGCCGTGGCATCGAAACTCGGCTCGGGCGGCGGCTCGGCAGTGCTGATGCTGGCATCGGCCATGCGGCTTCCTTGTGTGGAAAACCTGTGAATCGCTCGTGCGCAGATTACACTGATTCAGGCGGCGGCGCGCAAAACCTCGGCGACGCAGGCCTCCGCCTCGGCCACCTCGAAGGGCTGCTGTTGCCGTAATACGGCACGGGCACGCTCATAGCGGGCAAGGGCTGCGCCTTGCAACGTCGGGGCGACGAGCGCGACGCTTTCGCTCTCGGCAAGTCCGCCGTTGCACGCCAGCACCAGGTCGGAGCCGGCCTTCAGGACGCCGGCTGCCCGCTCCGCAGCGCTGCCCGAAAGCGCCTTCATCGCGAGGTCGTCGCTCATCAGCAGTCCATCGAAGCCGATCGCGCCGCGGATCGCCTCTTGCGTGACCCGCCGCGAAATGCTGGCCGGCGCGTCGTTGTCGTAGGCCGTGAACACCACATGCGCCGTCATGGCCGCCGGCAGTCCGGACAGCGCGCGGAACGGGAGGAAGTCCGAGCCTTCCAGCTGCTCGCGCGTTGCCGTCACCACGGGCAGGTCGAAATGGCTGTCGGCGGCCGCGCGCCCGTGACCCGGCAAGTGCTTCATGACCGGGAGCACGCCGCCTGCCATGAGCCCCTCGGCCACCGCCGCGCCCAGCTTGGCCACATGCTCGGGCGCCGCCGCGTAGGCACGGTCGCCGATCACGCCGTGGCATCCGGGGCCCGGCACATCGAGCAACGGCGCGCAATTGGTGTTGATGCCCACGGCGCGCAGCTCGGCCGCCGTCAGCCGGGCCGCGGAGCGCGCGGCATGCGCCGCCTTCTGCACATCGCCCCCATAGGCTTTGCCATAAGCCGCGGGCGCCGGCAGGGCTCGCCAATGCGGGGGCCGCAAGCGTTGCACGCGGCCGCCCTCCTGGTCGATGAGGACGAGGATCTCTTCGCCGACGGCGGCCTGCGCGGCATCGGTCAGTCGGCGCAACTGCTCGGGGTTCGCGGCATTGCGGGCAAACAGGATGACGCCGCAGGGGCGTGCCTGGCGCAGCAGCGCCGCCTCGTCGGGCGCGAGTTCGGTACCCGCCAATCCCATGATAAACGCGGACAGCATGCTCGGTCGCTCTTGCGTCGCCGAAGATGGCGTCAGTAGGCCGTTACCCAGCAGCCGGTGTGGCCGGCGGTCTTGAGCTGGCTGCACACGGCGGAGGCCGAATCGCGCGATCCGGGCGGGCCGACCACGGCGCGATACCACAGGCCCTTGTCGCCGAGATCGGCCTCCTGAACGTCGGGCGTCTTGCTCGCCAGTACATCGCCGTACTTCTGCTGAATATCGGCAAAAGCCTTGAGTGCATCCATGCGCGATTTCTTCGATGACAGGACGGCCACATAGCCGCTTGTCCCAGCTGCCGACGTTGCCATCGGGGCCTCGGCGGCAGGCGGCTTCTTAGGCACCGGCGTCTTCGCCACCGGCGCCTTGGGCGGAGCCGCGGGCTCCGCCGCCGGAGCGATCTTGGCGGCGGCCGTCTTGGCCGGAGGCGGCTGGGGCATCGTCCTGGCCGGAGGCGCCTGTGCCGGCGGAGGCAGCGTCGCCCGAGTGGCCGATGGCGGGGGGCCTTGCTGCGCCGGCATCTGCGGTATCCCAGTCTCCAGCATGACGCCGGGAACGGCGACCAACGGCGGGCCCGATGGCCGCGGCGGCGCGCTTGCCGTCGTCGCCGGCGCAGACCCGGTCGGGATGGGGATGACTTTCACCTTGCGCGGCCCGTTGGGATCGTCGCTGGCGTCGGCCGCTGGCGGGGCGCTCGTCGGCACGACGATGCGAGCCGGGGGCGCAGGGGCGGTACCCTCTTCGCCCAGCCGGTTGAGAAGCTTCTTGTCGGTGTGCGGCACAACCTTGCCGTCCTGAGCCTCCGGCTTGACCTTGTTGGGCCCGAAATCCGCGGCCTTGATCACGGGTGCCCGCCCTCCGCTCGGGGAGACGAGGCTCTTGTAGGTGTAGGCCATTGCTCCACCCAGGCCGATAGCACCAACCAGTGCGGCAACGATCATCAAGCCGCGCCGCCGGCGGGGTTGCTCTTCCTCCTCCGCCAACATCTCGTCGAAGTCGGCGTCGGTCTCTCCGTAGCCTTGGTTCGGCGCGCCGAAATGAGCGGGATCGTGCGCCTGCTGGTACGGGTCGGCGTCGGCTGGACCATAGGCAGGGGCCGTGGCGGGCATGTAGGTGCCGAGGTCGTAACCTTGCGGATCGGGTCCCCGCGGCACGGTCTGAGCGTGCTGAGGCGCCGATGCATATCCAGGCGCCGGCGGCAGCCCCGGACCGCCGAAGGGCAGCTGGTGACCCGAGGTCGGCGGCGCGTAGCCCTGTGGCTCCGGAGCGGCCTGTGGGAAGAAATAGCCCGGAGCCGGTTGCTGGCCGTGGGCGTCCTGCCCGTAGGACTGCTGCGCGCCCTGAGGCAACGGTTGAGCGTAGGTCGGCTGCTGCCCATACACGGGCTGATGCGCCGCCGGCTCTGCATATCGTGGCGGCCAGTGCGGCTGCTGCGGCTGTCCCGTGGCCGGCGTCCCATAAGGATCGTCTGTCAGAGGTCGCCGCACCTGCGGTCGCGCCCCCGGATGCCCAATCGGACCGTTCCCAGACATGTCCGACTCCTCTACCGTTCTTGCCCCATGCACTCGTCGAATCAAGACTCTATCGCATCTCCTCGGGAGCGTGTACGCCAATAAGCGCCAAGCCCGTGGCCAGCACCCGTGCGTTGGCCCGGACCAGCGCAAGTCGCGCAGCGGTTAGAGTCCCATCGCTTGCCTGGATAAAGCGCAAATGTGGCGATTCATTGCCTTTCGTCCATTGCGTGTGAAAAGCCGAAGCTAAATCATAGAGATAGAACGCCAGCCGGTGCGGCTCGTGGGCCCGTGCCGCCCCTTCCACGAGGTTGGGGAAGGCGGCAAGCTTCTTGATCAGGTCGATCTCGCCCGCATCCTGCAGCCGAGCCAGGTCCGCGTTCAAGAGCGTGTCGGCCGAAAGCTGGGGGAAAACCTCTTTGGCCATGCGGAACACCGACTGCGCGCGGGCATGCGCGTACTGCACGTAGAACACCGGATTGTCTTTCGATTGCTCCACCACCTTGGCCAGGTCGAAATCGAGCGGCGCATCGTTCTTGCGATAGAGCATCATGAAGCGCACGGGGTCCCGGCCGACCTCGTCGACCACCTCGCGCAGCGTCACGAAGGTGCCCTCGCGCTTGGACATGCGCACCGGCTCGCCGGCGCGGAACAGGCGCACCAGCTGACACACCTTGATGTCGAGGTCGGCCTTGCCGTCCGACAGGGCCGCCACCGCCGCCTTGACGCGCGTCAGGTAGCCTGCGTGGTCGGCGCCGAACACGTTGATGAGGTGCTTGAAGCCACGCGCCAGCTTGTTGTGGTGATAGGCCATGTCCGCGGCAAAGTAGGTGTAGCTGCCGTCGGATTTCATCAGCGCGCGATCGACGTCGTCGCCGAAGGCGGTGGCGCGGAACAGCGTCTGCTCGCGGTCCTCCCAGTCGCCGTCGTCGTGACCCTTGGGCTTCTCGAGCCGTCCCTCGAACACGAGACCCTTGGTGCGCAGCTCCTCGATGGTCTCGGCCACCTCGTCCTTGCCGCGCGTCAGGGAGCGCTCGGGGAAGAACACATCGTGGCGGATGTCGAGGGCGGCGAGGTCCTCCTTGATCATGACGAGCATCGCCGCGACAGCCGCCTCGCGCACCAGGGGTAGCCAGCGCTCCTCCGAAAAATTGAGGAGCGAAGGCCCATGCTCCGCGGCCAAGGCTTGGCCGAGCGGCTTCAGATAGTCGCCGGGATAGAGTCCCGCCGGGATCTCGCCGATGTCCTCGCCCAACGCCTCGCGGTAGCGGAGGTACGCCGAGCGGGCGAGCGCGTCGACCTGTGCGCCGGCATCGTTGACATAGTATTCGCGCGTCACCTCATACCCGGCGAACTGCAGGAGATTACAGAGCGCATCGCCGAACACCGCGCCGCGGCAGTGGCCGACATGTATGGGGCCGGTCGGGTTGGTCGATACGTATTCGACATCGGCCCGCTCGCCCTTGCCGAGGTCGACGCGGCCGTAGTCGGCGCCCTCCTGCAGGATCGCCTTGACGACGCCCTGCCAGAAGGCCGGGCGGAAGCTCAGGTTGAGAAATCCCGGTCCCGCCACCTCGACCCGCTCGACGTCGGCGTCGAGCCTGAGCTTGCCGGCGAGCTTATCGGCAATGTCGCGCGGCTTTGCCTTGGCCGCCTTGGCGAGCACGAGCGCGGCATTGCAGGCAAGATCGCCGTGCGCGGCATCGCGCGGGGGGGCGACCTCGACATTGGCGAAATCGAGGCCGCTCGGGAGCGTGCCGTCGTCCTGCAGCGCTTGGAGCGCTGCGAGGATGCGACCATGCACGAGGGCGTAGACGTTCATCGACGGACCCGACAGCGAGTTGCAGCGTGGCGCGGGAGCTATCGCAAGTCCGCTCTAGCGTCAAACCGGCCCGCCGCTGGTACGGCTCTTGCGATAGAGGGGAACCCCACACACCCCATGCCGTTCTCCTAACAGGCGACGCCGAACCTACCCTCCAATGAGGTTCACTCTCCTGGCAGGAGAGCGGTCTTCCCTCCCTCTCTCGGCTGAGCTGAGGCAGAGCGGCGCGCGCCTCAGCATCGCTCCCCCTTTTCCGGGGGCAAGACTTAGACCCCACACCCCGTCTCGGAGCACCTATGGCCAGGAAACACAACAAGACTAAGTCCAAGCGTCGATCGACGACCAAGTCCAAGGCTAAGCGCAATGGAGCCAAGCCGCTGTTGGCGAAGGTCGCCTCGGTGCGCACCGCAAAACCCAGCGCCAGCACGAGCGCAAGACCCACCACCAGCATGAGCGCACAACCCAGCATCGGCATGAGCACGGCACAGAATGGAAAGTTGCCGACCTCGCCTTTCAATCCAGCGATGACGGTGATCGCAATGATGGGCCGGGTGATGAGTGCCTATGCCGAGTTGCCAGCCCGGCTTTCGCGATGTCGGCATCCCCTGGACATCTGGTTTGAGCAGGCGCGGTTCGTGCAGCGCGTGTTCAGCGAGTCAACCGCCCCCGCAGATCGCCCGTCGCGCGCGTAACCGCCTGTCCAGATGACGAGCCCGCCGTCTCAACGGCGCCGCCGGCGGGCTAACGCAAGTCCGGGGTCGCATCAAACAGGCGGCGGTGCTCCTTGATGGCGTAGCGGTCGGTCATGCCGGCGACGAAGTCGGCCACCACGCCGGCCCGCGCCCGGCTGTCGCCCGCCGCGGCCGCGTCCCAGGGGTCGGGCATGAGGGCGGGTTCGCTGCAATAGCGGTCGAACAGCTGGCGCACGATGGTCTCGGCCGCCGCCATCACCGCGGTGACGCGCGGATGCCGATAGACGTGGGCGAACAGGTAATCCTGCAGTCCCTCGACCTCGGCGCGCCGCTGCAGCGACAGGGCGATCACGGGCTCCGGGCTGCCCCGTACAGCCTCCAGGCTCTGGCTCGCGAGGGCCACCAGCCCGGCGCGCGAAGAGCGCACGACATCGTCGATCATGGCAGTGATGATGCGGCGGTTGATCTCGTAGATCACCCGTTGCGTCTCGACGCCGTCGCGCGGCACCTGGCGCACGAAATGGCCGGCCAGCGGCACCTCCGCCAGGTCATCGAGGCTCAGCAGCCCGGCCCGCAGGCCATCGTCGAGATCGTGGCTGTTGTAGGCGATGTCGTCGGCGACGGCGGCGACCTGCGCCTCGGCGGGCGCCTGCTTGCTCAGATGCAGCCTGCCGGCCAGCCCGGCGTCGGCGATAGCCTGGCGCAGCACTGCCTGGCTGCGGTCCCCCGCGGCCAGCGGACCGTTGTGCTTGGCCAGACCCTCCAAGGTCTCCAAGCTGAGGTTGAGGCCGTCGAAGCTTGCGTACTTGCGCTCCAGCCGCGTCACCACCTTGAAGCTCTGGGCGTTGTGGTCGAAGCCGCCGTAGGCGGCCATGGACGCTGCCAGCGCCCGTTCGCCGGCGTGCCCGAAGGGGGGATGGCCGAGGTCGTGGGCCAGCGCCAGGGCCTCGGCGAGGTCCTCGTCTAGTCCCAGCATGCGGGCGATGGCACGCGCGATCTGCGCCACCTCGAGGCTGTGGGTCAGTCGCGAGCGATAGTGGTCGCCCTCGTGGAACACGAACACCTGGGTCTTGTAGGTGAGGCGGCGGAAGGCCGTGGCATGCACGATGCGGTCGCGGTCGCGCTGGAAGGCGGTGCGCATCGGGCAATCGGGCTCGGGGTGGACGCGGCCGGCGCTCGTTTCTGCTGGGGTTGCGTAGGCAGCCAGCGGCCGTGGCGAGGCCGGTTGCCCCATCGGTGCACCCAGAGATTGCTTCGCTGCGTTGGCTGCCATCCGCAAATCCAGGTTTGACAAGGCTGCCGGCGACCCTAAGTATCCCCTGAGGAATCGCGAAAGCCCATCTTATCCCAATCGGGCGCTAGCGCGCGAAAACGGCCATGTCGAGCACGAGCCAGCCAGTCACCGTCTCCGAGCG
>Ga0111538_10014528_pt1 | contig 10376 bp, 7 predicted proteins | sample SoiMethybrSBSTD1_FD_79669 | JGI IMG/M metagenome (GOLD analysis project Ga0111538, IMG submission 79669) | Bulk soil microbial communities from a Populus tree surrounding site in Tennessee, USA - Soil MetaG P. TD hybrid SBSTD1 (version 2)... | ecosystem: Environmental > Terrestrial > Soil > Tree... | reverse complement strand
GGAATTGAACATGGCGTATTTCGCCATGTCCGATCACGATCACCGACCCAGGCTTGAGGACCTATTCCTGACGCGCCGCGATTTCCTGCATCGCTGCGGCATGGGCATGGGTGCGCTGATGTTGGGCAGCGTTTTTGACGAAACGTCAATCTTCCGCGCCAACGGAGGCGAGGCCGCACGGCTCAATCCGCTGAGCGTTAAGCCGCCGCAATTTCCAGCGAAAGCGAAGCGCGTCATTCAGCTTTTCATGAACGGCGGTCCATCGCACATCGATACTTTCGATCCGAAGCCCGAGCTCACAAAGCAGCACGGAAAGGAACTCCCGATTCATTTTCCCACCGAGCGCCGCACGACCACCGCGTTCGCATCGCCATTCAAGTTTCAGAAATACGGCCAGAGCGGGATCGAGGTCAGCGAACTCTTCGCGAAGACCGCGGAATCGATCGACGATATTTGCGTCATCCGCTCGATGCGTGCGGACGTGCCGAATCACGAGCCGTCACTCCTGCTCATGAATTGCGGTGAGGCGCGACAAATTCGGCCGAGCTTTGGTTCATGGATCACCTACGGCCTCGGCAGCGAAAATCAGAACATGCCCGGTTTTATCGCCATGTGTCCCGGCGGTTATCCGATCCAGGAATCACAAAACTGGCAGGCCGGCTTTCTGCCGGGCGTTTATCAAGGGACTTACCTCGACACGAAACACACCGATGTTGAGAAACTGATCGAAAACATTCGCAATTCCGTCGTGACAACGAAGGAGCAGCGCCAGCAACTCGACCTGCTCCAGCAACTCAACACCGAGCATCAGCGCCGACGCGCCGACGACGCGCAACTCGAAGCGCGCATCCAATCCTTTGAACTCGCCTACCGGATGCAAATGGACGCGGCCGATGCGTTCGACGTGAGCAAGGAACCGCAAAGCATCCGCGACATGTACGGTCCCGGCACGCAAGCCCGGCAGATTCTGATTGCGAGACGTTTGATCGAACGTGGCGTGCGCTTCGTGCAGGTCTGGCATGGAGAAGGCCAGCCATGGGACAGTCACGAAGAGATCGCCACGAATCATCGCCGTCTCGCGGGCGAATGCGATCAGGCCATCGGTGCGCTGATCAAGGATCTCAAGCAACGCGGTCTGCTCGACGACACCCTGGTTATTTGGGGCGGCGAATTTGGACGCACTCCAACCGTCGAAGTTCCAACGCCTGGCGCCGCCAACGCCAACGTCAAAAACGGACGCGATCACAACCATCATGGCTTCACCATGTGGCTCGCCGGCGGCGGCGTAAAAGGCGGCACCATTCACGGCGCCACGGATGAGTTCGGATTCAAGGCCACTGAAAAACCCGTCCACGTTCACGACCTGCACGCCACGTTGCTCGCGTTGCTCGGATTCGATCACGAAAAGTTCACCTTCCATTATGCGGGCCGCGATTTTCGCCTGACCGACGTTCACGGAAACATCGTGCGGGAAATCATCGCCTGAGCGTTCGGCCGCACAACGCCGACGATCGCAGCGGCTCCATGTTGACCGACGAAAATCCTCGCCGCTCAGGCCTCACTACCGTTGATTACGACTTGAGCGACGGCGTAGCTGGCGGTGTGGCTGAGGCTGAGCAGAATCTGGCGGACGCCGCGCCGGCGAGCCAGCTTTGCACCCTCGCCGTGTAGCACCACGTAAGGTTCGCCGCTCGCTTTGCGCCGGACCTCGATGTCTTGAAAGCTGAGCTGCGCCCCAAGGCCGGTACCGAAAGCTTTGGCAACGGCTTCCTTCGCCGCGAACCGCGCCGCGTAATTTGGCCCGGGCGATTTCATGGCGCTGCAATAGGCGATTTCGTTCGCCGTAAATACACGCCGCAGGAACCGCTCGCCTTGCCGACTGATCGACTGCTCGAGACGCGCCACTTCGACAAGATCGACGCCGATGCCGAGGACTCTCACGCGGTGCCTGCGGGGTTCATCAAGGCCAGCATTTCCGCGGTCGCCTTTTCCAGACCGACGAACACCGCACGGCACACGATCGAGTGCCCGATGTTCAGTTCCGCAAGATGCGGCACGGTCACGATCTCGCGGATGTTCGTGTAATTGATGCCGTGTCCTGCATTGAGCTGGAGCCCGAATCCGTGCGCGTGTTCTGCGGCAGTTCGCAATCGTTTGAGTTCACCATCGCGCGCGGCAGCAGCGGCACTTGCGAACGCACCCGTATGCAATTCGATCATCTCCGCGCGCAAGACCGCTGCTGCTTCGATCTGCGAAGGAGACGGTTCGATGAAGAGACTAACACGAATGCCCGCGGCCTGAAGCCGGCGCACCGTCGGTTCCAATGTTTTTCTTTGCACAACCGCGTCCAGCCCGCCTTCAGTTGTGATCTCCGCGCGGTTCTCCGGCACTAGGCACACTTCCTCCGGAAGGATTGCGAGGGCGATATCCAAAATCTCGGGCGTATTCCCCAATTCGAGATTGAGCTTCGTGTTGATCGTTCCACGCAACCGCCGCACGTCTCGATCCTGAATGTGCCGCCGGTCTGCGCGCAGGTGAATCGTGATGCCGCTCGCACCACCGCGCTCGCAGAGCGCCGCAGCGATCGCAAGATCCGGCTCGACATTCGGCGCCTCCGGCGTGGTCGCATAACGCGCCTGCCGGAGCGTCGCGATGTGATCGATGTTGACGCCGAGTTTCATACTTTTGCTCTTCCTCTTCCTCTCCTCTCAATCACCGAAGGAAGAACAAGAGGATGAGGATGAATTTTCACATCAGTGCTTAAAGTGTCGCACACCAGTGCAGATCATGGCCATTCGGCGTTCATTCGCGGCAGCTATCACCTCGTCGTCTTTCATCGATCCACCGGGCTGAATCGCACAAGTCGCTCCCGCGTCCGCTGCGGCGATGAGACCATCCGCGAACGGGAAGAACGCGTCGCTGCCCAAGGCGCTGCCGGCCAGCGAAAGCCCGGCATCCGCGGCTTTCCAGATGGCGATCCGCGAGGCATCGACCCGGGACATCTGGCCCGCGCCGATGCCCAGCGTGCGATCGGCGGCCGCATAAACGATGGCATTCGATTTCACGTGCTTGACCACACGCCAGGCGAACATCATGGCCGCCAGTTCCGACACCGTCGGTTTGCGCTTGGTGACGACCTTGTTCGCGATGTCGATCTCCGGCGCTTCATCGCGGCTCTGCACGAGCACTCCGCCGGCGACGCTGCGGATCAGCACCTCGTCCTCTTCCGAGGTCGGTAGTGGACGCGGGAGTTTCTTCATCAGCCGCAGATTCTTTTTCTTTTGCAGCAGCGCCCGCGCATCCGCCTCGAAATCGGGCGCGATAATGACCTCGGAAAAAATCTCTGCAATGGCCCGCGCCAGCGGCAAAGTAAGCGTTTGGTTGCAGATGATGATGCCGCCGAAAGGCGCCTGCTTGTCGGTGGCAAAAGCCTTGTCCCACGCCTCCCGCAGATCCGGATCGCTGCCGACGCCGCACGGATTGGTGTGTTTGAGGATGGCGACGGTGGGGTCAGAGAATTCGTCGATGAGCTCCGCAGCCGCGGTGATATCGAGGATGTTGTTGTAGGAGAGTTCCTTGCCGTGAAGCTTTTGGAAGAAGTCATCGAATCTTCCATAAAGCGCCGCAGTCTGGTGCGGATTCTCGCCGTAGCGCTGGCGGCCCAGGGAGGGCATCGAGATCGAAAATGACGACGCAGCCTCCTGCTTCCTATTGAGATAATTGGCGATGGCCGCGTCATACTTCGACGTGGTGACGAAAACCTTGATCCCCAGCCGTTCGCGCATCTTTAGCGTCGTGGTGCCATCGTTGTCCTGCATGTGTTCAATCACGTCGGCATAATCCGCCGGATCGACGATCACCGTGACGGAGCGGTAATTCTTCGCCGCACTGCGCAGCATCGACGGTCCGCCGATGTCGATTTGTTCGATCGCTTCTTCGAGCGTCGTCCCAGTTTTCGCGATGGTCTTCTCAAAGGGGTAAAGATTCACGACCACAAGATCGATCGGCAGAATGTCGTGCTCAGCCGCTTGCGCGACGTGGTCCGGATTGTCGCGCAAGAATAATAGCCCGCCGTGAACTTTTGGATGCAGCGTCTTCACCCGGCCATCGAGCATCTCCGGGAAGCCCGTGAACTCCGCGATCTCGCGGTGCTTCACTTTCTCCTTTTGCAGCAACTGCGCGGTGCCGCCCGTCGAAACGATCTCGACGCCGAGCCGCACGAGGGCGCGGGCGAATTCGACAATGCCGGTCTTGTCCGAAACTGAAATCAAGGCGCGCTGGATTTTCATGTAAGTCGAAAACGCTAGGTCAGCCGCTGGCCGCGGGTCAATCGCCTCGCAGCCGGTGCCGTTACCGATTCTTTCCGCTGCCGCCGGTGACGTCCTCCGGATCGAGCGACACAGGCAGGCGCACACCGGGAATGTCTTTGAGCGTAAAGGTCAAAACGAGGCCGTAATCATTCACGCCGCGATTGTCGCGGACGACGAAGCCAAGCGAGGCGATCCAGCTTGAAAGGTCGCGGTGCAGTTCGTAGCGCTGCGTTTCGAGCGTGTTGTCCTGGAACTCGTAGAGTTCACGAAAGCTGAAACCCCAATTATCACTCAGCCGGAAATATCCGCCGAAGTTGAGGAGACTCGAGTCTTCGAAGAACCGGTTATCGCTGATGTAGCGATGTCCAATATTGAGCTGGATGTTTGAGTTCACCAGCAGGCCGAGGCTCGTGTTGAATTGCGTAAATCCACTATCAAGCAACGGCAATTGGGAATCGACCGTCATGAAAACCCACGGGACGGGGTTCCAACGCAACCGATTGATCACATTCGAAAAGGTGTTCGCATCATCCAGGATCGATCCGCCGAACTCGGGCCGGTCAAAATTCACGTCCACAAACGAGTCGAGTTCCAGCCAGTTAATCGTGCGATTGTCGCGCCGGGTCTGGAACCGATTGCGCACGCCGAGCCGCAGAATCGTCCACGAGTCGATGGTGTCCACGCTGTTGAATTGCGGGAAGTCGATTGGCGGGATTTCGGTCGAAGGATTGAGCCGGTCGAATTGCAGGATATCAGTCGGATCTTCACCCGAATAAACGTAGGAAAAGTTGATGTACGGCTGCACCACATGCCGCAGCCCATCGAGGCCCAGCTTGCGCGATTGCACTCCCTCGAAGGCGCGCGACACCTTGAATGATGACTCGAAACCGGCGTTCAACACCGGACGAAAAACCGAGCCGCCATTGTGCAGCACCGTCTGCGTCTGGCCATTGATCACCTCGTCCTGATAGGTGCCGGTGTCACCGTAGTAGGTCATGCGGGCGCCCACGCGCGGAATAAACGAGAGCCAGCCGCCGAAGGTGTGCGGCAGCGTGAGTTGATGAAAGATGTCCGCGCGAAACGTATCGTAATCGGCCAGCATGGAGTCGTCGGCAAAATTGCGTTTCATGAATCCAGCGGACGTCACGTTTTCCCAAAAGACCGGTCCCTTGAAAATCGGCGCGCGCTTGCCTTCGATCGATCCCTCCGGCAAGCGCTCCGTGGCGTCGAAATTGTCTTCGTTGAGATTCTCGCGCGCGATTAGCGTGGCCGCGTAATTCTCATCCCACTTGGTCAGTGCGATGGCATTGTCCGGGTTTGGATTGCGCCGAAATTCGCCGCCTTCAAAATCCTGAAGGAAGCGTGCATCGCTCAGCCGATTGACGTCGGCGGTGAAATAAAGATCCTCCGTCAGATGCGTCTTGTCCTGGAAAGAGACGCGGAAGCGGCCGGGATCGATCGGCTCGCGATCGAGGCTCGTCTTGTTGATGCCGGGATTGGCATCGTCGATTGCGTAGGCGCGGAAACGCCCCCAATTGTTCTCATTGCGGCGTCCGCCCCACGTGGACTCGAGGCCGACGCCCACGCCGCGTTCACTCATCAAATCGAGACGCACTTTGCCGTCCCAATTTTCGGCAATGGGAAAGTTGTAGGTGCCCAGCAGATAAGCTCCCCACGTCGAGTTGTAGCCGGGGGTGATGGTGAATGCCTGCTCCTTCTCGAGCGATTGATGAAGGTATGGAAACCAAAACACCGGCGTTTGCCCGACGTAGAGGCGGACATTGGTAAAAACGATGCGGTCATCCGGGTAGATGCGAATCGTCCGCGCGCGGATTGAGTAGTCGGGCTTCGAGCTGTCGCTCGTCGTGAAGAGTCCGTCCTTCACCAGATAGGCCTTGGGCCCGAGTGTCCCGAGACTTTGGCCCTGAAACCGAAATGGCGCGACATCCCCACGAATGACTGCAGCGTTGAGCACCTTGGTTTCGAGATTGTAAATGGCCCGTTCGCCGACGAAGAGTCGGCCTTCGCGGAAGATGCGCACGTTGCCTTCTACCAGCACGTCGCGGGTCTCCGAGTTGTATTGCGCGTGATCGCAGTAAATGCGGATTTCGCCATAGCCGATGATCACGTTGTCGTCGGCGTGGACGATGGAAGTCTCGGGATCGCGGTAAACCGAATCCGCGTTGATCTCGACATCACCAAACCCCGAAAGCTGCCCGCGCGCGCCGACGACGCACGCGACGAGGAGCGCAAAAGAAAACAACCAGAGTTTCTTCAAGGTGCGGAAGCTATAAAGTGCGCAGCAAGGTTGCCAAGGGAAAACCGGGACGAGATCTACTTCCCAATACAGAAACTGCTGAAAATTTTCCCGAGCACTTCGTCCTGATCAACGCGCCCGAGGATGTCGCCGATCGCTCCCAGCGCGCCGCGCAATTCCTCTGCGACAAACTCTGGGGAGATGTCGTCGAGCAAGGCCAGGCGCGCGGCGTTGGCAAACCCTCGCGCCCGTTCCAGCGCTGCCTCGTGACGCGCATTAATCGCTACCGACCAATCTCGATGCGCCGCCGTCCCGCCAAAAACACGCGCCTCGATTGCCGCCGCGAGCGTCTCCAGCCCTTGATTCTTCAAACAGGAAATCCGCACGGCGTCGGCGCCGTTCCACGAGGCGTGTTCTCCAAGATCAATCTTGTTCAACACGAGCACTGTTCGCGATTTCAAACCTGAAACCTGAAACTCGAAATCTGAAATCCCCTCGCTCGCATCCGCCACGTGCAAAACCAAATCCGCCCGCTCGACCTGCCGCTGCGTCCGCTCCATTCCGGCGCGTTCGATTTCATCCTCCGAATCGCGCACGCCGGCAGTATCCACAAGCCGCAAAGGAATGCCGTGCAGATTGATCGTCTCCTCGATCACGTCGCGCGTCGTTCCCGGCCGTGAGCTGACGATCGCCCGTTCGTAGCCGAGTAGCAGATTCAGTAGTGAGGATTTGCCGACATTTGGCGCGCCGTAGATGACCGTGCGGACGCCCTGGCGCAAAACTCTTCCAGCGCCAGCCGTGTCCAGCAAAGAGGCCACCTCCGCGCGCACCGCATCGATCTTCGCAAGCAACGCATCGCCCGTCGCCGGATCGATGTCTTCGTCGGGAAAGTCGATGAATGCTTCGACGTGCGCGAGCACTTCGATCAAGCGCTCGCGCAATGCCCGGAAGCGCTCGCCGAGGCGTCCTTCGAGTTGTTCCGCCGCAGCGCGCAATGCGAGGTCCGTCTGCGCGCTGATCAAATCCATGACCGCCTCGGCCTGCGTTAGGTCCATCTTGCCGTGCAAGTAGGCGCGCTGCGTGAACTCCCCCGGTTCCGCCGCACGCGCACCGTTCCGGAGCAACAGCTCGAGAATGCGCCGCGAAATCAGCACGCCTCCGTGACAGCCAATTTCGACCACGTCTTCACCTGTGTAGCTGTGCGGTCCGCGAAAAATCGTGAGCACCACGTCGTCGAGCTTGCGCTTTCCATCGTAAACCGCGCCGAACTGCGCCTGGCGTGCCGGCAGTTCGGCCACAGCTTTCCCCGCATGAAAGACGGCGTCCGCGACTTCGACCGCACGCGGCCCGCTCAGCCGCAACAGCGCGATGGCCCCTTCTCCGAAGGGCGTCGAAATAGCGGCGATCGTGTCTCTCATCAGCCCACCCATAACACATCACGCCGTTCGGTGGGAGGCCGCTCAACGATACACGCGATGGCGATCTAGCCTTTCAGCTTTACTCCCAACTCAACCAAACCTTTTGCCAGCGCCGCAACCTGCTTGGATTTGCGTTCGTCCTTGAGCTTGCCTGCGTCGTCAAACGCCTCATGTGCCTTTGCGATGCAAACCTGATCGGGAAGGAGAAGGACGCCAATATTGCCGAGAATGGAACGCAACGTCACCAGTCCGCGCAACCCGCCGAATTGGCCCGGTGATGCCGAGATGAGCGCAGCGCATTTCCCGCGGAAGGCCACGAGCGGTGGCTCGTCATCGGATTCGGCGCGCGATGCCCAATCAATCGCATTCTTCAACGCGCCGGTGATGGAGCTGTTGTATTCCGGCGCCGCAATGAGGAAGCCGTCGCTCCCGCGAAGCAGCGCCTTGAACTTTTTCGCGCCATCGGGAAGGCCGCTGGCGTCCTCGAGGTCCTGGTCGAAGAGCGGCAGCGCCAGTTCGCGGAGATCAACGACACTGACTTCCGCGCCGGCCGCGCGCGCGGCGTCGACGGCGATCGCGAGAAGTTTCTTGTTGAAAGATCCGGTCCGCAGGCTGCCGGCGAAGGCGACGATTTTGGGTGTGCCCATTTAAGTGACGTAGTGATCCGCAGATTATGCAGATCTACGCAACACGAATTCGGCTGCCGAGGCAGCCAACTCATTCCGTAGGCACACGCAGTCGGGCTACGCCGGGGCCTTCACGTTCACCCAGACGTGCACGTGCGGATCGCCGCGGAAGTACCAGACCATGTTCGGCCCTTCGAGTTGCCAGACATCCCACACGCCGTCGTTGCCGATGTCCTGGTTCTTGTAGAATGCCATGTGCAGATGTTCAAAGCCGGCGGCCTCAATGTATTTGAGCGCTTCGTCGGAGTCCTGTTTGCGGAACGGCGCGAGCAAGTCGGCCATGACTTTGCGCACGAGGCCGCGCTGGTCTTGCGACAACTCGGTCATCGGAATTCCGGGCAAGCCCTCCGTTTTGCCGGATAGTTTCACGGTCTCGGGGCCCTGCTCCATCCGTCCTTGTTTGCGCAGCGCCACTTCGCGCTGCTTGCCGTCGAGCATCTTGAAGACCTCGTTCGCGCGCACGGCCTGATACCAATAGACATTGCCAGGATGATCGGGCTTCTCGTTGAAACTCTCCGCCGCGTGTCCGTAAAAGATCGGTCCGCCAAAGGCCGCGCCTTCCACCGAGTCGCCATCGCAGCGCCGCGTGCAATGCCGGCCCGTCAGCACGAACTCGAACTTCCCGGTGCCCGGTTCGCCGAAAAGCGCAATCGACGAGTCCTCGAAACCTGCCTTCCCGCTATCGTGGATGACCTGCTTCATCACTTTGTCCGCGTATTCCGGACTGTGCAGACCGAGGAAAATCTCGCGCACCATCTGTTGCTGATCGGCGTTGAGGAAACTGCCGATCTTCTCGTCCACGACGTGCCAGTTGTTGTCCACTTCCGTGCGCAACGGATGATCGAACGAAAAGCAAAGCGCCTTCCGCTGCGCGTCGTTCAGCGACTTGAAGAGCGACGTGACGAGGGTCTCGGATTTCGGTTTGGCGGCTTCCTCCGCCGCCCGGCCAATGATGGGCACGGTGCCGAAGGTGGATGCGGCCGCAGCAACAACGGAGGTTTTGAGGAAATCGCGACGCGAGAAGCTATCGCAATCCGGGCAGATCAGTGAGCGAGGTTCAGGTTGCATGAATCGGGGTGTGTTTCGAAAGAGGATAACCCCACGACGGCGAATTACGCCCGAACAAAATCAGCAATCTTTCCTTCCGCAATACGGAACCCTTCCTGTCGTGAATCTCGATGAAAGCGTCGGTGATTGAGTAGCGACTCGCGACTATCAAGCTGATCGCAACGCCGGTCTCCGCCGACAACTCAACCAACCAAACAGGCTTGCCGCGAACAGGCTGAGTGGACCTGGTTCCGGCACGGATAGGACGGAACCCGCCGCCGACGGTGCATCCTCGAAGAGCAATTCATTACCGCCGAAATCCAATTCAGGAGCCGGGCTCGGTGGAGGCGTTGCCACGCCAAGCGCCACCACACCATCATTGATCGTGAGCGATGAAAGAGTCTGCGATCCGGCGAACACCAAATCGCCCGAGCCGTCTTTGACCACACCCCCATTGGTCAGCGCGGCGCCACTGCCGATGGTCAGGGTGCCGGTCACATCGAACCTGCGATTAACTCCACCCAGATCGACCGTGGCCTCCGCCGCCGTCATCGCCGCGGTCCGGATATCGGCGATCAAGCTGGTCCCGGTGGAGGTCACGTCGCCGTTCAACGTTACAATGCTGCCGACCGAAGTCGCGAGGACACCACTCGCGTGG
>Ga0111538_10014527_pt1 | contig 10376 bp, 6 predicted proteins | sample SoiMethybrSBSTD1_FD_79669 | JGI IMG/M metagenome (GOLD analysis project Ga0111538, IMG submission 79669) | Bulk soil microbial communities from a Populus tree surrounding site in Tennessee, USA - Soil MetaG P. TD hybrid SBSTD1 (version 2)... | ecosystem: Environmental > Terrestrial > Soil > Tree... | reverse complement strand
GGGATCGTTGCTGGTAACGCCGACGGACTCGGGCGTCAGGGTGACGACGGGCAGGCGATTGTCCGGCACGCCCGCGGCCCTGGCGAGGCCTTCGCAAATGCGTCGAATCGAGGCGATGAGTTGCTCCATGACTTTGTCGTCGAACGCGCGGAGAGTGAGTTCGAGTTTGACTTCGTCCGAGATGACGTTGCGCTTGAGTCCGCCGCGAATGGTGCCCACGGTGACCACGGCAGTCGCGCCGGGTTTTACTTCGCGGCTCACGATAGTCTGGAGCGCGAGGACGATTTGCGAGGCGAGCACAATGGGATCTTTGGTCGTGTGCGGCGCGGAACCGTGGCCGCCGACACCACGCACCAGAATGTCCATCGAGTTCACGCTGGCGAGGAACGGGCCTTCGCCGTAACCAATGACGCCTGCCGGCAGGATGGATGTGGTGTGCAGCGCGATCGCGAAGTCCGGCTTCGGAAAACGCGTATAAAGACCTTCCTTCAGCATCGCCCGCGCACCGGCGACGATTTCCTCCGCGGGCTGCGCGATGAGCACGAGCGTGCCGCTCCACCGATCCTTGAGCGACGCGAGCACTCGCGCGGTGCCGATCAGACCAGCAATGTGCGTATCGTGCGCGCAGCCGTGCATCGCCGGCTGATCTTCACCGGATATGTCTTTCACAACGTCGGTGCTCGCGTAAGGCACGCCGGAGTTTTCTTTGATCGGCAGTCCATCCATGTCCGCGCGCACGAGTACCGTCGGCCCGGCGCCGTTGTTGAGCACGCCGACAACGCCGGTTTTGCCGACTCTTTCCGTGACGGTGAAACCAAGCCCGCGCAACTCGCCTGCCACCAGCGCGGCGGTTTTCACTTCCATGAAAGAGAGCTCGGGGTGCGCGTGCAGGTTGGTGTAAATGCTGAAGAGCGACGAATACTCGGCTTCGACCCGCCCGGTCACGAGGCTTCGCAATTCTTCAGGCGCGGCAGCAACAGCGACGGAAGCAATGTGAATGGTGTTGGCGAGGAGAACGGCATGCAGAGCTCTGGTGATGTGTGTCGGTTTCATGGGTTACGCAGCATCACGTGTATTCGCTCGCTCGTCGTTTGCCGAGAATTCAAGATCCATCGCGTTCTCTTTGGCATTGCGCTTGGTAGTTGATACACAGCGGCGGATTGTTTTCCAGCGCGCCTCAGTCAAGATTCAACGCTCCAAAAGCAACCGCCCATGATTCCCACGATTGGACTCGAAGTTCACGTCCAGCTCAAAACTCGCAGCAAAATGTTCTGCGCGTGCCCCACCGGATTTGGTGCGGAGCCGAATGCCAACACCTGTCCGATCTGTCTCGGCTACCCCGGTGCGCTGCCGGTGATGAATGAAGAGGCGCTGAAAATGACCGCGCTCGCGGGGCTGATGCTCGGCTGCGAGATCCCGAAGGTCTGCAAGTTCGACCGGAAGAATTATTTCTATCCGGACATGCCGAAGAACTACCAGATCACGCAATACGATCAGCCGATCTGCATCGGCGGTGCGGTGCCGCTGCACGATCTGGCATATCCGAAAGACGCGCAGAAAAACATCGCGCATCCCGGCAAACAGGTCGGCCTCACGCGCATTCATCTCGAGGAGGATGTGGCCAAGAGCACGCACTTCGATGCGAACAGCGGCATCGACTTCAATCGCGCAGGCACACCATTGATGGAGATCGTGAGTGAACCGGAAATCGAAACGCCGGAAGAGGCGTTCGCCTATCTTACAGCGCTTCAGCAAATCCTTGTTTACGGCGGCGTAAGCGATGCGGATATGGAGAAGGGCCAGCTCCGCTGCGACTGCAACGTGTCCGTGCGGCCCGAGGGACAGAAGGAATTCGGAACGAAGATTGAGATCAAGAACATGAACTCGATCAGCGCGGTTCGCCGCGCGCTGGCTTACGAAATCGATCGGCAAATCGCGGCGCTCGCTCGTGGGGAGAAGCTCGTGCAATCGACGCGTCGCTGGGATGATGCCGCGGGACAGACCTTCGAGATGCGCAGCAAGGAAAGCGCGCACGATTACCGATACTTTCCCGATCCTGATCTGCTGCCGGTGGACACCACGGCCTTCATCGATGAAGTGCGGAGCCGCCGGCCCGAACTCCCTGCGGAGAAACGCGCGCGCTTTGTCGCCAACTACGGCGTCACGGATTACGACGCGAGCGTTCTGGCGGCGGATCGCCGGCTCGCAGATTATTTCGACGCGGCAGCGAAGGGCGCGCGCAAGCCGAAGAGTGTTGCCAACTGGGTCATCAACGACCTGCTCAGCGCGTTGAGCGCCGAAGGGAAAACGATCGCCGATTGCCCGATCTCCGCGCGCGCGCTCGATGAACTTGCGAACTTGATCGACACGGGGACGATCAACAGCAGTCAGGGACGCGTGGTTTTCGGCGAGATGTTCCGCACGGGCCGGGCGGCAGCGACAATTGTTGAGGAGAAGGGACTCAGACAAGTGAGCGATAGCGGCGCTCTCGAAGCTCTATGCGATCAGGCCATCGCCGCGAGCCCCAAAGCCGTGGCGGAGTATCGTGCGGGCAAGCTTCAAGCCCTCAACGCGATCAAGGGACAGGTCATGAAGCTTTCCCAAGGAAAAGCGAATCCCGCGGTCGTCGGCGAGATTCTCGCGCGAAAGCTCGCAACATAACGAGGGGCGGATCCCATCTGCCCTGCCCTCGGGTTACAGGTGCAGATCCGGATACTCCCAATCCTCGAACTTTCCCTCGCAGTCGAAAGTCGGGCAGTGAAATTTGGGCTGTTGATTTTCCTCCTCGAGAATCCGGATGTCGCGTCCGGTAAAGAGGTGCTCGCACTTCTTGCAAAAGCGCATCTCAGTAACCGACCACCAATGTTTCAGCGGATCATACTTTTGGAGAAGCTTCAGCCTGCGGCTGTCAGGGAGCGCGGTATCCATTGATGGATAAGCAACGATTTGTTCAGTCACTGCGCAAGCAAGTCGAGGCGAAATGCCTGCCGCCGAAGTTATTTCAGGTGTTGAAACGAAAACGTGGAATTTCGTCCGCCACCGGAAGCTTCCGCCTTTATGCCGACACGAACGCGGAACCTCCCGGAGCTTCGCGCAGGCAGGCTGACACCGTCTGTGTAAGCGTTTCGGTGAGGAAAGGCTTGGGCAGGAAGTGCTCGCCGCCGCGCTGCTCGAATTCCTCGCTCAACAATTCCGTGCTGTAGCCACTGGTGAAGATCACCTTGAGGTCTCCTTTCCTCTGGCGCAGCCGGTGAGCCAGTTGCCAGCCGGAGATGGATTCCGGCATGACCACATCGGTGAACAAGAGTTCCACGTTTCCACCTTCGGTTTCCCACAGGTCGAGCGCCTCGACTCCATTGCGAGCGGTGAGAACACGGTAACCGAGCGATTCGAGCACCGTCTTGACGAACTCCCGCAGCATCTCTTCATCTTCGACGACCAGAATGGAGCCGACGCGTTTCGGTGCCAGCTGGACTTTTGCAGGGGAGGTATCTGCGAGGTCGACCGAAGCTGCTCCATGACTGATCGGAAAATAGACCCGAAACGTCGCACCACAGCCCGGCCGACTCTCGACATCCACCCACCCATCGTGTTGCTGAGCAATTCCGTAAACTGTGGCCAATCCCATTCCGGTGCCCTTGCCCTGTTCCTTTGTGGTAAAGAACGGCTCGAAGAGACGCTTCAACGTAGCCTCATCCATCCCGCAGCCCGTGTCTCGAACGCACAAGCAGACAAAGCTACCTTCGGAAGCGTCTGGATGGTGGCTGACGTCATCAGGGCCGAACGTGCAAAGTTCCGAGCTAAGCGTGAGCTGGCCGCCGTCGGGCATGGCATCGCGGGCATTGAGCGCCAGATTCATAATGATCTGATCCACGCTGGTGGGATCGGCGTGAATCGCCGGCAGATCGGGCGTGAGCGACGCATCAACGGCGATGTGTTCGCCAATGATTCGGCGCAGCATCTGGATGCTGTTGGTTACACTTTCCGAAAGGTCGAGCGGCCTGCGCTGGATGATTTGCTTACGGCTGTAAGCCAGGAGCTGACGCGTCAACGCACTGGCGCGTTCGCTCGCCCGGGCGACCTGACGCAATGAACCGGCGAGCTTTTCATCGAGACCGGGCGTGCCGAGCTGCAAAGAGATATTTCCAAGAATGACCGTGAGCAGGTTGTTGAAATCGTGCGCGATTCCCGCTGCGAGTTGGCCAACCGCTTCCATCTTTTGCGCCTGGCGGAGTTGTTGCTCGATCCGGGCGCGCTCGGTGATGTCCTGCAGGATGAGCAGCAAGTGTGGCTCGCTCTCGAGAGTGAACTGCTCTGCGGACACAAGCGTGTCGCGCGTCTCACCCGTCTTCGTGCGAATTAGGGCAGCCGTGCCGCGCACCGCCTGGTGCTGGGTAAGTTCTTTGCGGATGCTGATCGGCGTTGACGGGTCCACCCAGAGCTCCCGAGGAGGCATGTCAGCTTCGAGTAACTCATTGCGGGAGTAACCGAACAGCTCTTCAAAACTCGAATTCACATCCACCAACTTACCGGTTGTGCAGTTCTGAATACTCATCGCCATCGGACTGGCTTGGAAAGCTTTGGCGAAGCGTTCTTCGGAGCGCTGCAACTCCGCCGTCCTTTGGCCAACCAGCGCGTCGAGTTCAGACATTTGACGTCGGGCCGCTCGAGTGAGCTGCCACTTGCGGGTCAGTGCATGAGCAATTTGCAATGCCTCGACACAGTCAAAGGGCTTTTTCAAGATCAACATGCTGTCAGTCGCACCGACAGCCTCGGTCATTTGATCCCACGAGTAGTCGGAGTAAGCCGTGCAAATGACCATTTGCATGTCCGGAAATTCTTTCCAGACGTTCAGGATGGTCTCAATGCCATCCCATCCGGGCGGCATGCGCACGTCCACGAAGGCCATCGCATAAGGCTGACCCGCGGCTTCGGCGGCTCGGATTTTCTCCAATCCTTCCTGCCCTTGAAAGGCGGAATCCACCTTGAATGCCGCTTGTCGCGCGCTGGGTCGTTCGCCACCGAAGAGCTCGAATTCGTCCTCCTCCATGGACTCGGTTTCCGGGCTGTCATCGCCGACGAGAACACGCTTGAAGTCCTCGTGAATCGCAGGGTTGTCGTCGATGATCAGAATCCGATGGTTGATCGGTTCGGCTGAGGGGTCGGAGGGTTTCATGCGATGACACAGGGAGGAGTAACCGGAAGAGAGAGCGTGAACGTGGCGCCTGTTGAAGGACCATCACTGTGCACGGTTAAAGTGCCTCCCATTTCCTTGGCAGCGAGCGCGCTACTGTGCAGGCCGAAACCGTGGCCGCTCTTCTTGGTGGTAAAGCCGTGCTGGAAGATGCGCGTGATGTTTTCGGGCGCAATGCCGACACCATTATCGGCCACGGTAAAATTCACAAAACCCTCTTCCCCAGGAGCGATGCCGATCGTGATCTTCCGGTCGTTGGAGCGAAACTCTTCGAGCGCATGTTTGGCGTTCCGGATGAGGTTGATCAGGATCTGCAGGGTCTTGTGCTTATCAAGCCTCACTGGGGGAATGGACTCAAAGTTGCAGACCACTTCGATGCCATGCCGCGCAAACTTCGCGGCGTTCATGCGGATCGCATCCTCGACGAGCTTGGAAGCATCGAGCGTTTCCACATGGCAGGAGACATGGGCGAACCCCTGTTGGACAGAAACGATCTGTTTGATGTGCTCCACATTCCTGTAGAGCTGGTCGAGGTGCTCGATGAGTTCCGTGTTCTCCTTGGTTAGACGGCCCGCGAGTTTCGTCAGGTATCCAGGCAACTTCTGTCCTTGAGGATCATTCGTCAGCCACTCGGCAAGGTCGCCGTTTTTGCTCTCGAGCAGTTCGGCGGCCTTGGTCAGGCTTGCGACCTTGGAATCGCGGAGTTTCTGCAGGGAAAGCGAAGCGGCCAGGTTGACGCTATTGAGAACGTTGCCAACATTGTGCAGAACTCCGGTCGCCACCTCCGCCATACCGGCGGCATGTGACGCGTCCACCAGTCGCTTGTTGCTCTCTGTGAGTTCTTCAGCGGCCTTACGTCGCGAGGTGATGTCGAGGATCGCTGCCACGGTGCCAACAAGTTCGCCGTTCGCCCCCTGCATTGGACTGGCGTGAATCTCCGTCCAGACTTCCGTGCCGTCGCAGCGGCGCAGTTTGGCCTCAAAGCCATTCCCGTCCTTGGTCATTTCCTCGTGGCAATTCAGCAGGTTGTCGTGCTGGACATCAGGCATCAGCAATTTGAGGACATTCTGGCCCTCGATGTCTTTCTGTGACCACCCGAGCAAAGCAGTAAAACGCGGGTTGATCGAAAGCGTCTCGCCTTGCAAGCCGACGAGGAGCAGTGCTTCGCCAAGGTTTTCCACCACACCCCGGAAGCGCGCCTCCGAGCCAGCCAGCGCATCGACCTGCAGCGCCAGGTCCGTATCGCGCCGTTGCATTTCGCCGAGCATCTGATTGAACGCATCCGTCAACTGACCCACTTCGTCATCACCCAGTTTCTTCACACGCACGGAAAAATCGTTGCGGCGCGCAACATCGCGCGCGGCTTCCGCGAGCCGCGCGATGGGGCTTGTAACGAACTTCGCCATCCGCGAGGTCAGTATCAGGATGATGACAATTGAGCCGACGAGCACGGCACTCATAATTCCGAGGCTCGCATGCAGCAGTTCGTCCCGGCGCACCGCGTAATCCGCCCGCAGGTGTAGAAACCCAAGTGGCCGGCCTTCGCGCACGATGCGCTCCGTGTGAAGCCATTCCCGACCGGAGGGCGCCGACTCGGTCTCGCGAAACTCCGCAAGACTCTGAGGCGTCTCTTCGTGACCGAATCGAGCAAAGACCTGGCCCGCTGAATCGATCAATGTGGCACTAACGATGCCTGGCTTGGCCTGCAAGGCGGACAGCGTTTCGGCGGCGGCTTTGGAATCCTTGTGATCGAGAGCCGCTGAGTTGGTACTGGCGATGATGGCAGCCAGCGAGTCGAGGTCGCGAGCGAAGGATTTTTGAAAAAGATCAAGCTGGACCAGAAAGATAGCACCGGCGACCGCCAGCAGCGCGGCGATCGATACGAGCAAGGCGACCAACCGGACCTTGGTCGCCAGCGTCAGGCCAAACGAACGGCGCACTGCCGGAGCTTCGTCTGGCGGCCCAGATACCGGTCCTTTCGCCGGGTCGGAATCCATCCGCGTTGTCGGATGCCGCTGTGTCTTCATCCGTCAACAGTTTCCGCTCGCGGAACGTGCAAGAGGTCCCAGATCAGGAAGACATGTCGTTTTTGAAATTTGCGCTCCTTCAAAGTCATTCACACAAGCTTGAGCCACGTTCATTTTCGCCAGGAATCTCGGTTCTAATTTGCAAGCGGTTGGCGCAGTTAAAAATGGCAGCGGTGAGATAGCAGCAACGGTACCATTGGACTTCCATCGGACGGCTGAAAATGCCCTTCATTCGACGCCGTCGCCTTACTTACCGGCGGCGATTGCGCACTTCTGGCGTCAGGGGGGCGGCTCCAGGTGCGACTCGCCGATGTAGCGATCGAGGAACTGCCAGGCTGACTTCCATTGACCTTCGCTCGCCGCCAAGGCGGCGCTCAGTCGCCAGACTTCCGGCGAGGCCTGACCCACACGCGCTTCCTCAAGAATGCGCTTCGCAGCGATCGTGTTTCCCTTTTTCCAAGCCGCATCAAACGCCTCGATCGGATTTGCGGGATCACCGGACCGAACCTCCGCGTCACTTGCACCGGGAGCAGGCAGGTTGAGATCGATCTTGTAGTGCCGTGCGGCAGCGCGAATTGCTTCTTCAAATTTACCAGCATCGAGCAAGCGTCGGAGCTGAATTTGCCACGAGGCGCTTTCCCAATCCGGATGCTCTTCCACGAACCGGAAAAGCGGCTCCCGGTCCCCACGAACGTACCAAATCTGCAGAAACCGGCGCCGCTCCGGTTCGGTTAGCGATTGAATGAAGACTGTGTTTGCGGACAACCGTGACAATTCCGGCGCGGCGAATAGCGGTTTCACGCGCTCCAATCCGGCGAGCGCGAACGCGGGATTCTTTGCAGATGCGATGTAAAGATCGCGCTGAAGATCTGGGTGCTCGGCCGCACGACCGAGGAGATCGCCAGACAACGCCAGCGCGCCAGCTTCGCCGCGACCCAGCCGTTGATCCATGCGCTCACGGTCGCGGATCGCCTCGACCCAAAGGCCCAGCGTTCGATTAGCGTCAATCGGCAGCCAGAGCGTTCCCTGGTCAATGGCAACTTGGGGGTTATTCGGATTGAGCAGTCGTTGCGCGTGAAAGGCCGCATCTGCCTCTTCCTCCCTGCCACCAAGCCGAAGCAACGTTAGTCCAAGTTGGTAATGCAGCCACCCCGCGAGTGGAAAACGCGCGATCGCCTGGCGCGCGGCCTCGACGGAAGCCGGCAGGTTTCCTTCCGCCCGCAAGCGGATGATATCGGTCTGCGCCTCGAACGATGCATTGAACGGCGCCGGGCTTCCGTTGAACCACGCTGCGCGAACCAAATATCCACCCAGGATGACCGCCCCAAACCCAACTAAAACGAAGAGCAAATGTAGCCCGCGTGGAGGCCGGCGGACATCGCGAGGCGGGGCCTGGAAACCCAAAACGAAGATCGCCAATAACCACCAGCCGAGCGCCGTCCGATGTGCGGGGACGTCGACGATTCCATGAAGGAATGCCGCAAGCGCAGCGCAAAGAATACCCCAGCGCAGCGGCCAATAAGGATGATTGCGAAGCCGCCAAACACGACTGATCAACCATGCCAGACCGACCGCGAGAACGAGGCATGTGAGCACGCCCGTCTCCGCTGCCAGCATGAGCCAGTCGCTCTCCGGATGGACGTTCGGCGTGTCGGACACGAATCGCTGGCGATATTGCGGGAAGACTTGGCGGAACGTCCCAAGACCGGTCCCGGTGATCGGATAATCCCGCACCATGCCGAAGGTGTCGCTGAAGATCAGGAGACGCGCATCCAGTGATGGCTCCGATGGAATTGTCTGCGTTGCGTTTGTCTGCTTTGCAGCGTCCTGCTCGAGACCGATCAAAACGAGGATCCGATGTCGGACCACGCTTTGCGGCGCGAGAAAGAGAAAAAGGCCACCGAGGAACAACGTGGCGAATGAGATGAGCAATGGCCTCGACCGATGCGCGCCGCCGAGGCCCGCCAGCCAAAGCGCTGTGCCGATGAGAAGAGAAAGGATGCCACCGCGCGAGGTCGTGAAGAAAATCAAACCTGTAAGGCAAACACCGAGGCACATAGTGGCCATTAGACCTGCCAGCCAATGCCGCTCGCGGAAGGCGGTAAGCAGGACACCTGGCGCGGCGACGCAGCCGGTCATCAAAAAAGTCGCTGTGTGGTTTCGGTTATGAAAGAAACCGAACGTCGCGGGATCGGCGGCGAATGGATATTCCCACCCCGATCGGTACGCGTACAGAGCAAGTCCGGCATAGGCTGCGCAGACGGTCATCATCACGCTCGCGAGAATCACGAGCGATTTCGATCTCACCGGATGCATCAAACCGAACAAAGCGACGCTGCTGGCGATGGCGAAAATCGCCAGCCAGAAAGAGGTTTCCTCCGGTGCCGCCGTGATCGACCTCGGCAGCGGCACTCCGGCATCGATCAGGCGCCCGCGCCATTCGGGGTTTGGAAACCAATCGTGTGGAAGCAAGGCGAGCGAAGCACACAACACCAGGCCCGCGCCGGCCGCCCACATCTTCCAAGTCAATCTGGCCTGCGGAGGACAGACAACGAGCGCCAGACCAGCGACAACCAGATAGACGCCGAGGTTTGCTTCATGCGGTCCACCCGCAAGGAACACCGCAGCGGCGGCACCGAGCATGAGGAGAAGCTGTGCAGCGGCGGAAATGCGGCTCGGCCGCCAGTCGTTCGATCGCTCCGGCTCCGTGGTCACGCGGACCCGGCTGCGCGCAAGCGATTGAGGAGCACTTTGCAGGCGCTCTTCATGCGTGTGAGAATGTAATAAACGGTCTGCGAACGAATGCGCACGAGCTGGCCGCCGACGATCTTCGGCACGAAGTCCGCGGGCAGGTCCATGATTTCGTCGAGCGTGGAACCGGCCAGTCCCTTGCAAAGAATCGAGGTCATCGCCTTCGTCAGCGTCTGCACCTGCGGGCCGAGTGTGATCGCAAAATGCGCGCGCCGCGCGGGATCGATCTTGAGAAACACGCCGACCGTGTCCGTGCATTCTTCATCCTTGCGCACATCCTCGAGATCGAAAGTTTCGCCGGGCTTCGGTTCCTGCCGCTTCGATTGCTCCGCGTAGGCGATCAAATTCTCGCGCTTCTCCTCCTCGGGCAGCACCTCGAAAAGCGCGATGATCGCCTGCAGTTT
>Ga0111538_10014526_pt1 | contig 10376 bp, 8 predicted proteins | sample SoiMethybrSBSTD1_FD_79669 | JGI IMG/M metagenome (GOLD analysis project Ga0111538, IMG submission 79669) | Bulk soil microbial communities from a Populus tree surrounding site in Tennessee, USA - Soil MetaG P. TD hybrid SBSTD1 (version 2)... | ecosystem: Environmental > Terrestrial > Soil > Tree... | reverse complement strand
GGCGGAAAGCGTGGCCGCCCACTTCGCCTGCAAGCGTGAAACGTTTCCGGCTGTAATCTCTTTCAGCCCGGAAAAGTGCGTGCCCTCGTAGTCGCCCCAGTAATGCATCCAGTTCTGAGGTTCAGCCTTCGCGTTGCGCAGGCGCTCGTACGTGACACCGCCGGGAATATTTGCGAGAGCGGTCGCGGCGAGGTCTCGCGCTTTCAGTGAGCCGAGATACGCGACCAGGTTCCGAAGCTCCGCGTCCGACAACCGCGTCGCGTAGTCCTGCGGCATCAACGACCGGTTCTCGCGCTTCACGTCACGAAGTGTCGTTTTGTCGAGTACGTGAAGTTGTCCTGTGGCGTCGACAATCTGGAGGTTGAAGGTATCCTCGCTGCGGCGAACGCCTTGAATCTCGCGGCCATCGGAGCGCTTCACGACGATCACTTGCGGCGCACCGCCACCGCGTCCGCCGGTCGCGCTGTTGGGATTCACGATTTTCGCGCGCAAAGCTTCCGGCGACCTCGTGCCGGCACCCGAGAGATCAGGGCCGACGATGCCGCCGCGTCCGTTTACTTCGTGACAGGTCGAGCAATTCCCTTTACCGAAGAAAATGGTCTCACCTGGAGCGATGCCGTTGTCTTGTGGAACAGCCAGCAGCACAGCGACGCCGGCGAAGAGAGCCAGAAGGCAGAATGAAGTTCGCATGGGGGATCTAGAGTAATCCGCACGCGATCCAAGTACAAACGGTTAAACCGCACGGTTGCGATCAAGGTGCTTCCGCAGCAGTACTCTGAAAATCGTGAGATGCGCCAACGGTTGAGCGCTGCCGTCAAGCGCTTTTCAGAGATCGATTAGTCGGCCGCGCAGACCCCGGCTCACAGCCTCGGTTCGCGTGGATGCACCAAGCTTTCCAAGAATGGAGCGGACATGAAATTTGATGGTGTGCTCCGAGATATTCAGCCTCGATGCTATTTCCTTGTTGCCCAGGCCGTCGGAAAGCAAGCCGAAGACTTCCATTTCCCGCGACGTGAGCGCTTCGGGCAATGGAATCGTATCTTCTGACCCGCGCACCAAACGGTGGAGTAACGCGCCGTCCATGATCATCAAACCGGACGTCAGCGACCGTATGGCTTGAGTGACCTGCTCCCCCGAAGCGTCTGCGCGCAGGAGGCCACCGACTTTCTCGTCCAGCATTCTATTGAAGATGGCGGCGTCCGGTTCGGACGTCAACAGCAGTAATGGAACCAGTTCCACGAATTCAAACAGCCAATCGCGAACCAGGCTCGATTCGATAAGCCCCTCTAGATCAACAACCGCAAGATCCGCAGAGGTCTGCGTGACCATGGAACGAAGAAACGGGAGCGTCGCCGCCGTGCCGATGACCTGGATCAAGGGATCGCGACGGACGGACTGCTCCAGCCAGTCGCGACGAGCAGCGGTCGGCGCCATGATCCAGATCTTTGATGACGGCTCCATAGCGTTCTTAAAGGTTACGGGCGTGCCCCCAGTTTAATCGTGCTTCGAACTACTTTACCGCCGCGAAGCAAAGTCACCGCAACTTCTTGTCCGACTCCTTTGTTGTCCAGAACGTCGTGCAGGTCGGTCAAATCCTCCAGCGGCTTGCCGTCGATCTCCAGAAGGATGTCGCCAACAAACATGCCCGCAGCATCCGCAGCGGCACCGGGTTGGACATGCATCGCCAGCAGACCCATTGTCGCCTTCACACCAGCGCTCGCTTGCAGCGTCTCCGAAATCTGCACAGGTTGCAGGACGAGACCGAGATAGGGCTGGGGAACATGCCCGGAGGTTGCAATCACTTCGACGATGCGGGTCACCGTCGCTGAAGGTATTGTGATCGGCTTTCCGCGGAGGAGACCGCTGGTGTTCAGGCCGAGTATTTTGCCCTCAGCACCTACCAAAGCGCCGCCCGAGAAGCCGGGATACAACATCAAATCAGGGCGAATGAATTGATCAATTCGCGTTCGATCAAGTTTCCACTCTCCCATCAGCCCACTGACGATTCCGCTACTCGCGACGAGATTTCCGCGACGAGTTCGCGCAACAGCAACGGTAAAGTCGCCGACGGCGAGCGCAGTTGTTCCGAATTCGGCGGGTGGCGCCTCGACTTCCTGATCGAGCTTAAGCAACGCAAGATCGGCCCCACGGTCCCTCCCGGCCAGGCGCGCCTTGACGAATTGTTCTGCTCCTAAGAGGACGCGAATTTCCGCTTCCTGCCGGATGCTGTGCGACGCGGTTACGACAAAGTCCTTGCGCCACACGATACCACTCGATGTGTGGCCGGCTCGGCCATCGACCGCGACGATCGATTTGCCCGTGTGATCGATGGCCTCGGTGATTTCCTTTGAGAGTTGCTGCCATGAACTTGCCATTGGGTTACTCCAGGATTTCAAACTTTCGAGCAGTTTGACCCCGAAACCCTGGCGCCGCATCACCCGAATGGCTAGGTTCGCCACACTGCCAGTTTCTCTGTGCGAATCCCGCATAAGCCAATGAGGAGGATTTTCATGGGACTCTGGAAAAGCTTCATTTTGATGATCCTCGTGGTCATCGCTCCAGGTATTGCCCACGCGCAGAACACGCAACAGCGATACGAGCTTGGAGGACTGTTCACGTATACGTTCCTGAGAGAGATCGGGAGCACGGACGTTGGAGCCGGGACTCAGGCGGGCGGTATCGGCGGCAGGTTCGTGTATCGCGCGTTTCCTTTCCTGGACATGGAAACTGAAATGAATTTCTTGCCGGGAAACTCGGCAACGAGCGGTAATCATCTCCAGGGATTTTTCGGAGTGAAGGCGGGAAAGCGTTGGGAAAAAGCAGGGATCTTCGTGAAAGCTCGGCCGGGCTTCATACACTTTCGCCGTGATCCATTCGGCGTCGGGAAGCCAGGGGCGAGTCCTTTCTCGCCCGAACGAGCCTCAAGTACAGAACCCAATGTCGATCTTGGCGGCGTCATCGAATACTACACGGCTCGCGGTCTCATACTCCGGTTCGATCTCGGGAAGAATGTGATCCGCTATGCGCGGCGGACAGTCCGCAACTCCGAGTTCGTCGCTCCGATCGAAGCCGGCGGTTTTACGACCCGTAACTGGCAAGGTAGCTTTGGAATCGGAATTCGTTTCTAGAAATAAATAGGGACGTACCCCAATTTCCGGCGGAAATTGGGGTACGTCCCTATTTATTTCTCAAAACGACAGCTTCAATCCCAGCTGCAAGGTTCTCGGGTCGGCAACGGCGGTCATTTGCCTAAACGTCGAGACGGGGTTCGTGGGATAAGCGCCCGATCCAAAGTTGCCGTTCAGAGCGACGCCATTCACATGATTGAAAAGGTTGAACGCTTCCAGCATCGCTTCCACTCGCAACGCTTCACTCACCTGAAATGTGCGGCTCAACCTTGCATTGACATTGAAGAGCCTGTAGCCGGTTCCCGCATTGCGGCTGATGAATGCCCCGTTGATGGTCGGCCTCGCCGTTGTCCCCTGAAGTGTCGTCGTGCCCGCGGTGATATTAAACGGCAGCGCCGAGTAGTACTGAATCAAGGTGCCCAGTTGAAAACCGCGAGTGATACCCGACGGCGACTGGATCGTTCCGTCGAAAACGAAGCGATGACGCTGATCATCATCCGAGCGTCCGTAGTCCTGCCAGATATTGAAATTGTCGATCGGTGAGCTGAAGAAAAACTCGCCGACGTTATCCAGTGCCTTCGAGTACGTGTACGACACGCGATAATGGCCCCAGCGTTCCGGCCTCTGAACGAACGAAACGTGCAGGCCGTCGTAATAGGAATCGGCAAGAGGCGAATATTGGCTATTGTTCGCCAGGTTGGGATTTGGACGGCATCCGTTGTTATTGCCCGATGCGGTGCACGTCGGCACATTTTGATTTACTGAAATGATGAGATGCAGGCCACGAACATGCTGATAACCGACACTTACAGCCTTGTTGGAACCCAGCTGTTTCTCAATTTCCAAATTCATTTGTTGAGAGTACGCATTCCGCATGTCGCGCTTCAGGGTTGTAAAGTTGAACAGGATGCCTGGCGGTAGAGTCAGTTCACTAAGGACATTCGGAAATGCCGGCGCTCCCGTTTGACCTGGCGAAAGGCTGAGGCTGATCTGGCTAAGGTTTGCGGCGTCCGTCGTATTTCCAGCCGAAAGCAGCGCGTTCGCAACCGCGCGTAAGGGAACTCTATCGTAAAAGAGACCGTAGCTCGCCCTGACGACGGTATCTCGGGACCCAAACGGCGTCCATGCCACACCGATGCGAGGCGAGACGTTATTTGTATCCGTCTGGATCGCTTTCAAGAACTGCAAGTCGTACCGCACACCCATGTTCACGGACAGCCGACTGTTGGCCTTCCATTCATCCTGCGCATACATCCCGATATTCGGGTTGGTCTGGGCGACGACAGAATCCTTGAAAGTCTGGGTAAACCCATTGTTGTTATAGGTACCGTTCAGGAAATTCGAGAGTGAAGAAAAGGAATAGCTGCCGCGGACGGATCGAGGGAAAGTAATCACGTCGTCGTTATAGAGAAAGTCCGCTCCGACGCGAATCGAATGTGAACCCCTTTGATACGCAAGGTTATTCACGATCTGATAGAGTTTGTTCACACGCCCTGTCGGCGCGTTGGATAACCTGCCGAAGGACGCTACACCAGAGATATTGACCGCCGGTCCGACAAGGTCGGAAGGCGGCGCAGCGAAGTTACTGTGCGTGAATTGTCCGCGCGTTTCGTTGACCAATCGGGGCGAAAGGGTGGCAATGTTGCTGAACGCTATCGTGTGATCAGTGTTGTCCAGGTGAGATGAAGCGCTCGTTGCAAAGAGTCCGCCAACACCGCGCGAATTTCTGCTGTGAACGTCGTAAGCGCTGTACCGGATGCTGAACTGATCTCTCGAGTTGAATTGATGATCGAGTTTGCCGAGGGCCGTATGCGCATGAACGGGGTTCGGATAGATTCCGGCGAAAATACGTGGTCCGGAATAACCCACGGCATCAAGCCTTGCATTGATGGCGTCGACATTCTCGGGAGCGATGGTGATGAGGCCCGATTGATTGAGGATGCGTTGCTCAAAGTTTCCGAAGTAGAAGGTCCGATCGCGCAGGAGGGGCCCTCCGAGCGTAGCCCCAAACTGCCCCTGCGTTACCGGCAGCTTTCTTTGAGCAAGCGCATTCGCTGCGTTCCAGCGTTGATTCCGAAAGTAGCCGTATAGATCGCCGTGGACGGTGTTGGTTCCGCTCTTCGTTAGAACGTTCATATAACCGCCAAGGGCGCGGCCGAACTCCGCCTGTCCGCCCGATGTCACGACCTGAAACTCGTTCACGACATCGAACCCATAAAAACTACCACTCAATCCGGCGGCATCATCGTTGGCAGAGAGTCCATCGACGATAAAGCTGTTCGAGAAGTTGCGCTGACTGTTGACGGATAAGCCCTGGCCCGGAACGCCCGATGTTTCGGCAAAAAGCTGGTTGCTTGCAGTGTTGGTCGGGGATACGCCGGGAATCAATAACGCAATGTCCAGAAAGTTGCGTCCGTTGACCGGAAGGTTCTTCACCTCAATTTGCGAAACGGTTCCTGAGATTTGAGTTCGCGTCGTTTCGAGCCCCGTCTGATCTCCCGTGACGCTGACGTCCGTTTGCACTGCCGCCACATTCAAAGAGATTGGCAGTTCCAGAGTCATGCCGATGTTCAACGTGACCGTCCGATGGAATTCCGCGAATCCGGTCACTCGAGCTGAAATCTCGTACGGACCAGGCCTGAGATAGGGAAATCGAAATCGACCATCCCGATCGGTGGTGGCACTACTGATGAGATTTGTCTCCGTCTGGCGGGCAACGATCTGGACGCCCGGGACAACAGCATCTGTGGGGTCTGCCACGCGTCCGCTGACAGTGGCGTAGTTGATCGTCTGTTGTGCCAGGAGCCGATAGGCTCCGAACTGTGCAACAAGAAGAATAAGAAAGATATGAATGCAAAGAACGAATCCGTTCTTTCGTAGCATGAAATCTCCGGTTATCGAACCCAAAGGAACGAATGTACGGAGTCCACGGACATCTTGGCAATGTGGTGAATTGTCGCAGCCGCTGCCGCCTATTGCGCGGGCGGATATTTGGACAACTTGCGTTGAAGGGACCGGCGGTGGATACCGAGAAGCTTCGCAGCCTGGGATATATTCCCATCGCAGTCGGCGAGAACACGCTGGATGTGCTCCCATTCGACTCTGGCGAGGGATGGCACGGTGGTTGGGGTCTGGCGTCGAGTCGCGTCCGTACGGAGTTCCGCGTAGGCGTCGAGGATTTGCTCAGCGTCAGCCGGTTTTGCGAGGTAATGGTCAGCCCCGAGCTTCAAGGCTTGCATCGCAGTGGGAATGCTTCCGTAACCGGTCAGCATGATTACCGTGATGGTCGCGTCGACCTTCTTAATATCCTGAATGAGATCCAGCCCGCTGAGATTGGGCATCTTCAGATCCAGCAAAACGAGATCAGGACTGACACTCGTGACAAGGCGCAAACATTCTTCTTTCGTGCTGGCTTCATGGGCTTCGCACTCGCGATCGCGAAAAGCCCGGCAGAGCCGGTTTCGGAAAACCTGATCGTCGTCTACGACGACGATTCCCGGACGATCGGCTGGAATGGGTTTAAGTACGGACATTTTGCATATTGGGGAGCTGCAGAATGGCAGAGCAACCACGACCGGGCTCGGACTCGAATGACAACTCGCCGCCGAGTGTTTGCGCGAACAGATAAACCAGGAATGCGCCGAGGCCCATTCCCTGCCCAGTAGGTTTGGTCGTGAAAAATGGCTCGGCCACGCGTTCGAGGATTTCCGGCGTCATGCCTGTTCCCTGATCACGAACCGCAAAGCGGACGTGGTGCATCGTGGATTCGACGGCTTCCAACAATACCGGTTTGCCGTCGGAGCTCGCGTCCAATGCGTTTTTAACGAGAGCCGACAGGGCTTCGATAGCGCCACGAACTGGAAGCACGCAGGTTGGGATGATCGCGCTCCGGACGCTGATCTGTATCCTCGGCTGATCCGACAAGAAATTTTGTCGAACTTCGTTCAACAATTCATGGAGATCGATTCGTCCTGGAGCTTCACCGAATGGATCTGCGCCCTGTGCGCCCATGCGCTCCAAAATGACGCGGCATCGCTCCACCTGGGCGCGTATCAGTTGCGCGTCTTCCTCGAGCCTTGTGTTTCCCAGGTTCGCGTTGGCTTCGCGCTCCATCTCCTTGGCCGTCACGGCAATTGTCGCTAATGGAGTCGCGATCTCGTGAGCGGCGCCAGCGGAAAGTGTCACCAGGGAAGCAAGCCGGTCATTTCGAGCGAGACGTTTCTGCATCAACCGAAGTTCGAGTTCCTTCTGACGGGATTCGGAGGAAAGTTTTCCCACGAAGAAGCTGATAAGCAGGGCGGCGGCGGCAAAGGCGATCCACATGCCAAACAAGTGGATGGAGAACTCGCCCGTTTGCGAGTGTTCATGAAACGCCGGAACGTCTCGAGATATCACGAATAGCAAACCAAAAGAGAGGGTCGCCAGGACGCCAAGCGCCCAGGTCCAGAGCCGGTGCAGGACGATCGCGGAAAACGTGATCTGGACGAGATAGAACAAGCTGAATGGATTCGCGGGTCCGCCACTCAGCGCAAGAATCACTGTGAGACAAAGCGTATCGAATACGAACAAGGCACCGACGAAGTGTTCTGCGTTTTCTCCCAGGCGCTGCTGTTTCGTCGCGAGTAGCCAGTTGCTGACGGTCTGCAGAGCGATCACGGGTCCAATGGTCAGTAACGGCAATTCGATTTGAAGACCGAAACGGAGCGCGGCAACCAGGGCAATTTCGCCTGCCAGGAGTCCATACCGGAGGAGAATCACCCATCGCAGGGCGAGATGGCGGGTTTCGTTGTCGCCAACCTCCGTCTTTGAATCGGACTTCCAGAAACCGGGGGTTGGCCGCCGCTGCTGTTCTACGATCACGCCAGACATTTTACTGCGAGCCTGTCTGCCCCATCTGCGACAAAATGCCGCAGACTCTAATCGCGCTTGGGCGGGCCACGCTGGAGTGCCGTTAGCTAACCCACCGATTTTGGCGTCAAAGCTGCTGCAGATCCTGTGAGGCTTCTTGCCACAGATGGAGCTGGTTATGGACAAGCCAAAGAATTATCACCTGTCATTCCTGACGATCTACGACGCTGCCCATAAAAGGAAGCGGATAAAGCCGCATCAATGGGCCCACCTGAAGCAATGCGAGAAGTGCACCTTGCGACTGGCAAGCATGCTCCAGGTGTCCTTTGACTTACAGGACCTAAACAGAAGATATTCGGCAGCTTAGCTCGCCTTGACCCACGTGCCTGCCTGGGCACTAAGAGTCCACTGCGTGCGCCGTCCGTCATATTCGCGCACTTCGTAACGCCGGTTAATGGTGGCAACCACGGCAGGGCTGCATCCCATTCTTTCAGCGATTTGAGGAAAGGTCATGTCGGTGCGGGCTAGCAGGCTAACTATTCGGTGAACCTGAAAATCGTCTAGAGAGCGTCCCTGTACTGCCATCGTGGTTTTCTCCTCTTGAATTTAAATCAGCGTGATCGTGAATAGGAACACGCGGAGATATGCAATTTCCGGGCCAAGAGGAAATGCAAGCAATAGCGAGATGCTTCAAGAGATGTCCTGTATGTTTTGTCTCAAATAGAAACAGGACTTGCAGCCTGAGGATTGAAGAGAGCGTGCAGAGTTCGATAACGAGAGTCGTACTCCGTATCCAGGGTCGTCCTCCGAGATCCCGTACCTGAGTCGTGCTTCTTCCGGCTCTCCTTCAACCTCAAAGCGTTTTTAGAAAGGCGATAAGCGAACGCTTTTCGTCAGGAGTCAGGTTGAGACCGAACTGGTGGCCGGAAACCGGTCTGGTCGGCCTAAGCCCCTTGAACCCGGTCGGCACGTAGTCGTCTCCAAGTCTTCGTAGATCGAACCAGTCTTCGAGAGTCAAAACAGAGCCGTTGTGCTCAAAAGGTCCACGGTACCAGACACCCTTGAGTGAGGGCACTTTGTAATAACCGGTTCCCCGCCTCGTCTTCAGCGCCAGATCTGGATTTGTTCCCACGGATACCGGCAGGATGTCATAGCGCTGCAGGTGTTCCGGTGGTGGAGTGAACCCTGAAGCCAAGGTCAGCATGTTGTTCGTGTAGAGCGGGGGCGTGTGGCATGAACCGCAGCTTTCCTGTTCGAAAATCTTTTGTCCAGCGGCAGCAGTCTTATCGAAGGAATTCGGATTTTGGGGTGGCCGCAACGAATAAAGGTAGAGCGCCAGGGCGTAAAGTTGGTCGTCGCCATAGCGGCCGTTCGCGTACTTCTTCGGATCCTTGGGGAGTGAGACAAGTCCGAACGGCAAAGCGTCGGCGGGTGCTTTGCCCAGGTACTTCGCGAAAGGGTCCGTATCCTGGTTCATGGTGGCATAGCGCATGAGGTCGCCGATGTTGCGATGACGGATCAGCCCTGTTGCATCCAAATACTTTCTGTCCTTGATGCCAATCAGATCCGGAATCCTGGAAGGCAACGCGGAATTGGTGCCATGGCGGCCCAGGACGCCGGGAGGGATCGCGCGATGCACTGCCGCGATATCTTTCGGAGACATTCGTCCGATATTCGCCGTGGGATCATCGGCACCCAGCCAGGGAGCACCAAACAACAGTATCTCGGCGCCGCGCGCCAGTCCTGGTGCCAGCGGACCAAGCCACTTCGGCATATGGTCGTAATCCCATGCGAACGCGCGATCGAACGGGAAATTGCCTTGAGCGCCCTTCACCAGCGTGCCGTCCGGCATGACCCGCGAATGGCAGTTGGCGCACGAAAGGACGCCGATCTCGACGACGCCCTTTCTTCGGATCACGTACTGCATTCCCGGCATGACCCCGTCTGGCAATAGTGGCGGTTCCACGTCCCGGTGCCATGCGGGATCTCGCACGTAAAGGTCGTCGCCGATGCCGAGGAGGTGACCAAATGCGCTCGGCGCTTCAAAGACGAGCTCGCCGGCCTTGATCCAATCATCGTCGGTATTCAATTTCGAGAGATCAAAGAGAACCTCAGGCTCCTGCTGCTTAAGCCAATCCAGATAACCGGCGGGCTCCCGCTCGGGCGCATAGATGGGGTAGGACTTGTAAACCGGGCGAATGCCAATCGCATAGTAGTACTCTGAGCGGATCTGAACCGGGCTGGCGTCGGCCCGGGCAAGAGGCAACTCCACGGATGCCATCTCTTTGTCATCGAATGTCCGCGGAATCTTCAGATTCGCCGGAGGATTGTATGGAGGCTGGAGATCAATGGGTGTGCCTCCCAAAAAGAAGATCGCTGATGCCAGGGCTACAACAAGCG
>Ga0111538_10014525_pt1 | contig 10377 bp, 6 predicted proteins | sample SoiMethybrSBSTD1_FD_79669 | JGI IMG/M metagenome (GOLD analysis project Ga0111538, IMG submission 79669) | Bulk soil microbial communities from a Populus tree surrounding site in Tennessee, USA - Soil MetaG P. TD hybrid SBSTD1 (version 2)... | ecosystem: Environmental > Terrestrial > Soil > Tree... | reverse complement strand
CTTATTGCGCTAACCATGCGCGGTTAAGGCTAACGGGGTCATCGGTCAAAAAAAGATTTCCCGCCCGGGAATTGCTCGGTTACAATCGCGCGGCTCGGACTCCAGTACCCGATGAAAATAACCGCCGGCACCCGCCTCGGCCGTTATGACATGGTGGCTGATTTTGAGTGGTTAACGTAACCCAGTGAGCGAAAACATTTCCCCCAACTCGACGATCGCTCAGTACACCATCGTCTCCAAAATCGGCGCCGGCGGCATGGGCGAGGTTTGGTGCGCCCGCGATCCGCGCCTCGGCCGTGATGTCGCGATCAAGATTCTGCCGGCAGATTTTGCCGCACACGCCGACCGACTAAGCAGATTCGAGCAGGAAGCCCGCGCAACCTCAACGCTCAATCATCCCAATATTCTGACAGTCTATGACATCGGAACTCACCACGGCTCGCCTTACATCGTGGCTGAACTGCTCGATGGCGAAGAGCTGCGCGATCGTCTGGATACGGGGACCATTCCGGTACGCAAGACAATTGATTATGCACAACAAATCCTCAACGGACTTTCCGCGGCGCACGAAAAAGGAATCATCCATCGTGATCTGAAACCGGAGAATCTGTTCGTGACGAAAGACGAACGGGTCAAGATTCTCGACTTCGGTATCGCTAAGCTCACCAGCTCACCGCAGTCAACGAAATCCGATATTTCCGAAGACGCCACGCGCAAAGTTTTGACGAATCCCGGAATGGTGCTGGGTACGGTTGGCTACATGTCGCCGGAACAAGTTCGCGGTGAACCGGCGGATCATCGTTCAGACATCTTTTCGTTCGGCGCCATCCTGCACGAGATGATCACCGGCCGGCGCGCGTTCAAGCGGGAGACGATGGCCGAGACAATGACGGCGATTCTCAAGGAAGAGCCGGAAGAGTTAAGCGCCTCGAATCCCAACATCAGTCCGGCGCTGGAACGAGTCGTCAATCGCTGTCTGGAAAAGAAACCGGAGCGACGATTTCAGTCGACAGCGGATTTAGGATTTGCGCTCGATGCTTTGTCAGCGCCAACCAGTTCATCCGGACGCGAACTGACAACCGCTGCCGGCGTGGCTGTCGCTGAAACGAAGAGGTCGGCGTGGCGTGCGCAACTTCCCTGGATCGCGACGGGTGTCTTGGCGTTGATTGCGGCCGGAGCGCTCTTGTTTGCTTATCTCAACCGCACCACGTCAACTACGGCAAAACCCGTCAGACTTTCATTCATCCCACCTCCAGAACTATCTTTCAATGATGATCACCCGGACGCAGCTGTGATCTCGCCTGACGGGCAGAAGATCGCATTCACCGCCACGTCTGCTGACAGAAAGAGAATGTTGTATGTCCGCAATATCGATACACCGGAAGCCGCGGTCCTTCCTGGATCCGAGAACGCCTTAGAGCCTTTCTGGTCACCGGACAGTCGTTCGATAGCATACGGCGCCAACGGAAAGCTCAAGCGCTCCGATCTGACCGGCGCTAACGCCCAGGCGCTGTGCGATTCACCTCGCCTGATCGCAGGGACATGGAACAAAGACGGAATCATCGTCTTTGCGCCCGGCTATCGGATGACGCTCATGCAGGTGCCAGCGCAGGGCGGCGAAGCGAAGCCGGTGAATATGAAGACTGAGAGTGATGATTTAGAGCATCGCTCTCCATACTTTCTGCCAGATGGTCGTCATTTTCTTTTCTCCCGAAAGAATGCGATTTGGGCAGGCTCTCTGGATTCGCCGGAGATCAAACAAATCGGCGAGGTCAGAGGGTCCGCGCTTTACGCCCCGCCAGGCTGGCTGATCTTTTTACAAAATGACGTACTGGTGGCTCAAGCTTTCGACGCGGGAAAACTCGCGCTGGCCGGCGAGCCGATGCCGATTATTACCGGCGCGAAAAACCCTCCAGGTGCTCGGCGATTTTCTGTTTCCGACAACGGCGTTTTAGTTTGGCAGGGACCGTGGCAGCGGGATTATCAGCTCGTCTGGTACGACCGTGCCGGTAAAGAGGCAGGGGCGATTGATGCCCCGATGAAGGTGCCCGTCGGGCAAAGCCCGATGCTTTCACCTGACGGGAAACGCATTGTGGTGAGAAGGGCAATGAGTCCCGCCGGGGCAGACTCGAATCTTTGGGTCGTCGATCTCGAAAAGGGAACCGGACTGCGAATAACAACGATGTTCAGTCAGATGCCGGTCTGGTCGCCGGACGGCAGCCGCATCGTGTATAACAACGGCAACAACATCGTAGTGAAAGCTGCGAACGGCTCCGGTGAAGCCGAGACTCTTGTTCAGCGAACCGCCTTTCCTGCCGATTGGTCGCGCGACGGTCGGTTCATTATTTTCATGGAGCGCGGCGTCAAGACGCGCACTGATCTGTGGGCGCTGCCAATGTTTGGCGCCCGGAAAGAATATCTGTTGTCGAATTCAGCGTTCGACGAGCAGAACCCACAGCTTTCGCCCGACGGACGCTGGCTTGCTTACGCATCAGATGAAACGGGCGATTACGAGATCTACGTCCAGTCATTCTCGGCGGACGGCAAACCAGGCGCGGGCAAAAAGCTCGTCTCGACCTCGGGCGGTAGACTTCCCGTCTGGCGGCGCGACAGCAGTGAACTCTTTTTCATCGCCGCCGACGGGCAGATGATGGCTTCGTCAGTAAAGACTGGCGGGACGGAATTTGAATTCACCACGCCAAAACCGCTTTTCAAAACCCGAACGATTTCGTTAGAGGGAAGCATTTACCACGAATACGACGTTTCGCCCGACGGGCAAAGATTCTTAATCGGCACGCTCATCGGCGACACGAAAGCAGCGCCGCCGACCGTCATCTTGAATTGGACGGCCGCTTTGAAGAAATGACACCCGGCACAAAACTCGGCCGCTACGAAATCCGCTCGAAGATTGGCGAGGGCGGAATGGGTGAGGTCTACCTTGCGGAAGACACAAAGCTTGATCGTAAGGTCGCGTTGAAGGTCCTTCCGTCTGAGGTGGCCACACATCCGGAGCGCATGAGGCGCTTTGTGCAGGAAGCGAAAGCCGCATCAGCGCTCAATCATCCCAATATCATTACAATCTACGAAATCGATGAGACGGATTCGGGACACTTCATCGCCACGGAGTTCATCGATGGGGAGACGCTGCGCGAACGAATCCGCCGAGCGCCAATCAAGCCGGTCGATGCGCTCGATGCTGCCGTGCAGATCGCCAGCGCGCTCTCCGCCGCACACGCCGCGGGCATTGTGCATCGTGATATCAAGTCCGAGAACATCATGGTGCGGCGAGATGGCATCGTGAAGGTGTTGGATTTCGGGTTAGCGAAACTTACTGAACAAAGGTCACCTGAATCAGTTGACCGTGAGGCGGCAACGCGCGCGAACATCAAAACGGAGCCCGGCGTGGTAATGGGGACAGTCGCTTATATGTCGCCGGAACAGGCGCGTGGTGAAGAACTGGATGCGCGTACCGATATCTGGAGTCTCGGCGTAGTGCTCTACGAGATGATGGCCGGTCGCACGCCGTTTCGGGGCGAGACGAATAGCCACACGGTCGTCTCAATTTTGGAAAGCGAACCGGGGTCATTAACTACGTTTGGGTCCGATGTGCCGGCGGAGTTGAACCGCATCGTGCGTAAAGCGCTGACGAAAGATCGTGAGAGTCGTTATCAGACGGCGCGCGACCTCATGATCGATATCAAGAGCCTGCGCCGAGAGCTTGATCTACACGCTGAGCTGGGGCGGAGCGGCTGGGCTCGCGAAATTGAACAATCCGGCCAGGCGCAGACCCTCGTTGCGGACCGCGCGCCCTGGACCCACGCGTCCGCTGGTAAGGTTCAGCAAGAAAGCATCACCGAGCTACGTTCGGTCTCAAGCGCGGAATATCTGGTCGGCGAAATCAAACGCCATAGAGTTTTCGTCTTCGCTCTCCTGGCTTTGCTGGCGCTGGCGGCCATAGCCTTTGTCGTTTATAAGTTCTCCGCCGCGCCGCCGGCTGTGGCGAAACATTTCACGTCGCCGCAGAATTTAAAGATCACGAGGCTGACCACTTCCGGCAAAGTCGCTGACATCGCCATGTCGCCCGACGGCAAGTATGTCGCTTACGTCATAGAAGACGCGGGTAAGCTGAACGTTCGGCTGCGGCAGACTGCGACTGCCAGCGATGTCGAGATCGTCGCGCCTGATGAGAACAAAACCCAGGGGCTGAGTTTCACGCCCGACGGTGTCTATCTTTACTATCTTAGAATCGTGCAGAACCTCGGCACGCTTTATCAAATTCCCGCGCTGGGCGGTCAACCGAAAAAGATTGTCGTGGACGCCGACACCGGAGCCGGGGTCTCGCCTGATGGCCAACAGATTGTTTTCGCGCGTGGGTCGGAGACGGGCTCGATGTTGATGGTGGCCAGCGCCGACGGGTCGAATCAGAAAACGTTGGTCCAATTCCAGGGCAACAATTTCTTTTGGCCGTATGCCGTTCCCTCCTGGTCGCGGGATGGAAAGACTATAGCCTGCGGGGCTGTCCTTCAAGACAAGGACGGAGAGCATTTGAAGCTGATCGGAGTAAACGCGAGTGACGGAAAGTGGCGACTATTGAATGACCGCAATTGGTCAGTGCTCGCCGGCGTTCAATGGTTGCCCGATGGAAGCCTGATCGTGGGCGGGAACGAAAAATCAGAGACCCAATTTGCTCCCTTGCAATTGTGGCTCGTCACGCCGAACGCCGCGCCGCAACGCTTGACTAATGACTTGAACGATTACGTTGGCGCGAGCGCGACGGCCAGCGGGGACGCTCTGGTAACTTTAAGGACCAGCATCGTATCCAACATCTGGATTGCGCCGAACAATGACGCCACGCGCGCTTCACAAGCGGCGCCGGCATCTGAGATTTGGAACGGCATCGAGTGGACCCCGGACGGGGGATTGATTTATTGCTCCAAGGCAGGCGGGAAATTCGACATCTGGACGATGAACTCTGGCGGCACGAATCAGAAACAGGTTTCATCTGGTGAGGGCGCGAAATACCAGCCGCAGATGACGCCGGACGGACGATTTATTGTCTTCACGCTCAGTCGCAACGGCATCGAAAACGTCTGGCGAATGGATGCGGACGGCGGCAACTTGAAGCAGTTGACGAGCGGCGCCGGCGAGCCGGACCCGAACATCTCGCCGGACGGCAAATGGATCATCTATCAAAAGTTCGAGAATCCAAACACGCTTTGGAAAGTCTCGATAGAGGGCGGCGTACCCGTGCAGTTGACCAGCACACTGTCGTACTCCCCCACGGTTTCTCCGCGCGACGGAATGATCGCTTACGTCTTCAACGATGCGGCGGCGAACATGCTGCGCAGAGTCGCTATTATTTCGCCAGACGGCGGCGCACCTCTGAAGACCTTTGCGCTTCCGCCGACCGCCAACAATTTCAAGATGCGCTTTACGCCCGATGGACGCGCCCTCGCCTTTCTCGATTCGCGCGGCGGTGGCGCGAACATCTGGGCGATTGCGCTCGACGGCAACGGCGAGGCAAAACCTTTGACCGATTTCAAGACCGAAAAAATCTTCGACTTCGCATGGTCCCTCGACGGCAAACAGCTCGCCGTGATTCGCGGCACTGCGATTAGTGACGCAGTGCTGATTAGCGAAGAGAAATGACGCTTGCCGCCGGCACCAAACTGGGTCGTTACGAAATCCGCGCGAAGATTGGCGAGGCCGGAAATGGGCGCGGTGTATTTCGCCTAAGACCTCGAATTCCGGCGCGCGTAGCTTTGAAGGTGGCAAGATTGTGCAGGAATAATTAGATAACCGCTGTAATCGCATGTCACGCGATGGGAAAGATTGTGAAATTGCTTGATTTTGACCGTGGCCGCAACTCGATTCAAAATTAGTTACTTAAGTTTTACTACCTTGCACGCTTGGGGTGCGTGAGGTCGCGAGTTCGAATCTCGCCGTCCCGACCAATACACTTAACGAGTTACGGCTGTCGCTTGCGGCAGCCGTTCTTGCGTTGTGGCAAAGTTGTGGCAGATACCATTACGCAAGACGCGCACAGCTTCCACCGCAGCCTGTTTAGCTCGATCGGTAGCGTGTGTATAACGGCGCGTGGTTTGCGGATCGGAATGGCCCATAAGCGAAGCAATGGTCACCTCACGACAGCCAGCCTCCGCGAGCCTCGTGCCATACTTACACAGCTTAAGTGATCACCGATGTGCTACGTAGCCAGCGGTTACTTACGCAAGAGAGTGCCAGAGCGATCGTGATAAACGCTCGAGGAGATCGCCACAAGATCGAGGAATGCTGCAGCCACCGTGGTTCGCTCGAATCAGTGTTTTCACTCAATCGTCGTAGGTAATAATACTCATGCCCAATCCTGCTGAACAGCCTAAGCTTGCCGAGCTTTCCTTACTTTGAGATGGTCAATGCACTATCCATCTCTTCGCATATGCTGGCTTACATCATTGCCGCTAAGGCTGCGCGATATGAAACCCGGCCCTTATCGAGACACAATAGTCGAAAGACACCTTTTGGGAATCAATCGTGGCGCCCGCGTCGCCCCTGGCGGTCTGAGATGGGCTTTTAGATAGGTCGGGATGACTTTAAATTGCTCCGCGACCTGGACTTCAAAGTCCGCGCCAAAAGTTAGGCTGCGTTAAGGATGACGGTTGCGAGTTGCGGCATGGGTAACTCGCAAGGAGTGTCAGTGACTTGACGCGGCAACGACGCTGAGCGGGATGCGCCAGGCAAGGGCATTTCGCTCAGCTCGTTTTGGATAAGGAAAAGACGTCATGATTTACTGACAGTACCCTCATTTCAGTCCCTTTGGGCCAGGTCCGGCTTGCCATTTCCGCCACAGTTATTTTGCTTGTGCGCCGATCCATCTACTGCGATTAAGATTTTCGTCGCTAATTCTCTCTTGAAGTTCTACGTGGCGGGAGACCGGACGCCCTCGAAAACATAACGGGCAATCTCAACTCGGTTGTTGAAGCGCTTCTTATCCAGGATGTGGCTGATGTGGTTTTCGACCGTCCGCACACTGATCTCTAATTCAGAGGCAATCTCTTTATTGCTGCGGCCGCGGGCGACTAACGCAGCGATTCGGTTCTCGGCCTCAGTTAGCTGTTCATCAAAAAACTCTGCCTGTCCCTGCCCCTGGGCGCCGACCAAACGAGCGATCTCAGCGTGAGTTCGTTCGACCCGGCTAAGAATGCCTCTAATTACCGCGATTAACTCATCAGGTTCGAAAGGTTTTGTCAGATAGGCGTCTACTCCGGAGCGAAAGCCTTCGATGCGATCGCCCGTCTCACCTTTGGCGGTAAGAAATACGACGGGGACCAGAGCTGTCCTCGACGATGCGCGTAACTGTTGGGCCAGTTCGTAGCCACTCATGCCGGGCATGCGGATATCGCTAACGATCAGATCGGGAACCGATTGAGCGACGCTGACCAGTGCCTCGGCGCCGCTGCGCGCGGTTATCACCTCGAACCCTTCAGCACGCAGACACGCTTCCACGGCTCGCAAGAGGTTTACTTCATCATCAACGACCAGCAAGCGCTTCGACATTCTCGGTTTCCTCGTTCCTTTCTTCCGCCTGAGGGCTCGGCGCCTTTCGCAGATATATCGTAAAGGTGCTGCCGACATTGACTTCGCTTTGGACAACCACTCTGCCGCCGAGTTGTTCGATCAATCCGCGCACAAGATAAAGACCCAGGCCGATGCCGGGTTGATCACCGGTATCACCCGACTGTACTCGCAAGCCGCGATAGAACCGTTCAAAAATATGTGGCAGGTCGTGCTGACTGATTCCAGGGCCGTTGTCTTTAATATATAAGCCGGACTCATCAGCCCTGGTTGTCGTGCCCAAAATGATGTGCCCGTTCTCGGGCGTGTATTTGATAGCGTTCTCCACCAACATCGAGACAGCTCGTCGGAGCGCGGATTTGTTGCCGAGCGCAAACACAGGTTGCTCGGACAACTCGGTTACCAGAGCCTGTCGCCGCGCTTCGGCAGCATGCCTTTCGAGGCCGGCACAGGCATCAAGAATCTCGTCGAGATCGACGCGCTCAACCTCAACCTTGTAGGCGCCTGACTCAATCCGAGTCAGATCGAGGAGGTTATTCACAAGATCAATTTGGCGGTCACATTCAGAGGCGATGGTTTCCAGGTATTCGTTGCGTTCCTCCGCTGAGGGTCGAGAGCGTTGGAGCACATGAGTCAGGGTTTTGATGGTAGTTAAAGGTGTGCGCAGCTCATGTGAGACGCTGCCAACAAAATCCGACTTTAATCGATCAAGTTCCGAGAGTCTTTCTTCCCGTTCCCTAATCTGTTCCGCCATCATGTTGAAGGCGGTCCCCAGCTCACCCACTTCCCTGGGAGTATCCACGGGGGCACGCGCCTTGAGATCGCCATACCCGAGAGCCTGGGCCACATCTCTCAAACGGTGAACCGGTCGGACAATGCTCCTTTGAGTGAAGTAAGCGGCTAGCACCGCACAAACGAGCGCCAATAAACTAAAGAATACATAGCGATTGAATTGGCGCCGCATCGGCTCGAAAAGAGTGGCACTGGGAACGCCCACAGAAACGACGAAGCCGGTCGCGCCGGCGCGAGCGAGTCCATAAACCCGCCATACCTGATCGTAAGGACTCTCCAATTCAACAACTGCGACGCGCCGAGCACCCAAAGCGCTGAATAACGGCGAACTGTTTGGCCCCAAATCAATGGACGTTTTACTCGTCTGTTTGCGATAAATCCGCCTTCCCTGAGAATCGAAGATGCCGATTACGGCGCCTTCCGGCAGTTGAATGTCGCGGAATAGGTTAGTGATTGCATTTCCATCAATGCGCGCTATCACCGCCCCTCCCGAGGTAATCGGAACCGCTATCGCAAAAACAGGACGCGATTCGTCGCCCGTTCGATCAGACACCAGCACCCACGAATTTTTTGCCCGCGACTCTGTTAGTAGATACTGGACCAGCGCCGTCGGTGGCTCAGGAGTCGGTGGTTGGGCCAACAAAGTAGTCCCCGATTTATCAACGATCCTTAGGTCGATCCAGTTAGGACGGGTCTTGACTACGTATTGGAGGTTGTTGTTGAAAGGGTAATCTTTGCGATCGGCGGCTACCGCAGCAATGGTGATCAATGGTTGTCGTTGCGCATCCACCCAGTGCTCAAACGCTATAGCTGCTAGTTCGGACTGTTGGCTAACTGAGTCCTCAAGTTGCAAGCGGCCGATGCTACGCATTTGCCTGAGCGCCAGCACCCCAACAAGTGCCAGCGGGATGCCGATGCCGATGGCAAGCAACAAAATCCTTCCGCGAATGCCTACTTTCATAATTCACAACCGCAAGCAAGCAACCATCGTTCGTTAGTATTCGGTGCGAGATGATCCTGGAAGCAGTATAGGCCAGATGTTCAGGTTGACGCACGAATAAGTTGTTCCGGGTTTATCGAATAGGTGTAAACACTTATGTGGGGTGAGTAATCATTCCGATGTTAACGGGATCGTATCAGTCCATTGTGGAGTAGGTAGGGAAGAGACTGATCACGGTCCAGATATTACAGACTGGAAACAAAATCGTGGGCGCAGCAAATCAGAAAAGAGCGGCAACATCTCATCGGCTATTCGCCGTCCCCAAGGAATTAACGCGCGAAGGCCTTTCGATCCGCGAAATACCCTGGCGAAAAGTCGGAGTCTTCATTGCTCTATCTCTTAGCTTCTTTCTGCTCGGCGCGGTGCCGATGTGGCTTAAGGTGCGCGACAAAGATGGCGACCTGGCAGTCGTGCAACGCGAGCTTGGGCTGAGCCAAATGGAAAACGATTTATCAGAAGCCGTCATCGATGCTCGCCGTGGTGACTATGAATCGGCGAGGCAAACCGCCAGCGATTTCTTTACCGGACTACGGAATCAGGTGGACAAAGAAGACAATCCTGCGATCTCAGGCAATCAGCGTGAGCAGCTGAAAGGCATCCTTACCCAACGAGATGACATTATCACGCTCCTGGCTCGTGGAGATCCGGCGGCGGCAGATCGTTTATCGAATTTCTATGTCGCGTATCGCCAGACCATGAGTGGTGTGCAACCGAACAATGGAAACACGAAATGAAAAAACTAATGAATCGAAACAGCCAATGAGAATATTGATAGTGGGTGCCGGTAGTGCTGGACTGACGACGGCTTTCTGGCTCAGCCGCGATGGACACAATCTAACCATTGTCGAAAAGTCACCTGCCTTGAGAGACGACGGGCATGAGCATGCAGCCCGGCACTGGCGCCCGCTGCGACGACAGACTTCAATCACGATTGGGATAAAGACTGCGACCGCAGCCGTATTGTTGATGAAGGCCGATAAGATCGAATGGGGGGAGGGACTTGCAAACCTAAG
>Ga0111538_10014523_pt1 | contig 10377 bp, 8 predicted proteins | sample SoiMethybrSBSTD1_FD_79669 | JGI IMG/M metagenome (GOLD analysis project Ga0111538, IMG submission 79669) | Bulk soil microbial communities from a Populus tree surrounding site in Tennessee, USA - Soil MetaG P. TD hybrid SBSTD1 (version 2)... | ecosystem: Environmental > Terrestrial > Soil > Tree... | reverse complement strand
GGCCGTTCGCGTGACGACGACGCTCCATCGCTGGCGTGGCACCAGAATCAGCAGAAGCCACGACACGAGGGCGGTCAGATTCGCGATTGAGAACACGGTTTCTGCGGTCACAGCCTGTCCTCCCCTTCGATCGAGTCGTGGTCGTCAGCTGATCGCGACGAGCGGAGCGCCGCGAAGCGCCTGCGCGAGCAAGAGGGCGAATGTCAGCCCGTAGACTGCGGCCGCCACCAGCGTGAGCCGCACGCGGGTTGAAGCTGCGCGGCGACGCGTCAGGAACACGAACAGCGGCAGCACCTGCACCGCGTGCAGACCCACGAAGTGAGGGACGCGCAGATCGCCGTGCTCGGTGCTCCACCCGGTGCCCGGCAGTCCCCGCCCGCCGTCGCGAGCGCCGACGGTGTGCGCCCCTGCTGCCGGCAGTTGTCCGGTCAGCTTTGCTTCCTGTAACTGCGCGGCGGTTGGGCGCGTCATCAGGCCCCCGGTGAACGCGCCGAGAATCGTCAGCGTCATTCCCACCCGCAGCGCCCAGCCCAGCCCGGCATCGTCGAACCGGTGGCGCCATAGCGCCACCGCCACGGCGATGCTGGTCAGGGTCTGGATCGTGATGGCCGCGCCCATGACCGAGAACAGCGTGGCGTTCAGGCGTGTCGAGATGTTGAAGTGACTGCTCGTGCCGCGCCAGGCCTGGGTATCGATGATGGCCAGCTCGAGCAGCATCACCACTGCTGTTGTCCAGCCGACGATCCGGCGCATCCGCGGCCACTCGGGTAGCAGGGTGAAGATCCATGCCAGGGTGAAGGAATAGATGGCTGTCGAGACGGCGAACTTCGTCGGTTTGAGCCATGCCGGCGCGCCGGTGATCATGCGGGGGTCGAGCCAGATGCCGGCAATCGAAGGAATAGCGAGCGCTGAGAGAAAGATCCCTGTGCCGGTCAGCAACGGGGCGGTGCGCCAGAGCTTGTTCACGGTGTCCATATTGGTCTCCCCGGTGTCCCTGATGTTGTCGATGTCAACATAAAGCTAGCGCGTCATGTTGACACTGTCAACACCGATCTCTAAGATGGGCTGCATGGCCCGACCGGTCCGGCGCAGCGGCACTCGACAGCCATCGAAGCGCTACCATCACGGCGATCTGCCGCGGGCGCTGCTCCACGAAGCCGTTCACACGATCCAGCGAGACGGCGTCGAGGCGCTGACGCTGCGCGGGGTAGGCGATCGGCTTGGCGTCTCGCGCACGGCGCTGTACCGCCACTTCACCAGCAAGCAGGCGCTGCTCGCCTCAGTGGCCAGCGAGGGCTTCAGGATGCTGCGGCAGGAGCTCGACGAAGCATGGACGGCGGCCGGACGCGGCGCGGCCGGGTTCGAGGCGATGGGGCGGGCCTACGTCCGTTTCGCGGTGCGGCACTCATCGCATTACCGCGTGATGTTTGGCGGCCACCTCGACCCGTCTCAGCGGCAGGCCATCGCCGACGATCAGCGAGCGAACAGTCGCGATGAGAGCGATGCCTTCGGCATGCTCGTCCAGGCCATCGTCGAGCAACAGCAGCAGGGCATCGTGCGGCCTGACGATCCGCAGACGCTCGCGCTGTACATCTGGTCCGTCGTGCACGGTGTGGCGATGCTGGCCATCGACCGTCTTCTCGAGTCGCCGCGGGAGATCGAAGAGCTGATTGGATTCGCCCTCGAGCGAATGCGCACCGGAATCGCGCTGCCGAAATCTTAGGCCCGTCCGGCGAATTCCTTCGTCTCGGTGTGCACCTTGATCTTCTCGCCTTCCTTGATGAAGAGGGGCACACGGACCTCCAGGCCGGTCTCGAGCGTGGCGGACTTGGTGACGCCGCCGCTGGCGGTGTCGCCGCGGACACCGGGTTCGGTTGACGCGACGGTGAGCTCGACGTGCGGCGGGAACTGGATGCCGATCGGATTGCCGTTGTACTTCAGAATCTGGACGCCGACGTTGTCCACGAGCAGATATCGATCGTCGCCGACCGTGTCTCCCCGCAGAGTCAGGGTTTCGAACGAGTCCTGATCCATGAAGTGAAAGCCGTCACCGTCGCCGTAGAGAAAGGTGGCCGAGACCTGCACCAGGTCGGGCTCGCTGAACTTCTCGCCGGCTTTGAATGTCTTGTCGAACACGGCGCGGGTCAGCAGGTTTCGCATCTTGAGGCGCACGAGCGTCTGGCCGCCGCGGGCCGTCGGCCGCGAAATGTCCACCTCGATGCAGTGGTACGGTGCGCCATCGAACTCGAAGAACATCTTGCGCTTGATGTCGATTGCTTCGATGAGTGAGGCCATGTCGAACGCTATTCTAGTGCGCCCGGGGAGAAGGCGGGCCGGGCACCTTCGGCGAGAAGGGCCCGGCGGGGAAGCGGTAAGTGAGGCAGGACGGACTACGAGTCGAGCGATCGAGCTTCGGCGTTACCGACGTGCACGCGTGCAGCAGTACGTTTCGAGCGCCTGAGAAAAATGCAGGTCGCGAGCAGCGCCACACCCCACAACGCCAGCGTGGCCGGCTCGGAGATGCCCCAGAGCGCGTTCACGCTATTGCTCTCCTTTCGTCTTTCGGGATTGACGTCGCGAGCGCCAGTACTTCCGCGCGGCCAGCGTCACGCCACCGGCGAGCATCAGGACGCCCGTCGTCGGCTCAGGCACTGAATGCGATTCGTCGCGCCGGATCGGCTTGACACCGCCAATCATCGGCCCGTCGCCGATCGCGGCGACCTGCAGTCCCGACTGACGGAGCGCCGCGTTGGCCGACGCAGCCTGTGTGTTCGCTGCACCCGTGACGAGCGCGCCCGCCACGATCGCCGCAGCCATCAACCTCCGAGCATCCATTGCGAACCTCCGAATTACAAAATCGGTGCGACTTCGATGACCGCACTCACTGCTTCATTCATCGTGCCGAGCGTGAGATGGCGCCGGAATCGGCCAATTCCTCCGACCGGGCGTCGAGATCGCCGGTGAAGTCATCCAACGATGCGGCTTTGTTCTGCGGAATGTGCGCTAGTGGTACCCCGGCATGGCTGCCAACGTGTGCAGCCCAATGCAGGCCCCCGACAGGCGGGATGTGTGATGATGCCAGGACTAGGATATTCGCCGCGAGAGTGACCGATGATATCGAACGAAGCTGCCATGAGCCGGAGCGTCAACAGTCCCGCACAGGTGCTGTTCGCCAGTTTGATCGGAACGACGATCGAGTTCTTCGATTTCTACATTTATGCAACCGCCGCCGTGCTGGTGTTTCCACGCCTGTTCTTTCCGTCGACCGATCCGGCGTCGGCCACGCTGGCGTCGTTGGCGACGTTCGCCGTCGCGTTCTTCGCGCGGCCGATCGGTTCGGCGTTGTTCGGTCACTTCGGCGATCGCATCGGCCGCAAGACGACGCTCGTCGCCGCCTTGCTAACGATGGGATTGTCAACAGTCGGCATCGGTCTACTTCCGACGTATGACGCGATCGGCGTCGCGGCGCCCGTCTTGCTGGCGTTGTGCCGGTTCGGGCAGGGCCTCGGACTTGGCGGCGAGTGGGGCGGCGCCGTCCTGCTGGCGATTGAAAACGCGCCGCCCGGCAAACGCGCCTGGTACGGCATGTTTCCGCAGCTTGGCGCACCGGTCGGCTTCTTCTTCTCCGGCGGTGTGTTCCTCGTGCTCTCGTCGCTGCTCGACGATGACCAGTTCTTTCAATACGGGTGGCGCCTGCCGTTCCTGGCGAGCGCCGTCCTCGTACTGGTCGGTCTCTACGTGCGGTTGACGATCACCGAGACGCCGGTCTTCCAGCAATCCGTTCACCGGCGGGAACAAGTGAAGGTGCCCGTGGTGGCCGTGTTTCGCGATCACACCAAAACGCTGGTCGCCGGGACGCTCGTCTCGCTTGCGACCTTCGTGCTCTTCTACCTGATGACCGTGTTCACCCTGTCATGGGGTACGACTGCCCTCGGCTACAGTCGCGAGCGGTTCCTGATCATGCAGCTCTTCGGCATCGTCTGCTTTGCGGCGACGATTCCAATATCCGCGAAACTTGCGGAGGCCGGCCGGCGGACGACGATGATCTGGGTGACTGTGGCGATCGGTTTGTTCGGCCTCGTCATGGGGCCGCTATTCAGCGCCGGAACCGCCGGTGTCCTGCTGACGTTTGCCGTCGGCCTGGGGCTGATGGGCCTGACCTACGGCCCGCTCGGAACCGTGCTGTCGGAATTGTTCCCGACTGCGGTCCGCTACACCGGAAGCTCGCTGACTTTCAACCTGGCTGGTATCTTCGGGGCGTCGCTGGCGCCGTACGCGGCGACGTGGCTGGCGAGCCACTACGGCCTTTCTTACGTCGGCTATTACCTGACGGCTTCCGCCGTCCTGACACTCCTGGGCCTGCTGGCGACCCGCGAGACAAGGGACACGGAGTTGGCGTAAGCGAGGAGTACTCGGTAGCTCAGTAGCTGGGTTGCTCAGTGACTCGGTAAATGCTCGGTGTCTCGATTTGGCTGGCCCAAGCTACCAAGCGACTGAGCGACTGAGCTACTGGGAAAGCTTCGTCCTTGACTGAACGCCGCCGGGGCTTCAGGATGCGGCCCACGCCGGGGCCAGCCGACGCTGCGGTCGTCGTCATCGTTCGAGAGTGGAGAATGAACATCAGCCGTTTTCTTGTCCTTGAGTGGGTGTGTGCGATCCTCCTGAGTGCCACCGCTTACGCGCAGCCACCGACGCCCGGCACCGGCGCGCCGGCGGCCGCTATTCATCGCGCCTCGGCGTCGCGAACGAGCGAAGCGCCGACCATCGACGGCGTGCTCGACGAGCGCGCCTGGCAGGACGCGACGCCCATCGACAGCTTCATCCAGGTCGAGCCGGTCGAGGGTCAGCCGGCCACGGAGAAGACTGAGGTCAGAATCCTCTACACGCCCACGGCGCTTTACGTCGGGGTTACCTGCTTCGACAGCGAACCATCGGGCATCGTGACGACCGACTCGCGGCGCGATTCGGCGCTGACCGGGCAGGACTCGTTTCAGATGATCTTCGACACATATCACGATCGCCAGAACGGGTTCATCTTCGGCACCAACTCGGTCGGCATCCAGTACGACGCGCAAGTGCGAAACGAAGGGGAGACCCTCCGTGGCGGGCCGCCCGGAGGTCTGGGCGGCGGCAACAACACCGGAGCCGGCGGCGGTGTGAACACCAACTGGGACGGCTCGTGGGACGTGAAAACCCGGGTGACCGAAACCGGCTGGACGGCCGAGTTCGCGATTCCCCTCAAGACGCTTCGTTATGGCGCGCCGCCGCAAATCTGGGGCGTGAACTTCTCGCGCAACATCGAGCGGAAGCGTGAGCTGGTCTACTGGTCGCCGGTGGCGCGCATCTACACGCTCACCCGCCTCTCGTCGGCCGGTGAGCTGCGGGACCTCGAGGTGCCGGCGCCGCGTGATTTGAAGCTGATTCCCTACGTCATCTCGGCGGCCAATCGGAACTTCGCGAGCCTGAGCGAGAGCGATTACGACCAGTCTGGCGATTGGGGAATCGACGGCAAGATCGGCGTGGCCTCCAGCCTCACGCTGGATCTGACCTACAACACCGACTTCGCGCAGGTCGAGGTGGACGAACAGCAGATCAACCTCACGCGCTTCAACCTGCTCTTCCCGGAGAAGCGGCCGTTCTTTCTCGAGAACCGCGGGTTGTTCGCGGTCGGCCGGCCCGGTGAAATCGATCTGTTTTTCAGCCGGCGGATCGGCATCGACGACGCCGGCCGGCTCATTCCCATTGTCGGCGGCGCGCGCCTGACCGGCAAAGCACGCGGCGTCAACATCGGCATGATGAACATGCAGACGGATCGGGTCGGCACCACATCGTCCAACAATTTCACTGCGGCGCGCGTCAACAAGGACCTGCGCAATCGATCGAGTCTTGGTGCGATGTTCGTCAACCGCATTGGTACGGGCTCGATTGCCGGAGACAACAACAACAACCAGACCTACAGCGTCGACGGCAAGCTCGGCATCCACGAAGCCGTGACGTTCAGCGGGTTCGCCGCCCGCACGCAGACGCCCGGCCTCGACGGCCGGGACCACGCCTACAGCACCGCGTTCGAGTACCGGACGCGCCAGTACGAAACCACGTTCAGCTATGCCGAAGTCGGCGAGGACTTCAATCCCGAGGTCGGTTTTCTCGAGCGGACCGACGGCTACCGCCAGGTCAGTACCGCGTTCCGCCGCCACCTGCGGACGCCGGGGCTGGCCAAGCTCGGCCTGCGTGAGTTCGAGCCGCACGCGAGCTACGAGAGCTACTGGGGATTCGACGGCCTCCAGGAAACCGCGACGCTTCACATCGACGGGCGTTGGGATTTCGAGAACGGCTATCAGCTGACGTCCACCGCGTTGAACGTCCAGTACGAAGGCTTGCGCGAGCCGTTCGAAGTCTATCCAGGTGTCGTCGTTCCAGCCGGCAGCTACCGCAGTCCGTATTTCTTCGGACAGGCGAACACCGATCGACGCAAGTGGATATCCGCGGCGTTGAGTTGGAACCTGGGCGGCTTTCTGTCGGGCGATCAGGTCAGTCTGTCGCCGACGTTGAACATTCGCCAGGGCGGCCGGCTGACGTCGCAGTTTCGCTGGACGCGGAACGATATCGACCTGCCGCAAGGTGCCTTTGTCACGAATCTCGCCACGGCGCGCGTTACCTATAACTTTACGACGCTCATCAACGCCTCCACGTTGATTCAGTACAACGATCGCACGCGCCGGTGGTCGACCAACCTGCGATTCAACTGGCTGCGCACCGCCGCGACCGGCTTGTATGTCGTCTACAACGACACCGAAGCCTTCAACGGGGTCGGCCCGGTGAACCGTACGTTCATCATCAAGTACGCGCACATGATTGACGTGCTCGACTGACGAACAGGGGCGTGAGGGCGGGTGGGGCAGCGCCTGCGGCCACACCTGAGCGAGGACTGGAGATCCGAGCGAAGGTGTCAAGCGTCAGTTCGCGCTGGGGTGGGGCCCCAGCGCCAGTGGAAAATGCCGGGACCAGCAGGGGAGCTCGTTAAACGCCGCCGGGACAGAAGCCGATAACACAGGCATCCCCGGCGGCGTTTCTGCGTACGAGAGTCCTCATGCGTTTACAGTTTCGCGCTCTGGTTGCTTGCCTCTTGATCTCGGTCGCGATGGCGCCGGTGAACGCCGCCGACGTCTCGCAGCGGTCACTGCTCGGCGCGTGGAGGGGTCGAACCGTCATCCTGCGGCAACGGTTGTACACGCTCGTCTACAACGAGCGCGGCCGGCTGGGAAAGACCTACGCCAACCGGCGCGAGGGCCTGATGGTTCTGACCCCGTCGGAGGGCGCATACCTCAAGTTCGACGGCCGGCAGCATCGGGAGGACGTCATCCAGCGCGATCCCAACCTCATGACCGCTGCCGTGGCGCGGGAGTACGAGGGCGACCAGCTGGATGTTCGAACCTACGCGCGCCTCGAACCGGTCGTGCTCGTGCAGTACGATCCCGGCGTCGACTTCGTCATCACGGAAGTCGACATCGAGCTCGACACGGTGAAGATCACGTTGACGCAGGCAATGGGACCCGAGAAGTCGGGCGATGCCATGACGTCGCTCACTGTGAAGTGGCCGGTTCCGTTCTCGAAGACCTTCCTCGAGCGCGAACGGGTCGAGCAGATGCTTCGCCTCTACCTCGCCGACGCGCCGACGCAGTAGGCTCGGTACTCGTGGCTCGGTACTCGTAGCTCGGCTGACCGATCGACCAAGCTTCGAGTCCCGAGTTGCGAGCCCCGAGTACCGAGCCCCGAGCCCCGAGCTACTGAGCCAGAGGATCCGGCCTCAGCTGGACGTGGATCACCTTGCTCGTCGTGCCCTTGCCGGTCTCCATGTGGAACGGCGCGCGGCTCGAATACGTCGCCCACAGCCCTCTGCCCTTCCAGCCGCCCGTGGGATTGTCGATGCGTCCGTCCATCCACTTCGTGTAGAACCCCAGCGGATATGGGATGCGCATCACGACCCACTTGCCATCCTTCAGCGCGAGCAGGCCCTCGGATTCGTTGCCGGTGTTGATCGGCGTGTTCGCGCCGAGCCCGAGCGTGTCGAACTGATCGACCCAGGTGTAGTAGCTTGACTCGGCGCTGCCCGAGTCGGTGACGCCTTTGAACTGCGGCAGTGGCTCGGTGTAGAAGGTCCAGCCCTCGGGACAGTGTTGTCCCGTCGCCTTCGGACCATTCAACGGCCCTTTGCACTTCCGCCGATCGAAGCTGGCCATGTGTCCGCTGGCCATGGCGGCCCAGACCACGCCGTTGCGATCGATGTCCATGCCGCGCGGCGAGTAACCCTGCGTCGGCACACCGTTGGCGTCGAGCGGCGGCTCGTAGACCTCGGCGATCGCCGTTTCGCTCGGATTCACGCCTGGTACCAGCCTCACGACGGCGCCGGGGAATCCGAGAACGGAGCCCCACACCGAGCCGTCGGCCGCCGGCGAGACGGCATAGAACGCATTCGGAAAGCGCTTATCCTTCGCCGGATCGACCGGTTGGTTGGGCTCGACCCACGCGTCACGCTTGCCGTTGCCATTCGTGTCCATGATGAGAGGCGTCCAGCCCTGCGACTTCTCCTCGTCGCCGGTCTCGGCGAACATCTTCGTATTCAGCCAACCGACGACCTGGCCGCCACCGCTCGTCCACAGCGTCTGGTTGGCGTCTTCGGCGAACATCAGATGGTGCGTGCCGAAGCAGGTGCTGATGTGCGTGAGCTTTTTCGTCTGCTGGTCGTACATCGCGAGATGCCGCCCCGAGCGCGCGATCGGGAAGACTTTGGCCGACGGGTGACTCGAGCCTTCCTTGCAGAACGTCGGGTTGTCAGGCGGCCGCACGGCAGACGTGATCCACACCCGGCCCTTGTCGTCGATCATCGGGTTGTGAACGTTGTTCTTGCTCGTCCAGATTGGCTCCTCACCCCAGTACGGCGAGGCGGCCGGCATCGACGGTCCCTGCGCGGGTGGCGTTTCAGGATCGCGGACGGTCAACTTCACCTGCGCGGCAACGTTCGTCTTCGGATCCAGCGTGGGCAGGTAATCCGAGCTGAGCTCGAGTGCGCCGAACACCGGCCCGTTCGCGTTCACCGTCGGCTTGCGGCGATCGGTCGACACGACGTCGTGGAGATAGGACTTCGGATCGGCCCAATCCCACATCGAGATGACGACGTTGCGCTCGGCGCCTTGCGGGCGCGGCGGAGCCGGGGGCACCTCGCCCTTCTTGATGCGATCGGTCCAGTCGGCGAACATCCCGAGGACGCGCTGCTGGCCGAACTGATTCAGCGCGCCGCTCATCTGCCCGCCGGCCTGGCCAGACTGCAGACGCCGCTCCCAGCCAGCCGCGGTGCCCGGCATGCCGGCAAACATCGTCGGCAGCTCGCGCGTCGCCTTGTTTCCGATCTGGTGGCAGGCGAGACACCCGCCGCTCTTCAGGTTGCGCAGCCACTCGGCCTGGCTCTTCATGTTCGGCGAGATGCCGTTGCCGCTCGGCCCGGTGCCGGGGAACTCGCTCTTGGCGGGAACCTGAATCAGCGAGAACCAATAGCCGCCGGGATAGTACTGCGCCGCGGCGTGCGGATCCGGCGCGACGGTGGCCGTCAGATTCTGCGTCTTGCCGGGAGCGCTCTGCACCTTCGGTGAGTCGACGAGGCCATAGCCCCGGACCCAGACGTTGTAGTTCGCCTTCGGCAGGTCCGGCAGGAGATAGCGGCCGCGATCGTCGGTGACGACGATCTTCGCGAACTTGGTCGGCAGGTCGGTCGTTTCCGCGATGACCCACACGCCGGCTTCGGGTCCTTTGGGGCCCGTGACGACCCCGCCGATATCGTCGGCATCGACGGTGATGCCCGCGGTCGATGGCTGCTGGGCCGTTGACGTGAGTCTGAAGCCAAGCGCAATGCCGGCCACGACTACAATCGCGAGGACCAGGGCTTTTCTGCTCATACTGCGCTCCTTGTCGGGAAGCTTACGCCTATCTGGGGGCTGGGGACCAGGAATTGGGGGCTGGCGGTTTCAGGCTTCGGGGCTGAAGTCTAGGGCTTCGAGAGTCCCTCATTCCCAAATTCCTCCTGGCCACGTGTTATTTTGCCCGTGTGAGGATGGTGATCGCGGCGGTAGGGTTGGTGGCGAGCGCGGCTGTGCTCGCCGGGCAGGCGACGCTCGACGGGCGCACAGAAGTGCTCCTGGCCGAGCTCTTTCCGGCCGCGACCAGCTTCTCGCCGAAGCTGGGCAATCCGCCGCATTACGAAGTCTATGGAGCTGGACCGGCCCGCTCGGTTGTCGCGCTCGCGTTCTGGACGACGGATCTCGATCCGCTCGAGCGAGGTTACGACGGTCCGATCAAGATCCTCGTCGGGCTCGACATGCGTGG
>Ga0111538_10014521_pt1 | contig 10377 bp, 7 predicted proteins | sample SoiMethybrSBSTD1_FD_79669 | JGI IMG/M metagenome (GOLD analysis project Ga0111538, IMG submission 79669) | Bulk soil microbial communities from a Populus tree surrounding site in Tennessee, USA - Soil MetaG P. TD hybrid SBSTD1 (version 2)... | ecosystem: Environmental > Terrestrial > Soil > Tree... | reverse complement strand
TAAAGCTTTTGATCTTGTGGTGAAGGCTTTTGATCTTGGCCCGCGTGATCGTGAACTTCCCCCAAAGCTCGACGTGTGCAACGTGCCCTCCGTGGTGGAAAGCTTTTGCTCTTGTGGTGAAGGCTTTTGATCTCTGCCCGCGTGATCGTGAACTTCCCCAAAGCTCGACGTGTGCAACGTGCCCTACGTGGTGGAAAGCCTTTGATCTTGTGGTGAAGGCTTTTGCTCTTTTGGATAGCATGTCGCGATGCACGTTCTGATCACAGGAGGCGCGGGGTTTCTGGGGCGCCGGCTTGCGGAGGCGTGGCTGGCGCGCGACGTCGGCGCGCTGACGCTGGTCGACGTGAACGCGCCGTCGCAGCCGCTGACCGATCGGCGCGTCCGGTACGTGACCGCCGATCTCGCCGCGGACGGTGTGCTCGAGTCGGTGATCGATCGCGACACGACGGCGGTCTTTCATCTGGCGGCAGTCGTCAGCGGGCAGGCCGAGGCGGACTTCGATCTCGGCATGCGCGTGAACGTGGACGCGACGCGGCGGCTGCTCGAGGTCTGCCGCGCGCGCGGGCACGCGCCGCGGTTCGTCTTCACCAGCTCGGTCGCCGTCTATGGCGGCGCGCTGCCGGAGGTCGTGCGCGACGACACGGCGCTCGCGCCGCAGACGTCGTACGGCGTCGAGAAGGCGATCGGCGAGATGCTGGTGAGCGACTACAGCCGCCGCGGCTTCGTGGACGGCCGCATCCTGCGGCTGCCGACCGTCAGCGTGCGGCCGGGCCGGCCGAACGCCGCGTTGTCGTCGTTCGCGAGCGGCATCATCCGCGAGCCCCTCAACGGCGAGGACGCGATCTGTCCGGTCGGGCCCGACGTGCGCGTGTGGCTCACCTCGCCGGACACCGTCACCGCGGGCCTCGTGCACGCGCACGACCTGCCGGCCGCGGCGCTGGGCGACGAACGCCGCATCAACCTGCCGGGATTGTCGGTGACCGTGGGGGAGATGGCGGCGTCGCTCGCACGCGTGGCCGGAGACGACGTCGCGTCGCGTGTGCAGTTCCAGATCGATCCACGCGTAGACCGCATCGTCCGCGCATGGCCGGGCCGCCTAGACAACTCACGCGCGCTCGGGCTCAGGTTTCCTGCGGATTCCGACTTCGACGCGATCGTGAGACAACATGTCGATAGGAACAGGTCAAAAGCTTTCACCACGTAGGGCACGATGGGCACGTAGCAGTTATTGGAAGATCAAGAACTCAGTGCATTGCGTGAGGACACTCACACCGTGCATGAAGCTCTCCCCCTGGTGCCTACGTGCCTTACGTGCCCTACGTGGTGAAAGCTTTTGATCGTGATCAGCCCATATCTATAGGAGGGATTCATGTCTCGGAAGTTCGTCGCCGCACTCGCGGCGGCCATCACATGTGTCTGCACCGCGGCGCTTATGGCGCAGACACCCGCTCGGTCGTCGTCGTCCGCTTTCAAACTCACCAGCGCTGATGTGACTGGTGGCGCGTTCAAGCCGGCGCAGCTCATGAACGGCTTCGGCTGCACGGGCGGCAACGTGTCGCCCGAACTCAAGTGGACGGGCGCGCCCGCCGGCACGAAGAGCTTTGTCGTCACGATTTACGATCCGGACGCGCCGACCGGCTCCGGCTTCTGGCACTGGGTCGTGTTCAACATCCCGGCTTCAGCCACCGAGTTGCCGAATGGCGCGAGCAAGACGCCGAAAATGCCCGCCGGCGCCATCGAATCGCGCATCGACACCGGAGTGCCCGGCTACGGCGGCCCGTGCCCGCCCGCCGGCGACAAGGCGCACCGCTACATCTTCACCGTGCACGCGCTCAAGGTGGACAAACTGGATCTCGACGCCAACGCGCCCGCCGCGCTCGTCGGCTTCAACGTGCACATGAACACGCTCGGCAGCGCGACGTTCACGGCGAGTTATGGACGTTAGTTAATGAGGCAATGAGGCAATGGGGCAATGACGGAATGCGCAACGCGCAATGACAGTCTGGTGCGCGCCCCATTTGCGACGGCTGTCGGATCGCCCGGGACGCGGCTACGGACGGACGCTCGAAATCGCCGCCTTCATCCGCGCGGATTTCATCGATCGAGTCGGGCCGCTCCGCTGCGGCCGGCCACGGAATCCGGAAGTGGGAGAGCAACTTCCGGATTCCTGGCCGGCCTGCGCGGAGGTCGGCCCTCGGAAATCCGCGCTCCTTACGGCGCGATTTCGAACCAACACGAGTCGCGTCCGTCCTATCCGCCGCGTCCCGGTCGATCCGACAGCTGTCGTGACTGGACCTGCAGCGCGCAGAGTCTGAGCATCACGACCACCGTCTTCGACGGTGCAGTTGACCGGCTTGCCCGCTGTCTGCTGTCGAGTGTCAGCGCCTTCTGTACCCTGCCCGTGTCACTGACGGAGTTCCGGATTGTCCGGCGCGAGTGCTGTCGATCGTCAATCGGTCGCCGTCGCGCGCAATCACGATGATGCTTTCGAGGGTCCGCGTCGGGCCCAGGTTCAGGTTGGCGCCGAACGCGGTCGTGCGCGGCGGCGGCGCGTCCTCTTCGTCGGTCGGCCGGAACAGATCGGTCTGGCCGTGCGGGCAACCGGCGGATTTCACGATCCACGTCGTGATCGTGATCGACTGATTGCCTGCAACCGTCTTCGTGATTCGTAGCCGCCGCTCGCACGGACTCGGTGAGATGTCTTCGGTCTTTTCGATCCCGTCAGCCGTATAGCGCGATGAGGGCCCATTAAGCGGCGTGATCGTCACGAGGTTGCCCGACTGCTCGATCGAAATCGCGGGCCCGAGACCGATCGCGTTGTTTCCAGGTTGTCGCGTCCACGGACCAGCAACGTCGGGCACCTGCTGCGCGAGCACCGTGGCCATCGCGCCAACGACGGTCATCGTCGCAAGCACGCGCGCTAGTCGCTTCATGGAACCTCCGACTCGATCGGCAGGTGACGCCATCGGAGGAGTCTAACCGACGTACCCGTCCGCTTCGTTCGCCCGAATTCAGTTAATGCGGCAATGCGGCAATGCGGCAATGCGGCAATGAGGCAATGAGGCAATGAGGCAATGGGGCAACGGGGCAATGGGGCAATGAGGCAATGGGGCAATGACGGAATGCGAGCAATGCGGCAATGACAGTCAGGTGCGCGCGCTGAAACGAGCGGTCGGCGACGAGGCCGTCGTGCGGGGCCGACTCGGCGTGGCGTGAGGGCGTCAGTGAGAAATCGCGCCGGAAGGCGCGCACATTTCGAGCGCCCCGCTCCATTGATTTGCTCCACGCGTGGCGCGATGCGCCGCCGGACCTGTCCGAGGCGGCTGATGAAATGTGCGCGGATGGAGGCAGGCGATTTCCACGCCACGCCGGTGGAGGCCCCGCACGACGGCCTTGTCGCCGGCCGCAGAGTCTGGCTTCGCGCTTTCTCGTAGACGCTTGCGCTTGAGCTCCTACGATCCACGAACCCAGAACGAAGCCGTCCAGTTGCCGCCCGGAGGAATCGTCTGCAGTTCCTTGTAGGTGCCCTTCTGCGCGGCGTTCATCGAGTTGGTGATGCCGGCCATCGGTTCGAAGGCGATGAAGCCGCGGTTGGCCGGAATGGGCCCGTCTTCCTTGCCCGTGAGCGGCGGGTTCGGCAGGTTGGGATCGGCCGCTGGCGCAGGGGGTGGTCCGCCGGCCCGCGCAGGTGCGGCGCCCGCGGCACCCGCTGCTGCGCCCGCTGGTGCGCCTGCGGCCGGCGCCTGTCCGCCGCCGCCGCCGCGATTGCCGCCACCACCGCCGCCTCCGGCGCGCCCGCCGGCCGGGGCCGGGAGCGTTGACCACACGACGAGCGAGCGGAAGTTCTTGTCGAGCGTCACCTCGACCTTCTGTCCGCCCTTGCCGGTCACGCGCGCGGTGGCGCGGCCCTGCGCGTCGCGCTCCAGATCGCTGAACACGTCGTCGAGCACCTTGTCAGTCAGCGGAATCGCGTGCGGGTCGGGGAACATCTTCTCGATGGGCTCGGTTTCGCCGGTCGGCACCTTGCTGTTGTCGAGCAGCCAGTGCGTCTTCGCGGGAATCGAGACCGTCCACTCGTCGCGCGTCGAATCCGTCAACCAGAACGACGGGTGGAAGCCGATCGCGATCGGCATCGGCTCGTTGCTCAGGTTGTCGATGCGCGTGCGCACTTCGAGCGCACCGTCGGACACGCGATAGGTCATCGTCAGCGTGTGCGCGAACGGGAACTGCTTCATGTACGCCGGCACTTTGAAGAACTCGAGCTTGTTCGTGACCCACGCACCGGTCGCATCCGCCTTCGCCTCCACCATCTTCCATTCGGGAGAGGCTGTCATGAATCCGTGGATCGGAATGGCGCCGCGCACGTTACCCAGCTCCATGTCGAAGTTGTACTTCTTGCCGTTCGCGTAGAACGCCTGCTGGTCGAGGCGATTCGCGAACGGCGCGAGCAGCGGGATGCCGTTCAGGCCCGGCCGCGCGCGGAAATCTGCGACGCTCGTGTAGCGCGTCTGCGTAATGTTCCGTCCCTTCACGACGATCTCGTAGACGCTGCCGATCGTGGTGATGACCGACACGGTCATGTCCGTCCGCGCATCGTGCAGCTGCACGATGTCGCCGGTCTGCTTCGCCGTGTAGCGCGCCTGCGCGCCCGCGAGCTGTGGCATCAGGATCATCGCGATCACCATGACGGTCGTGGCGTGACGTGACATATGGGGCCTCTCCCGAAGCACAGATTGTGTACGCGAATGCCGGGCCGCCAAAGAAAAAAGCGCGGGCGGCCGGTGGCCACCCGCGCTCGTGTGAGGTGCCTCGTTCGTTAGAAGCTGAACGAGATGCGGGCCTGGAAGGACCGCATGCCCATTGCGCCGTTGGCCGCGCCGAAACCGGCGTTGTTTGGACGGACACGGTTCGGATCGACCGACCCATCCGGCAGGAACTGCGGGTTCCGGACGGTGAAGTCAGTCGCGCTGTTGAACTGGATGCCCGTGGAGCGGCTGTTGAAGATCACCGTGTTCAGCGCGTTGTACGCGTCGAGGCGGAGACCGATCTGCCGGTTGCCACCGAGGCGGATGTTGCGCTGAATGGCGAGATCCAGACGATGGTCGCCGCAGGAGTGGAACAGGTTGCGGCCTGATTCGAGGCCGTGGCTGTTCACCTGCGGACCGGCCAGCGCCGGTGAGTAGAGCGCCGAGGCGCCGGAGCCCGGCACCAGGGTGTTGTTGAGCTGGGCGTACTGGTTGTCCGAGCAGCCCGAACCCAATGCGGACCGGTCGAGCACGACAATGCGCGCGTTGTAGTCGGGCGAGCCCGTCAGCTGCTGACCTGAGACGCCAGTGTTGTAGCTGTAGCCCAGGTCGTACGGCTGGCCGGTGTCCCACTTGAAGATGCCCGAGAACTGCCAGTCGTTGATCACGAGGCCAATCGCACGGCCGACGCTGCTCGTCGCCTTCAGGTCCGGCAGGTCCCACACGCCGTTCATCTGAACGATGTGCGTGGGCGTGCCCTGGTTCTCGAACAGCTTTTCGGCAATCGCCTGATCCGGGCTCACCTGGAAGGTGCCGTCCGGGTTGTGAATCAACCGCAGCTGCGGTCCAGGCAGCGCCAGGTTGCCCTTGTCATAGAGCGACCAGGTGTCGTTGACCTGGAACGAGAACCCGTGGCTGAAGCGGCGCTGCCAGCTCAGCTGCAGCGAGTGATACGTGCGGTGCCACACCGGCTGCTGCATGTTGATCGACGAGTACCCTTTGAACGGACGGAGCAGGTTGGTGTTGGCTGCCGTGCCGGCGTTCTGCGTCGGATCCTGACCGGCCGCGGTCAGCGTCGTGCCGAGGTCCACCGCGTTCAGGTTCACGCCGCCGCCGTTCTGCGTGTTCGCCAGCGAGTCGAACGCGTGATGGCCGACCCACGAGACGTCCACCGAGGACGACCACGGCAGCGCGTACTGCACGCCGAGGTTCCACTGCGTGTCCTTGGGAATCGCCGAGTCGTACATGTTCACGGCGATCGTCGGCACCGGACCGAACGACAGCGTCGGGTTCGCCAGGTCTGACAGGCGGCCCCACTGCTGCGTCAGACCCGTCGCGGTGGGCGGGTTCGCGACCGTGGAGAAGACGGTGTTGCCGTCCGGTCGATCGAAGTAGAGCCCGACCGATCCACGGAGCACGATCTTCTGCTGTCCCGTGAGGTCGTAGGCGGCGCCGAACCGCGGACCGACGACGAGCTTCGGCCACGTGTAGCCGGCCTTGTCGATGCCGTTGCCGGCCTGGACCATGCCGTTGTCGAACTTGCCCGTGCCGACGATGACCTGGCCGATGAGCGAGGCCGAGCCGGGGCCGAGCAGGGCGTTCGTCCGCGGGTCCTTCGCCTGCCGCGTGGTCGGGCAGGGGAACACGTTGTTCGGGCAGCCCGGCTGGTAGAGCAGCGGCGCGTCTGCGAGCTTCCACTTATCGGGGAAGAAGTTCGCGACCTGCTGGAGGTTGTCGACGTACGGCCCGTCATGCGCGAAGCGGAGACCGTAGTCGAGCGTCAGCTTGCGGTTCACCTTCCAGTTGTCCTGCAGGTACCACTCGATGTTGTTGTAGTAGAAGTTCCCTTCGACGAACTTCGAGCCCTGGTTGTACGAGGAGAAGATGCCGAGGGCCGCGTTCGAGTACGGGAACGTCGTTTCGAGCGGGTTGTTCGTGTCGACCTGGAAGTTGAGCGACCCCTGGAACGCGTTGCCGCCCGTGTTCTGCGCCTTGTAGCTGTGCTCGAAGTAGAGGCCCGCCTTCCACGTGTGAGCGCCAGCCACCTTCGTCACGCTGCCGGCCGCCTGTTGAATGCGGTTGATGTTCAACCAGCCCGGGTAGTTCAGCGTCGGCGGCGTGTTCGCGATGCGCGTGCCGCCCCAGTTGAGCTGTGGCGGCAGCAGGATGCGGCCGTCCTGGAAGAACGGCGTGCCGATGGCCTGCAGAGCGCCGTACTCGTAGAACTTCGGATCGACCACGCCCGCGTCAGGGAAGAGCATGGGCAGGGCGCCGAGCGTGCAGTTCGGAATCGCGGCCGCCAGGTTCGACGGGCACACGACGTTGTTGCGGTTCGAGTTCGGCCCGATGTTCGGCGTACCCAGGCGGTTCTGATTGATGCCGTAGGTCAACTCGAGGAAGGTCGAGCTGTTCAGCGTGTAGTTCACCGTCGCCGACGTGTTGAACGACAGCGGGAACTTGTTGATCGTCTCGCTGAAGTTCGGCAGCGGCTGGTTCGGCCCGCCGTTGACCGTGTAGCCCGGCACGATGCGCTCGCTGGCGCCGCTGAACTTCCACGTGACGCGCAGCCCCTGCGACGCCTGGTAGTCCGTGCGCACGACCGGCGTGTAGCTCAGCCGCTTCTGCACTGGAATCGTCGTCGAGAAGTTGTAGCTGCGGCCCTGGACCTGCGGGTTGTTCGGCATCGGGTACTGGTTGAGCAGCGCGATCCCGGGGCCGTAGAGCCGGCTCATCGGAATCTTCCCGAGGATGCCGCCGTCCGCGAAGCACGCGCTCTGATCCGTCGCCGAGCACGCGGACTTCGGCAGGCCGAGCGACGAGTCGTAGATCAGGCTGTAGCCGTTGCCGTTGTTGTCGAGCGTCTTCGAGAAATCGCCCAGCCGTTCTTCAGCCGTCGGCATGCGGTAGTTGACGACGTTGTTGCCCTCGGTGCGGGGACGATACTCGTGCGTGTAGAAGAAGAAGAGTTTGTTGTTGCCGCCCGGCTTTCCAACCGGACCGCCGATCGTGTACGACCAGTCGCGCTGCTTGCTCACGGCTTTCGCGTTGCCGTTGGCCAGGTTGGCCCACGAGTTGGAGTTCCAATCGGAGTTGCGCTCGTAGTCGTAGACCGCGCCGCGGAAGCGATTCGTCCCGCTGCGGGTGACTGCCGAGACCTGCAGGCCGCTCGACCGTCCGTACTCAGCCTGGTAGCCCGAGGTGAGCACCTTGACTTCGGAGATCGCGGCCTGAGGCAGGTTCATGCCGCCCATCAGCCCGTTGTTGCCGGTGTCGAGGGCCGACACGCCATCGATCATCACGTTGTCCTGCCCGCCGCCGCCGGCGCGCTGGCCGTCCTGGTTCGCACGCGCGCCGTTGATGCCGACCTGCGTCGTGATGAACTCGAGGAAGTTGTGGCTCGACACCGGCAGGTTGTCGAGCTGGACCGTCTGCAAACCCGACGACCGATCGCCGGTCGCCGACTGAATGACGGGTGCTTCCGCCTGGACGGTGACGTTTTCTGTCGCGCCGCCGACCTGGAGGACAAGTGTTTCGACGGCGACGCGGTCGCCGCCGCTGACCTTCACGCCCTTGCGGGTGATCGGTCGGAAGCTGGTCATCGAGACCTGGACGGTGTACGTGTCCGCGGTCACGTTCGGTACGACGTACTGCCCTTCAGCATTCGTCACCACAGGTGCGGTCTTCGTGCCCTGGGTCTCGCTCACCAGCACGATCGTCGCGCCGGGAACCACACCGCCTTGCTGGTCGGTGACGGTACCCACGACCGCGCCGGTCGTGATCTGGGCGTTGGCTGGTAACGCCGTCGCTGTCAGCAGGACGGCGGCCGCCACGAGTGCCCGTGCGTACATTTTTCCCATCGCTCCTCCTCAACCTCGGCCAAGCCGGCGCCCACCTAAGGAAGGGCGCCGACCTCGAGCCACCACTCGCGCCCGTCTGTTCGGAAACGACGCAGACGGACAGGTCACGCGAGCCATGACTCTTGCTGCTCTCCCGCATCGAAAACCCAGATTCACCTGGTCATGCCAGCAGACGCTTCGGGTCTGGTGAAACCGGTTCGATGAAAGAAAACTGGGCGTTTCTACCATGGCCTCGGAGGACATGTCAAAGCGTTGTGACGGGTAAAACGAAAACGGGGACAAAAGTGTCGATCTACGGCGCAGGAGTCAGGAAATCCTCGATTTTTCGTGGGTCCTGCCGAGCAAAGTGGAAGGGGTTCCGCGGCCCGCGCCGGCGTATAAGAAGACACAGGTCAGACCACCGACCGGGAGCGGCCATGCGCATCACCCACCTCCACACTCGTGATCTCCGGTTCCCGACGTCGCGTACCCTCGCCGGCAGCGACGCCGTCCACACGGATCCCGACTACTCCGCCGCCTACGTCGTGCTCGAAACGGATGCCGGCGTCGAGGGAGACGGACTCGCGTTCACGCTCGGACGCGGCAACGAGATCTGCATCGCCGCCATCCACGCGCTGCGGCCGCTCGTGGTCGGACAGGACCTCGCGGACATCACCACCGACTTCGCCGGTTTCTGGCGCCGCCTCGCGTCGGATTCGCAACTGCGCTGGCTCGGGCCCGAGAAGGGCGTTATCCACCTCGCCCTCGCCGCCATCGTCAATGCCGTTTGGGATCTCTACGCGAAGGCTGCGGGCAAGCCGCTGTGGAAACTGCTCGCCGATATGACGCCGGCGCAGATCGTGTCCTGCATCGACTTCCGCTACATCACCGACGCGCTGACGCCCGGCGAAGCGCTCGCCATTCTGGAGCGTCACGCGCCGACGAAACCCGATCGCGAAGCGAAGCTCATCGAGACCGGCTACCCCGCGTACACGACGTCCGTCGGCTGGATGGGCTACTCGGACGAACTGATCCGCGAGCGCTGCCGCGAAGCCATTGCGGAAGGGTTCACGCACTTCAAGATCAAGGTCGGCGGCGCGCCGGAGGACGACGCGCGCCGGCTGCGCGTCGTGCGCGACGCGATCGGCCCCGATCGGAAGCTGATGATCGACGCGAACCAGACGTGGGACGTCGGCGAAGCCATCGCGCGCGTGAAGGCGCTGGCGCCGTTCAACCCGTGGTGGATCGAAGAGCCCACGAGCCCGGACGACGTGCTCGGACACCTGGCGATCGCGAAGGCCGTGCGCCCGATCGGCGTCGCCACGGGCGAGCATGCGGCGAATCGCGTGATCTTCAAGCAGCTCCTGCAGGCCGGCGCGATCGACTTCTGCCAGATCGACGCCTGTCGTCTCGGCGGCGTGAACGAAAACCTCGCGGTGATCCTGATGGCCGCGAAGTTCGGCGTGCCCGTCTGCCCGCACGCCGGCGGCGTCGGCCTGTGCGAGTACGTCCAGCACCTCGCGATGTGGGACTTCATCGCCGTCTCCGGCACGATGGACGGACGCGTGATCGAGTTCGTCGATCACCTCCACGAACACTTCGAAGAACCCGTCGTCGTCCGCCAGGGCCGCTACTTCGCGCCCGTGCGGCCGGGCTGTTCGGTGACGATCAAGACAGCATCGCAGGAGACGTACGCATTCCCGGATGGACAGGCGTGGGCAGGGGAGTCGCGACCTCGGAGTCGTGAGTCGTGAGTGGGCAATGAGGCTGTGGGGCAATGGGGCAATGAGGCAATG
>Ga0111538_10014520_pt1 | contig 10377 bp, 6 predicted proteins | sample SoiMethybrSBSTD1_FD_79669 | JGI IMG/M metagenome (GOLD analysis project Ga0111538, IMG submission 79669) | Bulk soil microbial communities from a Populus tree surrounding site in Tennessee, USA - Soil MetaG P. TD hybrid SBSTD1 (version 2)... | ecosystem: Environmental > Terrestrial > Soil > Tree... | reverse complement strand
TTTTCGCGCGCGCAGCACGTAAACGCCGGCTCCCCCGCCCACGAGCAGCACGACGATCACGAGCCTCCATGGCACCCCGCCGCCAGTGTCCTGTACGGGTCGCGGTGTAAAGACCGTCGTCGCAACGGGCTGTTGGCGACTGCCTCCCTGGCGGGCGGGTGATTGCTGGCGCTGGCCACCGGTTCGTTGTCCAGTTGGTGTCTGCACGGCCGCGGTCCCAGCTGGCGGCCCCTGCGTCACCTGCCCGGACGGGAATTGGGTTTGTACCTGCGTCTGTGCCGGCGTCTGTTGTTGCTGTCGTTGTTGCTGCTGTTGTTGTTGCTGCTGTTGTTGTTGCTGTTGCTGTTGTTGCACTTGCTGCTGTCGCTGCGCTTCGCGCGCTGCGGCTGCGTCGCGTTCCCACTGCGGCCGCTGTGCGGCGGCCCCTTCCTGAACCAGACGCACCACGCGATCGCGGTAATCACCGGCTGCGGGTGAGGCCGCATACTTCTGCTGCAGCGTCGTCAGCAGCGACTGCGCGGTCGCGATCGCACCTTGAGCGGCCTGCGCCGTCAGCGCCTGCTGCGATTGGAAATACTGGGTACGCTGGATACTGAGCATCAGATCCGCCGCCCGGTGCGCGTCCTTGCCGATCTCGGTCTCGCTGTCGTCGAGGCGCAGGCGGACGCGACCGGCCGCCACTTCGCGGGCGGTGTAACCGGCGGTGGCGCGCGTGAACGTCACCACCCAGTAGGGCCGCTGGCCGAGCTGTGCCCGCTCGGCGTCGAGCGCGTCGTACTTGCGCGACAGCGCCAGTACCTGCTGCTCGGCCTGCTGATCGGCGCGCGTCACTTCGGCCGGCGAGATGCCGCCGGCTTGCGCACGCTCCTTGAGAAGCGTGCGCTGCGCCTGAAGCTTGCCGGCGGCTTCAGCATCGGCAAGCAACTGCTTGGAGAGGTCGTCGAATTTGGCCTGGTCCGCCGCCCGCAGCTTCGTGAGTGCCTGGTTCCATTGCTCACGCAACGGCACCACGCGAGCCTGGAACAGGCTTTCAGTCTGGCGGCCAATCTCGGCCTGCACGTCTCGCGGCATCGTGCGGAGCGCGGTTTGAATGGCGCGAATCTCCCCATTCACCGCCGCCGTTTGCGTGCGCGCCTGGTCCGCGCTGATCTCGCGCATCTGCAGCCGGTAATTGATGTCTTCGAGCTGAACGCGCGCGTCCGCCCAGCGGCGAGCGACTGGATTCTCCTGCGCGTACAGCGGTGCGGGTGAGAAGAAGACCGTGAGAACGATTACGGCCAACAGGGCTCCGACAACGCCAGCGCGCCGCACCCGCGGCGAGACTCGGTCAGACATGTCCATGCTCCAGGGAACTGCCCCGGCCGGTGCCGTGCTCAGGGATTAAGTCGGAAGGCATAGAGCCTATCAGATATTCATTTGCGCAAAGCACGCGCGGAGACCGTCAAAATGTCCAAAATGACGACCCGCGATCAAAAATGCACCCACGAGGTGGCCCGATGAACTCGATCAGGAGGTTCGCCGTCGCGCTCGCTGTCTGCGCAACGGTGCTCTGCGGAGCCGCGGCGTCCGCACAGACGCTGCTCGACGGTGTCTGGAATCCGTACCGCGGACACGAAGACGACATGGATCGCGGTCCGGGACCCGACCTCGGTGACTACACGGGCCTGCCGATCAACGACGCCGGGCGGCTGTTCGCGGAAAGCTGGGACGCCTCGCGGTTGACGCTGCAGGAACATCAGTGCCGCGTGCACGTGGCGCCGTACATCTTCCATGGCCCGTTGAAGCTGCGGATCTGGCAGGAGAAGGATCCGATGACGCAGCAGGTCATCGCCATCAAGAACTACATCAGCACGTACGAGCAGACGCGCACCATCTGGATGGATGGTCGCCCGCATCCCTCCGCATTCGCGCCGCACACCTTCATGGGATTCTCGACCGGCCGCTGGGAAGGCAGCGTGCTGGTCGTCACGACCACGCATCTGAAACAAGGCTGGGTGCGCCGCAACGGCGTACCCGAGAGCGATCAGGCGACGCTCTACGAGCGGTTTTCACGCCATGCCAACGTGCTCACGCACGCCGTGATCATCACCGATCCGGTGTATCTCGCCGAGCCGATGATCCGGACGACGGACTTCGCGCTCGCCACCGAGGACGATGGCGGTAATTGGCTATGGCCGTGTGAATATGTCGACGAGATCTCCGGTCGAGCGAAAGGCGAGGTCCCGCATTACCTGCCGGGACAGAATCCCTTTCTCCTCGATTTCGCGCGCAAGACCGGCGCGCCCGCGGTCGCGACTCGGGGTGGCCCTGAGGTGATGTATCCCGAATACCGGCACGCGCTCCAGGCCGGTGAATCGCGTGCGGCCAGCCGTGCCGAAGCGCCGCGCACGAGCCAGGCGCCGAATCCGGATCACGGCGACCTCGAGGTCCTGCGGGTGCAGGGGAACGTCTACGTGCTCGCCGGCGGCGGAGCGAATGTCGTGGTGCAGGTCGGCGAGTCGGGCGCCGTGATGGTCGACAGCAAGCCCGGTGCGCTGACGGATCGAGTCCTCGCCGAGATCAGGAAGCTGTCGCCCACGACCAAGCCGGTTCGATATCTGCTCAATACGAGCTCCGATCCCGATCACGTCGTCGGCAACCAGCATCTGGCGGCGGCACTCGGATCGCTGGCAACGTGGCGGATCATCAACACGCCGGGCGCGACGCAGGACGCTGTGCAGATCATCGCGCACGACAACGTGCTGGCGCGGGTCAGCAACCTGCCCTCGACGGCATGGCCGACTGAAACGTTCGTCGGCGAGGAGAAGGAGTTCTATTTCAACGACGAGCCGGTCTTCATGTATCACATTCCGTCGGCACACGCCGACGGCGACAGCCTCGTCTTCTTCCGCCACTCCGACGTGATTGCCACCGGCGACATCTTCCGTACGGACAGCTACCCGGTCATCGATCTCGAGAAGGGTGGCAACGTGCAGGGCGTGATCGCCGGCCTGAACAGGATTCTGGATCTCGCGGTGCCCGCCCATCACGAGGAAGGCGGGACCTACATCGTGCCCGGTCACGGGCGCATCTGCGACGAGTTCGACGTCCTCGAATATCGCGACATGGTGACGATCGTCCGCGATCGCATCAAGGCGATGATGGACAAGCAGATGACGTTGGCTCAGGTGAAGGCGGCGCGCCCGACGAGAGACTACGACTCGCGCTACGGTGCAACGTCAGGTCCGTGGACCTCGGACATGTTCGTGGAAGCGGTGTATCGAAGCTTGGGTAGGTAGCTGGGTAGCTCGGTCGCTAGGTGGCCGGGAATGGGCGCCTGCCTCAGAAGCGAGCAACCCACCTACCCAGCAACCTAGCAACCGCGTCGCGCGGAACATGCGTCCGCGCGACACCGACGGGACAGACTCGGGGGGAGTCTTGATCCCTCTTACTTCTTCAAGTAGCCCTTGCCACCCGCGATACAGGGGTCGCCGATCGGAGCGCCGGCCGAGGTCGTCAGCGTCGCACTGACGGTCCATGCCTGATTGGCCGTGCTGCAGCTGTTCGACGCACCGACCGGAACGAGCTTGCCGAGGCCGCCCCATTCGAGGTGATAGTCGACCCACAGGGTCCAGCCCGCCGGTACCGTAACGCCCGAGATCACATCGGCCTTGCCACCCGGAATCGCGTCGTTGACCGCGTTGAAACCGGCCAGGTCGGCACCCGCGAACGCCGGTGGGAACACCGCGGCATGAATAGCCTGCGTTCCATTCGGCACCACACCGGCGCGCAGGAAGCCGACATTCACCGTGACGGGCGAGCCCGACGAGTTCTTCCACAGCACGTTGTAGTAGAACTGGCCGGGGTTCGTTGCCACCTCGATGTTCTTGCGATTGGCAACGATCGCGAATCGGCCGTCAGTACCAGACGTGATCGCGGTCGTTCCGTCGCACGCGAACAGGAAATTGAAATCCGAATCAGTGGCGAAACAGGTCGGCCCCGCAGGAGGATTGACCGTCACCATGATCTTGATATGCGTCAACCCGTCGACGTTGACACCGACGTCGTCTTTCCCAGGAGGGTTGTCGTATGTGATCTTGATGTTCTTGTTGTAGTCGACCCCGCTGCTATTCAGATCCTGGAGCGGATCGCTGGCGATGATGATCGTCGACACCTTGCACGTGCCGACTCCGTCGCCCTTCGAGAAGGTGACAGTCGAAGGAGAGGCGTCGACCCCGGTGAGATTGCCTGCCGGCGCGTCGGAACCGATGTCGATATTGACGCTCCAGGTCGACAGCGTTCCATCGTCGGTCAGACTGGTGATGCACACATTGACGGGAATGCTGTCGCTGAGCGAGTCGCCCGCAACAGTCGAATATGCGTAGACGGCGTTCGGGCTGTTGCCGGGATTGGTCGGAATGACCCCGTTTACCGACTGCTGCGGCGTGACGGTGATCTGCATGGTCACCGGCGTCGACGGAGGCGCGGCCCAGGCCGGAGCGGCGATGGCGATCAGCGCCGCGGGCGCAACCGCAGCGAGGGACTTACGAAGAAGGCTCAATGCGTTCATATCGTTGTGGCTCTCCACTGCCGATCAGCGATGACGGCGCAGACACGCCGCGACGTCGCAAGGTTGTTGTCGTCCGTCGTTCTGTTTCCGCCGACGGTTCTGCCGGTTGAGCTGCAAAGCGGGAACTCAGCGATTTACGCGACTGCACTGACACGGCAAGTCATAGAAGACGTGAGGGTTACAGGAGTGGCTCAGCTTTTTGGCTTCCGAGCTGAGGACTTCAATTGTCGAGTAGGAAGACTTCGGGGCGGCGAGACGCTGTTATCTGGAACGTCGCGCTGACAGGCGCGTGTTGAAGCGGCGTGCAACGATGAACGCGAGTTGAGTGACCGAGCCGATCGGCGGAAGAGGCATCCGCCCGCGAGAACACTCACGGGCGGATGAACGAACGACATCATTCGCGAGCGCCGATGTTCGGTTCGCACGACGAACCGAACTTTTGTGCTGGGGGGAGCCAGCCGATACTGTCGCGCTGTGCAACTGGTTTGCCTACTGCGGCTCAACGTAATTCTTAGATAACTCGAACGATCGGACGATCACCTACATCGCGAAAGGTGTAGAAGTCTGCACACAGGTAGCCTGTTGTTCTCAGTTTGGGATCGCCGTTTTTCTCGAGGGTGCCGCGGGTTGCGCGTGTCTACGCGACCGACTTGCGGGAGACGCAGCCGCGGAGGGCACCTACGAGTGCGTCGCGGGTGAGCGGCTTTGAAAGGTAGTCGTCCATACCGGCGCTGAGGCACGATTCCCGATCGCCCTCGAGCGCGTTCGCGGTCAGGGCGATCAGGCGAGGCCGCGCATCACCCAGCTCGGAGATGAGGGTGCGGGTCACCTCGAAGCCGTCCATTTCGGGCATCTGACAATCAAGCAGCACGACGTCGTATTTTCGAGCACGCACGGCATCGACCGCTTCACGCCCGTTCTGCACGACGTCGGCGCTATACCCCAGACGTTGGAGCATCAGCACCACGACCCGCTGATTCACCACATTGTCCTCAGCGATGAGGATGCGCAGCGGCTGCAGACCGAACGTGTCACGGGCGGTTGTCGTGGAGCCAGAGGGGACACCGACCGACGCGGTCGGCTGTGGGGCGGCGACCGCGGGCAACGTGAAGAAGAACGTCGACCCACGTCCCTCTTCGCTCTCGACCCAGATCCGCCCGCCCATCGCCTCGACGAGCCCGCGGCAGATCGCCAGTCCCAGTCCGGTTCCTCCGAACTGCCGCGTCGTCGAGGCGTCGACCTGCGAAAACGACTGGAACAACCGCTCGCGCGCGCTGGCGGGAATGCCGATGCCGGTGTCGCGCACCGAGAACAGCAGCGAGGCCGCATCGCCATCGGACTGCCTGCCCGACACTGCGATGACGACTTCCCCGGCAGCCGTGAACTTCACCGCGTTGCCGGTGAGGTTCACGAGGACCTGCTTGATTCGCGTGACGTCGCCATAGATCGCCGGCGGCACTTCTTGGGACACCTGCGAGGTCAGTGCAAGGCCCTTCTGGCGAGCCGCGTGCCCGAGCAGATTGAGTGCGTCGTGCACGGTTTCGCGGATGTCGACGGGAGCGCGTTCGGGCTCGAGCTGTCCGGCGTCGATCTTCGAGAAGTCGAGGATGTCGTTGATCACGGAGAGCAGCGTATCGCCCGCGTTGCGGACGGTGCGCACCAACTCGAGCTGCTCCGATGAGAGCGGTGTTTCGAGCAGGAGGGTGCTCATGCCAATGACGCCATTGAGCGGCGTCCGGATCTCGTGGCTCATGTTCGCGAGGAAGCGACTCTTGGTCGCGGCGGCCTCCTCCGCCGCGGCCTTGGCCTTGCGCAGCTCGTCGGCATAACGCGCCTTCTGCTGCTGGCGATATGCGAACAGGGCGAGCGCCGTCGTGCACGACAGGAGGACGAGGAGGCGGTACAGCGACCACTCGGACAGCCTTCGCAAATCCGCGAGGCTGCCGCGTGCCTCGTCGACGAACGTCGCATTCAAGCGAGCGAAATCGCCGCGCACGACCTGAAATCGCATTTCGGCGGACTGTTCATCGCGCCGGACGGCATCGGCGTGAGCGCCCTCCAGGATGAGCGCCACGATCTCATCGCGCTCCGTCAGGTACGCGGTCCAGTCGACGCGTGCGCGCGCGATCGCGCTGCGCACTTGCGCGGAGTCGGTCGCGGCATGCTGCGCGCTGAGCAGATCGCTGACGACCTTGTCCGCCGCGCGCGCTCGATCGACGTACTCGATCTGTCGATCGCTGTCGGTGGTGGTCAACGCATACAGCAGCGACCGGCGTGCCTCCTGCGTTTCGAACTCGAGCGTGCTGCCGTCGTCGAGGCTGTGGGCGAGACGCAGATACAGTTGTTCGCCCGTGCTGCCGGTACGGATGACGTCTCGCACCGCGAGCACACCGGCGACGGCGAAAAAGAGTACCGCGCCCGCCAGCATCAGCGCGGCGCCGGGCCGTGCCCGGTGCAGAAGGGTCATTTGTGGACGAGGAGGTATCCGGCGTCGCCTGGCCGGTGGCCATCGAGCGTGATGGCCCTGACGGTGTCGTCGACATCGGCCGCATCGATCACGCCGATCGCGCCGGGAACGTTGAAGACGAATTTCTTGACCGCGGTGGCGGAGCTCACGACCTTCGGACCGCCGACCGTCTCCCCGACGAAGACCGACTGCAAGAGTGCCTTGTCGAATTCCGCCGGCGACAGACGGCAGCATGCCCACGCAAACAGCCGCCGTTCGATCGAACCCGAATCGAGCAGCACCACCGTGGCACGGCGACCCGAGGCCCACTTCGTCTGCGCCGCAAACACCATGTTGCGCAGCTGCGCAGCGGTAACCGTCTCCACCGGGTTGTTTCGGTTCACCACGAGGACGAACGAGCGCGGACTGGTCTGCGCGTGCACGTTCGCGTCGAACCTGACTCCTGCCAGGACCAGGACGAGGAGCAGGCTGTGACGGTGACGCTTAGAAGGCAAAGGCCACCTGCCCGGTGACGCGCGACTGTCTCGACCCCTCGCGACGCTCGTGATCGTACTGCCCTTTGATCGCAGCCGAGGGCCCGAGCTCCAGACGCAGCCCCGCTGAAGGTCCGCTGACTCGGGCGGCCGATCCGATCAGCCCGTCGAGATGACGCAGAGACTCATACCGGAGGTACGGTCGAAGCCGACCAATCTGGTAGGCGCCCTGCACATACCAGGCAGGTGCGCTCTCGCGCGTTCCACCGGCATCGCGATGGGCCATCGATATGACCTCGCTCAGCCACTCGAATGGCGAGCGGATCCACACCGCATGCGCCGCGACGATCTCCTCGGTCTCGGACACACCCGGAAGGACGTTGAACCGATCGCGATAGAACGAGACGCCCGTCTGAAACCCGGGCAACGGATGGGGGCGCGACGTGAGCGCCACGTTGAACGACTTGCCGCGATCGGCGTCGACAGCGGTCTGCACCGGCTCCGCGCCTGCCGGACCGTGACCATTGCCCGTTTGCGCGACCCATCGCAGTCCGGCGCGTCCTGAAGGAATCGCTCCTTCAGCGGTCACGCCCACGTCGTGAACGGGCAACACACCGCCGTCGTCTTCGAACGCAAAGACGTGCGGTCGCGAGACGGCGGTCTGGAACCACAGCCCGTGGTGATACGCCGTGTTGTAGTAGCCGATCGCCGTGTGATACCGGCCGACACCGACTCGCAGCCACTCGTTGATATCGAAGGTGAGCAGCAGTCGTTCGAGGTCGACGTTGTATTCGTTCTGGTCGTTGGCCTCGATCACGGTTTCCGCCAGAAAGAGCACACGTTCGGAAACCTGTGCCGTCGCGAACAGATCCAACTGACCAAGGCTGAACGACGTGTGTTCCCCGGGTTGCCGGCTCAGGTCGACGTTACCGAACACGTGAGTGTTCAGCACCGCTGCGCCGGCAGCCTCGTGCTCCTCGTCGTGTTGCGCGAAGGCTGGCGGCGCGAGGCTGAATGTGGTGACGACGACGATGATGACCGAGTGAAGCGCTGTGAACCGAACGGAACGGAGACGCATCCGGGCCGCAACGAGGCAACCACCGTTCCCGGTGTGAGCAGGCGCACGCGCGGGTAAATCCGCGCGATTCAGCGCCTCCGCACAAACGCCAACGTGTCGTATCTACGGCACCACGCTCGCCGCGGCGACCACGTACTCGCGTCAGTTGGGCCGGTGTGACACGATTGAGTACACTCGCCGGCCATCAAAGGACCCATGATTCTCAAACAGTTTTATCTTGGATGCCTCGCGCACGCGTCCTACGTCATCGGCGACGAAACGAGCGGTGATGCCGCAGTCGTCGATCCGCAGCGCGATATCGATCAGTACGTGGCATTCGCGTCGGAGCATGGCCTCACGATCAGACACGTCCTCCTGACGCACCTCCACGCCGATTTCATCGCCGGACACCTGGAGCTGCGCGATCGCGTGGGCGCCACGATTTACCTTGGTGCAGCCGCGAAGGCGGAATACGCATTCACGCCGCTTGCGGACGGCGACCGCATCGAGCTCGGCCAGGTCAGGCTGCAGGCGCTCGAGACACCCGGGCACACGCCGGAATCGATCTCGATTCAGGTCTTCGATCTCGACCGCAGCGCCGAGGAGCCGTATGCGGTCCTCACCGGCGACACGCTGTTCGTCGGTGATGTGGGCCGTCCGGATCTGCGCGCCGCGCTCGGGTGGTCGGCCAATGAGCTTGGCGGCAAACTCTACGACTCGCTGTGGACGAAGCTGCTGACGCTGCCCGATGCCAGCATTGTCTTTCCAGCCCATGGCGCAGGTTCGCTGTGCGGGAAAGCGTTGGGCAAGGAAACGTCATCGACGATCGGCGAGCAGCGTCGCAACAACTACGCGCTGCAGCCGATGACAAAGGATGCGTTCATCGATCTCGTGACGGCGGACCAACCTGACGCGCCGGCGTACTTCACCTACGACGCGGTGCTGAACGCCAAGGAACGCCCCACGCTGGATCAGGCGCTCGAGCGCGAGCTGACGCCGCTGTCGCTCGAGGTCGTGCTCTCCTTGAAAGAGGTCGGCGGACAGATTGTCGACGTGCGCGAGCCGGACGAATTCGCCGCCGCCCATCTCGCAGGCAGCATCAATATCGGCCTCAACGGCCAGTACGCCACGTGGGCCGGCACGATCCTGAACCGTGAACGTCCCATCGCGATCATCGCCGGGCCGGGGCGCGAAGGCGAAGCCGCCATGCGGCTCGGTCGCATCGGCTTCGACCATATGCTCGGCTACCTGCCGGGTGGCCTCCTCAACCTCACCGAGCATCCGGAGCTCACGGCGACGACCGAGCGCATCAGCGCTCCCGTCGCCGCCGAGCGGATCAACGGACCTCACCCGCCGCTCGTCGTCGATGTGCGCGCGCCGCGTGAATATGAGCAGAAGTCGATCGCCGGCAGCGTGAACCTGCCGTTGAATCATCTGACCGAACGGCTCGCAGAACTGCCGAACGATCGCCCGCTCCTCGTGCACTGCGCCGGCGGCTATCGCTCCTCGATCGCCGCGAGCCTGCTGCAGCAGCACGGCTACACGGTCAGCGAACTGGCCGGTGGCATCGCCGCCTGGGAACTGGCTGGCCTGCCGTTGCGCTAGTTGGTGGATGGTGGGTGGTGGATCGTGGGTGGGTTAATCGGTGGTGGATGCGCCTGCTCCATTTCGTCACGAATGGCGAACCACCACCATCCACCATCCTTCAACCACCATCCACTGTCCACCATCCACCATCCACCATCCAGCAAAGCCTCACTTGATCACATCGAGCCTCAGCGTCGTGTTCTGCAGCCGCATGGCGAGATCGTCGACGCGGATTCGCACCGAC
>Ga0111538_10014518_pt1 | contig 10378 bp, 9 predicted proteins | sample SoiMethybrSBSTD1_FD_79669 | JGI IMG/M metagenome (GOLD analysis project Ga0111538, IMG submission 79669) | Bulk soil microbial communities from a Populus tree surrounding site in Tennessee, USA - Soil MetaG P. TD hybrid SBSTD1 (version 2)... | ecosystem: Environmental > Terrestrial > Soil > Tree... | reverse complement strand
GGGCTCGCGAAATAGGCGCCGCCCAGTTCCCATACTTCTCGCACGCGCAGTTTGAAATCATGAAGCATTCTCTCGCCCAGGAATGACGGCAATTCCATCACATGCTTGACGCTCCGGGGCAGGCGCCAGGCCGGCACGGTGGCAATTCGAGAGTTGTTGCTGAAAGATTGGACCGCGGGTAAGTCGCGCAGTTCGATACCCACGAATACGTCGTTCCTGGTCCGCACCACCGGCAGCGCCGAGATCGTGCTAATACCGAGATCGCGCGGCAGTACATACTCGAAAGGGACTGCCGACAACTGCTGGCCAGCCGGTGTGCGCTCAACGAAATTACCCTCTCTCACTGAAAGAAATCGGGTTTCGGATAGGGCGATTGGCTCGAATGCCACCGATGGCGCCGGTGACAAAATTGATTCATCGGTTGTGTGTGGCGCAACAGCCTGGGGAGTGAGCTTCACCGGCGCCCCGATCCATGGACCAGGTTTGAGGTCCAGCCCACGCAACAGATGATAGATGCCAATCTCAATACGCGCGTCATACATGCCGCCAACGTGACAAGCGCGCAATACCTGGGTGGCGTCAAGCTCGCGCACCGAGCCGGCAGATTTGAACTGCGTGTAATTTGGGAATGGCACCGGGATTGAAACTCGCGGGCGTACTTGTACCGCGCAGGAGAGCACGCGCTCATTGATGCCGCCGGGCGACGTGTAGTAACTGAGCGACCGGCCGATGTTGAGAATCTCATCGGCAGCGAAACCGGCCCGCTCGTTCAGGATGCGCGGAACCGCATCGCTGAAAGATTCTTGCGGCTCGACAATCGCTGTGATTGGCTCGGTGATATAACCAGAGAACGCAGCGTGATTCAGACGCGTTTGTTCGGGCACGGCATTAACGATGGGACGCGGAAAATCTTTCTTGGCAAAAATGAAGATCTGACCGTCGAGTTCAAACCAGGGGAGCACATCAACCGTCTGCTGCGGACGCTCGACGAGTTCGAACACTTCTCCTGTCGGCAGGTGGCGATGAGCAGTGAGACTGAGAAACTGCGGCTCGGCCACCTCTCTGCTCTCGCTTTCCACCAGCTCCGCGCCTTCACCCTCGTTGATCTTCTCGCCCACGATCAAATAGTTAGTCGGTGGAAAAGGTAAGGCGCATTCCGCAAGATCTGACAGATAGAACTTGTGCTCGAAGCGGTTCTTCACGATCCAGGGGTTCCAAAGCGGACGAGAAGTAACAATCCGCAGACCCCTTGAGCGGAACGCCGATTCGAATTGCCCCTGGCTGAGATAAGTGTATTCCTCGAGCGCCTCAGTGGCCCAATCTCTTCTGTAGTCCTTGCGCAGCACGAACTCAGCTGCTGCACGCAAAGCGACCTGGTAACGAATGAACCCCGACCGTGGCGATTGCAACCGTCGAAACGCTACCGGATCGTCACGGTTAACGCTGCTGCGCCAGGTCTGACTGAAATGTTCAAAAAGTGCCGCGCTGGATAATTCGGGTATGACGCCGGCAGCGGCGCCATCGATCGATGATAAATCCAAATAGACTGTCTCGGGACCATCCGGTATCACAAAATCCCTGATCACGATCACCCCGCCGGGTTTGAGCTGAGTCACCTGTCGATCGAGCGTGAGATAAACGCGCTCAACAGAGAAATCGTTGAAACTGGTGACGTGATGCAACACGGAAGAATCGAGAATGCCGTCCAGCGAGTTTGCCGGAAACACCATCTCTGAGATGTCACCACATTTATACGAGAGATTCTGAAGCTGAAATTCGGTGCGCGAACGTTCGACAGCAATTGGGTTGATATCGACTCCGATGAGGTCCAGCGTGTGATAGAGGTGGGCGAGATCGTGAGTGCCGCGGCCGGAGCCCGATCCCATGTCGGCAATGCGTCCGCGCACCGGAAAGTGCGCGGTCGTGAGCGCCACCTTCTGTTGCATCGAGGAGTCCATGCCGGCAAAGTACGCTTCGTAAGCCGCGGCCGTCCCGCGGTCCTGTTTTTCGTATCGAGTCGAGTCGCTTTGTTTGCTCATCAGGCTGGTTGGGCAGTTATTACAAGCCAGGAAAGATGATTAAGGTAAGGGTGTCCTAATCAAAAGGCAAGAATGGCTTTGCCGCAAAAGTCGGCAAAGCCTACGGGTGATAATAGCCCGCGCGTTCATCGGGATTTGTATACTTGACGCACCGAAGGTAAACCGAGTCGTACGAAGATCCTGAGGCAGTCACTCGAAATTAACCGTGAACATTCAACCAAGCTGCGGAGCAGCGACCAGAGTTAAGCCCAGGGCGAGGCTTTGCGAGCCTTGGGTGAGCGACCTCTAAGAGATCGAGCCCCGGAAGGGGCGATAGAGAGTCCGTCACCCGAGTCCCGCCGCTTACTAATCATCGCTGTCGCCCCTTCGGGGCTCCATAAGTTTAGGGGCGTTAACCCAAGGCTCGCAAAGCCTCGCCTTGGGCTTAACTCTGATCGCCGCTCCGCAGCTTGCACCGTCGTGCCGATCCGTTCACGCTCGACTTCACGGGCCGGCCTTACCTTCGCGCCCACGCAGACTGCTACTGCATCTTGATCTTATAGAGCCTGTTTTCGCGTGCGATCAAAGCCTGAGTGCCAACATGGAAAAGAGTCAGATCTCCGCGGATCGCAGGGTCGTTAATCACCCTGATTTGCGCGGAATTCTTGTCGCGGGAAAACACCTCGACATCTCCTTCATCGGTCAAGTTGAGAACGATGCCGCTATCCAGCACGGTGAAATCAATGTCGATTGCGGAGGTGTTGGCAACTACTCGTACATCATGGCTGGTGAAATCATCTGCGAAGCGAAAGATCAGCTTGTCATAGATTCCTGACTTCGTTGCCACCACTACCAGCACATTCCTCAGCAGCCGCGCATCGATGACCTGGTAGCTGTCCAATTCCGCGAGCCGTACCTGGTGGCAAACATCCAGAGCAGTCGGAATAGCGGCGTAGCTCGCACCCAAAAGATTCTGAATCGCCAATCCCTCAAACAGCAACGTCGATTTCATCATAACCTTCGCCACGACCCTGACGGTCAGCAGAATCCGGCGCGGGAGTTCGAGAAACTCAATGGCCAGAATGCTCTCATTCTGTTTGACGTAGAGGCGGCCGTCGTTGAGCATAATCGCCTCGCCCTCGATCGCCGGTCCCAGTTCCATATTCGCCGTCAGATCGTAGAAGTGCGGCTTAAGACCGTCCATGAACGCGACGACCAGATGCTGCTGTCGCGGCGTGATCGCAACCCTCACATCGGAGACTGGTTTTGCATACTGCCGGCCGCCAAAATAGATGCTTTTCTTCGTGACTGTGATCAAGCGGTCGTGCGAGAGAATCTCGCTGTCGAACTCACGAAGTTCAGCCACTTCAAAGATGCTGGTGCCGAAGTTGCTTCTGATCCCGAGCGGACCAGGCGAAGGACTGCTGCCGGGTTTCACAATCAAACTATCAGGCAAACTATCCGGCGGGGGAATTCTCTGGCCCGTTTCAAAGACGGCTTTGTACCAGTCGAGATATTCGGGCGGGATCACCGAGAAGGGAAGACACGACGGCGGCACGGACACCCCAGGATGCAGCACGGATATGTTGGCGCGCATCCGTTCGTCGAGCTTCGTCACCTTGTCACTGAGGTTCTGTAGCGGCGCGTAGGTGCCTTTGAACGGATGGATGCCGACGAACATTTGAAAGCTGACTACGGCGAACGAGAACCAGTCTGAGCCGGTCGTAAATGCCCGCGCCTGCCGGTCGCGCACACTCTCCATCAGGACGGTCGCCGGAAAGGAGGGAGTTTGATAACTGTCAACATCGATGAAATAGACGTCACTGAAATCCTCGGCTACCAGAAAGTTCAACTCATTCACATCAACAATCAATATCCCTTTGCTGTGGACGTGTGTGACGCCGTCCTGCAGCTTTCGCACCAATTGCAGGGTTAGCTCCGGAGTCAGATTATTTCGTTGCCGAAAGGCCCGGGGAAACAATTGGCAAAGCGCCAACGACTTGCCTACATAACGCATTGAGTAACCAATCGGCTGGCTTTTGCTGTCCAGCAGGAGATCGAGCGGACGGATGATGTTCGACTCTGTAAGAACGGAGAGTTCCTGAACCTTTGCCGGCGAGATTGTCTTTTGCGGGTCCGTGTAAATCTTGTAGGCCGTCGAGCCTTTCACAAAGATAGCGCCCTCGCCGCCATGCGCCTTGAAGTCCGTACTGTCCAGGCGGATCATACCCTTGCCCTGTACGAACAGTCCCGAACGAGCGTGGTCACGTTTGAAGTAACCGCCGAACCCCAGCCGGCGTGTCCTGGCCGCCATGATCAATCTCCCAGATAAAATGCTCCGAGGGCGAGGTCATCCGTGTGTTGCCAACCATTCAGTGCAGAGTCTTTGAGAAAACGTTTGAGACGGCGACCGGCGAAAGCTCCGCGAACGTTCTTGAATGAAACCAATTCCCGGGCCAGTGCTTGAAACCAGATCGGGCGAGCACTCTTGCTGCTTTCCGAGCCCCGCAACGAACAGAACGAGTGAACTCCGTCCGACAACAAAACTGCATAGAGGTAAGACTGCGCGTCGAACCTGCACACTTCGGTGCGCTCACCACTTCTGAAGGTGTCCTCCAATCGCAGAGTCGATTGGTTCGAGTCGCCACGGAAGTATCTGATCTCCTTCTGTGGATCGCGGCCGAACTCTAAAGCCGCGAGGCGATCTGGTTGATGGGTATACGCCGGATAGAACGGATAGCCCGAAGGGTATGAGATGGAATATGCCTCAATAACTCCTGAGCAGCCCTGAACCATGAGCACTCCGTCACCAGAACAAGCGAGGACCAGTTCATTCTCCTGCACATGACCGGTAAGCAAGGTTGCGTCAACGGCCTGTGGCTTCAGTCCCACTGAGGCGGCAAGATCCAGAGCAGCGGCTGCCGCTGCTGCGTGCAGGTCTGCGATATCGCCTATGGACACTGTCTTAAGGAGCGATTCCGCGCTCTTCACCAACAGACGCGCGCCGATGTCGGTCTCGGGAGACGAAGAGCAGCCGTCGGACAGAATCACGTAGGGGGTCGTTGTAGACGGATTGCCTGCGACCACATAGTCCTGGCAGATCGAGTGGGTCGCCCCGATCACAAATGCACTATCAGCATTCATTTAATCACCTCCGGCGATGGAGCTCCGCTGCCGTGGCCCAATAGGGAAGGGGGCTCTGGTAAGGGGAGCCCTCCGCGCCGATCGGGCTGCCGCCCGCTCTCGCCGCCCTGATCAAAAGACCAGCGACGGTGCAGCGCCGCCGCTTCCCAGCGCCTGCGACTGGGCACTGATGCTCTGCGAAACGAATTCCGCCAGTCGCGCCAGGGTCTTCGTATCAGCCTTGTCGATCTCCAGGTACTGAGTGAAGCCCGCGTCTTGGTGGAACTGCTTCAGATAGCGGCTCACTTCCTGGTCCTGCACGTTGACGCCAATCAGCAGCGAGACCACCGATTCGAGAACTTCACTGCTCACTGCGCGGGCCAGCGTGTCCTTCACGTTCCTGGCCGGCAATTTCGAAGCGTTATCCATACCATCCGTAAGCACAAAGAAGATGGCATTAGCTGAGAAATCTCCACCAGCGAGCTTTTGCCCATAGTTGATTGTCGACGAAATGGCATTTTCCGTTGCGTCATAAAGAGCGGTTGAGCCGCCCGAACGAAGCACCCCGCCATAGTCGACGAGATTGCAGTTCTCAAGCAGTTTGAAACCGTGCAACTCGCTGAGGTTGTCGTCAAACGCCACCAGTCGCAACAGCAGATTGTCGGCGCGGGGACTGAATTTGCACGCCTGCACAATCTTGCTGATGGCCGATTCCATATCGAACGTAAACGCCGCGGTGCTGCCGCTCACATCGCACACGATCGTGGCGATGGTGTACTCGGTGGCGCCCAGGTCTTCCAGTCGCGTCGCCGAATAGCCGTAATGACTGTTGGGCAGCGTAATTTGATCGAGGTCTGTATTGTTTAGTACTGGCATGATTCGGATCCTCCCTTAGGCTAAATAATCAGTAGTAGTGGAAAGTTGCATGCCGCGCCCGGTCATCTCGGTCATGAAATTCTGAGCGTGAGTTTCAAAACCCGGAATGTCGCTCGAGGCGTCAGTCAACAACACCAGCTTCGACACGAATGAGTCGTCGCCGAAATTGTTGGCAATGTCGCGCACCGTGTTTGCCAGGCAGTGCGTTCGTGCCTCGCCCGCGATTAACACGACGTCGGCCTGTTCGAGTGTTTGAATCAGGCGGGTGTTGATCTGGGTCGAAATGTCGGCCGCATCCGGGACATCAGCCTGCACTGCAGAGTAATGCTCAGTCAGAATGTTGCTGCCCTTGGTGACATAGTCGACGAACGCGAATCGTGACTCCCATTCGCTCAACGCGGAGAAGAGATCCGGAAAAACCGTGTGGCCCGGACTACCGATCAGACAATGCGGCGGCCAAATAGTCAGGCCATAGCGACCGTTCTGTTCGAGCTTGCGTACATATTCGAGCGCGCGGCGATACATTCCCGGCACCGCCGGCGTCCACACTCCTTCTTCGACATCCGTCCGGCTGATCGCCGTGAAGACGGGCGGATGCGCACCCTGTGTATCTTTCCAGAAGATCGGGTGGGCAATGTGAATTAAGTGGTGCGAATCAAGCGTGACGTGAATATCGTCAAGCTTGTCCTTGAGCCGGCGGATCATTGCCGCCAATCGATTCATGTCGTGCTCTGCCCCGGGGACATAGAGCGAGCCGCGCTGCGGGTCGCAGAAATCCACCTGAGGGTCAATTACCAGCAATTCAATTTGGTTACTCATGTTCTTCTCCTTATCGGTTTCTCCGGCTTAGCGTAACTACAACGCTAAGTATTAAGGGCAAAATTTTTAGCGACTAACTCGCGGCGGCGCCGGGAAATTCAATGTATTCCACCGGCACACACTCAGTGAGCCAGACGCCGTTGGTTGAGCGGAAGAACAAATGCCCATCCTTGTTCATCTGCTCACTGGCAATACCTAAAACAACTGGTTTGCCGTAACGTTGGCCGACGCTTAGCGCAATCTCGGTCTCGGCGGACAGATGCACGTGATGACGTGATCCTTTTCTGAGACCCTGCTGCCGGATTGAAGCAAGAAAGCGATCGGCTGTTCCGTGAAAGAGAATCGTGGGCGGCGTCGCTCGTTCGTAACCCAGGTCTACGGTTAGCGAATGACCCTGGCTGGCCCTGATGCGACTGCCATCCGGGCTGAATGAGAATCGCTGCTTGTCGTTGCTCCGCACTCCTTCCTGCAGTTCGGTGAATGACAACGGAAAAGTCGAGTTAGACAACGCCCGCAGCAATTCAGAAATTGAGATCCATCCTTGCGCGTCAAGCTCAATTCCGATGATTTCGGGCTGATGTCGCAAAACCAGGCTCAGGAACTTGCTGGTAGAAACTAATCGGTCCGTCATGGCTGCCTCACTGCAATTGGAAATTCAACCCTTGTTTGATTAGCTGCCGATATTTCTTCTGGTCAAACTTGTAAAGTCGCGCGGCCCGATGCGGCACACCCTTCTGAATCTCATCCAGTTCCCGCAGGACACCCATCGCGAAGATCTTTTTGCGAAAGTTGCGATTGTCCAACTTTGTGCCCAGCACGATTTCATAAAGCCTCTGCAGCTGCTTGATCGTAAATTTCTGCGGCAATAACTCGAACCCAATCGGCGCGTACGTAAGTTTGCCTCTGAGCCGCTCGAGCGCCACGGCGAGTATTTCGGCATGGTCGAAAGCGAGCCGCGGCACCTGGTTAACCGGAAACCAGCGTGCTTCGCGGGCGTCAGTCGCTGCCTGAGCTGGATGTTGCTCAGGCGATACGAGAGCGTAATAGGCGACGGAAACAACCCATCCTCGCGGATCGCGTTTGGGATCTCCGAACGAATAGAGTTGCTCTAAAAACACGCCCTCAATGCCAGTTTCCTCTTTCAACTCGCGCGCGGCCGCGGCGTACAGACTCTCCTCTATTCGCACAAAGCCACCGGGAATCGCCCACATTCCCGCGAAGGGCTCGAGGTCGCGTTCAATGAGCAATACCTTGAGACTTGCGCTTTCCAGATCCAGTCCGAAGATTACACAGTCAACGGTCAGTCCCGGTCGCTCGTACTCGTAGCTGAAAGTCATTTCCCGATACGTCCTTATCACGTTTCTAACTTTTCAAAACTATGATAGCGTCATACGTACGCTAACCATTACGTATGGTAGACGCTAATGGTTCCGTAAGTCAAGAAATCTCTTTGTCGGGAGATTTGTGAAGCATTCGCACGGCCAGCATTTGACGCCCGCAATTGGCGTTTCCAGACGTGTGGCGAAATCGGGGGATTTTGTGATTGAAAATATTTGGACGCCGAGGCAAGGCCCTGGATTCTTGACTGTTCGTTCCAGAAAAGTATGGACATAGCCGGAGCGAGACGAATGGCACGAGAGAAAGAGTTCAATCAGGATGAGGTCCTCCATAAAGCTATGGAGGTTTTCTGGAGGCGCGGTTATGAGGCAGCCTCGATCCAGGACTTAGTGCAGCACATGGGAATCAATCGCCAAAGTAGGTACGACACTTTCGGCGACCAGCATCCGCTCTTTTTGCAGGCGCTGGCCTCGTCAGAAAGCGGATGGATCACTGGAGAAATACTCCGGGCCGCCGGCGGGTTGGGTTAACAGCCAGGCCCAAGGCTTTCGATTCTCATATCGATGCTTGAGATCTTTTACGAGGACTCTGGTCCCAACCAGAGTCCTCTCGTCCTCAGGCTGCGTGGATGGCCCGATGCGCCACGCGGTTGGAGCTCATCCGCTCACCTTCTTCAGGCCGACGGTTTCCAAACTAATCCTACTGTCATCGAATTTCTTAAAGATAAATCATGCATGATCTGATTATCATCGGCGCCGGCCCCCGAGGAATTGCTTTGGCCGCCGATATTGCAGGGAATAAACGACAACTCCCTGGCCATATACTTATAGCGCAACAGAGTGGTGACAAATCGAAAGGAAGACTTTGATCGATTAGCTTTCGCGCATTTTCGTGAGTTGAGGCGCGTTGCGTTAAGAGTTTGCCAGGACCGCGAAACCGCCGACGATTTGGTTCAAGAGACATATCTTCGGGCATGGCGCTCTTTTGATAAATTTGAGCCGGGTACAAATTGCCGCGCGTGGTTATTTCGGATTTTCTTCTACGTACATTCTGAGTATCGCAGAAATCAAGCACGGCAGCCGCTGCTTTTCTCTCTTGACTACGTCAAAGAACCAACGCATCCGTCGCCGGCCAATACGCCTTCAGATGTGACTTTGGAAGAAATCAAACTGGCCTTCGCGGAACTTCCTGAGCCGTTTCGGATTGCTTTGCTGCTGTCGGAGGTCGAGGGCCTGAGATACCGGGAAATAGCCGACGCCTTGGATATTCCGATAGGAACAGTCATGTCACGGCTAAGCCGCGGTCGCCAGCTGCTCCGAGCAAGATTGGCGGCACTTTCCTCAAAGACGGGTGAACCAGGCAGCCTGGAGGAACACAAAAAGAGTGGGCGAATCTGATTGTCAGGATATTCGGGAGCTTCTGGATCCCTACCTCGATAACGAGTTACTGGTTGAGACCAGCCAGTCCGTGCTCGACCATCTAAGTCTCTGTCCGGACTGCGCTGCGGAATCGGAAAGACGAATTGAGTTGCGTCGGTTATTCAAGACGGCTTTGACGCTTGAGGCTGACAATGACCGCGATCGCGAAAACATCAGTCGTCGGCGAATCAAAACAGCATTGGAAGAGGAACGGCGACCACGGAGAACCGCTAAGATCCTTTGGGCCGCTCTGGCTGCGAGTTTGATTCTGACCCTGGGCCTGACGTACTGGCGAGTTAGCAACACTTCAAAGCCGGTGACTCCGGCGATTAACATGCCGTCATCCATGCCGGCATCGTCGCCGCAAGTTCTGATTGCGGCTATGGATCGAGATGCCGTCGAGAATCATCAAATTTGTGCCCTGAGTTATCCTCCTGATTGGACCTTCGACCGGCAAAGGGTCGCGCGCGGTTTGACTCCTTCTTTTGCGCCGCTCGTCGATGCTATCGGTCTCAATCACGCTGCTTATAAGTTGATCGAGGGTCACATTTGCACGTATCAACAAAAGCGATATGCCCATTTGATATTTCGTGGTAATGGTCACACCGTTTCAGTTTTCATCGAGCCCGATGATACGAGCGGCAAGCCAAAGCCATCTCGCCCGCGCGAGATCGATCAGGCTAGTTTTACGGCATATCAAGTCGCCAGTGTCGACACGGGACGCCATCGCATTTCTGTAGTTTCGGATCTTCCGAACAGCGAGAATCTTGCCTTAGCAAAACAGAT
>Ga0111538_10014517_pt1 | contig 10378 bp, 11 predicted proteins | sample SoiMethybrSBSTD1_FD_79669 | JGI IMG/M metagenome (GOLD analysis project Ga0111538, IMG submission 79669) | Bulk soil microbial communities from a Populus tree surrounding site in Tennessee, USA - Soil MetaG P. TD hybrid SBSTD1 (version 2)... | ecosystem: Environmental > Terrestrial > Soil >... | reverse complement strand
TTCCTGGATCTCCAGATCGTCAAGACCGACCCCGGCATCCGGGGTGACACCGCGTCGGGCGGCTCCAAGCCCGCCACGCTGGAGACGGGGGCGGTCGTGCAGGTCCCGCTCTTCCTGAACGAGCGCGACGTGATCAAGGTGGATACCCGCAGCGGCGAGTACCTGGGCCGCGTCGCGGCGGCGCGGTAGCGCCCGTGGCATCCCGCAAGCCCGGCGAGAAGGTCCCCGCGGCGGGCCCGGCGCGGCCCACCGTGACCGAGCTGGTGGAGCTCGCGGTCAAGCACGACCTTGCCGAGCTGGAAGTCGAGCAGGGCGGCGCCCGCATCCGTGTGGTGCGCGAGCGGGGCGCGGTGGTGGGCGCGCCGGCTCCGCGCGTCGAGGGCGCGGCGCCCACCGCGCCGCAGGTCGTTCCCGTGGCGGAGCCGGCGTTGGCGGCGCACCTCGTGAAGGTGGAGGCGCCCATGGTGGGCACCTTCTACCGCGCCTCCGCGCCCGAGGCCTCGCCCTACGTCCAGGAGGGGGACGTGGTGAAGGACGGGCAGGTGCTCTGCATCATCGAAGCGATGAAGCTGATGAACGAGATCGAGGCCAAAGTGGCCGGGCGCATCGCCCGGATCCTGGTGGACAATGGGCAGCCCGTCGAGTTCGCCCAGCCGCTCTTCCTCATCGACCCGAAGGCCTGAGCGGGCCCGCGTGTTTCACAAGATCCTGATCGCGAATCGGGGCGAGATCGCCCTGCGCGTCATCCGGACCTGCCGCGAGATGGGGATCCAGACGGTGATCGCCCACTCCACCGCGGACACCGACTCGCTGCCCGTGCGCCTCGCCGACGAGTCCATCTGCATCGGCCCCCCGGAGTCCCGGGGGAGCTACCTCAACATCCCGAGCATCATCTCCGCCGCCTCCATCACGGACAGCGAGGCCATTCACCCCGGGTACGGCCTGCTCTCCGAGAACGCCGCCTTCGCGGAGATCTGCCGGGCGTGCGGGATCACCTTCATCGGACCCTCGCCGGAGGCCATCCGTCTCATGGGCGACAAGGCCCAGGCGCGCGAGATGGCGAAGGCGGCGGGCGCGCCCGTCGTGCCCGGCAGCGAAGGGCCGCTGCCCGGGGTGGACGACGCCCAGGAGCTGGCCGACCGCGTCGGCTATCCGGTGATGCTCAAGGCCGCGGCGGGCGGCGGAGGCCGCGGCATGCGCATCGTGCGCGCGCGCGAGGAGATGCCGCGCGCGTTCGCCACCTGCCAGGCGGAGGCCCAGAAGGCCTTCTCGTCCTCCGAGCTCTACCTCGAGAAGTTCGTGGACGAGGCGCGTCACGTCGAGGTGCAGGTGATGGGCGACAAGAACGGCATCCGTCTCCACATGGGCGAGCGCGACTGCTCGGTGCAGCGGCGCCACCAGAAGCTGGTGGAGGAGTCGCCCGCGCCGTCGATCTCGGCGGAGACGCGCGCGGGGCTCGCGCGGGCGGCCCTCACTGTGGCCAATGCCGTCAACTACGTCTCGGCGGGCACGGTGGAGTTCCTCGTTGCGCGCGACGGCAGCTTCTACTTCATCGAGATGAACACGCGGATCCAGGTCGAGCACCCGGTCACCGAGATGATCACCGGGCTGGACCTCGTGCGCGAGCAGATCCGCATCGCCTCCGGCGAGGCGCTCGGCTACAAGCAGGACGCCGTGCGCTTCAACGGGCACGCGCTCGAGTGCCGGATCAACGCGGAAGATCCGGAGAACTTCGCGCCCTCGCCGGGCCGCGTCACCGCGTGGGTGCCGCCGGGGGGACGCAACGTGCGGGTGGACAGCCATCTCTACGCCGGGTACGTGGTCCCGCCGCACTATGACTCGCTGATCGCCAAGATCATCGTGCACGGCGCCGACCGCGCGGAGGCCATCGCCCGCATGCAGCGCGCCCTCGCCGAGACGATCGTAGAGGGCGTGAAGACCACGATCCCGTATCACCAGAAGCTCCTGTCCGACCCCGCCTTCGTGTCGGGGCAGTTCTCGCTCCCGCGCCTCGAGCACGCGCTCTAGCGTGCGGCTGCCCTCCCCGCTCTACGTCATCCTCGACCGCGACGCCGCGCGGGGCCGGCCGCTGCCCGAGCTCCTCGACGCCGTCCTCGCGGGCGGCGGGCGGCTGTTCCAGCTCCGCGAGAAGACCCTGTCGATGGCCGAGCTGCTCCCGCTCGCGCGCGCGCTGCGCTCCCGCTGCCGCGCCGGCGGCGCGCTCTTCCTCGTGAACGACCGCGCCGACCTCGCCCTGGCCGTCGAGGCGGACGGCCTTCACGTGGGCCAGGACGATCTGCCCGCCGCCGCGGCCCGGCGCATCCTGCCGCCAACCATGTGCCTGGGCGTCTCGACCCACGACCCCGACCAAGCCCGCCGGGCGCTAGCGGATGGCGCCGACTACGTGGCGGTCGGGAGCATGTTTCCCACCGTCAGCAAGCCCGGCTTCCAGCTGGTCGGGCCTGCCCTGGTGCGCCGGGTCCGGCCGGACATCCCCGTGCCGCTGGTGGCCATCGGGGGGATCACGGAGGCCAACGTGGGGGAGGTCATGGGGGCCGGTGCGGACGCCGTGGCGGTGATCTCGGCGGTTTGCGGGGCTCCGGACCCGCAGGCGGCAACCACGCGATTCCTCAAGGCGATTGCCGCCTCCGCCCCCGCCGGCCGGGAACGTTGACGGACAGGAAGAAATCGTTATAATGCCTGCGACCTCAAACCCCACACCCGCTCAATCGTCTTGGAGGGAATGAAGCGATGAGACATGCACGGTTCCGGTTCGTCCTGGTGGCCCTCGCGGCCCTCGCGCTGGTGCTCCCCTGGGGCGCCGAGACGCCTGCCCAATCCAAGGGCACGATCAAGATCGCGACGCAAAGCCCGCTCTCGGGCGGCCAGGCCGCGCTGGGCGAGGGAATCAAGCTCGGCACGCAGCTCGCGGTGGACAAGCTCAAGGGGCCTCTCGAGAAGATGGGCTTCAAGGTCGAGCTCGTTCCCTTCGACGATCAGGCCAAGCCGGACGTCGGCGTGGCGAACGCAGCCAACATCATCGCCGACAAGGACATCCTCCTCGTCGTCGGCCACCTGAACTCGGGCGTCGCGATTCCGTCGTCGGAGAAGTACAAGGAGTCGCAGCTCGCGATGATCTCGCCCGCCAACACCAACCCCACCGTCACCGACCGCAACTACCTGAACGTCAGCCGCGTGTGCGGCCGTGACGACGTGCAGGGCTCGGTGGGCGCGGACTTCGCGAAGTCCAAGAACTACAAGTCGGCGTACGTGATCCACGACAAGACGACGTACGGCCAGGGCGTGGCGGAGTTCTTCAAGGCCGACGCCGAGAAGAAGGGTATCAAGGTGCTGGGCTTCGAGGGCACCGAGGAGAAGTCGAACTTCGACCCGATCCTCACCCCTATCAAGGCCAAGAACCCCGACGTCATCTATTTCGGCGGCATCTACGATCAGGCCGCGCCGTTCTTCAAGCAGGCGCGCGAGAAGGGCATCAAGGCCGCCTTCATGGGGCCGGACGGCATGGACTCCTCGGACCTCACCAAGATCGCGGGGACGGCGGTGAAGGGCATGTTCTACACCTCCGTCGCCGGCCCAGTGTCCGTGTATCCCGCGGCCAAGGACTTCGCGAAGGAGTACAAGGACAAGTTCAAGAAGGACCCGGAGCCGTTCGCGGCGCAGGCCTATGACGCTGCCGCCATCGGCATGAAGGCGATCGAAGTCGCGGCCAAGGCGGCCGGCGGCAAGGTGCCGAGCCGCGAGCAGGTCTCGGTGGCCGTCCGCAAGACCAAGCACACCGGCCTCACCGGCGCGGTGGAGTTCGACGACAAGGGCGACCCCAAGAAGGCCCTCTACTTCGTCCTCCAGGTGGCGTCCGAGGATCCGGCGAAGTGGGGCGAGAACAAGGAAGTGAAGCGGCTGTCCATCGCGGCTCCGCCGCTCAAGAAGTCCTGATCACGCAGCATGCACCCTCGAAGGGGAGGGGCCGGCTAACGGCCTCTCCCCTTCGTGATTTGTAGCCCATGGATCTCGAGCTCCTGATCGGAATCTTCCCGCAGGTCCTCCTGGATGGCCTGATCCTGGGCTTCATGTACGCGCTCATCGCGCTCGGGTACACCATGGTGTACGGCGTGCTCGAGTTCATCAACTTCGCCCACTCCGAGATCTTCGTGGTAGGCGCCTTCGTGGGCGTCGAGATCCTCCTCACCTTCAAGGCGCTGGGCTGGATCGACCTGATCTCGCCCTTCCTCATCCTGCTCATCGTGCTGCTGCTAGGCATGCTCGCGAGCGGGCTCCTCGCCGTCACTGTGGAGCGCATCGCCTATCGGCCGCTCCGCGGTGCCCCGCGCCTGATCCCGCTCATCTCCGCCATCGGGGTATCGTTCTTCCTCCAGGACGCCGTGCGGCTCTTCGAGAGCATCTGGCGGAACGCGTTCAACCTTGTCTACCCGACGATGGAGACGCTCAACTTCCGGTTCACCATCACCGAGACCATCGACGTCTCGGTGAAGTCGCTCGTGGTGATCGTGGCCTCGCTCCTCATGCTGTGGGGGCTCCACGTCCTCGTGAACCGGACGAAGATCGGCAAGGCCATTCGCGCCGTCGCGGAGGATCAGGCCACCGCGAGCCTCATGGGCATCAACGTGAACCGGATGATCTCGCTCACCTTCCTCATCGGGGGTGCGATGGGCGGGGCGGCGGGCGTGCTCTTCGGCGTGCAGTACAGCCTGATCAATCCCTACACGGGGTTCATCCCGGGTCTCAAGGCCTTCACCGCGGCGGTGCTGGGCGGCATCGGCAACATCCCCGGCGCCATGCTGGGCGGACTCGTGCTGGGCCTCCTCGAGGCGTTCGCCGCCTCCTATCTCTCGCTGCTCACCGGTGGAGCCTTCGGGGCCGAGTACAAGGACATCTTCGCGTTCTCGATCCTGATCCTCATCCTGATCTTCCGGCCCAAGGGACTCCTCGGCGAAGTCGTGCGCGAGCGGGCCTGATGGGCGAGGCGCAGCCGAAGGCGAGCCGAGCGAACATGGAAATGGTTTCCCGAGCGAAGCGAGGGCGCCCGTGAAGCGCCTGCTGGCCCAGCCGGTCTCGGCATTCATCATCTCGGTCGGGCTGATCCTCGTCACCGCCTACGCCGTCTCGCACTTCCCGCGCTCGATCGTCGCCTTCATGCTGTTCCAGGCGTCGATCCTCGTCCTCTACTTCGCGCGGATGCCGGGGTGGGTGAAGGGCGCCCTCGCCGCCGCCACCCTCGGCGTGCTCATGCCGCTGCTCGGCTCGATCAACGGCTACTATCTCGAGATCGCCATCCAGGTCGGCATCTTCGTGGCCCTCGCCCTCGGCCTCAACATCGTGGTCGGACTCGCCGGCCTGCTCGACCTGGGCTACGTGGCCTTTTTCGCGGTCGGCGCCTACACCTGGGCGGTATTCGGCTCGCCCCAGGCCAATCTCTTCCTCCCGGGCGAGCATTTCCCCCTCGCCCAGGGCTGGTTCTTCCTGTTCCTCCTCGTGGGCGTGGGCATGGCGGCGGGCGCGGGCATCCTGCTCGGGCTCCCCGTGCTGCGCCTGCACGGGGACTATCTCGCCATCGTGACGCTGGGCTTCGGTGAGGTGATCCGCGTCCTCGCCAACAACCTCGACAAGCCGATCAACTTCACCAACGGGCCCAAGGGCATCACCCCGATCTCGCGGCCGCCCATCTTCTTCGATCCCGTGCTCCGCGCGATCGGGATCAATCCCGATCCGAACGTCATCTATCCCCTCTACCTCTACTTCATCGTGCTCGCCATCGTGGGCGTCACCGTGCTGGTCAACCGGCGCCTCGAGGACTCCCACATCGGGCGCGCGTGGGAAGCGATCCGCGAGGACCAGACCGCGGCCCAGGCGATGGGCGTGCCCCTTGTTCGCTCCAAGCTCCTCGCCTTCGCGTGCGGCGCCTCGTTCGCGGGCACGGTGGGGGTGCTGTTCTCCGCCAAGCAGGTGTTCATCAACCCGGAGTCGTTCACGTTCATGGAGTCCATCGGCGTGCTCGCCATGGTCATCCTGGGCGGCATGGGGTCGATCCCCGGCGCGGTGCTCGGCGCCACCGTGGTCACCGTGCTGAACCTCCAGGTGCTCAAGGGCCTGTCCCTCTGGCTCAACGAGCTGCGCAACGCCGGCACCACCATCTTCGGCTGGAGCCTCCAGAACCTCCCCACCCAGCTCGAGCCGGCGAAGTACGAGCGCATGGTGTTCGGGCTGATCCTCGTGCTGATGATGATCTTCCGGCCCCAGGGCATCCTGCCCGCGCGGCGGCGCCATCGCGAGCTGACCGACGGCGCCGGCGAGCCCCACTGACATGGCCGTCCTCCTCGAGGCCCGAGGCATCTCGAAGCGCTTCGGCGGCCTCACCGCGCTCGACAACGTCGACTTCACGCTGGACGAAGGCCGGATCGCGTCGATCATCGGCCCCAACGGCGCGGGCAAGACCACCTTCTTCAACGTGTTCACCGGCATCTACGTCCCCGAGGAGGGCACGGTGACGTTCCGGGGCACGCCCGTGCTGGGGAAGCGGCCGGATCAGATCACCGCGCTGGGCATCTGCCGCACGTTCCAGAACATCCGCCTCTTCTCCAACATGACCGCAGTGGAGAACGTCCTCGTGGGCATGCACTCGCGGATCCCCCTCGGCCTCTGGGACGTCCTCGGGCGCGGACCGCGATGGGCGCGCGAGGAAGGGGCGCTGTGGGCCCGCGCAGGCGAGCTGCTCTCTTTGATCGGCCTGCGCGCGAAGGCCAACGAGATCGCCCGCAATCTCCCCTACGGCGATCAGCGGCGCCTCGAGATCGGCCGGGCCCTCGCCTCTCGTCCCGCCCTCCTCCTCCTGGACGAGCCCACCGCCGGCATGACCCAGGGCGAGGCGCGCGGCCTCATGGATCTCCTCCGCCGGCTCGTGCGCGAACTCTCGCTCACCGTGCTCCTCATCGAGCACAACATGCGCGTGGTCATGGAGGTCTCGGACCGCGTGACCGTGCTCGACTACGGCCAGAAGATCGCCGAGGGGCAGGCCGCCGAGGTGCAGCGCAATCCGCGGGTGGTCGAGGCCTATCTGGGCCGGAAGCGCTACGCGGCGGGGAGCGCCGGTGGTTGAGACCGGCATGCTCGAGGTGCAGGATCTCCACGTCTATTACGGCGAGATCCATGCCCTCAAGGGCGTGTCGTTCCGGGTGGGCATGGGAGAGATCGTCACCCTCCTCGGCAACAACGGCGCCGGCAAGACCACCACGCTGAAGACGGTCTCGGGGCTGCTCGCCGCCCGGGGCGGCGACGTGAAGCTCGACGGCGCCTCGCTCCTCGGCATCGCGTCCCACGACATCGTGCTCCGCGGCATCACCCATGTGCCGGAGGGCCGGCGCATCTTCAACCGCCTCACGGTGTTCGAGAACCTCGAGATGGGCGCCTACACCCGCTCCGACAGCAAGGGCGTCGCCGAGGACATCGACCGCGTGTTCGGGATCTTCCCGCGCCTCAAGGAGCGCCGCGCCCAGGTGGCGGGCACGCTGTCGGGCGGCGAGCAGCAGATGCTCGCCATCGGCCGCGCCCTCATGGCCCGGCCGCGCCTGCTCCTGCTCGACGAGCCGTCCATGGGGCTGGCGCCGGTGCTCGTGGAGCAGATCTTCGAGACCGTGCAGACGATCAACCGCCAGGGCGTCACGATTCTCCTCGTCGAGCAGAACGCCGCGATGGCGCTGTCCATCGCCGGCCGCGCCTATGTGCTGGAAACCGGCATGGTGGCGCTGCAAGGCCCCGCCGCCGAGCTCGCCGGCAATCCCGAAGTGCGCCGCGCCTATCTGGGCGAGGCCTGAAACGGAGAGACCCATGAGAACGCATGGCCTGACCTTCGAGGAGCATCAGGTGGGCGCCCGCTACGAGACTCTCGCCCGCACCGTCTCGGAAGCCGACATCTGCGCCTTCGTCAATCTCTGCGGCTTCAACGAGCCGCTCTTCCTCGACATGGAGTACGTGGCCCGCGAGTCCGTGTTCAAGGGCCGCCCGTCGCCGGGCGCCTTCACGTTCGCGCTCTCCGAGGGCCTGATCATGCAGACCGGGCTGATCCACGGCACCGGCATGTCGTACCTCGGCGGCGAGATCAAGATCGTCGCGCCGGTGCTGGCGGGTGACACCATCCGGGTCGCCGTCACGATCTCGGACAAGCGCGAGACCAAGAAGCCCGACCGGGGCATCGTCTCCTACACCCACACCGTGACCAATCAGCGTGGCGAAGTCGTGCTGGAGGCCCACGTGAAGCGAATGATCAAGACAAAGATCGCGTAGCGCGCCCTCGACCTCCATGCGAATCCTCGGCCGCCAGGACCTCGAGCGGCTGCTCACACCCGCCGACGTCATCACCGCCGTGGAGGGGGCGTTCCGCGAGGCGGCGACGGGACGTGCCGCGACGCTGCCTCGCGCGGTGCTCCCCATGCGCGACGGGCTTTTCCTGGGCATGGTGGGTGCCCTGCCGCGGCAGCGCGCACTCGGCACCAAGCTGGTCACGGTGGTACCGAAGAACCGCCGCCGCGGGCTGCCGACGCTCCACGCGTCCTACCTCCTCACGGACCCCCAGACGGGCGTGCCGCTCGCCCTCATGGAGGCAGGCTTCCTCACCGCGATCCGCACCGGCGCGGCCTCCGCGCTCGCTGCGCGCTACCTCGCCCGAAAGGACAGCCGGGCCGTCGCGTGCTTCGGCGCCAGCATCCAGGCGCGCTACCAGCTCCTGTGCCTGCAGGCGGTGTTCCCCATCGAGCGCGTCACGGTGATCGGTCGCGACCCCGACCGGGCCCGGGCCTTCGTGGACACGATGGCGCGCGACATGGGCGTGCCGGTGACACTCTCGCGCGACCGCCGGACCGCGGTGGCGGGAGCCGACATCATCACCTGCGCCACGACCTCCCCCACGCCCCTCTTCGACGGGCGCGACGTGCGGCCGGGCACCCACGTGGATGCCGTCGGCGCCTTCCGTCCGAACACCCGGGAGATCGACACCGGCCTGGTGCGCCGCGCCCACGTGGTCGTCGACACCTATGACGGCGCCTGGGAGGAGGCCGGCGACGTGCTGATCCCCATCAAGGCGGGCGCCATCACGAAGCGCCATGTCCGCGCCGAGCTGGCCGAGCTGGTGACCCGGCGGAAGCGGGGGCGGACCTCGCGGGACCAGATCACGTTCTTCAAGTCCGTCGGCTTCGCCTTGGAAGATACGGCTACGGCACGCCTGGCTTATGATCGAGCCGTGGCGTCGAATATCGGCACCGAGGTCGCGCTCTGATGGGCTCCGGGCGCATCGTCCAGATCAGCGTGTCGCCCGGCGGCGTGCCCAAGCGCCCCGTCGAAGCCGCCGAGGTCACGGCGACCGGCGTGGCCGGTGACGCCCAGCGCGACCTCCGTTACCATGGCGGCCCCGAGCGCGCGGTCTGTCTCTTCGCCCTCGAAACCATCCGCGCGCTCCGGGCCGAGGGACACCCCATCGAGCCCGGTCACATCGGGGAGAACCTCACCCTGGAGGGCATCGACTGGGCGGCGGTGACGCCGGGTGTGCGCCTCCTGCTCGGCGAGGACGTCCTGCTCGAGGTCACCCGCTACACGAGCCCGTGCGCGAACATCCGCGCCTCGTTCATGGGCGGCGACTACGCCCGCGTCTCCCAGACGCGCCATCCGGGCGCGAGCCGCGTCTACGCCCGCGTCGTGCGGACGGGAACGGTTCGCCGCGGCGATCCGGTTCGCCTCCTGCCGTGACCAGCCGCGCCGCCGACTGCATCATCATCGGCGGGGGGATCACGGGCGTCTCCACCGCATTCCAGCTCGCCGGGCTCGGGCTCAAGCGCGTGCTCGTGCTCGAGAAGAAGTTCGTGGGCGCGGGCGGCACCGGCCGCTCCGTCGGCATCATCCGGCAGCTCTATCCCACGCGCGAGACCAGCCAGATGGTGCTGCGCTCTCTGGCGGTGTTCGAGCGCTTCGGTGACGCGGTGGGCGGCGCCTCCGGCTTCGTGCGCTCCGGCGCGCTCATCGGAGTGTCCGCCGCCATGCGCCCCTCGCTGGAGCGGACGCTGGCGCTTCAGCGCCAGATCGGCGTGCGCGCCGAGATCGTGGAACCGGCCGACCTCAAGCGCATCGAGCCGCGCATCGATGCCTCGGGGCTGGGCGCGCTCTTGTGGGAGCCCGGCTCGGGCTACGGCGATCCCTCGGCGGTGACCGCGGGCTATGCGGATGCGGCGCGCAAGCGCGGCGCCGTGATCGAGCAAGGCGTGGCGGTGACGGCGATCCGTCAGGCCGGCGGCCGCGTGGTTGGGGTGGACACTGCCGCGGGCGACCGCATCGACGCGCCCATCGTCATCAACGCCGC
>Ga0111538_10014516_pt1 | contig 10378 bp, 5 predicted proteins | sample SoiMethybrSBSTD1_FD_79669 | JGI IMG/M metagenome (GOLD analysis project Ga0111538, IMG submission 79669) | Bulk soil microbial communities from a Populus tree surrounding site in Tennessee, USA - Soil MetaG P. TD hybrid SBSTD1 (version 2)... | ecosystem: Environmental > Terrestrial > Soil > Tree... | reverse complement strand
TCCGACAGCAGGGCGGTCAGCTCGTCCATTGACGTCTCGGGTCGTACGAATTTCACGAGCTCGACTTTATCGAACTGGTGTCCGCGCTTGATGCCGCGCGTGTCGCGCCCGGCCGCCATCTGTTCGCGCCGGAAGCAGGCCGTGAACGCGACGTGTTTGATCGGCAGCCGCCCGCCGTCCACGATCTCGTCGCGATAGAGGTTGGTGACCGGGACCTCGGCGGTCGGGATGAACCAGAAGTCCTCGACCGCGTCGCGATACAGGTTGTCGCCGAACTTGGGGAGGTTGCCCGTTCCGACCAGGCATTCGCGGCGGACCATGTAGGGCGGGTAGATCTCGAGGTAGCCGTGCTTCTGCGTGTGCAGGTCGAGCATCAACGTGATCAGCGCGCGCTGCAGCCGCGCGCCCCATCCCTTGAGCACGTAGAAGCGCGTGCCGGAGATCTTCACGCCGCGCTCGAAGTCGATGATGTCCAGCGCGGTGCCGAGGTCCCAGTGGGGCTTGAGGGCGAAATCGTAGCTGCGCTTCCGGCCCTCCTCGCGCAGCACGACGTTTTCGCTCTCGTCCTTGCCGACCGGTACCGACGGGTGCGGCAGGTTCGGCAGCTCGAGCAGCAGCGCGTCCAGGCCCGCTTCGGCGGCGGTCAGCTCGCCTTCGAGCTTGGTGATCTTCTCCTTCAGCGCGGTGCTGTCGGCCTTCGCGCGCTCGCGCGCCTCGCCCGCGGCGGCGCGGCCGATCTCCTTGGACAGGCGATTCTGCTCCGCCTGCATGGTTTGTGATTCGTTCTTGAGGTCGCGCACGCGCGCGTCCGCGGCGGTGACGCCGGCGAGGTCGACGGTGACGCCGAGGCGCTCGTACGCCGCGCGCACCTCGTCGGGCTTGTCTCGCAGGAGGCGGATGTCGATCACGGCCCGGCAGTGTACCCGACCGCCGGTGCGGCCGGGAGCGCCGTTTCCGGCGATCTAGATGGGAACCCTCGAAGGGTTCCCAAACCCTCCCGCGATGGGGCGCGGCGAGCTGAGCTCGCCGGCTTCCCACGCGAGCTCCTGGGCGAACAGCTCCCGCATCAGGTGGGCGGCGCCGTTTCGGCCTCCCCCCATGTGGATGGCGAGCTCGTCGGCGAATTCGAAGGCCGACTGGAAGCGTTCGCCCGGATCCAGCGCCAGCGCCCGTTCCAGGATCTGCGGCGCGGGATCGGGGAGGCGCCGGATGCGCTCGAAGTCGTCGCGCATCAGGCCGCCCGCCGCATGGTGGAGCACCTCGAGATCGTTTTGGCCGGGGTAGAGCATCTCGCCGGACAGGCAGTGGTAGAGAACCAGCCCGAGCGAGAACAGATCGCTGCGCGCGTCGACCGCCTGCCCGCGCGCCTGCTCGGGCGACATGAAGTTGGCGTTGCCCTTGACGACGCCGGTCTGCGTGCGGCTGACGCGGTCATTCGACTTCACGATGCCGAAGTCGGACAGCTTCACCTCGCCGGCGAGCGACACCAGGATGTTGCCCGTCGCGATGTCGCGGTGAACGATCCCCAGCGGGGTGCCGTCCTGGCTGCGCTTCGTGTGCGCGTACGCCAGCGCCTGCAGGGTCTCGTGCGCGGCGTAGTAGGCGACAGGCGACGGCAGCCCGCGCGCGCCGCCCGAGGCATGGCGCTCCAGCAGGCGTCCGAGATCGCGGCCGGCGATGTACTCCTGGGTCATGAAGTACTCGCCGCTGACGACGCCGAAGTCGAAGACCGGCACGATGTTCGAGTGAACGAGCTCCGCCTGCAGGCGCGCCTCGTCGATGAACTGCGCCACTGCGTCCTTGTCGCGCGCCAGCTCCGGGCGCAGCCGCTTGAGCACGAACGCGCGCGTGAAGCCCTCGATGCCGGCGGCCTTGGCGATGAACAGCTCGGACATGCCGCCTTCGCTCAGGCGATCGACCAGGCGGTAGCGGCCGAACACGACTCGGGGAGCGGCGTCCGGCGCCACGATGACGATGGTTGGCGCGGTGGTGGGCGCGGCGGCTGTGGTGGCGAGCGCAGGTCCGACGTCGTTGCGCGGCTCGCGCGGCTCGCCGAACTTCAGCGTCGTCTCGTGAATGATCGGGATGACGGCGGCATCGTCCGCGGCGGCGTCGGCGGCCGCGGGGACGGTGGCACGCGCGACGGGGCGATTCCCGCGGCCCGAGACAAGGAGGCCGACGCCGGCCAAGGCGACCCCTCCGGCGATCGCCCAGGGGAGCGGCGGTACGCTCTCGGGCGGTGCCGGCGCGACGGTCGGCGGGGGCGGTGCGGTCGCCGGGCGGCCCAGGAGCAGGATCGCGTCGCCGCTGGAGAGGGCGGGGAGCCGCGCGGCGGCCAGGAGGTACGACGCCGTGCCGATCGTCGTCTGCGCGGAGGCGACCATCCGGCGTCGCGCGGTCTGCACGACGTCGGCGCCGATGGCCGCGCCGCCGCCGGCGCCACGCGTGGCCACGACGGTGTCGCCCATGATCACGCGCACGAGGGGGAACTCCTCGCGGTAGGGACGCCACCACTCTTCGTTGTCGAGCAGGTCGATCATCGTCGCGCTGTCGACGCGCGCGCCGAGGGCGGCGTTGAGCGCGCGCAGCTCGGCGGCGGTCCGGACCTTGCCCTCCATGGCGCGCAGCTCCGCCTGTTGGAGCGCCGTATCGCGATCCGCCTCGGCGCGCTTCGTCGCTTCGGCCTGCGCGTGTCCGCCCGTCGCCAGGCCAGAGGCCACCAGCGCCGTGGCAACCGCCGCCGCAATCAGAACGCTACCGACGAGTCGCTTGACCTTCCGCAAAGCGTCGCCTCCAGACCGGCTACAACGAATCGTCGGGAAACGGGCCTACCTTGACCCGATTCCCGACGATCCGGCGGATGATCTGTGCGATCCCGGCTAGAGACGCCGTACCCGGTAACTACTTAAAATTCTTGCGCATCATGACGCGGAGCCGCCCGTGCCAACCGCGCCGCCCGCGCCGCCCGCGCCCGTCGCGCCGCCCACGGAGCCGCCCGCGCCTGTCGCGCCGCCCGTGGAGCCGCCCGCGCCCGTCGCGCCGCCCCCGCCGCCCCGGCCGGTCGCGCCGCCCGTGCCCATGGCGCCGCCCGTGCCCATCGCGCCACCGGTGCCGGTCGGCAGCGGCGGCTTGGCGGTGTTCTTCGACCAGTCCCACACCGTGCTGGGATCATCGGCCGCCTGCTTCGCCTCGGCGGCCACCTGCGCCGGCGTCTTGCCCGTCAGGCTGCGGAGGAACGCCACCAGATCCTGCACCTCGTCCTCGGTCAAACCGAGGGGACGGATCTCCGGCGACTTCTTGCCCGCGAACGTCCCCACCGAGCCGCCGCCCGCGTTGTAGAACCAGACGACCTCCTCCAGCGACTTCGTCAGGCCGCTGTGGAAGTAGGGCGCGGTCTCGGCGACGTTCAGCAGCGACGGCGTCCGGAACATCCCCTCCAGCGTGTCGTCGAACTTCAGGCAGGCGACGGTCGTGTCGGCGCGCAGGGCCACCTGGACGCTGGAGCTGAGCCCGGGTTCGATGCACGCGTCGATGGTCGTGATGCCCGCGTCCGTCTTTCGACAGACGCACTTCGATGCGTCCGTCTCGTCGAACTTCATGCACTCGAAAGCGTCGTTCGTGCGCAGCGCCTTCTGGGCGGGCGAGTTGATCACCGCGGTCGTGCAGGCCGCGGGGTCCGCCGCCACCAGATCGACCCGGCGGCATGTGCAGTGCTCGGCGTCCTGCTGCCGGACCGCGTTCAGGCGCTGTAGGCCCTTTTCGCGGTTGGCGCTGAACGGGCCGGCGCCGTTGAACACAGGCGCGTTGTCATCCAGGTCCAGCGCGGTCAGGTTGAGGGAGACGGCCGCCACCGCCGTCGCGCGGCCGCGGTTGGGCGGCGACGCCACCGTCGTCATCGTCGCGCCCGGCAGGAAGATGACGTTGGGCGCGCCGATGTTGTGGAACTTGTTGTCGCTCATGATCGGGCCGTTGTGGCAGTCGCTGCAGGCGGCCTTGCCGATGAACAGCCTGAGGCCGCGCTTGGCCGCGCCGCTGAGCGCCGAGTTGTCGCGGTCGCGGACGTAGCGCTGGAAGGGCGAATCCGGCGTCATCAGCTTGCGCGGGTAGTTGTCGAACGCGCGGCCCATGTTGGCGCGGAACTGGTGGAGGTTGGCCTGCACGTCGGCAGGCAACATCTCGAACACGCCCGGCGCGGCGCCGATGGCCGCCGGGCCACCGGTCGCGGGGATGACGTTGGTGGGATCGGTGGTCGGAATCCCCAGCCGATCGTCCAGCGGCGTCAGCGGGAAGGCCGCGTTGTACTCGTCCTTGTACTTCAGGTACATGAAGCGGGCCTGCGCGAACACGGTCGCCGAGGTCCCCCACACGGTCGTGCCGTGCTCCACCATCGAATCGAACCGGCCCGCCCACAGGATCGTCTCGTACCAGTGCAGGTTGACCATCTGGCCGGTGTTGGTCGCGAGCCAGTTGCGACCGTGGGACAGCCCAGGGACCAATCCGTTCGTCCCGACGGCGCCGGGCGGCGAGATCGACGACTGGTGCGTGTCGTTGAAGTACGGGCCGTCATGGCAGTTCACGCACGCCACCTTGCGGATCTCGCCCACGGCGCCCGAAGGCCCCGCGACCGTGATCCCCTCCGCGACATCCTTTTCGTAGAACATCTGCTGGCCGAGCTTCGCGACCGCCTCGTCCTCATCGTCGACGTTGTACGGGTTGTGGGGCACCGGTCCGGCGAGCGGCTCGAGCGCCTTGATCTTCGACCATTCCTCGTCGGTGAAGTCGTCGGTCTTGTCGCAGGCAGCGACGGCGGCACCGAGCGCCGCGACAGAGACGATGATCTTGAAACGCATGTTCATCCTCCGAGCTTTGTTGCAGATAATGGAAGTCATCAGAACGCCATCACCAGCGAGCTGGTCGCGACGTCATTGTCAAATTCGGTGATGCCGCCGTATTCGTCGTTGTGCAGGTACTCCAGCTTCAGGACCGTGTGGGCGTTGATGACCAGGCGGACGCCAGCCGTGACCCGCCGCTGCTTGGTGAGGTACAGGCGATCGGTCCCGAGCGTGACGACCGCGTCGCGCATGTCGCCGCGGACGAGGAGGCCGAACTGCGGCAGCACCATCCAGTTGAACTCGACGTAGCCCGACCACTTGAGGTCGAGGCCCCACACGCCCTGGTCGAACCGGCCGGGCGACTTGCCCTCCATGATCTGCGCCCTGAGGGCGTAGTTGACGCCGACGAACTGCAGATCGAAGCCGACGAACCACAGCTTGTCGGGGTTGCTGGTGCCGCGATCGGGCGTTCCATATTCGCCGGAGACGCCGAGCTCCAGGCGATCGTCGCTGCGGTACAGGCCGCCGACCGGGAAGCTCACCGCGCCGCGGCCGTTCAGCGTCTTGAAGTTGTTCGTGTCGGTCTCGTTGTAGAAGTGGAACATCTCGATCGTCGACGAGCCGTTGGTGACCGAGGCGGCCAGCACCAGCCAGTCGTCGAGCAGCTTGCTGCGGATCTTGAGACCCAGCTGCGACCCGACGGTGTAGCGGGCGATCATCGACGGCGTGATGCCGAAGCGCTCGTCGGATCTCCTCACCTTATATTCGATGCCGAACACGGGCAGGATCTTCCCGGCGAAGATTGAGGTCTTGCCGTCTTTCGTCAGCAGGTACTCGAGCTCGGCCAGGTCGGCGTCGACGGTGTCGCCGAGGTTGAAATCCGATCCGGTGCGCGGCACGAAGTTGATGCTCGCGCGCATGATCGCGTTGTCCGACAGCTGATAACGCGGGCGAAGGTTGATCTCGTTGAGGATGAAGGTGGCGGCGCCGCCCGAGTTGATGCCGTCGTAGCGGGGCACCGTCAATCCGGGCGCGTCGCCCAGGTCCGCCGGCTCGCCGCGGGTGTTGACCGGCGTCCCGAGGATGTCGCCCAGGAACACCCAACCGTAGTTGGAGAACTGGGGAAACTGACGATCGGGGCCCGAGTCGCGGACCCAGCCGACGCCGCCGTTGCCCATCGGAACGAAGAAGCCGAAATCGACATAGCCGTTCCAGGACAGGGGCGAGACCGCCTTCTGACGCGCCTCTTCCGATTCGCGCAGCCGCTGGCCGAGCTCCGCGATCCGCTCTTCGAGCATGTCGATCCGGTCGTGCGTCGCCGGCGCCGCCTCCTCGCCTCCCGAATCCGGCAACGAGGGCGCCGTCGAACGTTCTTCTTGTGCCAGGGCGGGGGCCGCGAGGGACAGCAGCAGCGCGGGCGCGGCAAGCCCGACGCGACAACGAATCACCCGACGGTCATCTTTCTTCATCGACCCTCCTCAAGTGGACGAGCTGGTGGCCTTGCGTTCGTCGGCGATGCGCATGATTTCCAGCATCACGTTCTGCAAATCGAAGGCGATGGCGGGCAGCCCCCGGTCGCTGCCCGGATGAAACGAAAACGCGCCCTCGTTCCAGGTCTGCATCTCGCCGAGCGCGTCGAGCACCTGCTGGAACACGGCGCGGGTCAGCGCTTCGCGGTGGCCGGGACGTTCGCGCAGCAGCACCGCACCCAGCGCCTCCGCGCTCTCGCCGTCGTCCGTGCGTTGCCGCGCCAGCGCCGACTCCAGCGCGGTGGGTGTGATGATTCCGCGGGCGACGAGCGCCTCGCCGAGACGCTTCACGCCGGGCGCGGACGCGCTGGTCACCTTGCCGCGCACCAGCCGCACGATGGCCGCCCCGCGCCGCGATGAAACCACGAGCGAGCCGGTCTTCTTCTGCAGGCGCAGGAACTCGAGCACCTCCGGCAGCGCGAACGTCTTGATGTCGCCGCCGAAGCGCGGCGCGGTGACCGGGGGGTCGCTGGCCGCGGGCTGCGCCAGCAGAGACTGCAGCGCCTCGCGTATCTCCACATCGTCGGGCTCGAGCGCGGCGGCGCGCAGCAGCGCGCCGCGCGCCTGTTCGGATTCCCCGAGCGCCGCCAGAGCGAGGCCGAGGTTGTACGGCCCCACCGCCTGATCGGGCGCCAGCTTCTCGGTCGTCCGGAACGACTCGGCCGCCTCGTACCAGCGCTGGATCCTCTGGTAGGCGAGACCGAGGCCGCAATACGCCTGCGCCGATTCCGGGTCGACGCGCAGCGCCTCCGAGAAACCGGTGATCGCATCTTCTATACGGTCGGCGGCGAGCAGGGCGTTGGCCAGGTCGCCCTGGGCCGAGCCGACGTCGGGACGGGCCTTGGCAACCATCGAGAGCAGCTCGAGCGCCTCGTCGTGCTGGCCGTCCGCGGACAGCGCGATGCCGAGGCTGGTGATGGCGTCAAGATCCTGACCGGCCGTGACCTCGACGACCCGCCGCAGACAGTCGATGGCCCCGGCCGGATCGCCCAGCCGTTGCAGCAGGGCGGCAAGCCTGAGGTTCGAATACGTCTGGTTGGGCTCTGCGGCGAGGATCGTGGCCCAGTGATTGGCGGCCTCGTCGAGCAATCCCAGCTGCTCGTTGGCGGCGGCGCACAACGCGTGCAAATCACTATTGCGAGGATGTTCACGCAGCGCCTGGGTGGCGACCTGCAGCGCCTTGGCGTCGTTCCCGGCCTCGAGGAACACGCGCGCCAGCTCGATCTTCGCCTCGGGCTGCGCCGGAAAGCGTTCGATCGTCCGGCGCAGGACGTGTTCGGCATCAGCCCGAAAGCCGGCGAAGGCGAGCTCGGACGCGACATCAACCATGGTTTCGAAACCATCGGAGTCGTATTTCAGGGACTGCAGTAATCCGCGGCGGCCCGTCTCCAGCTCGCCACGCTCGAGCGCTGCAACGGCCTGTGCGCGGCTCGTCTCGCGCGCGCCGCTCTTGGTGCGGCCGCGCTGCTTGAAGCGATTGAGGGTCAGACGAAGCACGCGACGGAAACCTCGACGGAAATCACTCCGTCTTGAGCTATCACGCCTGCTCGAGATCCGAAAAAACCTGCACGACGTTCGCTTGTTGCAGGATCCGTAATCTGAGTAACGTGTCCTTGCGCGATTTGTATGTGGTGTCACCAATCGTCGCGCGTGTGACAGGAATCTGAGGCGTAAATTATCGGAAAACCCGACGGTGGTGGCAGCGACAGCAAGGTCGCAAACGCAACCGTTGTTCGCTCTAAACCAACGAGCGTATTGTGTCGAGAGAGTCTCCCGCGTGATCGAGCGAGGACATACGGCGGACTCGGAGCAAGGATCCGCCCTCGTGGGAGAGACATTCGGCCGCTACCAGCTGCTGGGCTTGCTGGGGCAGGGCGGAATGGGGCGCCTCTACATTGCAGAGCGCCGCGGGATTCAGGGCTTCGTCAAGATCGTCGCGCTGAAACGCATCCAGCCGCATCTGGCTGATAGCAAGCAGCTGCGCGAGATGTTTCTCAATGAAGCGCGCATCGCCGCGCGGCTCGAGCACCCGAACATCGTCGCGACGTACGAGCTCGGCGAGGTCGACAGCAAGTACTTCATCAGCATGGAGTACCTGCCCGGCGAGGATCTCTCGGCGATCATCGCGGGCTGCCAGGACGGCCGCATGCCCGTCGCGATCGCGGCCGCGCTGACCCAGCAGGCCGCGCAGGGCCTGCACTACGCCCACGAGGCGCGCGACGGTCAGGGAAAGCCGATCGGCCTCGTCCACCGGGACGTCAGCCCGCGCAACATCTTCGTCACCTATCACGGCGTGGTGAAGCTGCTCGACTTCGGCGTCGTCAGGGGCCCGGAGAAGCAGAAGAGCATCCCCGGCGTGTTCAAGGGCAAATACGGCTACTGCGCGCCGGAGCAGATCGAGGGCGGTCACATCGATCGGCGCACCGACGTCTTTTGCCTGGGCATCGCGCTGTGGGAATGCCTCACCGGCGCGCGCTTGTTCGACGCCAGCACGGACGTGTCGACCATCGATGCGGTGCGCTCGCGCCCGATCGAGGCGCCGAGCACGCTGCGTCCCGAGGTTCCGCCGGAGCTGGACGCGATCACGCTGCGGGCGCTCGCGCGCGATCCGGAGCGGCGCTTTCGCAACGCCCACGACATGTCCGAGGAGCTCGATCGGTTCTTGCTCGGGCGCGACGAACGTCCCACCAGCAAGACGGTGGGCCGCTGGATGGAGACGATCTTCGGTGCGGAGCGGGCGGCGTTAAAGAAGGCGATCAGCCAGGGCGGCGAGATCGAAACGACGCTCGAGCGGTTGTTCGCGCTCAACGCGGTCAGGCCGACCAGCGACACCGACAACCCGGGCACCCCGGGCAACACGGGATCCACCGGCGGCCACGCGAAGGCCCAGCCGCGTGCGTTGTGGTCCACGAACTTCGGCAGCAGCCCTTCGGGCGAAAGGCGGCCCTCGGACCCTTCGCTCGGATCCTTTTCGGGCGGGCCGGGGTCGGGGCGTTCGTCGTCGGGCGCGCGCACCGCGTTCGTCACCGCCGCCAGCCCGGCGCGGGCGGCGCGCGCCGCCGTGGATGGCTCCGTCGCGCCGCCTGACCCGGCGGTCCGGAGGTCGCCGCTCCTGCCCATCGCGCTCGGCGTGGGCCTGGTACTGGGCGGCATCGTCGTCGTCGCGGTGGTCGCGTTCCGGGGAGAACGGTCGTTCTCCGACGCGCCGGAGCGCGCCGTGGTGCGCGCGACGGCGACCCTGGAGATACGCAGCGACCCGCCGGGTGCGCACGTTTTCATCGACGGCAGCCCGAGCGGGCTGCGTACACCCGCCGTCCTGACCGGCCTGTCCGCGGGCAGCAGCGTCCGGGTCGGTCTCGACAAGCCGGGTTACGAACCGATCACCGAGCAGGTGAAGCTCGCCGACGGGCAGACGCGGACAGTCACCTTGACGCTCCGCCAGTCGGTCGAGGACCCCGAGAAACGGAGCCGCGAATGACAAGGACGAGGTTTGAGGTCGTACCCCCTCCGATGTCCACCACCAACCCCGGGATGGCGGCGCCGTCGTCGACGCCCGGGTACGGCGCCCTCGGCGCCGGGCTCGTCGTGCTCGCGCTGGTGGTGGGCGCGGCAGGGATCGCCGATCGCCAGCTGCGCCAGTTCCTGTCGGGCCTGGACGAGCAGCGGCTCGGTCAGGCGAGTGCGTCGCTGGAGCAGTTGCTGGCGCGCCAGCGCGATCAGCTGGTCTCGGAGGTGACGGTCCTCGCCGACGACAACCGCATTCGCTCGACGGTGCTCGCGCCAAAGTTCGACGAGGCGACGGTGCAGGACATTTTGGAGGACCTGCGCAAGTCGTCGGGCGCGACGCTGCTCGCGGTCGTAGACGCCGGCGGCAAGGTGATTGCGGTCGCCGGTGCCGCCGGCCTGCGCGAGGTGAACCTGGGCGCGTCGCCCGCGGTGAAGACGGGCTTCGACCGCCCGACCTCGGACGTCTGGACGCTGCCCGACCAGGTGCAGGTCGTGGGCGTCGCCCCGATC
>Ga0111538_10014515_pt1 | contig 10378 bp, 5 predicted proteins | sample SoiMethybrSBSTD1_FD_79669 | JGI IMG/M metagenome (GOLD analysis project Ga0111538, IMG submission 79669) | Bulk soil microbial communities from a Populus tree surrounding site in Tennessee, USA - Soil MetaG P. TD hybrid SBSTD1 (version 2)... | ecosystem: Environmental > Terrestrial > Soil > Tree... | reverse complement strand
GAACGGTTACCAGTCAGAATCTTCACTTCGGCGGACGGGCTGGGAAGCAGTTTTGTCGATCATCTGATGTGTGATGCGCGCGGCTTCATGTGGTTCTCTACCCGTGATGGTTTGAGCCGATTTGATGGCGCTCGTTTCATAACCTATCGCATTGGCGACAAGAACGCACCGCCGGGGATCGAATCGCTTTATCAAACGCGCGATGGGACTTACTGGGTCACAACCACCGCCGGTCTTTACCGGTTTCGGGCCGACGCTGTCTCTCAGGTAAACGACACGACCGGGGATCGGCCCTTTCTGAATGCCCAGTTTATCAATCGCGGACGCGGGCCTTTGCTCCAAGACCGAAACGGAACTCTCTGGTATGCGAGTGACGACCTCTATAAGGTCACCGAACTGGGCGGTAAGTTTCAATTTGAGCAGGCCCCTCTCAACATTCCTTCCAGTGCCAACCATCCATTCAGCACCTTTCAGATTCGCGAAGCGCCGGACGGATGTATCTGGCTCAATACCAATCAAGGCGTAGTGCGGCGATTTCCCGACGGACGGCGAGTTCTCTATCAACACGACACTCCGGTTAGAAGTGGCCTGGCTTCGATAGTGATCGAACCCGGTGGCCGCGTGTGGGTGATTTGGCGTAACGATTTTTTTGTCATAAGCCCCGCGCCCCTGGAATCTGTTCCGGCAAGTCAGCAACTGGTGATTAAGCCGCTCACTCCGTCCCCGGTCGTTTCGACCAGGCCCGGTCTCGACATCAAACTGCCCACCGGGTCCGATGAAATAGTCCGTCTGGAAGAGACGAGTAGAAACGCATTAACTCAGCGACTGTACCAAAGCCGAGACCAGCACATCTGGGTGCTATCGGACGCCAATCTTTTCGAGTTCGATGGGCGTAAGTTTATTGCATACGGGACCGCGCAAGGCTTACCCGGCGGTATGGCTGAGATGGCTGAAGACTCAGCAGGCAATTTGTGGATTGGTGGTCGCACTGCTTTGGCGCGATTGGATCGCCGGGGCCTGGTTACGTACGGGGAAGCCGATGGGTTGGACTCGCGCAACGTGGAAGCAATCATCGAAAGCAAAGATGGAGACCTGTATTTTGTCAACGGTGGTTTTTCCCTTAGCCGTTACGACGGTCGCCACCTGCGAGCCTCACGGGTTAAGCTCGCGCTCGATGCGCGGGCATTATGGACATCGCGGGCAGCATTTCTTTCCAGTGCCAACGAATGGTGGTTTCTAACTACGACCAGGCTGTATCGTTTCGCCGCGGGAAACCTGGATCGACCTCTGGCGACTTACGACAGTCGGGATGGATTCAAGTCTGATGAAATGTATCAGATGTTTGAAGACTCGCGCGGCGACCTCTGGTTAAGTCAACAACCTTCGCGCGATGAAAATGTCGGCCTCTACCGGCTGAAAAAAGGCGAGAAAAGTTTCTATCGCTTCTCTGCGAATGAAAGCCTGCCCGACGGAAAATCGGCGGAATCCTTCGCCGAAGATCGCGCCGGCAACTTATGGTTCGGATTCTACGAAGGCGGCCTGGTTCGTTTTGCCAACGATCGATTCACTCAATTTACCACCAAAGATGGATTGCCGTTCGGCTTGATCACGGACCTCCTGATCGATCGCCAGGGGCGCCTGTGGATGACTTCGACGCACGGCGGGGTCAGTCGCATCGACGACCCCAACGCCGCGAAGCCGACCTTCGTGTCACTAAACACCGAGCAGGGATTGTCGAGCAATAACGCACGCACTATCACGGAAGACAAGTCAGGGAACATTTACATCGGAACAGTAAGAGGCGTGGATCAGATTTCGCCGGACACAACCCGAATCAAACACTATTCGGTCAGCGACGGGTTGGCCGGCGACTTCGTCGTGGATTCGCATTGCGATCGGAGCGGCACTCTGTGGTTTGCCACCACGAACGGATTATCCCGCCTGGCGCCGAGCCCCGAAGAAAGAGCTGCGGCTCCGACTATCTGGCTTGGCGGATTAAGGATCGCAGGTGAAAAGCAAGCCATCTCTGAGTTGGGCCAGGCCGAAGTGGCCAGGGGCGAACTAAAATATACTCAGAATAATTTTCAAATCGATTTTTTCGGACTGGATTTTCACGCGGGCGAAACACTTCGTTACCAATTTATGCTGGAAGGCGCCGACTCGAAATGGAGTCCGCCAACTGAACAACGAACCGTCACTTACGCTAATCTGCGACCCGGCTCGTATCGCTTTCTGGTGCGAGCGGTCAACAGCGACGGAACTCAAAGCGAACAGCCCGCGGTTTTATCTTTCAAGATTCTGCCGCCGATTTGGCTGCGCTGGTGGTTTCTGACTCTGGCAGTTCTGCTGACCACTACCCTGCTTTATCTTTTCTATCGTTATCGCATGGCCCGGCTGCGTGAAGTAAACGCTGCGCTGGCAGAGGCTAAACGCGCCGAAGAAGATCTGAGTCGCACCCGCGCCGAACGATTGGCCGAACTGGGACGCGTGCGCACCCGCATCGCCACTGACCTGCACGACGACATTGGCGCTTCGTTGACGCAGATTGCGATTCTCAGCGAAGTCGCGCGACAGCAGAACATGCAGGGCAACGGCGCCAGCCTCGACCCTTTGAATTCAATCGTGAACGTCTCGAATGAGCTGGTCGAAACAATGAGTGACATTGTCTGGGCCATCAATCCCGAAAAGGACCGTTTGCAGGATCTGATTCAGCGCATGCGGCGCTTTGCGAGTGATTTGCTGAGCGCCAAAGGAGTGCACTTCGACTTCAATGCGCCTTCGCATGTCCTGGAAATCCCTCTGGGCGCCAACGCGCGCCGTGAAGTGTTTCTCATTTTCAAGGAAAGCCTGACCAATATCGCCAGGCATGCGAACGCCACGCGAGTAAAGATCGATTTTGATCTGTCGCAGGATGATCTAAAACTATCAATCATCGATAACGGTCAGGGTCTGGACCTCGAGAGCAGCGGCCCGGCGCTGGCGGCCCGGGCGAAAGGCGGTCACGGCATTTTCAGCATGAAAAAGCGGGCGGCCGAATTGAATGGGAAGCTGGACATCCGCTCAGAAGTTGGCCATGGCACTACCATTACGGTTCGCCTGCCACTCGACGCCGCTGCCCGTCACGCCCGGGTGGCGACTACCCAGATGAGTGGCGACAACCGGGGACCGGATCAATAAAGTGTCGGTGTGACTATCACGATGGAAACACAAACTGAAGTAATCAAGACGGCAGTCGTCGAGGACATGAGAGAAATCCGCGATGGACTTGCGACATTAATTAATTTTACCGAGGGCTTCCGGTGCACCGGCAGTTATCCTTCGATGGAAGATGCCCTGGCACGTCTGCCCGGCAATATTCCCGACGTCTTGCTCAGTGATATTGGCCTGCCAGGAATGAATGGCATCGAAGGAATTCGCATACTCAAAGAGCGTTATCCCCAAATGCAGATTCTCATGCTGACCGTTTATGACGACGATGACCGCATCTTTGACGCGCTTTGCGCGGGTGCCAGCGGATACCTGCTCAAACGCACGCCGCCCGCGAAATTGCTCGATAATATTCGCGAAGCCATGTCCGGCGGCTCACCTGTGTCGCCCGAGGTGGCCACGCGGGTGATCAAATTTTTCCGGGAATTTCATAACCCGGATCGCGAAGACTACGCGCTTACGCCGCACGAGACGCGGCTGCTGAAACTTCTCACCGAAGGTTATAACTACCAAACCGCCGCCGACAAACTGGGCGTCAGCTACAACACCATCAAATTCCACGTCCGCCACATCTTCGACAAGCTCCAGGTTCATTCCAAATCCGAAGCTGTGCTCAAGGCGATGCGCGACCGGCTGGTCTGATAATCCTTCAGACCATCATCAGGCGCCGACCCGTCGCTACGGCTCCCGGTTCTGACCTCATTACAATCGCGCACCTTCCCCAATCAAGACTATCCAATTGAATGGCGACGGGACCAGCCAATGGTCCTATAAGACCCATAGCTACATAAACAGGTAGTGACAGTGGCCGGCCATCAATCTTATAAAACTGTCACGCTGGGCCGGACCCGGATACATTTTGAATTTGAAAGCTGAAGCGTAATGAAAGGAAAGACCATGATCGCCAGAAATATGGAAGTTGACATGCGTAACTCAGTAGAAGCGATGTTGCGTCGCATAGCTCACACCGCATGGTGCAAGAGCTGCCATGAGATCGTCGAGCTGCTTACCGTAGCCGAAGCTTCGTCCGTGGCTGAGACTAATCCGCCAACCCTCCTCCTGTGGATACTCAAAAACCGAGTCCATTGTTTGGATCTGCGGGGCAGCCTTCTTATTTGCGCGAGTTCACTTCAACGAAGTGAAGCGGTTACGGGCAAGCTCGAACACCGGGCAGGTTAGGTCAGGCCCCTAATCTTCCCCAGGCTGTGAACCCAGGCATCGCCACCCAAAAGGGTGGCGATTCTATTTTTGGGCAATGATTAGCCTGCAAAGCCCTCGCGTGGAGATTTCATGGGCAGGATGCCCGTGCCAACCTTCTCGAACTAACCTACCTTTTCGCATCCTTTTTGTTGCCTCGGCGCCTCCAGATTGGCTGTCTACTCTCGAATTCTACCCGGATCTAACTATCCAAAAGGATGGCGACAATCGACTCGGCAAAACCTATAAATCTCCACACGATGGGCCAAGGCCCGATTACTCGCTGAGGTTGAAGGAGATTTAAAGAAGATGTTTGCAAGACTCGATTCCCAAATTCCCGGCACGAGATTCATCTGCCGATTCTTCCTCCTGGTCGCGGTGGTGGTTGGCGCTGGATGTATCGCTCAGGCAACGACCTTCACCGTCAACAAAACCGCCGACACGAACGACGGCTTTTGTAACGCGGACTGCAGTTTGCGCGAAGCCATGGTGGCGGCCAACAATTCGCCCGGCGCCGATCTCATCACTTTCAACACGGGCACCGTTTTTACACCGACAACCCCATTACCCGCTATTACAGATTCTCTGACAATTGACGGTGGCACGGTAAACGGCTACCCCGATCATGAAATCAGCGGCACCCTGGCCGGCGCCAACGCTGACGGGCTGGTGGTGTCGAGTCCTGTCGTCGTTGCCAAGATCACCGTGATTATCAAGAACCTGGCCATCTACCGTTTCGGTCGCCATGGAATATTCGTGAACAGCTTTTCCGGAGTCAACTTTACCCTGCTTAATTGTGCCCTTGGGACCGACGCCGTCGGAATGGCCGATCAGGGCAACGGCCAGAACGGCCTCAGGATTTTTGCCTACGCCAACAGTACCTTCAATGTTGGTAGTACAACCCCTGCCGATAAGAACGTTATTTCCGGCAACAACAGCGATGGGATCGCCATCGTAACCGCGTCGAATATCAGCAACGCCAACACACAGATTTCCATAATCAACAATAATATCGGCACCAACGATCTCGGCTCGGCGAAGTTAGGCAACGCGGGCAATGGCATCAGCTTTACCGGGGCGAGTACCGGATATCAGCTCACCATCGGCGGTCTTCCATCTACTTCGCGCAATCTTATTTCCGGAAACGGCCAGAACGGAATCTACACGGCCTCGAACAAACTGCTGCTCTATGGCAACTACATAGGCCCGGGCTTTAACGGCAACAACGGCCTGGGCAATTCGCTGGATGGAATCAGGCTTGACGGCAATGTCGATGCCACCATTGGCGGCTCTGTTGATGGGAATGGCGTCCCCGTTGACGGAAATGTGATCTCAGGGAATGGCGGCGACGGTGTGAATATCATCAACCACAATGCAACGGTCACCATCAAACGGAACCTGATCGGAATCAACGCTGGCCAATCGGGCGCTCTGGCCAATTCCGGATATGGTGTTGAGGTCAAGGACCCCAGCTCCTTTGTCACCGCAAACGTCTTGATCGGCTCGAAGGACAGTGCCTCCGATTTCAATGTCATCTCCGGCAACGCGAACTACGGAATATCCGTCGACGAGAAAGTTGGCGGCGTTCAAATTTACGGAAACCGGATCGGGCTTAGCGGTAATCAGGCCACCAACGTTCCTAATCTGGGTGGCATCAGGATTCTGTCGACCCAGAATAAGGTGGGAGAGGCCGGCAACGGCACTGCCGCAAACTTCATTGGGCGCAATACCCAGAATGGCATTCTGCTTACCGGACCCAGCGCCACCGCCAACGAGATCTATCGGAACGACATCGGCACGAACCAAAACGATTCGAATCAGGGCAATCAGGCTGACGGCATCCTGATCAACAACGGGGCGTCGGGCAATAAGATTGGAAACGGCCTGGCCACCGGCTCAAATAAGATTAGCTTTAACGGGGGCAACGGAGTCTCGGTGGCGGCGGGAAGCAACAACAGCGTACGCGGAAACTCGCTCTTTTTGAATACCGGACTGGGCATCAATCTGGGCCCGAATGGGGTCGCGTCAAACGATGCCGGTGACCCGGATAGCGGCGCCAACGATCTGCAAAACTATCCCGTGATTGCCAGAGCTCATCCCGGGCAGATTATTGGATCGTTTAATAGCACTCCCAATTCCGAATTTGTCATTGATTACTATTCCGTTTCCTCCTGTAACGCGTCCGGTAACGGCGAGGGCCGGAACCCTCTGGGCAGCGAGATCCAGGTCGTGACCGATCAGAACGGAAACGCGAACCTCAACTTTGCCCCGTCATCGGCGCCGGCCGGGTTCGTTACGGCGACGGCGACGCGGGCCGGCAGCGGCACTTCCGAGTTTTCGAAGTGTGTCCCGGTCACTCCTGACCCCGGCAGCGTTAAGTTTTCAGCGGCAAATTACTCGATCAACGAATCGAGTAACGTACCGGTTAAGGTGACTCGCGTGAACGGCACTGATAGCTTTTCAGTCAGCTACAGCACTCAGGATGGGACTGCCAAGGCTGGAGTCGACTACACGGCCAAGAGCGGATTGGTGACGTTCAATGTCGGTGAGCTTTCCAAGACCATTGACATTCCAATTCTCAATGACAGCTTGCACGAAAATGACGAAGCCTTCACGGTCGTTCTTACCGATCTGCCACCTGATGTTACGTTGGGTACTCCATCTACCACGACCGTTACCATTAAGGATGATGACCCGCTGCCGAAGTTCTCTATCAGCGACCTCCAGACCACGGAAGGGAATGCCGGCACGAAAGATTTTACGTTCAACGTTACGATGTCAGCGGCGAGCTCCTTAGACGCCACCGTTGATTTCTACACCGATGACGACTCGGAAAACAACAATGATTATCAGCCTGTCAGCGGCACCTTGACATTCGCGGCTGGAGAGACTCAAAAGACGATCGTCGTTAAGGTGAATGGCGACAACTTGCTTGAGGAAGACGAAGTGTTCCTGGTAAAGCTCACCAATCCCACGAACGCCGAAATCGGTGACAGTCAGGGCAACGGCATCATCATCAACGACGACACAGAGGGCACCACAGTGCAATTCAGCCAGGCCAGTTTTGACGTCCAGGAAGATCTGACTGCGGCGATCATTACGGTTATGCGCACCGGCGACACCTCTGGTACCACGACCGTCAATTATTTCACCGAAGACGATACGGCGACCCAGAAGAGTGATTATGAAATCGCGTCGGGCACGCTGACTTTTCTTCCTGACGAAACGAGCAAGACCTTCGTGGTGTTGATTAATGAAGACTCTTACGTCGAAGGCCCCGAAAAAGTAACCCTCTATTTGTTGAAACCGAATGGGGCAATCCAAGGGGAACCGCACACGGCCGTGCTGAATATTATCGATGACGGGTTGGAATCACCTGGCAATGTAATCGATGATGCCCAGTCGTTCGTCTACCTCCACTATCATGATTTTCTCAATCGTGAACCTGATGCGGAGGGTCTGGCTTTCTGGACCAACCAAATCACTTCCTGCGGCAGCGATAAACAGTGCATTGAAGCCAGGCGCGCCGACGTTTCCGCGTCATTCTTTCTCTCGATTGAGTTCCAGGAAACTGCTTATCTGCTCTACCTGATGCAGAAGGAATCTTTTGCGACCATGCCGAAGTACGCGACCTTCATGCATGACTTGCAGGAAGTCAGTCGCGGCGTGATTGTGAACTCCCCCGGCTGGCAACAAAAGCTCACCGACAATCAGCGTCAGTTTGCCGACACATGGATCAACCGACCCGAGTTCAAGGCTGCCTACGATGCGTTGTCCAACGACGCCTACGTCAACGCCCTTTACCAGAATGCGGGCATCGTTCCGTCGCAAGCTGAAAAGGACAAGCTGGTAGCCCTCTTGAACGGTGCCGGCATGAATCGTTCTGCGGTCCTGTTAGAGGTAGCATCGGACGCTTCGTTCCGTCAGCAGGAGCAGAACCCGGCCTTCGTGCTGATGCAGTACTTCGGTTACCTGCGGCGCGATCCGAATGCGCTGCCTGATACAGACTTGAGCGGCTATAACTTCTGGCTCAACAAGCTGAATCAATTTGGGGGAAACTACTTCGATGCTGAGATGGTTAAGGCCTTCATCACTTCGTTCGAGTATCGCCAGCGTTTTGGTCCGTGAGTGGGCCAGTCGTCCTTCCCGACATGGGCGATGCCCAGCTGGCGCGCCGGGTAGTGGCAAGCATTAACGCCATTGCCCGGCGCGGGCGCATTTGCGGCTATAACTTCTGGCTCAATAAGCTGAATCAGTTGGGAGGGAATTATCTCGACGCGGAGATGATCAAGGCCTTCATCACCTCGTTTGAGTATCGAACCAGATTCGGCCAATGACAACTGCTTAACCCGGAATTCTTCCTGCCCGGAGCCTTTTTTTGGCTCGCAAGGCTTGGAAACCAAAACCCATTGACCCTTTTACTTCCTTGTCATCTCTGGATTTCGGGGGGCCGGAAGTTTAAACTTCCCCGAAAAAACTTGAACCGGCGTGGCCCGTTGCCCGGCCACGTCCATTTTGAAAGGGTAAAAATGAAGATATCTCGAAAGGGTTTCGGGCTCGGTCTCACGCTGGCCGCCGTTCTTGCCACCCTCGTTGCTGCTCACACGGATGCCCAGGCCCAGAAAGAAAAGTATGTATCGTCAGGGCCGCCCACGCTTTCGCTGGTTGCGGAACCGAGCGTTATCAAAGCCTGCCCCGACGCGGCGCGCGTGCAATTGACCGCTAACGCGCGGAGCAACGCCGGCGCAGCATTGCGCTATCGTTGGAATGTGAACGGAGGCAAGCTCAGCGGTGACGGGGCGAATCCCAGTTGGGATCTGGCCGGCGCGGCGCCCGGTGTTTACCAGGCCGTGGCTGAAGTTGATGATGGTCGCGACTTGAACTGCGTGGCGTTATCATCGATTTCGGTGATCGTGCTTGATTGCCCGCCACCACCTCCGCCACCGCCCGTCTGCCCCACGGTTTCAATCTCATGTCCGGAAGCCGGCAAAGAGAACGAACCCGTGACGTTTACCGCAAACCTCAGCGGCGGTACGCCAAACATTACTCCGAGTTACAACTGGACGATCTCTGGCGGGCGCATCCTGAGCGGTCAGGGCACGCCAACCATCACCGTGGACACAACGGGTTTGGCGGGACAGACCCTTCGCGCGACTCTGGACGTTGGCGGTTTTGGCACGCCGTGCCCCGCGAGTTGCGCAGTCGCAATCCCCATCGTGAACAAGCCACGCAAGTTTGACGAGTACTATGACATTGCTCGCAACGATGAAAAGGCTCGACTCGATAACTACGCAATTCAGTTGCAGGCAGAGCCCGGCTCGCAGGGTTACGTCATCGTTTATCCGGCACTCAAGGCGAAAGGCGACCAGGCCCAGCAACGGGCTCAGCGCATCGTCGACTACCTGGTGAATAGCCGAGGTCTTGATCCGAGTCGCGTGGTGACCGTCATGGGACCCGCGCGTGAGGGTTGGGTAATCGAACTGTGGGTCGTGCCGGAAGGCGCGCCGCCACCTCAACCGCAACGATAAGCGTTAGCTTAGAAATTAATTCTCCGGCGCGGCTCAGCTTTTGAGTCGCGCCGTTTTTTTCTTTGCAGTCAGATTTGATTGAATCTGTCTTCATCTGAGGTAGAATCCGACCGTCATACCCAACCAATGAAGTAAACGCTCGTGCCCCGAAGCGGTTGATGCCAGACAAACATTCGCGCAGCTTTCGTCTCGTTTATGCGATCATTCTCCTGCTCGCCTGGTCCACGATCTCGTCAGCCCCTGCTGAAACTCTGCCGCTCAAACATTTCACCACCTCGTTAAGGCAGCGAGGCGAGAGCGCCGGAGATGAAAGCACGTCGGCAGCGTGCGTACCTGCAGCAAAGCACGCGGGACGCGTGCGTACCGTCGCGCCGCTTTTTTTTGATGACCGTTACGGAGGCTTTGTGATAAACCTACGCGGCCATGAGCCCCTCACTCAGAACGCT
>Ga0111538_10014513_pt1 | contig 10379 bp, 9 predicted proteins | sample SoiMethybrSBSTD1_FD_79669 | JGI IMG/M metagenome (GOLD analysis project Ga0111538, IMG submission 79669) | Bulk soil microbial communities from a Populus tree surrounding site in Tennessee, USA - Soil MetaG P. TD hybrid SBSTD1 (version 2)... | ecosystem: Environmental > Terrestrial > Soil > Tree... | reverse complement strand
CTCGGCGGACGCCTGCTGTCGTACGCGGCGATCGGCGCCGTCATGGGCGCCATCGGCGAGCACGCGCTCTGCCGGCTGCCGATGGATCGCGCCCAGCTCGTCGCCGTCGGACTGGTCGCGGCGTTCGCCCTCTGGCGCGCGGTCGCGGTCGTGCGCCCGGCGCGCCCGCGTCCCATCTCCCTCGGGAGGCGCCGCCCGCCACTCACGGCGCGCCTCCTCGTGCGCCTGCCCCGCGGGGGCCTGGCACTCGGCCTCGCGACCGGCATCTTGCCGTGCGGCATGCTCCTCCCCGCCTGGACGCTGGCGATGGGCGCCGGCGACGCCGCCGGCGGCGCGGCGGTCATGGCCGCCTTCTGCCTCGGCACCGCCCCCGGCGTCGTCGCCCCGTTGCTCGCCCGTCGCTGCGTGCGCTGGCGCATCCCCCCGGCTCTGCACGCGACCGCCTGGGCGGCGCTGGCACTCTGGGTCCTGGCCCGCCCCCTCCTCGCGGCCGTGCACCATCACTAGGGGGGCGCATCCTTCCTGCGCCGAACGATCTCGTCGTGGCTGACCGGCTCGACGACGGCGCAGAGGGTCCAGCGGTTGCCGCCCGATCCGCCACGCAGGCCGAGCGATAGGGTCCCAAGCGAGCCCTCGACGACCGAGCGTCCAACCGACCTCGCGAGGGAGCTTCACGGCGGTACAATGTCGCGGTGATCTGGCCGCTGATCGACGTCGATCGCGGGTCCCGGCCGCCGGCGGTGGTGACGTGGGTGCTGATCGTGGCCATGACCGCGGTGTTCGCTGCGGCTGCCGTGGCCCAGGGCGGGGTGTTCCTGGATCACCCTGTCCTGGAGCGGTGGGGTGCGCTGGAGCCTGGACGCGTGGCTGACGGCGAGTGGTGGCGGCTTCTGGCGAGCGGGCTCTTGCACAAGGACGTGGTGCATCTCGGAACGAACCTGTTGGCGATCGCGCTCTTCGCGCCGTTGCTGGAGCGCGCGCTCGGCAGTCGACAGCTCTTCCTGATCTGGCTGGTCACGACGCTCTGTGGATCGGCGTCGGGGCTGCCCCTCTACGATGGACTTCAGGTGGGCAGCTCCGCGTTCGCCTACGGTCTTCTCGGGGCCGGGCTCGCCGTGGTCGGCATGCGCCTCGCAGCGCCGCCGCCGACCTTGGCCGCCCGACTCGGGCTCGTGTCGCTCTTGGCCATGGGCAGCCTGAGGGAGCCGGACGCGATGTACGGCGAATGGAGGGTCAGTCATGCAGCCCACATCGCCGGCATGCTCGCCGGGCTCGTCCTGGGCCTTGTCGCGGGCGCCATGCCGCGCGCGCGGGTCCGTCGCGGCCAGATCGTGGCCGCGCTCATCGCCACGCTGGCTTGCGCCGGCGTCCTCCTCACGCCGCGCCGCACGGATTTCCAGTCCGAGCTGCGCCGCTATGGAGCGGTGGAGGCCGACGTGCGATCACGCCTCGCCGGCGCGTTTTCGAAGTACGACGAGGAGCAGGACGCCCATCGACTGGCCGCGCGCATCGAGAACGAGATGCTGGCCTGGAACGACGAGCGCGAGAGGCTGGCGCTCGTCATGGGCCTGCGCGCTCGCGACCGAGCTTCGCTGGATGAGCTTGTCCGGTACATGACGGCGTGGGGGGGTTCCTGGCTTCGCGCCGTCGCGGCGCTCCGTGGCGAAGACCCCTCGGTGATCAAGAGAGCCTTCGATGGCGTCGAGGAGGCGTGGCGGCTGCGCCCGGCTTGGCTCGAGGGTGAGGACTCGCCACGGTCCTCGCGCTGACGACAGGGGTTGACTACTGGGCCTCGCGACCGGCGTCCGACGCCGCGTCGAGCTCCTTCTTGCGCTCGTCGGTGAGCTCGTTGTCGCCGGCGTTCTTGGACTTGCCGGTCTTCCTGTCGACGATGTCGCCGTTGGTGGTCGTGTAGGTGCCGTCGCCGTTGTCCAGGTTGCCCTCGGCGTCAGGAACCGTACCGGAGCTCGGATTGCCGCCCGTGACGTCGCCCGTCATGTCGGCGCCGCTGGCGTCGACCTCGCCCTGGAAGGGCGCCTTCTTGCGCAGGTAGTCGGCGGCCTTGTCGCCGACGAGCGGGATGCCCCTGATGTTCTCCTCCGCCGCCATGCTGCGATCGACCGAGCCCGACGGCTTCGAGAGGATGTTGTACAAGCCGGTGGCGCCGTCGACGACCGGGCCGGCGGCCTTGCCGAGGTACTTCTTGAGAAACTTCTTGGCGCCGTCCTTCAGCGCGTCCCCGCCGCCCCCCTCGCTCTCCTCGCGCTGGACCACCCGCTGCACCGAGGCCCCCGCGGTCGACCCGCCCGCCGCGAACGAGGGGGTCGGCGAGCCGCCGCCCATCATCCGGTCGGCGTTGTCTTCCGCCTGGCGTTCGAACGCGTCCGACGGATCGCTCACCGCCGTGCCGTTGCCGAGATCCTCGCCCGCCACGGCGCCGGCCTTCTGCTGCATGACGTGCGTGAGCTCGTGGGCGAGCCGGCGCTGCCCGTCCGGGCTGTCCGGATTGTAGTTGCCGCTCTTGAAGACGACGTCGCTGCCGACGGTGTACGCCTCGGCGTTCATCGCCTTGGCGCGGCCGTCGTCGGTGTGGATGCGCACGCCGCTCAGGTCGCCGCCGAGCGCCGACTCCATCTTGCGCTGCACCGTCGGTTCCATGGGACGTCCCCCCGAAGGGATCAGCTGCTCCGGCGCCAGCGGAGCCTGGACGCCGGTTCCAGAGGCCTCGCGCTGAGCGACCGGACCATCGTAGAGACCGCTGAACGGCGCTCCGGCGGTGAGACCGCTCCCGGTGGGGCCCCAGCCACGATCCGGAAGGATGCCGTGGTCGTCAGGCGGGGTCGCGGAATCCTGCTTCTTCGCGAAGGGGCTGACGCGTTCGATCTCGAAGTTGCTCCGCTCGGTGTGCATGTGAATCCTCCTTGCACGCGGGCAGAGCACGGCGGATGCCACACCAGATACCTAGAAGCTTCGGCAGGTTGCGCGAATCAACGTGGCCTGCTTGTTCACGCCGTAGCGGGTTTGGACACAACGAAGGCGGAACGGTCAGGGATTCCGGAAATGCGCACGCAGCGCGAGGAGGCGCTTGCGGGTTTCCCAGCGGAAGAGGAGGCCCATGATGGGCTCGAGCAGCCAGCGCAGCCACGCGGGGCGGGCCGTGAACTGGAAGACGTAGGTGATGCGCGACGCGCCGGGCTCCACGTCGGCGTGGCGGATCGAGGCCGCCCACGTCGCGAAGAACGGCGGCGCGTTGATCATCTTCACCGCGGCCACCCGCGGGCGGTCGAAGGAGACGTAGACCGTCTTCAGCGCCAGGCCGCCGAGGGAGCGCCGTCCGACGCAGACGCTGGTCGCACCTTTGCCGGCCGCGGTGTGGCCGTCGTCGAGGTAGGCGGCGCTGAGCAACGTGTCCCAGGTCAGGCGGCGATCGTAGTCGTGGACCAGGTCGAAGACCTCGGCGCTGGGGGCCGGGATGACCAGCGAGACCTCGCCGCGCGCCACGGTCGGGGCATACCACGGTTCCCGTCTGTCTGTTAAAACGGATGAACCTCTCTCTTGACAGAGTTCCGTTATAACGGATAGAAAGCCTGCATGGCCCGATCTCCTGCACCCCGCGTGGTGCGAGCCAGCGAGCGAGCGCCGGAGCAGGACCTGGCGCCGGTCGTCGGGGCCAACCTGCGACGGCTGCGCGGGGAGCGTCGCTGGACGCTCGAGCAACTGGCGGCCGCCTCGGGGGTGAGCCGCGCCATGCTCGGGCAGGTCGAGCTCGGCCGCAGCGCGCCAACCATCAACGTCCTGTGGAAGATCGCCCGCGCGCTCGATGTGCCGTTCTCGGCGCTGATCAGCGAGCGCGAGGCCGGCGGCACCGTCGTCCTGCGCGCCGCCGAGGCGCGGCGCATGTCGAGCCACGACGGGGGCTTCGTCTCGCGGGCGCTGTTTCCCATGGACGCGCCCCGCCGCGTCGAGCTCTACGAGCTGCGCGTCGCCCCGGGCAAACACGAGCGCGGCGAGCCACACCCGCCCGGCACCATGGAGAACCTGGTGGTCAACGCCGGCGAGCTCGTCCTGACCGTCGGCGACGAGCAGCACCGCCTGGGCGCCGGCGACGCCATCCTGTTCCAGGCCGACGGGCCGCACGCCTACACCAATCCTGGCAGCCGCGCCGCGGTCGCCTACCTGGTCATGACCTACGCGGAGAGCCTCGCGTGAGGCTGCCGCGCCCCCACCGCTGTACCTGTCGCCGGCGCTAGCCGCCGCGCGGCAGCGCCCACTTTCTTTTCCCGACACTCTGGAGGTTCGTGATGAAGAGGCTTCGTGCCCCGTTCATGATGTTTGCCGCGCTCGTCCTCGGCGGCGGCTGCAACCCGGCCAAGGGCAGCAGCGAGAAGCCGGCCGCCGTCTCCGAGCTTACCCTGCTCAACGTCTCGTACGATCCGACACGGGAGCTCTACGACGCGTTCAACGCGGCGTTCAGCGCCCACTGGCTGAAGGAGACCGGCCAGAAGTTGAACATCCAACAATCCCACGGCGGCTCGGGCAAGCAGGCGCGCTCGGTGATCGACGGCCTCGAGGCCGATGTCGTCACGCTGGCCCTGGCCTACGACATCGACGCCATCGCCAAGGCGGGCAGCCTCGCCGCCGACTGGCAGTCGCGGCTCCCCGATCGGAGCGCCCCCTACACCTCGACCATCGTCTTCCTGGTGCGCGCCGGCAATCCGAAGGGCATCAAGGACTGGCCGGATCTCGTCAAGCCGGGCGTCGCCGTGATCACGCCCAACCCCAAGACCTCGGGCGGGGCGCGCTGGAACTACCTCGCCGCCTGGGCCCACGGGCTCGCGGCCGGCGGCGGCGACGAGGCCAAGGCGAAGGCGTTCGTCGCCGCGCTGTTCGCCAACGTGCCCGTCCTCGACTCGGGCGCCCGCGGCGCGACCACGACCTTCGTCGAGCGCGGCATCGGCGACGTCTTCCTCGCCTGGGAGAACGAGGCCCTGCTGGTGACGAACAAGATCGCCCCGGGCAAGTTCGAGATCATCGTGCCGTCGCTGTCGATCCTCGCCGAGCCTCCGGTCGCCGTCGTCGACAAGGTGGTCGACCGGCGCGGCACGCGCGCCGCGGCCCAGGCGTACCTCGAGTTCCTCTACAGCCCGACCGGCCAGGAGCTGGTCGCCGAGCACTTCTACCGCCCACGCCTGGCCGCGGTCGCCGAGAAGCACAAGACCACCTTCCGTGATACCCGGCTGGTCACCGTCGACGAGGCCTTCGGCGGATGGACGAAGGCGCAGGCGACGCACTTCGCCGACGGCGGGACCTTCGACCAGATCTACACGGTGGGGAAATGACCAGGCGCGCGATCCTCGAAGATCGCCTTGCGGTACACCGGGCTGCGCATCGACGAGGATGCCTTCCCGATCTTCGCCGATCCGGACCGCTCGGCGAGCGCCGCCGACGCCTTCGCCGCGGGGCTCACCTGGCACGCCAACCGGCAGCTCACGCTGGTCTTCGACTTCGAACGCACCAGCTTTGCGGACGGCGCCACCGGTGGCGACCGCCCGGCCGAGGTCGTCTTCCTCGGCCGGGCGCAGACCGTCTTCTGATTATTCGGCGAGAAGCTCGCCCGATCCGCCCATCTCTTTCGGCACGTCCTTGAACTTGGGCAGGCCGTCCTTCATGCGCATGACGGTGTCCTCGTAGTTGACGTGCACCTTGGGCGCGAGCTCGAACGTCGGGATGACCGCGGCGTACACGTCGACCAGGTTCCAGTGCGGGTGGACCGTGAACAGGTGGCCACCGCAGCTCTTGCAGAACTTGCGGTACGAGAGCTGCGACTTGTTGTAGGCGCCGATCTGGTCCTGGCCCTTCAAGACCCGCACCATGTCCGGCGGCCACAGCGAGAACGCATTGACCGGCGCCGCCGCCCAGTGGCGGCACGACTTGCAATGACAGTAGCCCGTCGCCGCCGGCTCTCCCGACACGCTGAATTGCACCGCGCCGCAGAAACAACTTCCCTTGTGAACCTTTCCGTTCGTTTCCATCTTCATTCGTCCTGATTGAGGGTGAGGAGGAGCAGCCCGTCGACGCCGGGGCCGGGGGTGATGGTGTCGACGCCGCCGAGGCCGTTCACCACCAGGTGATCGAGCAGCGCGTCGGGGTGGGCCAGGGTGATGGTGGCGGCGAGGCCGGAGACCACCGCGTCGCCGTCGGCGGCCGTGATGGCGATCTGGTCGCGGCCGGCCGTGCCGTCGACACTGATGACGTCGGCCTCGCCGTCGCCGTCGGTGCCGGCGAAGGAGCGGAGGTCCAGCGTGACGGCAGTGACCGTCGTCGCCGCCAGGTCACGGACGAAGATCTCGTCCAGGCCGGCGCGGGCGATGAGGTTCACGCTCTCGACACCGTCGACGTCCATGGTGATCGCGCCGACGTTGCGCAGCAGCCGCAGGCGGTCGCCGGCGGCGAGGAGCTCGAACCGCTCGCCGATGTTCGAGCCGGCGAAGAGCAGCGTGTCGGAGCCGCCTTCGCCCTCGACCACGTCGTTGCCGCCGCCCGGATTCCAGACGAAGGTGTCGTCGCCGTTGCCCAGGAAGGCCAGGTCGGCGCCGCCGCCGCCGTCGATGATGTCGTTGCCCGCGCCGCCGAGCAGGGTCTCGACGGCGTCGCCGCCGGTGATGGTGTCGTTGCCGTCGCCGCCGTCGAGCTCGATCGGCTGCTGCGGCACACCGTGAAAGGTGAACAGGCTGTCGTTGCCGGCGAGGCCGCGAACCGCGAGCGTGCCCGGCCCCTCGCCCGCCTCCACCGCCACGTTGAAGCCGGGGCCCAGGACCGCGGCCTCGCCGCCGTCCGCGAAGATGGTCATCTGGTCGTCGCCCGCCGTGCCGTTCACGTTGAGCAGGCTGGCGCCGGTCACGATCAGGCGATCCGTGCCCGGCTCGCCGGCGGTCACCAGCACCTTGGCCGAACCTCCGCTGGCGACGACCGCGTCGTCCTCGGCGGCGGCGTCGATGGTGCCCGCCTGCCCGTCGACCAGCACGATGTCCGCCAGACCATCCTCCTGCCCGACGTCGACCTTCACCTGCCCGACCGGGGTGCCGCCGAGATCGTTCACCACCACGGTGTCGGAGCCGCCGCGGGCGAGCAGCTCGGCACGTTCGACGCCGCCGACATCCATGGTGATCTGCCCGACGTCGCGCTTGAGCTGCAGCCGCTCGCCGGCGGCCGCGAGATCGAAGAGCTCGGAGATGTTGGAGCCGACGAAGAGCAAGGTGTCGACGCCGTCTTCACCCTCGACGACGTCGCTGCCGCCGCCGGGATTCCAGACGAAGGTGTCGTCACCCCTGCCCAGGAAGGCCGTGTCGGCGCCGAAGCCGCCGTCGATGGTGTCGTCACCGCGGCCGCCGAGGAGCAGCTCGACGCCGTTGCCGCCGTTGAGGGTGTCGTCGCCGTCACCGCCGTCGAGCTGGACGGCGAAGCCATGCGGCGCGTTCTGCGTCATGGTGATGACGTCGTCGCCGCCGAGGCCGTTGACCGCCAGCTTGTCGGTGCCGCCGGCCTGCACCTGGGTGCGGAAGCCGCTGGCATGGACGACCAGGTCGTCGCCGTCGGGAAAAAGGCTCATGGCGTCGTCGCCGAGCGAGCCGTTGACGGCGATGAGAGCGGCGCCGTTCACCGCCAGCCGGTCGAGGTCCGGCTCGCCGCCGAGAACGCGCACCTCGGCACGCAGTCCACTGGCGACCACGGCCTCACCGTCGGCCGCGACCGTCACCTGGGACCCACCCGGGGTGCCGAATACGGTGACCACGTCCGCCGCGGCGTCACCGTCGCTGGAGCCGGCGGCCGCCGCCAGGTTCACGTCGACGCGCTCGACCGCGGTGCCGGTCAGATCGTTGACCGTCACCAGGTCGGGGCCGCCGCGCGCCTCGAAGAGGACGCGCTCGACACCGTCGAGGTCCATGACGATGCCGCCGACGTCGCGGGTGAAGCGCAGCCGGCTGCCGTCGGCGGAGAGATCGATCTTCTCGGCGATGAGCGCGCCGGCGAAGGTCATGAGGTCCGCGCCGTCCTCGCCCTCGACGAGGTCGCTGGCGTCGCCGGGGTTCCAGATGAAGTTGTCGGCGCCCTTGCCCATGAAGGCCACGTCCGCGCCGCGGCCGCCGGTGATGGTGTCGTTGCCGGCGCCGCCGAAGAAGGTCTCGGCCCCGATGCCGCCGGTCAGCGTGTCGTCGCCGCTGCCGCCCGCGATGACGATCTGCTCCTCGAGGGTGAAGAAGCCGCTGGTCTCGTCCATGCGCACGATGTCGTCGCCGCCGCCGGCGTCGATGGCGATGCTCTCGAACGTGGAGCGGTCGAAGGTGAAGTCGGCGACGCCGTCGTCGCCGACGTCGACGTCGAGCAGCCCGCCGACCTGCTCGCGGAGCGCCAGGCGCGAGCTGTCGCTCTGCCCGTCGATGCGCAAGGTGCGGTTCTCGACGGTCGCCCGGAAGCCCTTGACCGCGAGCTCTCGGTCGTCGGTGGCCGGCCCCGTGACGCACGCCGTCAACGGCGCCGACAAGAGGAGCAATCGAAACAATTCTCTACTGAACTTCGTCGACATGGATCGCGTACCTCCGTGAATGGCGGGGCCCTACGCAAGGTGCGTGCCCGCCCGCCCCCGACGGAGAAGGGGTCGCGGAGCCCGTCCCCGGTACGCGTCAGGTACACCGGAGGTACGCTTTCCCCATGAAAGCCGCCCTCGTGATCTTCGATCACATGACCTACCTCGATTTCGTCGGCTTCTACGACCCGCTGACCCGCCTGCGCTCGATGAACGTGCTCGCCGACTTCGAATGGCGGATCTGTTCCAATCGCGAGCGGGTCACCGACGATCGTGGAGCCGGATTGACCCTGCTGGCCGATTCGGTCCTGGAGCCACTTTCCGCCTACGACCTGCTGTTCGTGCCGGGCGGATACGGCACGCGCCGCCTGCAGGACGACGGTCGGTTCATGGAATGGCTCCGGACCGCCGGCCCGGTGCCGCTCAAGGTCAGCGTCTGCACCGGCTCGCTCCTCCTCGGCGCGGCCGGCTTCCTGCGCGGCAAGCGCGCCACGACCCACCCGTCGAGCCTGAAGGAGCTGGAGCCGTTCTGCGCGGCGGTCCTCGGCGACCGGATCGTCGACGAGGGCGATGTGATCACCGGCGGCGGCGTGAGCGCCGCGATCGATCTCGGGCTGCACGTCGTCGAGCGGCTGGCCGGATTGGACGCCAGGTCCCGCATCGCCGCGCAGATGTGTTACCCCTGGCGATGGGGTGGTTGAAACTTATCGCGCGGCGGTGGCATCTGATGGCCTACGTGCGATGGCGCGGCACGGGGCAAACGGATGAGCAACACCGAGACTGCCCCGGGCCGGGATACGCCGGATACCCCGGCGCGCGGCCAGGGGGTCGTCGGTGACGACGCGCCCGCCGTCATCGGTCCCGGTGACACCGTCGGTCGCTACCAGGTGCAGCGGCTGATCGGCGCCGGCGGCATGGGTCGCGTCTACACCGCGCTCGACCCCGACCTCGGCCGGACCGTCGCGCTCAAGGTGATTCGCCCCGATGTCAGGGCGCCGTCGTCGCGCGACCGCGCCCGCTTCCTGCGCGAGGCGCAGGCGCTGGCCAAGCTGCAGCACCCGAACGTGGTCGCCATCCACGACGTCGGCACGCACGACGGGCAGATCTTCATCGCCATGGAGCACATCGCCGGACAGACCCTGGCCGAGTGGCTGGCCGCGACGCCGCGTCCCTGGCGCGCCGTGCGCGACGTCTTCCTCGCCGCCGGGCGCGGGCTGGCGGCCGCGCACGCGGTCGGCATCGTTCATCGCGACTTCAAGCCGAGCAACGTCATGGTCGGTGGCGATCGGGTCGTGGTCGTCGACTTCGGCCTGGCGCGCGGGCACTCCGACGAGTCGGCGCCCGACGGTGTCCCCACGGGGGGCGACAGCGTCCTCGACACCAGCCTGACGCTCAGCGGCGAGCGCGTCGGCACGCCGCTGCACATGGCGCCCGAGCAGCTCAGCGGCGACCCGGTCTCGTACCTCGCCGATCAGTTCGCCTTCGCGCTCGCGCTCTGGGCGGCGGCGTATGGCGTACCCGCCTTCAACGGTTTCACCTCCAACGAGCTCCTCGGCGCCATGGTGCGCGGGCCGGCGCCGCCGCCTCCCGGACGCAAGGTCCCGGACCGGATCCGGACGGCGCTGGCGCGCGCGCTCGCCTTCCGTCCCGACCGTCGCTGGCCGGCGCTCTCCGACCTGCTCGTCGAGCTGGCCCGCGATCCGGCGCGCACCCGCCGTCGTGTCCTCGCCGTCGCCGCGCTGGCGGCGGCCGCGATCGCGGCGCCGTTGGCCTTCGCCGCCGGCCGCCAGGCCGT
>Ga0111538_10014510_pt1 | contig 10380 bp, 8 predicted proteins | sample SoiMethybrSBSTD1_FD_79669 | JGI IMG/M metagenome (GOLD analysis project Ga0111538, IMG submission 79669) | Bulk soil microbial communities from a Populus tree surrounding site in Tennessee, USA - Soil MetaG P. TD hybrid SBSTD1 (version 2)... | ecosystem: Environmental > Terrestrial > Soil > Tree... | reverse complement strand
CATTCTGCATGACTTCGCTCCCTGACATGACGGTCATTGATGGCCTCATGCATCAGATCTCTTCGCACAGCAAGTCGTTCGGCGCGGTCCACAACCCTTACGATCCGACTCGCATTCCGGGCGGCAGCAGCGGCGGAAGCGGCGCCATCCTCGCCGCGCGCATCGTTCCTGCCGCGTTGGGACTCGACACCAACGGCTCCGTGCGCTGTCCTTCTGCGTTCTGTGGCGTGACTGGCCTACGGCCTTCGACCTACACGATTGAGAACGCAATCAAGGGGACGAGCCGCAAACGCTACTCGGACGAGGGCCTCGTGATTCCGCCAGCGCGCCGACTCGATACGATCGGGCCTATGGCGCGCACGGTATCGGACGTTGCGTTCCTCGACACGCTCATTACCGGCGAGGCCGTACCCACGGTGGATCTGCGTGCGGCGCGCATTGCGGTTCCTCGGCCGGACTACTGGGAGCGGGACGATGTCGATCCGGGCGTCACGGACGTCATTCTGCAGGCCTTCGCGAAGCTACGCGAGGCCGGATGCACGCTGGTGGAGATCGATTTCGAGGGAGAAGTCAGGAGCATCGTGGGAACCCTCTTCCAACCGACTCCGGCTAGTATGTTCGCCGGTGAGGGGATGGACGCGCCGCAGCCGACGAGTCTCACGATGGCCCGGTGGCTCCGAGAGCACGCGCCGGGCGTGACGGTGGAGCAGATGTATGGCGACCGTCCGATCCGCGACGGGAGGCGGTCTTTTCCCCCGGTCGAAGAGCAGGTCCGGGTCCTGAAGGAGGCCGCTCGCCGTTACGCGGAGATCTATCGTTCGCATGGCGCGCTTGCGATCGCGTTCCCGACGGCGCCGATCGTTGCAACTCCCATTCGTCCGGGCGGACCGAAAGAGCCGCTCGGGGAGTTAATAACCATCAAAGGGAAGCAGGTCGAAGAAGGCAGAGTGGTGGCGCAGAATCTGTTCATCGCACCGCGCGTGGGCGCACCCGCCCTGAGCATTCCCGCCGGGCTAAGTCAGGGGTTGCCGGTTGGGCTCGAACTCGATGCGTTGCCCGGGAACGACAGCAAATTACTCGGTTTGGGGGTCGCGGTGCAGACGGTCATCGGACAAATTCCCCCGCCATCCTTTTCGTAACGCGGTCCGCATTCTCTCGACTTCTGGGGCTCGCCTGTCTGTACCGAAAATTCCATCACAGCGATGAAGAGCCCATTCTCCGATGATGCGGCGCCGATCTCTTCTTCGAATTGATAACTCGATCACACGTCGACGGCGCGTGGCACTGCAACAATGCGCATCGATCTCTGCCCGCGCCGGCAGTCCCTCCATTGATTCGATCGATATCACCACGGAGCCAAACGCGGCGCGGTGGTCACCTGTCCTTCGCCATAACTCGTTCACCTTTAGTTTCAACAGCTTGAAAAATGAGATGTAACGTCATCGAGCTACGTTACATGAGACCTAGGCGTGGCATTTTTGAATCGGATGAAATTTTGGCGAAGGACAAGCGCCGGCCTATTTCAATAAATCAAAGATCTTCTCCAGCTCTTCGTAATGAAGCGCGTCGCGCAAGCCTTTCATCACGTTGGCGGCGTATCGCTTCACCTCTTCCTGACTCTGCTTCGGCAACGGCGATAATAGTTGGCGCAATTGATCGGGCGTCATATTCAGGTAGCGCTTCCACTCGTCCGAGGCATGGCCGCTGGCTTTGAGCGCAGCCGCATGCGGTATGCCGGCGAGGATTGCGCGCGACACAAAGGCGTGGCGCAGATCGTGCCAGGTGAGATTCCTGACGCCAGCGTGCTTCTTGGCCGTCGCAAAGGCTCGCTTCGGTTCGTGGAGGCCGCCAAAAACCAAATCAGTTTCGTAGTCCTCGTCTTCGCACAATCGCCTCAAATAGAAATTCACGCGATCGGTCATCGGAATCTCGCGCGGGCGGTTGTTCTTCGCGTTCTCGGCTCTCAGCTTTATCACATCGTATCCGAAATCGAGATCGCTGATCGCGGCGGGATTCTTGCTTCAACGCCAACAGACAACCTGTCCTCAACCTGGCGCCCGCGGCCGGACTACTCAGATGTTCTCGGGTCCGCCGCGAAGGTGTGGTCTGTGGGCTGTGGAGTGGCGGTCAATACCGTGACCCGCTCCGGGGCATGGAAACGGCGCCAATGCCCTTCCCTTGCGGCACGACGATCAGCATCCCCGTCGTCAGCTGGAAAGACTGCGGCCCACTGGCCGTCATTATGGTGAGGGTCGTGGCGCCGTCCAGAATGTGCACAAGCTCATCACCATTCTGATGGCGTTCCCATGGGCTGTCTCCGGAGAAACTTCCCGCAAAGATGCTACCGTCACGGAACGGAGCCAAGGTGGCGAATGCCGCCCTGGCTTCGGCTTCGGTAGTTTCTTTGCTGCGTCCGTGTAATACTAGTCGTCCGGCCAGCTCAGCCTTGATGTCGACTGCTTTGATCATTGTGTTTTCCTCTTGCTCAATGAGTTGCTGGATTCAGCGCCGCGCGCACGGTTGGCGTTTGCGGATCCGGTCTGTGTCGTGACAATTGTGCAAGTTTAAGGTCCTTCCCGATCAAGTTTTCTCAGTCGCTCCACTCTACCTCTATACGAATGTAAGGCATAGGTGGAGACGCCTCGCCGCTATAAGGCTCTTGTGTCAAATAAACTTCCAGAGCACGCGCATCCTCTTGCATACAATGTACGGCATACTGAGATGACAGTACGGATCAGTACCGCGAGCGGTAGCGAGCGCGGCTCAGACTGAAGCCCGCTCGCTACCGCTCGCGGTACTGATCCAGTCGACCTTCCCGTACATGCAATTGCAATCCGCTCTAATTAACGTGAGTTCGACGTAAGAGCGCTTAAAAAACGATTGGTGGCAAAGCCGCCAGGTCATTAGAATGAAGATTGAGAGAGGGTTTCTTCTCCTGATACGTATAGGCGACCAGGGCCGCCAGCAGATTTACAACAAAGTTCGCAACGCTGCGGTGGCGCGGATGCTCGATCTGACAAATATTCTTGAGCTGGTCGTTGACCGTCTCGCTCAGGGCGCGCTGTGGAACTTGCTAAACCTTTATCCTGCACCGCTGAACAGACTACGTCGAGCAAATGGGTAATGATTTTGGCGCGCGACGCATCGCTCTTTTTGATCTGTGGCCACTATCGAGAGCATGTCACAGATTTCTATCAGTAAAGTCTCGTACGCGAGGCGAAAAAGTGATGCCAGCCGAGACGCCCGTTGATTGATCGTTGTAATTTCCTATAAGATTGAGTTGATGATTGGAATTTCAATCTTCTGATCGAATCGATAGGCTACAGTCCGCTAAATCAAAACAATCAAGATTGGGGCAAAGGACAACCCACTCCATGCGACTGAGAACCCTGCTAGTATTCACCCTTCTGCTGTTTTGCTTCAACCCTGTAGACGCCGCTCAACCCGCCGACAATCAGCGCGCCAAAATCGCGATCGTTGGCCTGGTCCATTCGCATTGCTGGGGCTTCGTGACGAAGCTGAGTCAGATGCATCAGAATCAGGACCTGATCGAAATTGTCGGCGTCTCGGACGACAATCAGGAGTTGCGCGATTATGTCAAAACGCTGGTACCTGGCGTTCCCATTTACGACAATTACTCGAAGCTGCTGGACGAAAAGAAACCTGAAGTCGTTTGGTCCTTCGTCGAAAACGACCGCCATCTGGAAATCACGAGGGCCTGCGCCGCGCGCAAGATTCACGTAATGTTTGAAAAGCCCATGTCGGCGACCTATGACGAGGCCCGTCAGATGATGGCCCTCGCCAAACAGGCGGGCATTCAGTTGATGGTCAATTATCAGATGGCGTGGTGGCCGGAAAATTACACTGCTCATGACGTCGCCGCGCGAGGTGATCTTGGCAAAGTCTGGCGCGTGCGCTCAGTCATCGGTCATGGCGGCCCCGCCAATTTTGAACCTGGCAGCGTCAGACAAAAGTATTTCTTGAAATGGCTGAAAGACGAGTCTCGCGGCGGCGGCGCGCTGATTGACTTCACCTGCTATGGCGCTAAATGGGCGCTATGGTATCTGGGCTTGCCGAAAACGGTTTATGCGATTACGACGCATACGCGGCCTGACATTTATCCCTCAAACACTAACGCCACGGTGCTGATGTCTTACGCTGACAACAAGGTCGCGATCACCGAAGGGTCATGGGACTTGCCGCGTTCGTTCTATGACGTGGAAGTTTTTGGCGATAAAGGCAGCGTCGCGTTGAAGTATCCGAAGACTCTGGAACTGGTCATCGGAACAGAGAAGAAGCCTTTGGAGTTGGGGACACTAGAAGGGGCGCGCGCGGAACCGATTCGCTACTTCGTAGATTGCATCCGCAACCACAAAACGGTTGAAGGCGTTGTCAGCGGGGATTTCAACGTCAACGTGATGCAAATTGTAGAGGCCGCCAGGCGTTCGGCGGCGAGCGGAAAACCTGTGAACCTTCCCTTGAAATAAATTGTGGGCGCCAGACGGGTTAACGCATCGAGATCGCGTGCCCATTCGCGCGCGCAGGTTGACGATACGATCGCGCTAAACCCGCACTGACTCAGCGCCCCAAATCTCCATCAGGCCATATTCCAGAAGGCCTGGCCATTCCGCAGTACGGCAAGCTATCCGCCGATAGCCCGCTTACCGAAAGCACATCGAAGAATCAGCCCATCACTCATCAGGCCGTGGAAAGTTGAACACGGATCTTAGCGCGACTCACTCACACCGCAGCGCGATCATCGGATCTATCTTCGTCGCCCGCCGCGCGGGCGCGTAACAGGCGCAAAGCGCAATCAGTATCAATAGTCCGGTGGCAATCCCGAATGTCGCCGGATCGGCGACGCTCACCTCATACAACCACTCGCGCATCAAGCGCGTCAGGGCAAGTGCGGCGCCGAGGCCCGCGGTCACGCCGAGCGCCGCCAGGATCATCCCCTGCCTGACGACCATCCGCAGCACGTCGCCGTCCTGCGCTCCCAATGCGCGATGGACGCCGATTTCATGCGTGCGCTGGCTGACGGTGTGCGAGAGCGTTCCGTAAATTCCAGCGGCCGCCAATAGCAACGCCAGCGCCGACAGGCTGCCGAACAGCGATAAATAGAAGCGTGGCCTGACTGTGTAATTGCTCCAAATCTCATCCATCGTGGTGAGATAGGAGATCGGCTGATTTCTATCGAGCGAGGAGACGAGGTTACGCATCGCTCCGAAATAACTCGCCGGATCGGTCGCCGTTCTCGCCACCATGTACATCGATGATGCCGGAAATTGCACCATCGAAAGGTAGAGGCTCGGGAGCGCCTTTCTATCAAGTCTCACGCGCGAATCCGCCACTACGCCGACGATCGTCGCCGCCTTCTCGTCTTTCGTTCCGCGATCGAGGATGAGCGCTTTACCTACGGCTTCCTGTCCCGGAAAGTAACCGCGCGCCAGGCTCTCGTTGACGATGATTACGGGTTGCGATCCCGCGTTATCGTCATCGGTGAAATAGCGCCCTTGCCTGAGTCCGACGCCAAGGAGGCGGAAATAATCGTGGCTGACTGTGTAGTGACCAACCAGGGTAGGCTGGTCAGAGTTGGCGGCAGCGCCAGTGGGGAAGCCCACATTCATCATGTATGGCGAGTCGTTCAGCGGCAAAGGGGCGACCAGCGCCACACCCTGCGCTCCGGGAAGATTATGGGCTCGATCGGCAAGCGACTTCCAGAACACGTTCCATTTTTGCGGGACTTCGCCTTTAGCGCCCGGAAGGCCGATTGACATGGCCAGCAGGTTTCGAGTGTCCAGTCCCGGATCGGTTCGGTAGAGCCTTATGAGACTGTTAGTCAACAAACCTGCGCCTACCAGCAAGACCATGGTCAGAGCCACCTGCCAGACGACCAATGAACCGCGCCACACGCGATTGCGGCGGCTCGCGGACGCGCTACGCGCCGCATCCTTCAGCGCCTCCGACAGGTTGACTTTGGCCGTCTGCAAAGCCGGCGCCAGCCCGCACAGCAAACTCGACAGCATCGCGACCGCCAGCGTGAAGAGCATCGCGCGATAATCGAGCGTGATTTCGTTCGTTCTGGGCACGTCCCGCGGGATCAGTGGAACAAGTCCGGCCAGCATCCACATGGTCAAAAGTAAACCGAACGCGCCGCCGACGAGCGCCAGTAACCCGCTCTCGGTCAATAACTGCCGCACGATGCGCCAGCGCCCGGCGCCGATGGCGGAGCGAACGGCGATCTCTCTGGAGCGTTCGACGCTGCGGGCCAGAAGCAGGCTGGCGACGTTGGCGCAGGCGATCAGGAGCACAAGGCCGACGGCGGCCAGCAGCGTCAAGAGCGTTTGCCGAGATCCTCCCGTGACTTCTTCGTGTAAAGGATAGACCGCAGCGCCGATGCCCTTGTTCGAGGCCGGGTATGCTTGCGCGAGGCGTTCGGCGATAGCCGCCATCTCGGTGCGCGCCTGCTCGACCTGAACGCCGGTTTTAAGCCGCGCCAGCGCCACATATGGCCCGGGGCCACGCCGCGACAGCGCCTCGGACGTGAGCGCCGCCGGCATCCATATCTGCGCGCGCCCGGGGATGCCCTCGAACGCCTGGCGGAAATCCTCCCGCAACACTCCCACAATGACGTGCGGTTTGTCGTCGAGCTTGATCTTTTGCCCGATCACGTTCGGCGCCGAACCGAAACGCGTAGCCCAGTATTGATGACTCAATACCACCACCAGTTCAGCATCAGGTTTTTCATCCTCGGGCAGGAACACGCGGCCCATTGCGGCATGCGAGCCCAAAAACGAGAAGAAGTTGGCGGAGACCTTATTGCCTTCAATTACCTCCGGGGCAGACACATCGGTGACGCGACGGCTGATGTTTACCATCACGGCCATTTCCTCGAAACTGCCGCTCTGATTTTTCCATTCGTAAAAATCAGCGAGCGATATCCTCCTCCGATTCATCCTGATTTTCGGGTCGACTTCAAACACTTTGACCAGTCGCTCCGCGTCCAGATAAGGAAGCGGGCGCAGGAGCACGGAGTCAACGACGCTGAAAAGCGCCGTAACAGCGCCGATGCCGAGCGCAAGCGTGATGACGGCGATTAAAGCGAAGCCGGGTTGTTTGAGTAACATACGCGCGCCGAAGCGCAGGTCTTGCCAGACTTCTTCCAGGAAGCGGATCCCACGCTCATCCCGGCTCTGTTCCTTTACCCGCTCAACACCGCCAAAGCTGCGGAGCGCTGCGTAACGCGCCTCTTCCAGAGTCATCCCGCGAGCGATGTTTTCCTCAATCTCTCTCTCCAGATGGAAACGCACTTCCTCATCCAGTTCCTCTTCCAATTTAGACTTGAAGAAGAGCGCTCGTAATCGCAGTTTCAGTTTGTTGAGCATGACCATATCCTCCCATTCAGGATGTTTTCAGAATCAGTTCCACCGCCCCTGTAAAAAGCCTCCACGTCTCGGTCTCGGCCTCTAACTGCTTCCGGCCGGCTGCGGTCAGTTTGTAATATTTCGCCTTCCGGTTGTTCTCCGACGCGCCCCACTCCGAAGCGATCCAGCCTTGCGCCTCCAGCCGGTGCAGCGCCGGATACAACGATCCCTGGCCCACCCGCAGCACATCTTGTGAAACCTGCTGGATGCGTTGCGCAATGTCCCATCCGTGAGTCGGCCCGGACTGAAGCGTCTTGAGCACTAGCAGATCAAGCGTTCCCTGCAACAAATCGGTTTGTGTCTTTTTCATATACCCCCTCGACATTCGACAAGGTAGAGGGCAGTTGACGCTTTGTCGAATGTCAACAGGAAGTGAAAAGGTCATGGCTGAAACCAATCGTCACTTTCGTTGCCCTCGATGCGGGCAGGCATCAGGAAATCACCCCGATTGAATGTAAGCTTTCGGCGAGCGGCCTTGATTTTTATCTTAAGCCTGTCAAGACCGGCTCGCCGAAAGCTCACCAAGTTCCCGAGATGTCCGGTCCTGCATCGCCTTCGGAGGCGCACGAACAGAACTTTGACGCGGTGAACAGATGCATGTCCTCCCCACCACTCCCATAAGCGCCCTTGAGTTGCCCATCCGCTAGTGTAGCCTCCAGCCGAGTACCGGATGTCCCGAAAGTGAGGCGCACGGACCCCTGTCCGTAACGAAAATTCCATCTTGGCGATGAAGATCCCATTCTCCGATGATACGGACAGGCGCTGAACCCGACCGGCCACGGTGTGGATAGGGACAAAAAGCGTGCGCGGAAATTTGCGATGATCTCACCCATTCGCTCGGATAATCTCAGGCAGCTACATATAGCAAGCTGGAATCTTCGACCGTGTTACGGTACGGAAGCCAAGTCCGATCTCAGGCTGTGGGCGACTAATGCGCCGCCCAAGGTGTTTTGGTCTGCGTTGCGCTATCTCCTGATCGGCCGTAGACTCCGTCCGTCCGCGACTACTAGGAATAAAAATATGACGTGAAATATGGAGTGGATCATGAGCTTTGAGGCAGAGAATAGGGGTCAGGGGCACGGAATCACCAGCGCGGAGGAGAAGCCGAAACCACTGAAGCTTTTCTACTCTTATTCTCACAAGGATGAGGCATTGCGGGAGAAGCTCGAAGAGCAGTTGGTGGTGCTGAGGCGGCGCGGCCTGATCATTGCATGGCACGACCGTGAGATCATCGCCGGCGAAGACTGGAAGGGAAAGATTGATGAGCGCTTGGATTCGGCGGACATTATCCTTCTTCTAGTCAGTCCGAGTTTTCTCGCTTCCGACTATTGCTGGGATAGGGAAATGACTAGAGCGTTGGAGCGCCACGACCTGGGTGAAGCGCAGGTTATTCCTGTCATCCTGAGGCCCTGCCTGTGGCAAGAGGGGCCGTTCGCCAAGTTGCAGGCCGTGCCAAAAGACGCGCGCCCGGTAACACAGTGGCAGGACGCCGACGAGGCTTTTTTCAACGTTGCCAGCGCCATCCGCCTCGCCATCGAAGAATTGCAACTGAGGCGACTATCAGTTGCAGCGCCGCTAATGACGGAGCCGCCGGCCTCGGTTCCTCCCTCGGCGCATTCCAGTTCACCAGACATACCTCCGACACCATCTGTCTCCGAGGGCAGGGTCTACGTCGGGGTGGATCTGCGAGCGCTTCCGGTCCTTGCGGTATTTAAAGACATTGACGCGCCGTGGTGTCCGGAAATGGTGGCGCTGCCGGCCGGCGAGTTTGTGATGGGGTCACCGGATACGGGCGAAGGAGAGGTATATGCTAAACCACAGCGCCGCGTGGAGATCAGCTATCGACTTGCCGTCGGGCGCTATCCGGTGATGTTCGACGAATATGACCATTTCTGCGCAGCGGCTGCACAATGGAAGCCAGAGGATCAAGGCTGGGGCCGAGGCCGCCGACCAGTGATCAACGTAAACTGGAAGGACGCCAAGGCATATTGCGAGTGGCTGGCGCGGGAAACAGGAAAGCCGTATCGGTTACTAACGGAATCCGAGTGGGAGTACGCCTATCGCGCGGGGACGACAACAAGGTACGCGTTCGGGGACAGCATTTCAAAGGCGAAGGCCAGATATGGCCTGTTGGCTTGGAGCACCGTGGAGGTTGGACGCTATCGGCCCAACCTCTGGGGACTCTTTGATATGCATGGCAACAGTTGGGAGTGGGTAGAGGACGTATACGCGAGCTACTTGGAGGCGCCATGTGACGGCAGTCCCCGGCTTGAGGGCGAGGCGCAAGATACACGTGTGATCCGCGGAGGAAGCTTCAGGTGTGCGGAATCGTCATTACTTCGCTCGTACTTTCGCGGCGCCTACAAATACATGGAGTCTGATGATGACCTGGGATTCCGCGTCGCCCAGACGCTTTAGGAGACCGAAATAAAGCGGAGGAGATTTGCGCCAGACCAACCAGTTCGATCAACGTCTATAGTCGGGAATCAACACCGCGGCCGATGCCTCAAGCTATAGACCGGGAGGGACATCATGCGAAACCATTTCTATCTTCTTGATATGATGGCTCTTCGATTATCTCCCCCGCTTTTTTCGGTCTCCAAGAGGTTGCGCGACGACTACACGCATACGGGATTCAAAGGCTACGGTGTAAAGACGCGAGCGGGGAAAGGACACGAGTTCGGTTTGAAGCTTTCAGCCAATGAAAAGAAGGCGTTGATCGCGTTTCTCAAGACGCTTTGAAATCGGAGCATTGGAGTTCAACCAATGACCCTGCGACAACTTCTCGGTATAGATTTGCCGATCATTCAAGCGCCGATGGCGGGCGCGCAAAGCAGCGCGATGGCGATAGCGGTGTCGAACGCCGGCGGCCTCGGTTCACTGCCCTGCGCCATGCTCAGCCTTGAGGCGATGCGCAATGAACTGGCCACGATCAAGGCGCAAACCGACAGGCCTT
>Ga0111538_10014508_pt1 | contig 10381 bp, 6 predicted proteins | sample SoiMethybrSBSTD1_FD_79669 | JGI IMG/M metagenome (GOLD analysis project Ga0111538, IMG submission 79669) | Bulk soil microbial communities from a Populus tree surrounding site in Tennessee, USA - Soil MetaG P. TD hybrid SBSTD1 (version 2)... | ecosystem: Environmental > Terrestrial > Soil > Tree... | reverse complement strand
GTGCTGCGCGGCGCGGGGCTTTGATGGGCGCAGCCTGGGATCGAACCACAACGAGCCGGAATCCACTAGCCCGACCCAGGCGGACTATTCGGGCGAGGCCGGCTCGGTTCTCCCCGTCGCGAGCTAGTCGGTTAGATCCTCCATACCGGCCGCGGCCTCGTGCCGGGCCCGAGTGAGAATTTCGTCGACTCGCTGGCGCGAGACGTTGAGATGGCGCGCGAGCTCGCTCTTACTTGCTCCTGCCTGGTGCGCTGTGAGCACGGCCTGACGGAACTGCTTCCGGGCTCGATCAAGGCGCTGGAGGGCCTGGTCGGCGATCTGAAACCGACGCACGACCTCCCGAATTTCTGCCTCGTGGCCCACCTTGAAAACATACCCCTGCAAGAGTATGTTACTCCTCCACCTCCGGCAGGCGGTGGAGGAGACGGCATAGTACTGCGGCTCGGTTCGGCCATTCTTGGCATCGCCAGGGTGGGCGACCTCCGCTCGTAAAAGCGGCTGAGAGCGTCCCTCCCTTTTGGAGGATCCGCTCCTCAGCCTGAGGCAAGGAGGTCGCTCGTGAGACAGTTACGCCGGTTCTTGTCAGCCATTTCGGTTGCGGCCCTCAGTGTCTTGAGTCTCAGCGCCGGGGCTGCCCAGGCGGACTCCACGATCTACGTCACTACGACGGTGCAGGGTGTGAATTCGGACGCGGAGTGCTCGCTGCAGGAGGCGATCCACGCGGCGAACCTCGATGCGGCCAAGGCGCCGGATCCGGCACACCTCGCCGACGACGCGTACATCACCACGGGCTGCGCGGCAGGCAACGGCGACGACGTGATCGTGCTCCCCGCGAATGCGACCTTCACGATGAGCGGCCCGACCGACGACATCCTCAACTACACAGGGCCGACGGCGACGCCGATCGTCTGGTCGGTGATCACGATCGAGGGGGCCGGCTCGAGGATCCAGCACGGCGGCGGAACTCGCGCCTACCGCGCCTTCGCGGTCGGCTGGGGCGGCAGCCTGACGTTGCACGAAATCCACGTCAAGGGTTTCGAGGTCCAGGGCGGCGACGGGAGAACCGGCGGCGCTGGTGGCCTCGGTGCAGGCGGCGCGGTCTACGTACAGAACGGGCATCTCGGAGTCGGCTGGAGCACCTTCGAGCAGAACGGCGCCATCGGCGGCGACGGCAGCACCGGGAGCATCAAGGTCGGCGGCGGCGGCGGCGGCCTCGGCGGCAACGGCGGCCGAGGCTTTCCAGGCTCGGCGTTCCCGGGCGGCGGCGGTGGCGGCGGAGCCCGTGGGACCGGCGGCGACGGCGACAGCGACAACTTCTCCGGCGGCTCCGGCGGCGGCGGCGGCGGCACGGTCCGGGACGGCGAGTCGGGCGACGACGACCCCGAGACCGGCACCGGCGAACTCGCCGGCGGCCTGGCCTGCGGCGCCGCGGGCGGGCACACCGACATCGGCTTCGGCAACGACGACGGCGACAGTGCGGCCTTCTGCCCCGGCGGTGGTGGTGGCGGCGGCGAGTCGTTCCGTCCGGGCCTTCCCGGCGCCGGGAACGGTGACGGTGGCAGCGGCGGCTACGGCGGCGGCGGCGGCGGCGGCGGCGACAGCGACGGCGACGGCGGCAACGGCGGGTTCGGCGCCGGCGGCGGCGGCGGGACCACAGGCGGCAGCAAGCTCAACGGCCTCGGGCCGGACGGCGGCGACGGCGGCTTTGGTGCCGGTGGCGGTTCGGGCGCGGGCGGCTACATCACCGGCGGCCCCGGAGCCGGCGGGACGTTCGGCGGCGACGGGGACAAGGAGCACGGCGGCGGAGGCGGCGGGCTCGGCGGAGCGATCTTCGGCCACGACGCCTCGATCACGATCATCAACAGCACGTTCGTCAACAACTACACTCAGCGCGGCCATTTCGGCGGCGGCGACTCGCACGACGGGCGGGCGACCGGTGGCGCGATCTTCCTGGTCCAGGGCTCGCTGAGCGTGAGCAACGCGACGTTCAGCAACAACCTGACGGACGGCGTCGGCGACCTCGGCGGCGGCGGCATCGCCGTCTACAAGCCGACTGGCGCGGCGACGTCGTTGACGCTGCGGAACTCGATCCTCGCCGGGAACGGCCCGCACGAGTGCTATCTGCGAAACGGCGCCTCCTATTCCGGCACGCACAACCTGATCGTCGACAGCACCGAGAACGGCCACGCCGACACTCCCTGCTCCGGCGTGACGCAGTCGGACGATCCGCAGCTCGGGGCGCTGGCCATGAACTTCCCAGGTCGCACGCCGACGATGGCCATTCCAGTCACGAGCCCGGCAGTTGACGGCGCCGACCCAGCGACGTCGGAGCCGGACGACCAGCGCGGAGTCCTGCGGCCGGGCGGCGCCGAGGACATCGGCGCATTCGAGGCCGATGATTCGCCTCCGGTGACGACGATCGCGTTGTCGCCCGCTGCTCCGAACGGCTCGAACGGTTGGTACACGACCGCGGTTGGCGTCAGCGTCACGGCGCAGGACAACGACGTCGAGCAGACGCGGTGCGGGTTGAACCTCTCGAACTCGCCGACGAGCTTCGACGATCTGCCAGACGTCGGGTGCACGCCGTTCAACGTCGTCGTGGACAGCCTGCTCCACACGGTCTACGCGGCGAGCCGGGATACGAGCGGCAACACCGAGAGCCCACTCGTCACGCGGACGTTCAAGATCGACCAGCACGCGCCGACGTTGAGCCCGGCGCTCAGCGCGTCTCCGATCCTGGGACAGTCGGGAGTCACGGCCTCACCGAACGCGAGTGACTGGCCCTCGGAAGTCGCTTCGTCGAGCTGCGGAGCGATCAACACCAGCACCCCCGGTCCGAAGACGGTCACGTGCACGGCGACCGACAACGCGGGGAACACGGCAAGCGCCGACCTCGAGTATGTCGTGGAGTACAAGATCCTCGGGTTCTTCAGCCCGGTGCCCGGTTCGAAGTGGAAGGTGGGCACGACCGTCCCAATCAAGATCGCCCTCGGGAACGTCGACGGCATCCGGGTCTCGGACGCGGTCGGGAGGGCTCTCGCGGCGAACTGTCGAGTGAGGTTCTCAGTCGCGGGCGCACAAACGAAGTCCGACGTGTGCATGAAGTACGACCCCGAGAAGAACCAGTTCGTCTACGGATGGCAGCTCGGAAAGAGCGGCACTGGCGCGGCGACGATTCGCGTCACGATCCGCTACCCGGGAACGACGTCGACGACACAGAAGACGCTCTCGATCACGATCACGAAATAAGCACTGCGACCCAGAGCGCAGGTCGGGATCGAGTCTGTGCGGGGAGCCGGGTCCACCGGCTCCCCCGAGTCTCGAGCCATACTGCCGGAGGCGGTCCCGTATTCAGGCCGCACGATCTACGGTACCGGCGAATCAGCCGCGAGATCTCGAGCGCGTCGCCCAGTGCCAAATCTAGCCAGGACTAGGTCGATTCGAGCTCTCGATCAGTCATCGTCGTGATCATCGTGACCTGGATCGTGACCATCGTGATCGTTGCCACCTTGATGATGGTGGTGCTCGCCGTCGTCGTCCCCCTCGTCACCATCATCGTCGGCGGAATCGTCGTCGTCGCCGGCGCAAGTCAGGGTGGCCTCATAGTCGAGGCCCGCGACGACCCGAGAGCCATCTCCGCGGAACTCGAGCAGGTTTCCTGCTTCCTTGAACGGGCCCGTTGTCGTGAAGGGTCCCTCCGGGTCGCCCTGGAAGTTCGACAGGAGCTGACCGAGAGGTGTTGATCCGAACTGAACGCCGTTGAGGAAGACGGCGGCGTCGTTGTCGACGTGGAGGATGACGCTGAGCTTCTTAGCGTGGCAATCCTTCGGCAGGTCGAAGAATCGTCGGTAGCGGATCTCCTGGTTATCTCCGACCGGGAAGCCGAGGTTCGCGTCGATGCTTATCCACTCGCTTCCCGGGATCGGATCCGCATAGACCGAGTACTTGTCGACGATGTATCCCTGATCCCACGTCAATCCTCCGTCGGTCGAAAATTCGTTGAGTGGATCCCGGCCGGGAGGCGACCCATTACCGCTTACCATCGCCAATGTTCGCGGTCCATCGTCGTCCTCGGCGAGAGCGGCTGGCACCAAGCCGAGCAAGAGAAGCAGCAGTAGCGTGGCAGTCAGGACAGGCTTTCTCATGCAACCCCCTTCTGTAGAAAGCCAAGAGATATGGACTAGCACGCCGGCACCGTCCTTGCGAGGTCTGAGGCAGAACGATTACATCGAGCAAACAACACGATCCGCCGCCGCGCTTCGTGTCAGTGCTTCCTCCGCCCGAGCAGCCGAGCGACGACGGCGCGGAGGAGCTTCTGCGGCGAGCGCCGGCCGTTGTCGAGGGCCGTTGGCATAGCGGAGTTCGACGTCTCGTTCGCCCTGCGAACAAGTGTCTCTGTGAGACGTGTCTGCCGGTGCGGACTGTGGCCGATCGGCTCCAATGGGGAGCCCGTTTCCCCCGGAGCATCTGACTCGCGTACGCTGTGCGGATGCCGCCTTGTCCTCGGTGCGGCGAGGAGAATCCGGCGAAAGCCCGCTTCTGTCTTGCATGCGGGACGCCGCTCGACGCGCAGGGTCCCGAGGAAGAGCGCAAGGTGGCGACTGTCCTCTTCGCTGACCTAGTCGGCTCGACCGAGCTGGCGGGCGAGCAGGACCCCGAGCGGACGCGGGCACTCCTTGAACGGTTCTACGACGCGATGGCGGCTGAGATCGAGGCGGCGGGGGGCACGGTAGAGAAGTTCGCGGGCGACGCGGTCATGGCGGCTTTCGGGGCGCCGGTATCTCACGAAGACGACGCCGAGCGCGCATTACATGCCGCTCTCTCGATGCAGAGGCGGCTCAACGAGCTCTTCGAGGGCGAGCTCGCCCTCCGTATCGGGGTCAATACAGGAGAGGTCGTCGTCGGTCGACCTCGCGAAGGCAGTTCCTTCGTCACAGGAGACGCTGTCAACGTTGCCGCCCGGCTCGAGGAGGCGGCGCCGCCGGGTCAGGTGCTCGCGGGGGAGCGCACGTTTGTCGCCGCGCGTGGTGCATTCGAGTTCGGCGAGCCGACGACGGTGCAAGCGAAGGGGAAGCCCGCCGGCATCTCCTGCCGCCAGGTCGAGCGCGCGGTGTCGCTCATGCGCCCGCGGGGAATCGGCGGTCTCCGCCGCGTCTTCATCGGACGCGAAGCAGAGCTCGAGCATTTGCAGACGGCGTACCTGACCCTCCGGAGCGCCGGGCCGCACCTCGTCACGGTCGTTGGCGACCCTGGTGTAGGCAAGACCCGCCTGATGCGTGAGTTCTGGGCTTGGCTGGCGGGAGAGTCGCCGGAGCCGTTGCGCCGGACCGGTCGCTGTCTTCCATACGGCCAAGGCATCACCTACTGGCCGCTCGCGGAGGTGCTGAAGGAGCACTTTGGCATTCTCGAAACGGATCCGCCCGAGGTCATAAGAAGGCGGCTAGCCGGCAGGGAGATCCTGGGTCTCACGCTTGGACTCGACGTGGCCGGCGACCTACACCCGCTTGCGGCCCGCGACCGCCTGCACGAAGCATGGGTTTCGCTCATCGAGGGGTTCGTCGCCGAGCGAGTACTCGTCGTCCTCGTCGAGGATCTGCACTGGGCGGAGCCCGAGCTTCTCGATTTGCTCGAGCGGCTCCTTCGAGACGTGCAGGGCCCAATGCTGCTTGTGGCGACGACGAGGCCGGAACTGTTGGACGTTCGCCCGGGGTGGGGAGGGGCCAGACGGGCAGCTTCCACGCTCGAGCTCGAGCCGCTCTCCCGCGACGACTCCGAGCGAATGGTTCGTGAGCTCCTCGGGGGGGAGCTCCAGGTCTTGGAGCGCGACCTCATCATCGACCGCGCGGACGGCAATCCGTTCTTCGTCGAGGAGCTACTCGCAACGTTGATCGACCGGGGTGCCGTGAAGCTCGTCGACGGGACCTGGCACGTAGGCGCGCTTCCTGCCACCGTCGCCGTTCCGGACTCGATCCAGACCGTCCTCGCGGCGCGGATGGATCTCCTGGCTCCGGCCGAAAAGGCTGCTCTCCAAGCGGCCTCCGTTATCGGACGGGTGTTCTGGACAGGACCCGTGTACGAGCTCCTTGGAGGTGCCGAGCCCGACTTTCGTGTGCTCGAAGAGCGTGACTTCGTACGCAGGCGGCCAGGCTCGTCTATGGCCGATGAGCGGGAATACGTCATCAAGCACGCGCTGACCCGCGAGGTCGCCTACGCGAGCATTCCGAAGGCCAGGCGTGCCCGGCTCCACTCCGGGTTCGCCGAGTGGCTGGAGAGAGTCGCCGGGGGACGAGACGAACACGCGTCTCTACTCGCCTATCACTTCGCGGAGGCCGTTGACCCAGAGGTCGCCGACATCGCCTGGGCGGGCGCGAGGGAAGCGCTCGACGCTCTCCGCCCCCGAGCGATCCACTGGCTGGGTCGCGCGGCCCAACTGGCGATGAGCCGGTACGAGCTGCGCGATGCACTCACGCTGTTCGGCCAGGCGCTGGCCTTCGAGCGCCACGACTCTTCGAGGATCGCGCTCCTCCGCCAGATCGCCCACGCGTATCTGCTCAGCTACCAGATGGAGCTCTTCCAGAGCTCGTTGCAGGAGGCCCTCTCGCTCGGTCCCGATCGCCCTGTAGCGGCTGAGATCTACGCGGAGCTTGCGGAGGTGGGACTTGCGCGCGCCTACATGTGGAAGGAGCCACCACGGAGCGAGCTCGCCGAACACTGGCTTTCGTCGGCGCTCGAGCTCGCAGAGCCCGGCACGCAAGCGCAGGCAATGGCGCTGGCGGCGCGCGCACTCGCGGCGCCCGAGGCGGGCGCAAAGCACGCCGATGAGGCCCTCGCCATCGCGGAGAGAATCGGAACGCCGCGACTTCTCTTGACCGCGTACGAGGCAAAGGGGCTCGTAGCGTCCGAGGAGCGCCGGTTCGATGATGCGTGCGATTGGGCCGAGCGCGCGCTCGAGCCGCTCTCGTCGCTCAGCGATCCTGGTGAACGGGCGTATTGGTTGTGGACGACCGGCTGCACCTATCTAAGACGGGGACGCGTCGCGGAGGTTCCTGCGCTTGCCGCCGAGTGCGAGCAGTTGTCGGCGCTCCTGACGCCACACGACGAAGTCCACGCTCTCGCACTCCGTGCAACTTTGCTCTACGCCGAGGGTAAATGGCAGGAGCTCGCGGCTCTGACGACGCGCGCACTGCAGTCAGTGGAAGCGAATCAGGGCACCCCGTGTCAGTTCAACTGGCGCTCACTTCTTGTCTGTGCTCTCGGCCTGACTCATCGCGGCGAAGGGAGGGACGCGAGAACGCTCGAGAAGACGGCATTGGGGTCAGCAGTGGTCGCTGGGCCGCCCGAGCGCGAGCCGGCACTGCTCCGACTCGCTCTCGTTCGTGGCGATCTCGATGAGGCCGCGCGCGTTCTTTCGCTCCTCCCCGCGGGTAGCGACCCGTTCGCCGTCGACAACGCCGCGGCGAGGCTGGATGCGCTCGCCTCCTTGGGGGATCGCAGGGGTGTCGAGGAGGAGGCTGCGCCCTATCTCGTCGGCGAAAGCTACACCCTTCCCTTCGCACTCCGCGCGCTCGGGATCGTTCGCGGCGATGTGAGCCTCACCGAGGAAGCGGCCGAGCGGTTCGCGACGCTAGGCCTCGGCCGGCATGCCGAGGCGACGAGGGCCTCGCTTGGCAGGGGCAAGGGCGGCGCCTAGTCAATCCGGCCCAGCTGGCCCTCACGCGAATTCGTCGAGCCAGACGCCCAGCCTCCCCGCACTCTCCGTCATCCCAAAGCTGAAGGTCACTGACCGCGGCCCAGATCGATGCCGACGGCTTCGACCTGATTGCCCTGGAAGCTTCATAAACTTGGCTCGTGTCTGCGTACGCTACGGGGAGGACCGCACCGCTTCCCGCCTGGAGCCTTCCCGCCGGGGCGGAAAAGGGCATCGAGCTCGCGGTTGAATGGCCCGCCGAGGTCTCGCGGGAATGGGCCTGGGGCGGTGCGAACGGACGCGGCGTCCGCGTCTGCATCCTCGACAGCGGCGTCGAACCGAGCCATCCTGCGGTCGGCCCGCTCGCTGGCGCCGTCGCGGTCGTTCGCCGTCCGGATGGAGAGATCACGATCGAGGAGGACGAGGCGGGCGACCTCTGTGGCCACGGAACGGCGTGCGCCGGCATCGTGCGGTCCTTGGCGCCGGAGTGCGATCTCTTCAGCGTGCGGGTGCTCGGCGCCGGCTATTCCGGGAGCGGCGAGATCCTCGTCGCCGGCCTGCGCTACGCGATCGAGAACGCCTTCGACGTCGTGAACATGAGTCTTTCGACCACGAAGCGAGAGCTCGCGGAAAGCCTCCACGAGCTCGCCGACCTGGCGTACTTCCAAAAGACGATGCTCGTGGCCTCGGCGCACAATCTGCCGGTAGAGAGCTACCCGTGGCGGTTCGCCTCGGTGCTGTCTGTCGGGAGCCACGATCGGATTGGGGCGCTCGATTTCTACTACAACCCCGAGCCGCCGGTCGAGTTCTTCGCACGCGGAGTAGACATCGACGTCGCCTGGCTGCAAGGCTCCACCCTTCGCTGCACAGGCAACAGTTTTGCGACCCCACACATGACCGGCATTTGTGCCCTCGTCCTCGGCAGCCATCCCGAGCTGACCCCTTTTCAGCTCAAGAGCGTCCTCTACCTCACCGCCTCGAACGTGATCGGATCGCGATGACGGGAGAGGAGCTTCGAGCCGCGGTTGCGGCTGGCGTTCTTCGATCCGAGCAAGGCCATCAGGAACTCCTGGGCTCGATCGTCGAGGTCGCCCGGGCGATCTTCAACGGGCGAGCGGCCTCTATCTTCCTGCTCGACGAGGACCGGGACGAGCTCGTCTTCGAGGCGATCGCGGGGGAGGGCTCGGACAGCCTCGTCGGGACTCGTTTCCCGTCCAGCACGGGCATTGCCGGCTGGGTGCTCGTCACGCGGCAGCCCTTAGTCCTCGAGGACGCCGGTGAGGACCCGCGGTTCGCGAAGGAGGTCGCAGAAGCGACCGGCTACGTGCCGAAGGGGCTGATGGCGGTTCCGCTTCTCCACGACGAGCGGGCGCTCGGCGTCCTCGAGGTCCTCGACCGGCCCGCGCGCCCCGGCGCGGCGCTCGAGGACGTGGAGCTGCTCAGCCTCTTCGCCGGCCAGGCAGCCATCGCGCTCGACCTGCTGCAGGCCGCTCGGCGTGCGCGCGCGGCTCTCGAAGGTTCCGGAAGGGATCTTGGGATTCTTGCCCGGCTTGCTGGGACGATCTACGGCCTCGAGGACGAGCGGCGGGCCGTCGGCCTCGAGCTGCTCGCGTCGCTCGACAAGCTCTTGAGCGACGAGAGTCGGGCGGCCGGGCCGCCCGACTCTGCCGTGCCGAGGTCTTGAAGTCGTCAGCCTTCACGTCCGATCTTCCACCTTGATCGCCCGCGACCGAGGGCTCCTCTTGCCTTGCGTCCCCCTAGAACCTCCGAGAGGTCATTGCACCGAGACGTGCAAGCTGGGAAGATTTCCGGCCAGCGCCGAGTCCAGAAGGCACCTAACTGAAGGAGGATGCATATGGACGAACTGAGCGCAGAGGCACGGCTGGCAGACGGGGTCGAGACCCCCCTGGCCGTGGCTGTGGCGCGCGCGGGCGTTGAGGAGGCCCTGCAACACGAAGGAGCCGACCTCATTCTCGACCTCGTGCGCACAAACGGGCAGCGCGAAGAGTGTCGCATCGCCATCTCCCTAGATCGACGGGCGCTCGAAGCGCTCGTCGCGCAGGAGGGCGAGCAGGTGCTCATCGCGCTCGATGCCGCCTCGCTCGCGGGTGCCTTCGATGACGTAGAAGCACACGGCATGCGCGAAGTCGGGGCAACGCTCGCGATCGTCGTTGCGGCGGTCGCAGGCGGGGCGGGCACCGCGGCGGGGGCCATCTCGCCGCATGACGGCACAGGTGCGGTGGTCGCGACCGTGGACGCGGGGATGCCCCGTGCGATGCCCTCCGACTACGCCCAAGCACGGGCGAGCGAAGAGCAGATGCCACGAGCAATGCCTGCTGACTACGCTCAAGCGGACGAGTCCGGGGCACAGCTTCGCCGTGACCCGGGCGGCGTCTCGAACATCCCGGCGACGACCGATGTCGCCGACCGTGGGATCGAGAACGTTCGCGCGGCGCAGCCGGCTCCGACCGAGGCCCCCGATCCAATGTCGGGGATCGAGTCGGTGCGCGTTGGTGGGACGGCGGTTCCCGATCCCTCCACGGCGATCGAAAACGTCCGTGCCGAGCGTGCTCCGGCAGATACGGGCGACGGGGGTATCTCCGTCTCCGTCCCGAACGCGGGCGTGACGGCGGCGCTCGCAGGAGGCGCGGCGCTCACCATCGCCGCGGCGGCGTTTGCGCTTCGGCGCAGACG
>Ga0111538_10014507_pt1 | contig 10382 bp, 14 predicted proteins | sample SoiMethybrSBSTD1_FD_79669 | JGI IMG/M metagenome (GOLD analysis project Ga0111538, IMG submission 79669) | Bulk soil microbial communities from a Populus tree surrounding site in Tennessee, USA - Soil MetaG P. TD hybrid SBSTD1 (version 2)... | ecosystem: Environmental > Terrestrial > Soil >... | reverse complement strand
TACGCGGGTCTCAGCGAAGGCGACGCCCATGTCATCCGCAACGCAGGAGGCCGAGCGAGCGATGACGCGATCCGCTCTCTCGTGATCTCGTACAAGCTCCTCGGCACCGCCGAGTGGTTCGTGATCCACCACACCAACTGCGGCATGGAGTTCTTCACCAACGAGGTCATGGCCGGACTGCTCGAGCAGAGCCTCGAGACCGCAGAACTCGGGGAGGCTGGCTTCCACGACGTCGGCGCCGGACCCGGCTCTAGTGAAGGCCACAACATCGACTGGCTCACGATCGCCGACCGCGAGCAAAGCGTCGTCGAGGACGTCCGCCGCATCCGCAACCACCCGCTCGTCCCCGCGCGCATTCCGATCCACGGGTACATCTACAACGTCACAACCGGAAGCCTCGAGGAAGTCGCAGACGCCACAGCAGCCGGCCGGCCAACCTGACGCCAAGGCCCGCAAGCGGCGCGCGGCCACGGGATACGTACCGCAGGACTTCCCCGAGCGCGTCGGCCGTTCTCGGGGAAGGTGTTGCCCGTCGCTGCAACCGCCCAGCTGGAGGCGCGGCGTCAGCGGCGACTGACGCCGAGGAGTCCCGGGAGGTTCGGGGTTGCCTGCCCTGTCATGGGCGGCTGACAGGGCAGGCAACCTTCGTCAGACCCCCGTCGCGGCGAACCAGGCGCCGTTGCTTCCAGCAACGCCGTTCGCGACGAAGACAATTGGGGCGACGCACGGCTTCGGCAGGTTCACGGTCGTGTCGAACCTGGAGTTGCCGGCGGTGTCGGCAGGGAAGCCGGCGGTGGACACGTTCACGGTCGCGACGCCACCGAGGCCGTCGGGCGTCAGGCAACTCACCGTAGCCTTGAACTGCGCGACCGGGTTGATCCCGGCGATCGCCGGGTTCGGAAAGGTCGGGTCGATCACGAGCCCTTCAACGTCGACCTTGATCCGACCGTTGGCCCGGAGGTCGACGTCGGCATCCGCGATCACCCACGGGGCGCCGCCTCCGGGCACGCCCCGGATCGCGTTCGTCGAGCCGGTGAACGGGGGTTGCACGCCGACGAGCACTTCCGCCTTGATGACCTTGTCGTCGTTCCCCGAGCCTGCCGCGGCGACCGTGACGGTCACGGCGAGGATTCCGCCGATGAGCGCGGCCGTGGCCACCATGCGAACTGATCTCCTCATGCTGCGCATCTCCCTCTCTCGCAGTTGCGGGACTTTGGATCCGCTGTAGCAGCATCTGTCCCCACCAATGGATCGCCTGACGGTACGCGGGCGGGGCTCAGGCGGATTGGGGCCGTGCTACCACAGGCCATCCCGGACGAGGCCGCACCGCGACGAGTCCCCACCTCGGTCACTGCATCGGGGGGAGGGGCACCGACTCGCCGAGTCGGGGGTCGCGCGGGATCACCCATGGATAGATGCGTCCCGACGGTGTGTCAGGCTGATGTCAGATCGTGGCGAAAGCTCAGCCGACCTCTGCCAGTGCCAGAGCAACGGTCTGGCGCATGTCCGGTTCCCACCGCTCGAGCGCCCTCAGGAGCGCGCCCTCTCCCTGATCGACGACGGCGCTGATCTCGTCGGCGCACGCGAGGGCAAAGATGGCGTTCAGTTCCGCATCGCTGAGCGACTGCCACTCGACAGCGGAGGTCGGCGTCTTCGGTTCGACAACCTCCGCCTTTCCGACCCGGCCGAGACCCTCGCGCAGCAACGTCTCCACCGCCTTGATCCGGGCCCCGTGATCCGGGACGGAGATCTCCTGCCGGAAGCTCTTCGAGCACTCCGGACAGGTACAGGTCACCCAGCTTTCTCGGGTCGTGCTCGTCGCCGCCTCGAGAAGGACGCGGCGGATGGTCTCGACCTCCTCGGCGGCAGTGAGGGCGAGCGCGGGTCGAACACCAGAAGGAGCACTCGAGGAATGCGTGGTGAGCGCGAGTGGCTCCGATTCCGCGATCACCCGATCTCGCTGGCGAGCGTTTCGTCGCTTTCTTTGATCGCCATTGACGGCCCGATCACGACCCAGCTCATCGGCGACCCTCGCATGGTGAGCGCAGAGTCCTCCTGGGTGGCAACCGAGCGGCATTGACTGCCGTCCCGGAGCTTTGCGCTGCAGAGCGCGGGGGAACGCTCATGCCTCAATTGTGCCCTGCCTCACGCGTGCGCGCGCGTGCGCGCGATAGAGAGTGGTGGGCGTTCGCGAGCGAGGGGGCGCTTTCGCGTTCAGGGCCGATCATCGACGAGCACGACGCCGCGTCGCGCGGGCACTGAGCGTGGTCTTCGTCGCGACCCCGCGACGAGTCGCCTTACTACTTGACGCGGCGGTCGGTTTTCGGCGCGTTCGAAGACAGCAACCTAGCCGGAGCGTCTAGCCCGACGAGTGGCTGCGCCGCAGGCTTCTCTCCGCAGAGAGCCCTTCCCGAGCTCGGCCGCAGACCCTTTCTGCCCTATGAGCGGCGGCCCCAGGCGGCGACCGTGAGCGGGAACATGACGCTCGCGGCGGGATCGTCGAGGATCGCGAGAGATTCGTTGAGCTCGCCCTCCCTGACTCTGTGCCCGCCGAGCAGGGGCCCACGGAGCTTTTCGATCGTGAGGCGCAGGAAGTGTGCAGCGGGTGGGCTCCCTCCGCGAACGATCGCGCAACGACCCTCAGCCTCGACGTCTTCGAGGCCTGCTGAGGTCAGCTCGTCGACGAGCTTCCGACCGTAGTGAGTGTCGATCGGGGTGGTCGCCTCGAGGTAGCGCATCGCCGCGATCATGACGTGACGTAGGGCCGACGACTCGGGCGTTTCGAAGATCGTCACCCAATCAGGCTCTTCGTCCAACAGCACGCCGCCCGGCCGCAGTGCCGCGACCATGCGCCGCAGTGCGAGTGCCTTGTCGGGAAGCCATGTGACGAGATACCGCGCGTGTACGAGATCGAACTCACCGGGGAGGTCTTCCGCCGTGAGGTCGTGGCGCAACAGCTCTAGGGTCGGGGGGTGCTCCGCAGTGGCGAGCTCGAGGAAGTCGGTCTCGAGATCCGTCGCTACGACGACCCCGCCGGGTGCGACCTGCTCCGCGAGCCAGCGTGCGATAGAGCCGCGGCCCGCTCCGAGCTCCAAGCACCGAACCCCCGGCTTGACGCCCAGGCGGAGAAGATGCTCGCGGGTGCCTGCGTCGAGCGCGATCTCGAGGCCCCGCAGTCGGACACGTTCGTCGTCCCAGCCGTGCTCGTAGGTGTAGGCATCGCTCACTTTGTACGCCTTAGCCTTCTGCTCGGGCCGACAGTAAATCAGCGGAGGTCGCTCCGAACAACATCAAGAGACATTGCCGCCCTCTTGACGCTTGAGCGGCTTCATCGCCAACTCGCAGCGACCCGCTCGCGACGACTGCTGCGGGAGTAACCCCCGCCACCTGACCTACGGTTCCTGAGCCAAGGAATCCGCGGGGATGAACTCGTGCTCGGCGTCGCCGGGCGAGATCACGAGAAGCCCTCGTACGGCGTCAACGCCTGAGTTCCAGACCGTGTGAGGGGTGCCGCGCGGCACGAATACGAACCCGCCCGCCGTGACGGTGACCTCGCGGTCGCCGAGAAGAAAGGTCGCTTGCCCGTTCGCGATATAGAACCCCTCGTCCGTGTGCGGGTGAATGTGAAACGGGGGAGCCGGTTCGCCGGGCTGGAAGACCCCGATGATTGCGACGTAGGCTCCACCGGCTTCGGGCTGGCCGAAGTGGATCGGATCGGTGCTCTCCGAGGGGCCGATCACAGCGCATCCGTTGATGACCTCCATGCGGGTGAACCTAACTAACAATCGCGGCAGTTGGCGTTCCGCCAACCCGCTCGCGCCGACGCTGCATTAGCTCGATCTCCGATTCGCGCCGCCAATAGCTCGGGTTCTTGACCTTCATCCAGACGCGGTAGCCGGGCCGGTAGATCCCGTTCCGGCGCTTGGCGACGATTCCCTCGACGCCGTGTTGGACAACCGCGTCGAAGAGCACGTAGCCGTGATCGAAGACGTCCGCCAGTCGCGCGACCGAGCAGTCGACCCAGAGTCCTTCGAGTAGGGCACGACGCTGCTCCCACGGGTTCACCATCAGGTTGTGGCCGTCGACAGCGAGGAGGTCGAACGCGACGAACGTGATGGGGATCGACCTGTTGCCGTGCAGCACGCGCTGGCAGGGCAGCGGCCAGTGCGGCGAGCCGTGCTCGTTGAACGCAACAAGCTCGCCGTCGAGCACGAGTCCAGACGGCAGAACGCTCAGTTCGGGAACGCGGTCGGCCATGCTCCAACCGCGCCGACTGCGGACCCGGAAGCCGTCCTCGGTGGAGACGATCGCGCGGAAGCCGTCGTGCTTGATCTCGAACGCCCAGCCGTCGCCGACGGGGATCCCGCCGGGTCGCAGGAGCATCGGTCGTGGAAGTGGCAGAGGCCGCAGAGCCACCGGCTCACCGTAGTTGACGCATGCAGCGTCACGGCGCATCGTTCGTCTAATGCGGCTACGGGCGGAAGATGATCCTGCCACGACTGCGCCTGCCCCCGGGCGACTTCGCGTGATCGCGGGGACGGGCGACGTGGCGAAGTGCGCCCAGTGCGGCGCACCGACAGGCATGCATCCCAAGTGGTGGTACGACGGGGACAACGAACTCGTCCCGTACTGCGCGGACTGCTCCGAGGACTACCACTAGAAGAGCCGGACGCAAGCAGACGCTGGCGAGACCTTCGCTCACGGTTCGTCGTCGTCTGACGGCTTGTAACGTGTGCGTCGATGACGCCGGACATAGTCCACGTCACGGTGGGGCAGGCGGGGCGCTCGTGGTGGGGTCCCGGCGACATGTACACGTTTCTCGTAACCGGGGAGGAGTCGGGCGGCGCGATGTTCGCGCTGGACTGCCTCGTTGGAGCCGGGGGCGGGCCGCCGCCGCACCGACACCTGGCAGAAGACGAGCTCTTCACGATGACCCAAGGGACGATCGTGTTCAGCGCCGGTGACGAGACGCGAGCAGTGTCGGCGGGAGAGTCCGTCTTCGTGCCGCGCGGCACGCGGCATGCCTATCGCAACGATGGCCCGACCGCCGCGAAGATGCTGGCCGTGTACACGCCTGCCGGGGTGGAGGGCTGGTTCCGCGAGGTGTGTACGCCGGTCGACGATCCGTCCCTTCCGCCGCCGCCCGTGACGGAGGAGATGCTCCAGCGGATGCTCGAGACAGGCCCGCGCTTCAACGTCGAGTGGCTCGACTGATACGCCGCGGTGTGAAAGTCACATCCCTATGACCGTGTCGATATGTACACCTCCGTCAGACCGCTGACGAGAACGAACTGGGCGTCGGGGTGGCCCATCACGAGTCCCCACATCCTCGAAGATGGGTCGAAGGCGACGAGGTCACCGTCTGTCTCGCGCTCCTGCAACACGAGCCACATCTTGTGCGGCCCCGGCTCCATCCCATGCCAAAGGACGGTGACGGAAACCGGCTCAATGAGGAACTCGCGGATGTTGTCGGATGTGATGCCGTGCCAGTTCGCGAAGGCTTCAGCGCCAGCGAGTTTGGCTTGACGGTCGCGCCATCCATGCGCCGGGAACTCAGACCGACGGCACCCGCACTCGCTCGCGGCTGCGCTGCGTGTGCGCGCCCTCACTCTCGCGTCGCTAGAAGGCCCGGGTTCACAGCAGGTTCGACGACCTCGGGATCGCCCACCGGCTAGGGTCGCTCTTCACCCCAAGTACGGAGGCGGCCGATGAGCATCGTTGTGCGCTTTCACCCGTCGAACGCCACGAAGGAGAAGTACGACGAAAGCATGCGGCGCATGGAGAAGGCCGGTATCTGGCCTAATCCGCCTGGACTCGAAGTCCACGTTGCGTTCGGGCCTGATGACGATCTGCGTGTCAGCGAGATCTGGAGTTCGCGGGAGGCGTTCGAGGCGTACGGTGAGAAGCTGATGCCCATCCTCAGCGAGATGGGGATCGAGTTTTCGGCCGAACCGGAGATTTTCGAGGTTCAGAACCTCGTCAAGTAATAACGCGACGCATCCCTGGTCGCGACGGTTGGACGCAACCGATGGCTGAAGGTTCGTGTCAGCGCTCGGTAGCTCGGATAGGCAGCGCCTTGGTCTTCTCCAACCCTGTCACCGTCGCCTGGACGCTGGTTCCACCCGGCTCCACTACGTCAATCTCGTCCCCAACGTCAGGCAACCAATCGCGCTGGAATAAGAACGTTCCATCCAGCGTCGCCGTTTTCCGGATCAGTAGGACTCCCCAGCTCATCTGGCTCATGGCCGCTCCCCCTAGTCATCTGGCGGAGTCCGCCAGGTCACACACTTTCGCCCTCACCAACCGTATGGCTGTCCTCAGATCGCGCAACTAGCCACTCGGCCAGATCAAGAGCCAGTCGTTGGGCATGTTCGGGGCACGGCCACACGAATGTCCGACCAAGCGGGGCTGACTGCTAAGCGGGCGATGGGCCTCGAACCGCTTTAAGCGCGGCCATGCCCGGTAGCTGACAAGACCTCAGGCATTCCTCATCACGACGATCGCCCGATCGACGGATGGGAGACGCGACGATGACAGCTGCACACTAAGAGTCGACTTGGGTGCCGACTGTCGAGAGGTTTCGGGCCACGCGGCGGGGGGCACCCAGAAGCCGTTCAACGGGGAGGCGAGTCTCAAATGCTCAAACGTGTGGTCAGTCTCACGCTCGTTACGGCGGCGGTAGCGGTACTCGCGCAGACAGCATCCGCGGATCCGACGAACGCGAAGAACAGCCAGGTGATCACTGCGAACTGCGGCGCACAGCAACTGCAGGTGTCGGTCAACGGCAACGGCGAGTTCACTCCCGCGCATGTGATCGGCAGCACCGCGGTATTCGTCCCCACCGCGTTCAACGTGACGTTCTCGTTTACGCCAACGGGTGGCACGACGCAGAGCGAGACCGACACGTCGGCGAAGCAGAACCAGGCGAAACTGACGGTCACCTGCAACATCCCCGGAAACCTGAATACCTTCACCAGTCCTGAGGGCACGTTCACCATCGCAGGCACCGCCACCGGGTTCTTCACGCCCGCAAGCGGATAGCTCATCAGTGCGAACGAGTCGGTAGCCCGCCTCGGAGCGAGCTACGGGCCACCGCCCACCCCGCGACCAGGCCCCATCGCCATGATCACCGCGAGGGGAGGGGTGGGCTACCGCGATGCACCGACTCGCCGAGTTGGTAGTCGCGCGGGATCGCTTATGGATAGTCGTCGCCGGTAGGTGAGGTCGCGACCGAGGGGGAGCCCTCCTCTGTGTTGGGGTGTCCCGTGTTAGGTCCGAGTTGCGTGCTGGTCGGTGGGACGTTGACGTCGTGGCTTGGTCGCAGCCCGAGGCGTACGAGCCGGGAGCGAACGGCATGGCGCAACGGGCCGGCCGTGCGGCGCTCGCCGGAGCGCTGTAGGGAAGCTCTGCGGTCGGCGGCGAGCTGGTGCAGGAACCGATGACTTACGTCGAACATGGCTGCCCCTTGCCTCGCCTGCTCCTCCGGGGTTTCGGACGAAGCTTCGGGTGATTCCCCTGAACGCGGCGAAGCAACGGGCGCTCCTCGCGATCTTGCTTCTCCACGCGAACGAGCTCGTCTCGAGTGACCGCCTGGTCGATGATCTCTGGGCCGGACGACCGCCCGCCACCGCGGCGAAGGTCAGGCAAGAGTTCATCTCTCAGCTCGTGTTCCCGATCAGCCGAGGCTCTGGATCGCCTCGCGGAGCGTCCGGCACCGGCTGGTCCTTCCGGCAAGCGTGACCGTGATCGCCGACGAGCGCTCCGGCGTCCATCGCGCCTGCATCAGATGGCAGGTCCTCGCGCGTTTCGCCGTGACCAGGTACGAGCACATGTACTTCCCGGGCGCGGCCTGGACGCAGTGCGCGTTGCCCACGCGTGCGCCATCGCCGTGCTCGGACGCGTGCTTGTTCGTCACACCGATGAAGTTGTGCGCGAACTGAGTCGCCGAGGGTGTCTCCGTCACCTGTGCCCTCGACTCCGCTCCCAGGGCGCTCTGCGCGTCGGCGCCCACGAGGAAGACGAGGGCGAGCGCTGGAGCGAGGGCTGCAGTGGTGAGGGTCAGAGCCCTCTTGATGGCTCCGATCGCGGCCGCCCGTGAGCGATGGTGCGTCATCACTTCCTCCTTCTCAGCTGTTGGACGTCGTGTCGTTCGAGGCATCGGGGATGGCGCTGCGAGGGCTGTCTGCGACGGTGCTGTGCTGGCCAAGCTCGGCTTGGAAGGTGAGCAGCAGTGCCTCGTCGTGCGAGAGGGCCATTCCGTGCGCTTCCCGGGCATGGCGCTGGACCTCTGCGACGAGCTCCTCCTCGTCCGCCGCACGGGCTTCGAACCCGCAGTCGCAATGCAGAACCTTGTCCACCACTGGCGAGGCTAGAAAGGCGCCCCTAGAACAAGGCAAGATCCCCACTAGACAATGGCTGGTGCGCCGCAGCTGAAGGTATTCCTCGCCGGTCGAGTTGCGGTGCAGATCGACGGCGCGCGTGTCGAGGAGGAGCGCTTCCCGGGACGGCAGGGGCGGCTCCTGTTCGCCTACCTGGTGGCCGAGCAGGGCCGAGCAGTGCCCCGGGACGAGCTCGCCGAGGCACTCTGGGGGGAGCGACCACCTGCGAGCTGGGACAAGGCGCTGACGGTGCTCGCCAGCAAGCTGCGCGGCCTCCTCGCCGAGCAGGGCGTCGACGGTGCAGGCGCTTTGACAGCCGCCTTCGGTTGCTACCGGCTCGTCTTGCCGGAAGGAAGCTGGGTCGACGTGCACGTCGCGGGAAACGAGGCGAAGGAGGCGGAGGAGGCGTTGGCTGCAGGCGACCTCGAGCGGGCGAGGGCGGCGGCCGAGTCGGCGGAGTCACTGGTGCGCGGGCCGTTCCTGCCCGGGGAGGAAGGCACGTGGGTCGAGGAGCAGCGAAGCGAGCTCGCCGATCTCCGCGAGCGCGCGCTCGACGTGCTGGCCGACGCGTGCCTCCGGTCGGGCGCCACGCGAGAGGCGGCGAAGTGGGCCGAGGAGTTGGTTGCTCTCTCGCCGTTCCGCGAGACGGGCTACCGGCGGCTGATGGAGGCCCGCGTCGCCGCCGGCAACCGGGCCGAGGCGCTCCAGGTCTACGAGCAGTGCCGCCGGCTCCTGGCCGACGAGCTCGGCGCCTACCCGTCGCCGGAGACCGAGTCGATCTACCGCGCACTCCTGGTGGCACCCGAGCGCTCGGCCCGAGCGACGCCGCCAGTGGTCGAGCCGTCGGTCGAACCCGGTGGGCCCGAGCTCTCGCAGGACCAGACCGAGCTGCCGGCGCTCCGCGCGAAGAAGGTACCCGAGCGACCGTCACGGAAGCGCCGTGCGGTGCTTCTTGCTGCGCTCGGCGGCATGATCGCTGCGGCGGTCGTGATCCCGCTCGTGGCATTCGGTGAAGGTGGAGGCGGAGGTCGCTCGGCCGCCTCGGCGGCCGGCGACTCGCTCGCCGTCGTCGACGCGCACTCGGGTCGCCTCGTCGCGGACACCGACGTCGGCGCAACACCCACGGCCGTCGCGGCCGGCGAGAGTGCGTACTGGGTCGCCAACGCCGACCGCCACACCGTGTCGCGGATCGACTCTCGAACGAACGCCGTTGTCGACACGATCCCGGTTGGCAACGGCCCGAGCGGGATTGCGACCGGCGCCGGCGCAGTCTGGGTGGTCGACAGCCTCGACGGCACGGTCTCGCGGATCGACCCGGGCACGAACACGGTCGTCCAGACGATCGACGTCGGGGGCGGGCCGCGCGGGATCGTCTACGCGGCCGGCTCGGTCTGGGTCGCGAACACGGGCGACGGAACGATCACGAGGATCGACGCCAAGAGCGGCAGGCCGACCAAGCAGCTCCAGGTCGCCGCGACCGAGCTCGCGTTCGGCGCAGGCACGGTGTGGGCGAGCCAGCGTGCCGCAGGCCAGGTGGTTCGCATCGATCCGACGACCGGGAGGCAGGTCTTCGCCCCGATCCAGGTCGGGAACGGCCCGACGGGGATCACGTTCGGCCACGGCGCGGCGTGGGTGGCGAACAGCCTGGACGGGACGGTTTCCCGGATCGATCCCGAGACGAACTCCGTCACCGCAACCGTTCTCACCGGGAACGGGCCAGATGAGGTGGCCGTCGACCCACGCGGCATCTGGGTGAGCAACCAGTTCGGCGGCGATGTCGTGCGGATCGATCCCAGCAGGAACCAGGGGGCGCAGCGAGTGAGCGTGGGAAGCCGGGTGTCGGGACTGGCGATGTCGGGCGACGCCGTGCTCGTCGCCGTCCCTCACTCGGGCGCCGGCCACCGCGGGGGGACGCTCGTGCTGCGGACTAACGGGCCCAGGAAAAATGGGGACGTCGACTCCATCGACTCCATCGACTACGCGCTTTCGATGTACACATACGTT
>Ga0111538_10014506_pt1 | contig 10382 bp, 9 predicted proteins | sample SoiMethybrSBSTD1_FD_79669 | JGI IMG/M metagenome (GOLD analysis project Ga0111538, IMG submission 79669) | Bulk soil microbial communities from a Populus tree surrounding site in Tennessee, USA - Soil MetaG P. TD hybrid SBSTD1 (version 2)... | ecosystem: Environmental > Terrestrial > Soil > Tree... | reverse complement strand
CGCAGCCTGGATGCGCTGCTCGAAGCGGCGCATCGCCTCGACGCTTCTGGGTCTCAGCCGCCAGGGGACGCACTTACGGCTGCCCAAGTCCGCCAACGAATGCGGGATGTCGTGCTCACACCGGTGGAGCCGATGCTCAAGGAGGGCCGGGCATCGGATGCCTTCGAGTTCCTGACCGAGCTGCTGCAGCCGATTCGCCGGTGGCACGATCAGGGCATGGAGGCACTCTGCTTGTCGAAGTGGGCCGAAGCGGAGCTCAGGGAAAAACGGTACAAGGACGCACTGCGGACGATCGACAACACGGTCAAACTCGCGCGGAATATCGGTGATCGCTTCCGCGAGGCGTTTGCGACGTACCTGCGCGGCACTGCGTTCCAGTCTCAGGGCAACGACTCCTTGGCAGCCAAGACGTACTACGAAGCCCTGACACTGTTGCCGCGGCCGGGGGTCTATGAGATGGAGTGGGCCATCTTTATGAACATTGGTGGTGTTGCCGAGCGCCGTGGCGATCGTGAGAAGGCGCGAGCCGTCTATACCGCCGCCGCCGCTTGTGCCGAGGCGCTCGGCATGCCGCAGCTGCGAGCGACATCGACTGCGGCGCTGTCAGGGCTCGGCGACGCTACCGATTCAAAAACTTGACGGCGCTGACTCATGGTTTTATTGCGCGATCGGATGAGCATTAGCGCTAGCGAAGATTGACCGACGATCCGTTATCCGACCGTGGCCTGCCCGTGCCGACGCTGTCCCCTAGCAGAAACCCGGTACGCCACGATTCATGAGGTGACGTTGGTCCGTTTGCGAACAGTCTTACCAGAAATCCTCCGTCGTTCGCGGTTGTGGCTATCCGAAACGCGGTACGCCCTGCGACGATTGAGGTTGCAGGCCATTCCGAATGGGCTGATCGTGTCCGTTGTCGCTTCCCTGCTCTACTCACTTCGGTTCAATGGTCCGGTCACGCGCGTCGCTGCACCTGGAGATCGTCGCATGCCGACACCAGCTCGCCGTGGTCAATCGATCGCGCCGTCAGCGTCTTCGGTGACCTCGCCAGCAAGCGATCGGTTGCAGGAAATTTGTAGTCGATCTGCCGGCGAACCGCCCCGGCCCCGGGTGGAGGCGGAGAGTGGGCTGATCGACTAGCCTCCTCTGGATCAAGCGTCGCAAGCGTTACAGGGCGTTAATCGACGGGCATGTGCCAGTTGTGAGCGTCCATTCCTCTCGACGCGTGCCACGCAGGTGCACTGCCGACCGGCATGTCGGATGCAGGCTCTCCGGAAGCGTCGGCAGGTATCTGTGCTCGACCTGCTCGCCAGCGGCATCGCGGCTGGAAGTGTAGGCCCCGAGGTCATGCCCTATTGTAAGCCCGGAGAATCTGGTGGCGGCCATGCTCTGGCTCACTGAACAGGTGTTGCGGCGGGTCTGGATGTCCACCGAGAGCATCGTGCTCTTCGAGGCGGCGATGGTTGCCGTCGTCTTGCAAGTTGTCGGAGTGTGGCGTCTCGTACGGTGGGTGGCGAGACGTTGCGGTTGCCCTGGTTCACCCCCGCGGAGGGCGCGATGAATCGGAGCGGTCTGACGCACGCCACGTGATCCGGGTCGGGATGGCGTGGAAGGGAGCGCCTCCACACGTAGAGGCCACAAGGCTGAACTATAACTGAACCGCGGATCAACGGTCGTTTTGATCTCTTGGGTTTTGGGACTTTGATTTCAAACGATGCTGCCGTAGCATCGGCGTCGTTCCCAAACCTCCGACAGGCCAAGGCAGCGTGAGCACCATATTCATCAATTACCGTCGCGCTGACGCTCAGGGTGACGCGGGGCGGCTTCACGACGAGCTGCTCCGCTGACTACCAGATGTCCGATTATTCATGGACGTCAACAACATTGGGCCTGGTGACGAGTTCGCTGACGTTCTCGATCGCACGTTGGAAGCAACTGACGTAATGCTCGTAGTGATCGGGAAATCGTGGTCGCAAGTCACTGACAAGGAGGGCAGGCTACGCTTGGACGATCGGGACGACTATGTCCGCCGTGAGATTGTGCGCGCGCTCGAGTTGAACGTTCGAGTCGTTCCAGTTCTCGTACAAGACGCGGTTCTTCCAAGCGAGTCCGAGCTGCCAGAACCGCTGAAAAGACTGCGCGGCAGACAGGCGGTTAGACTGCGTCACGACCGGTGGGGCGACGACGTTAAGAGTCTAGTCGATGCTCTTCGAGTGGCAGGATTGGCACACTGGAAGTGGCATATCGGACCGGGGAGCCCACTTCAGTCGATATGGTGAAAAATCGAACGATTCAGGAGCGCTGGAGAACAGAGCGAGAACTCTTTGGTTCGTCAACGCCCCCCTCGGTTCCGGGGGTCAGGTGGCGGAGCGTCTATACAGAGGAACAAATGCGAGGCCCTGACAAAGCGTTCGCTACTCTCGATGTGTTGACCATCGATGTCGACGCGTCGCGCGCTATAGAACGAGTCAATTTGACGCGCAGGAGCAATCAGGCGGGCTTCGCTTGTGGCAATCACTCTGGAGCGTTGACTGCCACTGCTCGTCGGTCGCCTCATATCCGTGGACTCCAACGAAGGGCGGATACCGGGTTTGCCTATCGAAAACGCCGTACGCTTTGTGACGATTGAGGTTACCTGCGTTCTTCGATAGCCTCGACTCGTGGCATCGGTTGTCGTCTCGCTGCTTCACTCGCTCTCCCTTCTCATTCGCTCCCGCGCATTCGCTGCCCCGCAGATCATCGCGCTCCGACACCAGCTCGCGGTTGTCAATCGATCGCGTCGCCAACGCCTCGGTCTGACGTCGGCAGACCGGATGCTCTGGCGAGGCTCTCGCGAGCGTGGCGCGGCTTGCGGTCAGCCGTTCAGCTTGTCAAGCCGGAGACGATTATCGCGTGGCATCGCCGCGGCTTTCACCTCTTCTGGATGTGGAAGAGCCGACACGACACGGCTGGCCGGCGATGGTGATGGCGTCTGACATGCGTGATTGATTCGTGAGATGCGTACGCGAACCCGCTCTGGAACGATGCTGACAGGACCTCGCTTACCAACCGCTCATCGCGTCCTTGCCACCACACGTCTCGGCGGCCTGCATCATCACTACCAGCTGGAACCCGTCGCGGCTTGAGATTTGCGGAGCACAAGTGTCCTGTGCTCGTTTTCGACTTTTCGGTAGGCACAGCCGGGGAACGAGGCGGGGGGACGCCTTAGAGGTTACTCCCCTGTATGATCACCCCATTCAGTGCGACTTTTGCGTGCGGCGAAGTCTCGGATGCCCATGGCAGCTTATTTAAATCATTCCAGATAGGTAAATAGCGCTTGTTTTCTTCTTCTTCACTGGAGGAATGCGCAAACTCATCGGTGTCGCGCATGCCGACTTCGGTATGGCCCTGCGACAAAAGCGCGTAATGTCTCAAAACTGGATCGACAGGGCTGTGACGTAGACTGGCGCAGTGATTCCGTTGCATCTCCTTGTTGCGGCGCTGTTCGGGTGGCTCGAACGGGAACAGCGGAACGTGATCGAATTCCTGCGCGAGGAAAACCGGGTGCTCAAGCGACAATTGCACGGTCGACGGCTGCAGTTGTGTGACGACGAACGGCGGCGTCTGGCCGCGCTCGGTGAGCGCTTGGGACGTCGCGTGCTCGCGGAGGTGACGTCGTTGGTCACGCCGGATACGATCCTGCGGTGGCACCGCGAGTTGATCGCGCGCAAATGGACGCACGGATCACCGCGCCGCCGCGGACGGCCCGGTGTTCAGGTTGAAATCCGACGCTTGGTGGTCCAGATGGCCATCGACAATCCGAGTTGGGGCTACACGCGCATCCAAGGGGCGCTCAAGAACCTTGGTCATCGTGTGGCGCGAGCAACGGTCGCGAGAATCCTAAGACGGCATGGCATACCGCCGAGTCGCGAGCGCCCGATGCAGTGGCGCACGTTTCTCCGCGCACACTGGAGCGCGTTGCTGGCCGCGGATTTCTTCACAACCGAGGTCTGGACCGTTCGTGGCCTGGTCACCTACTACACGCTGTTTGTCATCGAACTGCACACGCGTCGCGTCCACGTGCTCGGGTCAACGCCGTATCCCGATGAAGAGTTCGTCATCCAAACGATGCGTCACCTGACTGACGCTGTTGACGGAGTACTCCGCACGCCTTCTGTTCTGATCTGCGACCGAGACCGGAAATGGAGTGCCGCCGTTGAGCAGTTCCTCAAGACTGCGGGCGTCCGAGTCGCACAGACGCCGTTCCGTGCGCCCAACTGCAACGCCTACGCGGAGCGCTTTGTCCGCGCGATCAAAGAGGAATGCCTGAACAAGGTGATCCCGCTCGGTGAACGCCATCTTCGCCGGACAATGGCCGAATTCGTCGCCCACTATCACGGCGAACGCAATCATCAAGGTCTCGACAACGAGCTCATCGCCCCGTTACAGCAACAGCCTGTCTGCGGCCTCGTTCGTCGCAGGCAGCGACTCGGCGGAATCCTGAGCTTCTACTACCGTGCGGCGTAGCTCCCCGCCGGCGGTAGCCGTGGGCCGCGTTTTGAGACATTACGGGTTCTCTCCGAGGATTCGCGTTCGTCCGAGAAATTCATGCATGGCATCAAGGTCTTGATGGCCAAGAACTACATCGACAACCTTGGCGAAGAAGTACGTAAGGGGATGATTGAGAAGGCTAGGCAGGGCCATTGGCCTACCGTGGCGCCTGTCGGCTACGTCAATAACCTGGTTTCGCACCGAATCGAGCCGGATCCCGAGCGCGCGCCGATCATCGTTAAGCTCTTCGAGTGGTATGCCTCGGGCGAGTACTCATTGAAGCTCCTGACGAAGAAAGCGGCGGCGGCAGGCCTGACGAACAGAACCGGCGGCACTCCGTTAGTACGGGCAAAAATCCATCAATTACTGCAGAATCCAATCTACTATGGTGAGTTTTATTGGTTAGGTCAGCTGCACAAGGGACTGCACAAGCCGATTATCTCGCGCGATCTTTACGACTGTGTGCAGCAGGTGTTCGCCGCCGCCAACCATCCTCGCCATACGAAGCGTCGACATGCATTCGCCGGGCTCGTGACGTGTGGGCGATGCGGATGCGCCTTCACCGCTGAGACGAAGAAGGGCCAATACGTCTACTACCATTGCACCGAACATAGGGGGCCCTGTGGCAACACTTACGTCCGCGAGGAGGAGCTGGTTCGCCAGTTTGGCGAGATTTTGAAGCAGGTCCGAATTCCGACGGAGCTCGCCGCCAAGCTCGCAACGGTGCTCAGAGAGAGCCAGGCAGACAAGGAGCAGTTCGTCCGGACCTCCATGCTGCGACTGCAGCAGCAACAGCTGCTGTTGCGCTCCAAGCTCGATCGTATGTACGAAGACCGTCTGAGCGATGCGATTCCAGAGGAACTCTGGAACTCAAAATCAGCGCAGCTACAGGTTGAACTTCGGCGCGTGCGAACCGAGATGGAGCGTCACGAGGTGGCCAGTGAGGCGTACGAGGCTGCCGGACTCCAGATTCTAGAACTCGCGCAAAATGCCTATTCCTCGTATGTTGCGAAAAATCCGCACGAACAGGCTCGCTTGATCAAAACGCTTGTATCGAACTCCACGTTCGATCGCGGAAGTCTTTCTCCTACCTACGTTAAGCCGTTCGATGTATTCGCAAAGGGGAGCAAAACTGGAGATTGGCTCCTCGGGCTGGACTCGAACCAGCAACCCTCCGGTTAACAGCCGGATGCTCTGCCATTGAGCTACCGAGGAATGGCGGATGCGCACCGGCGGCCATGCGGCCGCAGAGCAACCTTCCGATCGTAGCGAAAGGATCAGGCGGACGCAATATCCGGCAGTACACTAGTACCCATGAAACACCTGCTGCCCGCCCTCCTCATCGTGTCAGCAGCCGCCCTCACTGCGCAAGAACAGGAAAAGAAAGTGCCGAATGACTCGCAGCGGATCACCGTACCCGGCTGCGCCGACGGCCGAACCTTCATCGTCGCGGCCCGCGAAGGCCACGAGCCGACCAGCGGCGAGCTCGCACCGGGTCGCCGGTTCCGCCTGTCCGGCAACAAGGACGTCCTGAAGGAAATCGAGAAGCGCGAAGGCATGATGGTCCAGGTCACCGGTCTCGTGCGCAAAGCCGAACTTGCCGGACCTGGTGGCGTTTCCACCGCCGGCGGGCGCGTGAGGGTCGGCGGCGGTGCTCCACAGTCGCAGGTCGGTGGCGGCCCCGCGAGCGGTACGCTGACCGGCGTCAAGACCGACGCCGTACTCGATGTCGAAGGATGGGATCGGCTGCCGGAGTCGTGCCCGTCTAGGTAGCTGGGTTGTTGGGTGGCTGGGTTGTTGGGTGGATAGGTTGTTCGGTGGATAGGTTGTTCGGTGGCTAGGTTGCTAGATAGCTAGGTTGTTGGATAACCCGGATCCCAGCTACCGAGCTACCCAGCTACCCAGTCACTGAGGAGCGTCGATCTGAATCGGCAGCAGCGCTTCGGTCTTACCTTCGAGCGCTGTCGAGCCGGTCGGGTACTTGCTCGACTTGAGCATGAACGCAATGACATCAGCGGTCTGCGCGGGCATCAACGTTCCCGGCGCAGTGGCCGGCATCGTCGTCTGCACCTTCTCGTAGAGATCGCCGAGCGTCTTGCCCGTCCAGTTGGTGAGGAAGTCCATTCCCGCGAGTGGGGGCATGGGGCCCGAACCTTCGAGATTATCGCCGTGGCACGCGGCGCACTGTTCCTTGTAAATCGCCTCGCCACGCGTCGCCTGCTCTGCGGTGTACACGCCAGCGCTGGCTTTGCCCTGTGCTCCGAGGACTGCGTACGAGACCGACAAAACAAACGCACTCACTGAAAGGATGGCTACTGTCTTCCTCATACCTTGATTTTACTTGGTTTTCGGTTTCCGTCGACCGACCCGGCCTTTCTCGCCGCCCGTCCAGCCGAGTTGCACCCCTGTGCCAATCAACCCGAGAACGACCCAGGCAATCGGCAGCCATTGTCGATCTGGTGCCGGATTCAGCGGGTAGAGCACCCAGACATCGTTGGCCGCGACCGCGGCTCTAGCCGCACGATCGCCGATGAGCGCCATTGAGCCCACGATGATCGTCCACGCGCCGCCAAAGGCAGTCCCGAGGATGATGACGTAGCGCTGGAGGTACATCGAGGCGGCAGCACCGGCCACAGCACAGAACGCAATGACCAGGAAATGAGGCTCGCGGCCGCTCGCCGAGAACGCCAGATTCGCGACGAGCGCTCCAAGTCCCGCCCCGAACAAGGCCACGCCCACGAAATACGCTGCGAAGAGAATGCCGGCGCCAATGAGTCCGCCGGCCAACCCCACAACCAGCATCGACGTCGTATCGCTCGGCGCCACGATGGAGCTGCTGGCGAATACGCCGAAGATGAAACCGAAGATCGCCAGGACAAAGCGGAACATGCGATAGCCGAAAAAACAGGCCACAGTTCCGCCAAGGAGCAGCACGATCGCTGCCGGCAACTGGTAGGAGGCGGGGAGCATCGTTGATTGAGCGATTAGAGATCCCGCCTGCCTTCCATCGCTCGGGTCATTGTCACTTCGTCGGCGTATTCGAGATCAGAGCCGACCGGAATCCCCATCGCAATCCGCGTCACGCGAACGCCGAGCGGCTTGAGCAGCCGTGCCAGATACAACGCAGTGGCTTCCCCCTCCACGGTGGGGTTGGTGGCCAGAATAACTTCCTCGACGCTGCCGGTGCCGACGCGCGCGAGAAGGCCTTTGATCTTCAGATCGTCCGGTCCGACGCCGTGCAGCGGTGACAGCGCGCCCATCAGGACGTGATACACGCCGCGAAACTCTCGTGTCTTCTCCACGACCGCCACGTTCTGCGGCTCCTCGACAACACATATCAGCCGCTGGTCCCGCGTGGCGCTGGTGCAGTACCCGCACGGATCGGTATCCGTGATGTTGTTGCAGGTGGAGCAATAGGTGACGCGTTCCTTGACGTCCCGGATTGCGTTGCACAACTGCTCGGCATCCTCGCGCGGATGCCGCAGGATGTGAAAGGCGAGACGTTGGGCGCTCTTGGCGCCGATGCCGGGGAGCTTCTGCAGCTGCTCGACCAGCCTCGTCAGAGATTCAGGCAGAGACACGGACGTCAACTCCCAAACGCGATCCGTGATTCCAACTCCCAACTCCCAACTTTGGCAATGACACTTGGGAGTTGATTCCTTGGGAGTTGGGATTTGACATCGAAGGTTTCAAAAGAGTCCCGGGATCTTCAGACCACCAAGCAGACCCGACATCGACTGCCCGAGTTGCTCGTCGACTTTCCGATGGGCGTCATTGACCGCAGCCAGGATCAGGTCCTGAAGCATCTCCACATCGTCTTTCGACACGACCTCCGGGTCGATGCGAAGCGACTGCAGTTGCTTGCTGCCATTGACGACGACGGTGACCATGCCGCCGCCGGCGCTCGCCTCGACGCGCATCTCGGCCATCCGCTTCTGCATCTGTTCCTGCATCTGCTTGGCCTGCTGCATCACGGCTGCGATATTCACATCTCCTCCACGTCGCGAATCTCGGCCGGGAAAACGTCCAACAGCGCCTGAACGCCCGTGGACGACAGCGCTTCGGCCTTCAGATCCCTCTTGGGCGCAGCCGCCGTCGCGGCGGCGGCCGGCCGCGACTCAGACGCCTGGTCACCTTCAGATGTGGCCTGAACCGCAGCGACAACAATCTTACGGCCGGTCAGTCGTTCGGCGGCCGCTTCGAGCCATGGACGCGACTGCTCGAACTGCTCACGCAGGGCGCGGTGCGCAGGGAGAAAAGTAAACGTCACGCGATCGTCGACCACATCGATCTTCTGCGCCTGGGCGACGACGGTGTTGTAAAAGAACGCCTTTCCAGAGCGGATTTCGGCAAGCAACGAGTCCTTCAAGCTGCTTGTCGGTGCGACCACCCGGTCGCCCGTCGGTTTATCAGTTGTCGGTACGATTCCGTCACTGGTCGGTGCGATCTTGCGACTCGTTGGTGCGATCCTGTCGCTGGTCGGTGCGACTTTGCTACTCGCCGATGCGGGCTTGTCACTTGTCGGTGCGATCTTGCCAGCCGCCGCGGCGACTCTGCTACCTGTCGGTGCCGCAGTCTTCGTTCCACTGCTACCGAGCTGCTCGAGGAGATCGGTCAGCGGCACGAGCTTCCTCAGGTGCATCCATCGCAGCAGCACCATCTCGAAGTAGTACCTCGGATGCGACACGGTACGGATGTCCTGCTCGGCGGTCGAGAGGAGGTCGAAGGCGCGCATCAGATCTTCCCGCGAGAACTGACGCGCGAGCGACGTCAGTCGTTCGCGCTCGTCCGCCGGCAGCTCCTCCTCACTCATGCGCGCCGGATCGACCGACATCATCATCATGTCGCGCACCAGCTGCGACAACTCGCGGCAGACGAGCCTCAAGTCCGTCCCGGACTCGACGGCCCGCTCGGCGAGGGCGAACGCGCGCGGAGCATCTTCAGCCACGACGGCGTCGATCACGTCCATCAACAGATCGCGGCCGACGAGCCCCAGGACCGTCGATACATCGTCGACGCCGATCGCCCTGCCGGCGAACGCGATGACCTGATCGAGCGCGCTCTGCGCATCGCGCATGCTGCCTTCGGCCGCCCGCGCGATGAGGGCGAGAGAGGCGTCCGAGGCTTCGACATTTTCCGCCGCAATGATCCGGCGGAGCTGCTCGCTGATGGCCTTCGGAGAAATCGTTCGGAACTCGAACACCTGCGATCGCGACAGGATGGTGTCCGGAATCTTGTGAAGCTCGGTCGTCGCCATCATGAAGACGACGTGAGGCGGCGGTTCCTCGATCGACTTGAGCAGCGCATTGAACGACGCGGTCGAGAGCTGATGAACTTCGTCGATGATGAATACCTTGTAACGGTCACGCGCCGGCGGAAACGCCAGCCCGGCGATCACGACTTCGCGGATGTTGTCGACGCCGGTATGGCTGGCCGCGTCGATCTCGAGCACATCAAGGTCGCGCCCCTGGGCAATCTCGACGCACGCATCGCACTCACCGCAGGGGTCCGGCGTCGGTCCTTTGATGCAGTTCAGCGCACGCGCCAGGATCCGCGCCGTCGTCGTCTTGCCACACCCGCGCGAGCCGGCAAAGACAAACGCGTGGGCAATACGTCCGCTGGCAATCGCGTTGCGCAGCGTACGCGTGACCACCTCCTGCCCGACGACGTCGTCGAAGCGCTGCGGGCGGTATTTGCGCGCGAGAACCTGATAGGACATGGAGAGGAGACGCGGGTGCGACTCACCGCGACCCGGTGCACCTGCGGCACACTGCAGGGTCTACTTAGCGCTGCTGCCTTCCGGCCCTGACGCGGTTCGCAGGCTGGAGTTGCACAGGGTCCGGGCCGCGATGCGG
>Ga0111538_10014503_pt1 | contig 10383 bp, 8 predicted proteins | sample SoiMethybrSBSTD1_FD_79669 | JGI IMG/M metagenome (GOLD analysis project Ga0111538, IMG submission 79669) | Bulk soil microbial communities from a Populus tree surrounding site in Tennessee, USA - Soil MetaG P. TD hybrid SBSTD1 (version 2)... | ecosystem: Environmental > Terrestrial > Soil > Tree... | reverse complement strand
CCATCCAGCGTGGCAGATAAGGTTGCCGCGCGATCATCTCGGGTGGTGGCGTCCAGTCGGGCCATTCGGCCTTGCGCGAAATTCGTTGCAGCCCCGCCCACTGGAAACCTTCGCGGCCGACCCCGATGCCATAGCGGATCGCGCGGTTGTTGCCCTGAACCAGATAAAGATATCGCTCTGAGGTATGAATGATGATCGTACCGGGCGCTTCGGTGGTGCGGAAGAACACCGGTTGAATTTGAAATGCCGGGTCCGGCCGCTCCTGATCCGACACGTAACCCGGCTGATCGCCGACCGGATATTCACCCGGACGGTATTGCGCGCGCGCCAGCGGCGACGCGAGCAGGATCGTCAAGATCACCGCAGCAGCGGGCTTCATCATGCGTGTCAGCGCGTGTCTCATGTGATCACCACGTGAACCGGAGTTTCTGCGACTGTAATTTGATCGACATTAGGGCTTTTCCAAGAGGGCTTGTCCAAGTTCTTAGTTGTGGGCATCGGGCTGTCGCGTCGAGAGATCCTGACCGGCGTGAAACCGCTGCCGCATCATGGACACGACGGATGGGAGGTTTTCGAACGCCTTGTCGTGCGCATCTGTCGCCCGCATGGTGGTCAGGTCGAACACTTCGATTTGCTCACGCCGAAACTGGCTTTGGTAAGGCTCCTGGTTCGGATTGACCTCGCCAAGCCGTTGCACTCCGCCCCAGATGAACTGTGAGAGTCCGAGTGCCTTGTCGTCCTGCGAAACGAACAGCACCAGCCGCGGCTTGTGGGTGCCCATGCGCTGAACCTGCGTCCGGAACACGTCGACATCGACGTCGGGCGCGACCAGCATCACGTTCTTGATCTTGCCGATGCTGCGGCCGGCACGCAGCGAACGAACGCGTAGCGCCTCGAGCGCGATCCACGTGCCCATCGAATGAGCCAGCACGTTGATCTCGGTGATACCCGGCTGCTGTTCCAGGGTGGTCAGCACATCCTCGAAAGCGTCGCGCGAGTAGTTCGCGCTTTCGCGATCGTAGGTGTAGGCACGCAAGGCGACCTGGCCGCGCGACGGCCAGGTGAACAGAATGGGAATCGCCTGTGCTTTCGAATCGTGCACGATCTGCGCCAGTCGGTAGACCGCGTCGTCGAAGCGGTTGTTGAAGCCGTGCACGAAGATCAGAATCTTGCTGCGCCTGCTCTGCTTGACCTGCGCCGCGATGGCAGACGCGAAATTTCGCTTGTCGAGGTAGTTCGTCGAAACCGTCACGAAATCGCGGCTGGAATCGCCGGGCGACGACGACGGCCATTGCACCTCGCCGATCTTGCGCTGCTCGTCCGGCGGGATCGAAACCGTCACCGAGGCGTAGGACATGACATCGGCGCGCTCGCCGCTGAACATCTCGCCGGCGTCCGGCGAGCGCCGCCGTGTCGAAGCCGCGAGCACGGTCACGCGCGTTGTGTCCTCGGCGGCGGCACCGACCGGCACCAGAACGCCCTGTAGCGGTCGACTGGCGCAACTGCCGAGCAGGACGCCTGTGACGGTCGCAACTAACAGACATGCCGATCGCGTCAAACCTCGCCCCCGCGCCGTGCGCGAGAAGTGTTTCACACATAGCCCTCTCGACAAACCCTACTGAACGCACTGCAGAGGGACGATTGGGCCAAGGAGCAATGGCGATTGATCCAAGGTGCAACCGCGATTGCCCCAAGGTACAATACCGGCAGGTGCGAAGTTCCGCGTAGTGCTGTGATTCCTTCTCATGTTCTTACGAATTCGATTGCTTTTCGCGGCAGAGTGACGCCAGACGGCAACGACGCGTACCATGGCCGATTACTACACGGTGCTTGCCAACTGCGTCGCCAAGCTGCCCTCCGACCTCGACGCGCGACGGGACGCTTACAACCTGGCGCGCCGCGCGCTGGTGCAAAGACTTCGGGCGGTCCATCCGCCGCTATCTGAGGCCACGATCGGGGCCGAGCATCAGGCGCTGGAAATAGCGATCCGCCGCGTCGAATCCGAGGTTGCGCAAGCGGCTGCCCGTGACGCGATCGCCTGGCGGGACGACCCCCCGCCAGAGCAAATCCGGACCCGGAGCCAACCACCGCGGGCGGTGCTATGGGCCGCAAGCTTCTGCGTTGCGCTGCTGCTTGCGACTGCGGGCTACCAGGCCTATCGCGCAACGCGGCCCAAGATGCCGGATCAAGCGCCGCGCGCGACGGCATCGCGTCTGGTGGAGTTCGATGATCGTCAGCTCACCGCAGCGGATGCCGCGCCGACGCCCATTTCCTACATCTTCCTGCGGCAAATGGTTTACTACCGCTCGACCCATCCGGCCGGCACTGTGGTAATCGACAAGGCGCAGCGCCATCTCTATCTGATCCGCGCCGAAACCGCCGCGGTGCGCTATGGCATCGGCGTCGGGCGCGATTGCATGGAGATCAGCGGTCTGTTGAAGGTTTCGCAGAAGGGCCTGGAGCCAGTCTGGCGAGCCGCGACATCTCAGGAAACCAACGCGATTTCGATCTACCGGACGGCCGCACAGCAGGTCAGTCCACTGGGAGCCCGGGCAATCCATCTGGGCAACGACGTCCGTCTGATCCACGGCACGATCGTGACCAAGTCTATCGGGCGCTCTGTATGGCTGGGCTGCTTCCGCCTGATCGATCGCGACGTGATCGAATTGTACGAGCGCCTTCCGATTGGGAGCCGCGTCGTGGTCACAAACTAGACGAGAGGCAGTCCGCGGCTGCGAAGCGCGCGCGTGACCTGCGCGTCGCTCCGCACACCGCGGCTGTGATCGCCGCTAGTACCAATAAACGCTCGACCCGAAGTAGTAACGCGGCCGCGCGTAGTAGCCGTAGTTATAGCCGTAGTAGGGCCGGTAGTAGTTGTTGTAGCCGTAGTACGGCCGGTAGTAATTGTTGTAGCCGTAGTAGGGCCGAGAGTAGTTGTTGTAGCCATAGTAAGGCCGGTAGCCGTAATAGGGCCGGTAGTAGTTATTGTAGCCGTAGTAGGGCCGGTAGCCGTAATACGGCCGGTGGTAATTGTTGTAGCCGTAGTAGGACCGGTAGCCGTAGTACGGACGATAGCCGTAATAGGGCCGATAGCCGCAGCCCCAACACGTCACTTGTTCGATCGAACCGATCTGTTCACCCGCGGACTTGAGTGCCGCGGCCGCTGACAAACCGACTGCTTGCGAAGGCACCGGATTGCTGACTGTCACCGCCAAAGCCGCCAAGGCGGTCGCGAAAGCCCCGTAGCGCATCTGCCCCTCCTCACACCTTACACGACGAATTAGTCCAATATCCTCGATACTTATATGGTTAACACAACCCCGCCCAAGTATAAAGTAGGCAGTGCGATGGTTTAGGCTCTGCCAAAAGGCTCAATGGCGGCAACAGCCTGGGCGCCAAGCGCTGGCAGGCACCCCTCGCCTCAGTGGCCGCCGAACACCAGCGTCTTGAACGGCAGCACCAGGGCCTGCAGCCGCAGGATCAGGGCGTGCACCAGCCCGAGCGCATCCACCACATGGAGCGCAACCGCCTTCATGGTGCCGGTGTCCTTGGCGGCGATCACATCGTGGTTGTTGGAATAGGCGTTGGCGATGCAGCTGCTGCCGGGCGTGACGCCACTCAACCCGCCTTTGTAGAGCGGCTCGAGATAGACCAGAAGCGTCCCCGGCTGCTTCACCTGCTGCGCATCGATCAGGTTTTCGCCGCCGCGGAATTGGCCGGCCGCGATGACGTCCTGCACGTCAGTGACCACCATCGGGATCACGGTGAACGGCTTCGACACGCAGGTTATCTCGGCGATCATGCCGACTTTCATGATCTGCGCTTCGATCTGATTGAAGCCGGCCTGCAGGCTCACCTGACCCGCCCCCTCCGGAATCAGGATACCGGCCGGACGCATCAGCGGATTGACGATGTCGCCCACGCGCAGTTGGAACTGCTCTACCCGACCGCTGACGCCGGCCCGGATGACGGTCTTGTCGAGATCGACCTGTGCCTGGGCCAGCGCGGCTTCGGCGCTGGCCTTTTCGGCCGGCAGCGAGCCCGAGACCTTCAGCTCGGCTGCCATTTTTGTTGCGGTGGCGGCGGCGACTGCACCTTTGGCGGCCGCCACCCGGACTTGCAGTCGCTCGATCTCGCGGAACGGGACGTTGCCCGGGTTGCGCCGATACAGTTCCTGCTTGGTCTCCAGTTCGTCCTCGGCCTGCTGCAGGGATCCCTTGGTATCCTGAAGCTGGCCCTCCGCCTTCAGCACGTCGGCCTTGCCCAGTTCAAGCGCGGCCTCGATCTCCGCGATCTTGCGGCGCGCGGTTTCCACCGCGGCCTCCTGCTTCGAGCCGTCGAGCCTGAAGATCGGCGCGCCTGTGGCGACTGTATCGCCTGAACGAATTAGAATCTCTGCGACACGTCCGTTGGTCTCCGGAAGGATCGGGACGGTCCGGAAGAACAGCGTGGCGCTGCTGGTGGACGGGTGATTGTAGAAGATCGTGGTGATCAGGCCCACGGTCAGAATCAGGCAGGCCGTGATGCCCCACCGCAACTCGAACCACACCGAGTAAATGGTGATCTCCTTGCCGAAGCGTTTTCCCTGGACGTACCGGCGGTACAGATAGTCCGGCAAGATCGTCAGAAGGGAGCAGAGCAACATTTCAAGCATGGACCCGCTCCTTCGGCTTGGTCGGAACGATCTCCGGCTTTGCCGGCGGCGCGGCCACGCCGACGCTTGGCCCCGGCTCAGCGCGTGTCTGAGGCGGCACCTCGACTGCTTTGCCGTCGTGATGGAGATCGGCGTCGTTCTCGGGCGGCCGCAACAGTGCGCCTTCGCCGGGCCTCAGCCCGGCGGCTTTCTCAGCTGAGCCGGCGATCCGATTGAGCGGGGTGCCGAAATCGGGCAGGTCGACGAACGCCAGCAGCAGCCCGATGATCCAGAAGATATGCATGTGGGTGAAGAGAGAAATCAGACACAGCAGCGCAACAAGCTCGAATTGCATCTTGTGGGTCTTGTGCGCCATCCGTTCCGGCAGGCTGTGCAGTCGAAAGTAAAACACGCCGAACCCCAGAACGCTGAACACCAGAATGAAGGCCATCACGACCATAAGCGTGTCGGTTTCACCTGGAGCGGTAACGAACCCAGGCAAATGATGTGTAGCGGCCGGGTGTATTGGCGCTGCGGTCATTTATGGGTCCTCGCTTCGGCGAACCGTGGCACCCACGTTCAAGTCTTCGCAAAGGCTTGGTTCTCAAGCCGAAATTGATGGCCTAGCGCTCAGCGGGCCATCATTCTCACAGCATCCGACCGGCGCGGTATTACACCAAAGGGCAATGGTTGATGCCCTGGGGACAATATCGGTCGCCATGGGACAGGGAGGTTGGCGTTTCGTGCCTAGGCGCGGAATCAAGCATTGCGTCCGGGATTGTCACCCGGCCGGTGGAAACTCCAGCCCCCCGGCGAAACGCCCTTTAGTGGAACCTGCGCCGAACACACTCGACGTGAAAAGCCGCTCAATTATTGGAACTTTTTAGGCTTCATCGCGGTTGATGCCGCCAAAGGGAGGAGCCGATGCCGATCATGCGCGCCAGCCGAAAATTCAAGATCGACACGGCAAAATTCGTGTCGCCGGGCGATGAGTATTTCTGCTCGGAGGCGGTGGCCCGTCATCACGAAGCGATGGGATATGCCACTCGCGTGACGGTGCCGAACGTTGCCTTGGCGGCGGAGGAGCCGCCTGCAGTGCCGGCTCAATAGTCCGGAACCGTACCGAACTGATTAGCGGTCGCTTTGCAGAACTGCGAAGGGCATCGTTCGAAACAGTGCTCCAATCTCGAGATCAAGTTCATTCGTCGCCCTGCCGCCCAACGCGTCGCGCATTTCATTCCAAATTTTCCGATCCAATTGCAGGCGGGCCCGCCAATCGATCTTGGGCCAATGCTGTCCCTGACTCGTGACATCCGCATAATGCCGGCCGACGGCGACGAGAAGGCGCTGGCGCCGAGACGAGCGCATGAATGACACGACGTGCCGGGCATCCGGCCCATCGACATGGACGGGAATGTATTCTCCATCCCTGAACAATTCCGCCATGCTGCTGCGCAAGAGCAGCAGTCGATTGGTCAGTTGCGCCTTGATCGTTCCATGCCTCCAGCCTGCGATCAGCTCATTCCATGCCGCCTCGGGGCCACGTAAGACGTCCTGCCGGGCGCCGAAATCGATCGGACTTCGATTATCAGGATCGACCAGGGAAAGATCCCAAAATTCCGTTCCCTGGTAGAAGTCAGGGACTCCCGGCATCGTCGACTTCAGCACCAATTGCGAAAGACTGTTGAGAGCTCCAAGCAAAGCGGTCCGACGCGCAAAGCGATCGAACGATTCCAGAAATTTTGCAGACCGCGTGCAATCGAGCACAGACCTTGCGAAGCTACGCAAGCCGCTTTCATAGCGCTCATCGGGGTCAATCCAGCTGGTCTCGATTTTACCTTCACGCGCAGCCTTGACCGCATAGTCTTCGATCCGTTTCACGAAGTCCGGTGTCGGGAAACCGTCCAGCCAAGCTCCAATCAGGGCTTGGTAGAGCATGTATTGGTGACCGGCCGACGGAATTCGTCGTCCATTCGACCGCTCGACGAACGGCTCGTTCAATTGTCGCCACTCTGCAACGTGTTCATTCCAGAGTTCGGCAATATCCGATAAGGAGAGAATCCGCAGGCGAGCGTCTTCCCCACGCTTGGTGTCGTGGGTTGTCGTGGCAATCAGCCCATGACGAAATCGCCTGGGCGTACCGCATATCCGGTCATGGAATTCCGAGACTGACAGGGCCGGCAGGCTCGGATCAGATCCGACTTCATTCAATGCCAACAGACTGTGATAGCGATACAGAGCGGTGTCCTCGAGCGATTTGGCCATCATCGGCCCGGTGAATTGCTGAAGCTTGAGGGCGAACTGCCGCAGCCGGGTGCGACTGTAAGGCAATCCGGCGCGGGCCAGGTCGAGCGTGACGGCGTCGCGCACGAAATCGAAGATCTCGGAGTCGGTGCCGACCCAGCGCCGTCGTGCCGCCGCGATGGCCTGACCGATCATCGCGCGATCCGCATCGTCGCAGCGCGTCGGTGTGACGTAAGTCCGGTAGATCGGGAATGCGAGCACATAGAGCCGCAGCGCGTCGCGCAACCGATCTGGCGCATAATCGCGGGTGCTGTAATGGCCGGCCGCGATGCGCGCCAGCAATTCTGCCAGCACGTTGAACTCGCTCCGCATCAGAATGTCGAGTACATGCCGCTTGGAGCTTTCAAGAACGGCGGCAAAATCACCCTGCCGTGTATCGAGCTCGCGCCATTGCGCTGCCAGAATCCGGCGGCCCGGCTCGTAGAGCAGCAGCCGCGCGATCACATTGAGCCATTCATAGCCGGTGGTGCCACCGATACCGGCGAGCGGCGGCAGGCGTTCGCCCGGCTCGAGAATCTTCTCGACCACGACATAGAATGGAGTTGGGCGGCCCCGTCTCACCTGGCGAACCAGTTGCTGGAGCCGCCGGGCGTATTGCAGCGGATCGAACAAGCCATCGATGTGGTCGAGCCGCAGACCCTGCAGGCGATCCGTCGCGATCAGCTGTGCCACCAGGCGATGGCTATCGCGGAACGTCGGCGGATGCTCCATGCGCAAGCCGGCCAGCTCGTTGATGTCGAAAAAGCGGCGATAGTTGATAATGGAGGCAGCCAGCCGCCAATAAGCCAGCCGATAATGCTGCCGTTCCAGCAGCCGATGGAGCGCCGCAACGCCGGATTCGCGTTCCGCGCCGTAGGCGCCCAGTCCAGCTGTAATGAGAGCGTTGGCGTATTCGATGCTTGCAAGCCGGCGCTTCAGTGTCGGCGCCTGCGCGTAAGACGGACTTCCAGGTCTGCCATACTCGTCAGCCAACGCGAGAAGGCGTTCTGCGGTCGGGTCGCCCGCTGCGTCAGCCGCGCCCACGACGGTACGCAGAATGTCGCTATATCGCTGCGGGTTGATCGGAAACTGGTGATCAAAATACCACGCCGAAAAGCTGCCGCCGGCAGCATCGAACTTGAGCTTGATCTCGCCGCTGCCCAATGCGTCCGCATAGGGTCGGCCGAGCACCGGCAGCAGCAGTCCGCCGCCGGGCCGGTACGGCAACAGCTCCCAGGCGATATCGAACGATGCAGCGTGCGGCGAACGACGGCCCCATTCCAGCACGTCGAACCACCAGGCATTGTCCTTGCCTACCGCCATATGATTGGGCACGAAGTCGAGGATCAACCCCATGTCGGCCGCTTTGAGCGCAGCGTTGAGCCGCGCAAGGCCCTCCTCACCGCCGAATTCGGGGTTGATCGCGTTGTAGTCGACGATGTCATAGCCGTGCTGTGTACCGGATCGGGCCTTGAGGAAGGGCGACGCATAGAGATGGCTGATGCCCAGCGCACTGAGGTACGGCACCAACGCAGCCGCATCGTCGAACCCGAACGCCTTGGTCAACTGCACCCGGTAGGTCGCACGCGGCACAGCAGGGGGCACTAGCGCGTCTCCAACACGGCGTAGACCGCCCAGGGCGGCAGATGCTCCGCCGGCCCCTCGCCCCAGATCGTTTCGCCGCGCGGCCATTGCGGGCAGAACGCCGCACGGTCGCTGAGATTGGCGAGCAGATGCAGACCCTCGCGTGACCGGAATTGCCAACTGGCAACCAGCACGCCATCCGCAAAACTGGTCCGCCCCGGCCCCACCGAAAGATCCGGCAGTCTCGGGACGATGAAGGTCTTGCGCGCCGCCAGCAGCCGCCGCACCAGATCGAGTCGCTCGCGGTGCGGCGACAGCGAGGCAGCATCCCAATCAAGCGTCGCCAACCGCACCGTCTCCTGCGCCATCGGATCGGGGATTTCGTCGCTGAGCTGCGCAAAGGCTTCGGCGAACTCGTGGCGCCGGCCGTCGCGCACCGCTCGCGCGAGCTCACCTCGGAAGTCGCAGAAGAACGGGAATGGCTGCACCGCGCCCCATTCCTCACCCATGAACATCAGTGGCGTCATCGGAGCGAGCAACGTGACGGCAAGCGCCGCCTCGACCGCCGCGGGCGACGCCAACGCACTCAGCCGCTCGCCGAGTGCGCGGTTGCCGATCTGATCGTGGTTCTGCAGGAAATCGACAAAGGCGACGGCAGGTAAGCCAGCGGAGCTTTCGCCACGCGGCCTGCCGCCGCGATACGGCGAAAGCTCGCCTTGATAGCCAAAGCCTTCGGCCAGGCATCGCGCCAACCGACTCGCGGGATCGCGATAATCACCGTAATAGCCGGCTGTCTCGCTCGTCAGCAGCACGTGGAAGGCGTGGTGATAGTCGTCGTTCCATTGCGCCCGATATTTGCCGCGCGGCGGATCGGTTTGTGGATCGAGCAGACTCGCCCGATTGGCGTCGTTCTCCAGCACCAGATGGATGTGGCGCCCGCTGATGGCGGCCAGCGCGCCGACCGCTTGGCTGAGCTCCGCAAGCAGCAGCCCGCGGCCCGGCTCGGCGATCGCATGGACCGCGTCAAGCCGCAGTCCGTCGAAGCGAAAGTCGTCGAGCCAATACAGTGCGTTTTCGACCGCGAAGCGGCGGACCAGCGGGCGCGTGTAGTCGATCGCAATGCCCCAAGGCGTCTGCGCCGGGGTGAAAAATTGCGGCGCGTAGCGGCCGAGGTAATTCCCTTCCGGCCCGAAGTGGTTGTAGACCACGTCGAGAAACATCATCAGGCCGCGCTGGTGTGCTGCGTCGATCAGCCTTTTCAAGTCTTCCGGCCGGCCATAGGCGCTGTCCGGTGCATAAAGCAATACCCCGTCATAGCCCCAATTCCAGCGGCCAAAGAAGTCGGCGACCGGCATCAACTCGATCGCGGTGAAACCGGTCTCGGCGACATGATCGAGCTTCGCGGCCACGCCTGCGTAAGTGCCCTGCGGGCTGAACGTGCCGACATGCAGCTCAAGGAATATGGACTCGTGCCACGGCCGACCGGTCCAGTTCTTGGTTTGCCATTGGTAGGTCTGGTCGATCACCTCGCTTGGCCCGTGGACATCGTCGGGCTGAAACCGCGAGGCCGGATCGGGCACATCGAGTTCGTCATCGATCCGGAACCGGTAGCGCGCGGAAGGCCGCAGCCCCGCAACTGAACTGCTGAACCAGCCGTCGCCGGTTGGTTGCATGGCATGGCGACGATCGGTCAGCAGTGCCACCTCCTTGGCACCGGGCGCCCACAGCCGAAATGTCACGTCATTCGGGGTCAGCAGCGGACCGAACTGGTGGGCCGCCGTCATGGCTTGCCCGCAAAGGCGAGGATCGAGACAGCCGGGGCCGTAATCTTTCCTCCCGACGGCTCGGTCGGCTGGCCGGCCAGGACCGTCTTGGCGGCGGTG
>Ga0111538_10014500_pt1 | contig 10385 bp, 10 predicted proteins | sample SoiMethybrSBSTD1_FD_79669 | JGI IMG/M metagenome (GOLD analysis project Ga0111538, IMG submission 79669) | Bulk soil microbial communities from a Populus tree surrounding site in Tennessee, USA - Soil MetaG P. TD hybrid SBSTD1 (version 2)... | ecosystem: Environmental > Terrestrial > Soil >... | reverse complement strand
TAGCGTGTCCTGCATTTGTAACTAATGCTCCACCAATCAAAGCTACAATTGCCGCTATTCCAAGTGTAATAGGATTTATTAAGCCAGGAATACGAACAAGAAACGTACTTAGACGACCAAATACTCCACCGGTTTCTAGTGCTTCAGCTAATAAGACCTCTAAGTCTGCTGAAGCAACCGCCGCCGCCTTTGCACTTCCAGTAAGAATTCCAAGACCTGTTGCCGCTCCGCGAACAACGTAAGCGATACCGCCAGTTATTACGCCCAACGTACCGAGAGTAAAGATAAGCGGGCCAAGTCCTGCCGTGATTAACGCGATAGCAACCACAATCTTTTGCATCGGGTCGCTCATTTGCTCGAACCGTACAATTAACCTATCAATAACAGGGAACACCCTTGTCTCAATAAAGTCGATAAGGTCAGTTAGTTCATCCTTTAGAACTCGACCGATACGTTCACCCCACAGCTCAAATTGAACCCTAAGGTTCTTTATCTTTGTAGCAAGGTCTGAAATTGGAGCTTCACTGGAAAGCCTTCCTAACGCTTCAAGGAGAAGGGTTTGTTGGTTTGCATTTTCACCGGCACTCTTAGCAACCTCATCGTAAACACTCTTCAATTTTGGAGCAAGTGATAGAGTTTTCTCAAGGTTAGCTACATTACCACCACCAAGAATATCTTGAATCTGTCCAAAGAAACCGAGCTTCTCAGAGGGCTCGATTGTGGACATCACTTCACTTAAACCTTTCGTAACCTTTGTGAAAAGCTGGTCGTCGATGGCTCCGCGGGTTGCTTCAAATAACTTTGAGTACAAAGTAACCGACGATTCTAAATCAAAGTTACGGAGTTTAGCAGTTCTACCTACAGTATCTAAGGTCGCACCAATTTCACTTAGCGAACGCTTACCACGTTTTGAGAGCAACTCTTCGAGAGTATCGAATCGTAAAGTGGTATCGAGAATTTGCTTGCCTGCCCTAATCATCGGAGCGGTAACGTTATACGTCATAAACGCACCGAAGTTTTGCAGGGCAAAACCACCGATAGCTAACCCTTTGAAGAACTCATTAAATCGTCTTGCCGATTCTTTAGCTTGCTGATTTGTGAGGGCAAGGTTTCGTTCCATCCGCATCGTGGTACGGTCGAACTTATCCATCTCATTTTCAAGCTGACGCATTGCAATAATGTCAGCTTTCGTGAGTGCAATACCTTCTTCTCTTTTAATATCGAGACGAGTGAGAGTTTTAATATATCTCTCAACGGTACGCTCAAGGGACTGAACTGTGGATTCAGCTTTACGGCGGTCAACAAGTTCAGCTTCTACGACTGCCTGAACACGCTTCTTGAAGGCAATCAATTTCTGCTCAACGGCTTTTAAGCCTTGCTCATTGACGCCCATCAACTCTTCAACTCGTTGGTTGATTTTCTGTTGATTTTTTCCAACGAGTCCTTGAGAAAGCAGACCCATCCGCTTACGAATCTCTTGAGCAAAACGCTCAAAGTCGTCTAACGCATCGGATAGATCGAACTGACCTCTAAAGACTACATCTTCTGTCGCCATAACTGCTAGGGCTCATTTTGAGCCCCTCCTTCCACCAAACTTACCCTTACCGTAACTGTTCAAGAAGTTCTGTAGGTTTTCAACCTGTTGCTCGCTACTATCTTTAACCGCGGCGTTAATCCTCGCTTCCTGCGTCACCCACGCGTTGTACGCTAGGAAGTTTGCTTCGTGTCTTAAGGTGTCCCCGACTATTCCTATCTCCTGGGCCGTCGTCGGGCCGTACATCTTCCACCACAAGGCTCCTTGTATTTCGAGGAAACTTCGCCAGCCTATCTGCTGGAACAGAGGCTGTCACCCCCTTCTCAACTTTACCCTCAGGTGTGATGGCTGTACTTTCGAGCGGAATATTGGGAATGTCACCTTCGGGAATAGCTTTCATTAATTCCATCCCAACATTCAATGTTTCCATCTCAGTAACTAAGTCTACCCAAATAGCTATCGTAGATTCGTCGGCTTCATCGTTTGCTTCCTCAGCCGCTTCTTTGTTCGTGGTAAAGAGAACTTTGACTGCCGCTTCTTTAGCCTCTTTTGTATCGCCCCACCAGACTCGAATAGCTTTCTGAACCAGATACTCTCGACCGAGTCGAGACATAATGGCGACCATTTCAACTTGGTCTTCGGTGGTCTTATTGATATTATCCGAAACCTCTTGCAATATCTCGCTTGCTAATTTCGTTTTATTCTCAAGAGTCGCTCCGTCTCCTGTTTGAACTGACGCAACCTTCTTTTGATAATCCTTAGAGTATCGAAGAATCATCGTCGTGATTTGAGCCGACTCGATGATAAAGGACATACTTGGCGGAACACATTCGACCGACATCGGAGTTCCATCATCATCGCATAACACGTTCGCTGACCCATAAAACTTGTACACCAAAAAAGGCTGAACCGCTTTCAGCTTTTCCTTCATTTGCCTAACATTCATATACGCTCCTAGGGTTCATTATGAGCCCTTATATTTGAACTGCCGTCCCATTAATCGTTCCCACGCCACTCATCGCCTGCCCGTTGAATGTAGCGACGTTTTCCACCTGTTCTCCATTAACTGTATCCAAATTATATGTTGGGCCACCACCACCCATAGTAACTGTAATCCGTGGTGTAATTGAATAATTTTCAAGAGCCAAACCGTTTCGATAAACTCGAAAATCTAAGGTATCTCCATTAAGAAGGGATGCCGCAACTAATCTTACCGAATACGCCAGTTCTGTGTGGCTGCTAGCCGTCAGCTGAACATCATCAGCTTGACCATCAATCGAACATACTCCCGTAACATACGAACCAGTACCACCAGTAAGCCCAGTTGTAACGGGTGCCCCTTCAGATATGAAGGGATCGTTGTATCCAATCACAGCCCCGCTTAACAAACCGTATGCTCCCCCATTCTTGCTATATCGCAGTTGATAGTCGTCAATCTCACACGTCACCGCAACTGCGTTCTGTAATCGAAAACGTATATGAAGGTCAAGGTTGCCACTTGACAGATTTGCTGTATAGTTCGCATCTTGAGCGGCGAGTGGTATTTCACTCCCTATAGAGGCACCGGCATTATAGAAACGGAACGCCGTCTGATGTGGAACTCCTGTATAGGTGATGAGACACATTCCCTGTATGCCATTACCACCTGCACGATTTGTTGCTGATGATGCTCGACCGCCTGCACCTGCACCACCATATTTTGGAGGGGCTTGACCTGGGTTTCCGACGGTCGTTGTACCACTACCGCCATTACCAGAATAAGCTGTACCGTTTAAGAAAGTGCCGGTATTACCTGCACCCGCTACGTTACTGCTTGCGGCTCCACCATTAGCAGTTGGGCCAGCGGCTCCACCACCACCACCGCCAAGACTTGCAGAATTTCCATTTCCACCGTTGCCACCAACAAAAGTCGTATCACCAAGAGCGGTTCCATTTACACCTGTCGCCGCGGCACCGTTCTCGCTTGCCCCTACCGCCGCCGCCGAGCCATTTCCACCTGGGGCCCTCGCGATGGGTGTACCGCCTTGCGATACCTCGGTAAAACCACCGTTAGCACCAGCACCGGTCGTTTGGGCTGTTCCGCCTGCCCCTATAGTAACTGTTAATGAGGCTTCAGCTCCCTTTGTTACAGCCTTCTTCGCGTAGCTTCCGCCCTTACCGCCACCTGTCGAAGAAGGGCTACCCTCTGCCGCACCACCCGTACCTCCACCACCGATTAGCTCAACAGTCGCAGAGGTAAGATCGGTCGGCCAGTTCCAACTGCCTGATGCTGTTATTAAGGTTGATGGCATATCGAAAGAGGGCTCAGATTGAGCCCTGTTACACTTTGGTTATGTACGTAGTGACGAAATCGAACTCAACCGTGGTTGCACTTATCGCCCATCCAACAACCTGCTGGACGTTTCCTGAGCCAGCGGGAGCGGTTGCTGTTAAGCCGCCTGGGGTTGTAGACAGATATAGATTCGCGTTAGGCGTCCACGCCCACGAATCATTACGAACAACGCCCTGCCTAAGAATCAAAGCCGGACTGCCACTGGCTACTGCGGCGACCGCTAATCCACGAGCCGGATAGCCGCCAACTACGTCTGCATCAGCTAAAAGCCAAGTGGATGAACCACCTATATAAACTACTTGCCACTGTGCTAACGCTTCTCCGGCGTTTCTATCGGCCAGCACGCGACCCGTATAAGAATTATTAGCACCAAGTAACGCACTGGTGCTAATAACCGCTGGCAATTGTCTTGTAGCAACTTGTGTCGCCATATTATTTACGATACGAACAGCGAAGTTTTTCTCCAGTCGTCGGAGCAACAGTCATTGTGATTGCCGCACCTGCAATGGTATAATCATCACCAGTATCGAGCAGTAGGCCGTTCAAATGAAGATGCTCCGAGCCTGCGACGGGCGTATTCGCCAACGTGAAAGCCGTATTAGAACCGTTAATCGTTCCAGCCGGAGTTTCCTTATCGACGAAGTTAGCATTGGCTAGGCCGACCGAGCCGACAGCAACATAAACTATTGCAGTCGTATTGAGAGTTCCACCATCATCAACAGTACAACGAAATTCTGCCGTACCGTTAGCCGATGCCTGTGCACCTTCCGATACCGTGACGACCTGACCAGGAAATTCATTCCACGCATCAGCATCAGGGGCACGAGTGAGTAATACAGCCGCACCAGTCCAGATATAAATACCATTCTGGTTTGTCGTACTCTGGTTTTTCAACAACACTCGGTCGCCAGAAACGAGTGTTACGCCATCCATCGTACTGCCTGGGCTGGCGAGAGTGATACTCACCGTTGATGCAACTCTAGCCGAACGATACTTATAAATCGAGGCTAGGTTAGCAACAGCGTTTTCAACATCAACGATACGGGCGGCATCGTTTGAACCCGTTGTTGGGGTACCGACATTACTCAATTTCTGGTTACCCATCGACTGAGCCGCCGTAAACGGAACTGTACCAGTCCGTTTGATGAAATCCGCCCCATCTTGAAGTTTGGTGGTTTCAATATTGGCACCGGCAGGAATCTTAACGGCTGTTACCGCACCATCTTTAATTTGTCTTGTTACAATTTCGGTCGCCATAATATCTCCTGAGAGGGCTCATTTTGAGCTCTAGGCTTTCATATAAGTTACGGCAATCTCTTCACCTACTTCTAATGAAAACGTAAGAATGATAGTTTGAGTGCCTGTGGTATTAAAATCGTCCGGCCGAGATTGTTGTAGTCCATTTACATAGACCATCAAACTTTCCGGTATAAATGGAAAATCAGTTACGAATGTAGCATTAGAGCCATTGATTGGGCCGTTCGGAGCCTCACCTATTATCCATTCCTCATTAGCATCTGGTGGTGGAGGTTCAGGGGTAACGACCGTATCTTGCCTGACGGCTACCATCAAGAATATACGTCCCCGAGATATGAGTGTCTCAACTCCATCAGCGAAAACTATGAGTTCAAAATCGTTAATATTGCTTAGGTCAGCATAAGGAATATGGAATACGATTCTAACAACCTCACCATCCTCAATGATAATATCTTCGGTCTCAGTCTGGTAGACGCGAACTACGCCACAGTGCTTCCAGATGAGTTTTGCGAGAGAGACCTGAGATGGGTCAACGCCATAGTCAGAGCAAGTCACTATCACCTTTGCTCCGCACTCCGAGCTAATCTCGGTCAGCTTTCGCATCTCAAACGTCAGCAGTAAATCCTCGTCCGGTATAGTGACCGCGGACAAGGATTGTAGTGGTACGAATGGTTGTAATAGAACGCCTTCCATATGAATAAAAGAATGGGTGAGCCGCGACTTCCTCGTGGACGACTCACCCGCGGGGAGGGCTCATAAAGAGCCCTGCCTTATGAACCAATACGAATGAAGTGTTGATTGTATTGGTTGTAATCGAACAGGGCACTATCCGCGTTCGGGAAACCCTCGATTGTTAGAGCAATCTGAGACTGGACGGTCTGACCAACCTCAAGAGTGAACGGCGTGTAAGACAGACCATTGAAGATTTCGATGGCGTCGTACACGGTTACATCACCACAGTCCGGCGTAGCCCATATCATCAGGATACGCATCTTGTGTTGACAACCGGTGGAAAATTGTCTCAACGTACGAACACCGTTGCTATTGAGTTCCTTCATATAAGGAATGAGCCGCTTCGTCGTAGCGAAGTCGCGGACATTCAAATATGCACCCGAGATAACAACCTTGTCGAACGTGAGCGATGTTGAAGTCGCTCCGCGGTCGTTACGAAACTCATTACGAGTAGGAGTCGTTTCAATTCGACCGCTTCCAGCCAGCGTTCCCAAGTGGCGTGGGTCTTCCACCTGATTTCGGTCAGGACGACCATCCCTGTCCAGCCGGAGAGGTAGCTCATCGTACCGAGTTGGGCCGCAGACCCACATATCAATCGGGACGCCTTCTATCATCGCCTTCTCGAACGATGCCTTCACCGCGGGTTTAATGACCCGAACTTTGGCCTCGTAGAGAGCTAAGGGGTTGGCTACGTTTGTGCCCTTGATTGTTACGAGTCCAACGTTTTGCTCGGCTGGAGTGTAAAGACCAGTCAGCGTGTTAATCGTGCCAATCTGTGCCGCAGTTCCAGCCGTGAGGATAGCATACGTTAGGTTAGCCGCCGCACCACCGATGATGATGTTCGCCGCCGATGAAAAGAGAACAATATCAGTTCCAGCACAAGCGAACGTCGAGCCAGTGACGGTATATTTCAGCACACCGTCGATGTATAGCACAACGGCATCGCCATAAACCGCAAGACCGACCTGCTGACCTTCCAGAACGGCGAAATCACTTCCGACCACCAAAACGCCATCCTTGTATATTCCCGCCTTACGAGCGGCAGGGGTAGCACCTGCGATACCTACGGCGTAATCGAGAGTCACTAGCGTTTTGGCTCCATTCATAAAGTTAGGAGCAAAACCGACCGCTACGATTGTTGTCGCGGCAATAACGCTAGAGTGAACGACAAACTCTATCAGGAACGGATAGCCGTCGAGAGCGTTCTCAGCAACCGCAAAGCCATTCACCGCCGTAGCTTGGAATCCGGCGAAGTATTTGTTGTTATTGCTGATGTTCGCCCCTTCCATATCCGTAAACCGGAAAGGCTCACGATATGCGGTTTCGCCAGCCTCGATTCCACGAAGCAAGCTAAGGGCGTTGAAAGCGATTGTGACCGGAGTTTCACAGTCCGTAATGATATCAACACACGGAATACCTTCGTTCGCGGCGGCGGCATCCGATTCGATGGCGTAACCGCAAATACTGCCCTGTGACGATACCAGCAGATTTATCACGTCCTGCTGGCCAGATTCTGCATCAATCACGGTAAGAGTCATTGGCCCTGGCTCGTTGACGATAAGTTCGCCCTCAGGGCTAACCATATTATCACCAGAAACTGCATACTCATATTTACCGCTTCCACCACTAGGAACGAACTTATTCTTCTTGCCAGCAAAAAGAGTAACCTCTTCCTCTCGGTTAACTTCACCAAGCGATTCGTCGTCCTCGAATCTCTCGACCTTCATAGGCTCGTGAACGGTAAATTCTGTCGTAACATCGGTTGGCTCTCCGTCTACAGTCAAACCGAATGTCAACTTGGTCGGCTCACGTGTCTCTGTCGGTGTTCCCTCGATTGCACCCGTAGTAGGGTTCAATTTGAGCCCTGCCGGAAGTTCTCCGTCTTTGACTTCAGCGGCTGTAATTCCCGAATCGGCTGGCGAATAGCTATAAGGTACACTTTTAATGCCAGGAGGCGGGTTATAATTCACGGAAGCTTGTTCCGTGTCTGCATCATTGTTATTCTTTTTCTTCACAATCTCACCTCTCTCAGTTTATACACTTTTTGTTACGACAACCTGAATCCGTGCTTGATTTAGATTGACAAGGGTAAATCTTGGGACATAAATAAAACCTTTTCTATTAGCCACTGTATGAATAACGGAAATGCAAATACGCCCCGTGGCTAAAAGCAGGGCGAACGAATTCCGTGCGACTGTTTCACTGGTGTAAATATCAAGAACCAATGCAAACCTTCTCGACGTTTGAATGATATGAACATTATCAATATCAGTAGGTCGGATAATAACCTGTAATGGAGCATTTTCTTTTTGTTGAAGCAATCCAACCTCAATCTTAGGGTTGGTACTCCTAACAATCAGGTCAGCAATATTGTCAATAAACCAAACGAGAAAGTCGAAAGCCGCTATTTCCTTGACCTCGACCTCGGCCGGACACGCGGGCTCGATTGCCGCCCCACAGATGAATCCCCCTTCTGCCATCTAAATATCTCCGCCCAACGTTCCACCGTGGCATTTGCCAACAATTCCTTTGCTTCGTCACTCTTTGCGAAGCGGTCAAAATCTAACGGTCTTTTGGGAATGTTAGCCACGGCTCAAAATGACCCCTAGTCCTTAAAGAAGCGTTCAAAATATTCGTTATCAAACTTATCAAGAAACTGCTTCTCCATTGCCCTACCCCTACCAGTTCGATTAATTGACCCTTCTCTGCCTTTCATTCCTTCCGGTACATCAACGACAGCACCTTCCTGATGTTCTCGTGCATAAGGCTTTTCAACTGGATACGTGTACTCCAACGTACCGTCGTCGGTCACATAACCCGCCTGCTTATACGCATCCCGTAACCGTAACCCCTGCCCTTCGTGCGTTTCGTGCAAGATACGCATATCCGCGTTCATTGCTTCTTTTTTCGTGAGCGTATAAGGCCGAAGTGGTCGCCATTTTCCTTGATATTCGTCAAACTGCCTATCAACGTCTTGCCGTATCGCTACAAGAAGTAACGTCATTTGCGGTCTGGTATCCTCTAACTCTTCCGTTCGTGAACGAATTATATTCACCCACTCATCAGCAGTTGAACACCAAAAAAGCCATCTCATAAGCCTAACTCAAAATGACGGAATTTCTGTTGCCAAGAATTTGTGACACGATTATAAGTATTCCGCAGTCGCTGTTCTTGGTTAGAAGTCAATCCATCGTTCTGTCCTAAACGATTCAAAGGATTCACGAGAAACATCAAACAACCGAGATTTTTCACAGCAACAACTACATCTGGCGGAGTACACTTAAAACCCCACCTTGCTGAAATCGTAAACTGTGTATATCGAAGCCAGCTACCGCAACCACCAAATAAAAATGGTGGATAATGCCATTTCAGATAATATCCGGTCGGCTGATAAACGTTTGACGAGTAAATCTGATAATTATGTGCATCAACGATTTCATTATCAGCATCACGAATATAACGAATCGAAACGTAAGGATGGATTCTTACGAATTGCGTTCCGTTACTGTAAAAATATCGTGATGTGTAATCTTCACCCGCCGCGGCAAAATAATCTTCTGGTGCAAACACATCGCTTTCAAAGACCCTTGACGCATCGTAGAGAGATTGCGTTAACGCCGCCTGCATTTCATTAGACTCTTCGTGCACCACCCCGAGGGCTGGAACGATGTCAATGCAATCCTCTACTTTTGCGTATGCAACACCCATTAGGTCAATCGACTCCTATACGATTACCTTCTCACCTTCCTGCTGAGCCGGCTGTTTTTCGTACTGGACGCCCTGCTCTTCCATCTTCGCCCGAATTGCGTCGTTCAGCTCTTTCGTCCGAGGGTCTGCCAGAAGTTCCTCTTTGACGAAATTCTCGGTCGGCGACAGATACCAACCGGCTCTCCACAGCAACTGCGGAACTTCACGGATAACGTTTCCTTTATCATCCGTGACTTGCTTAAAGCCCCAAACCGGAATGTTATTCTCTATCATCGCCGTATTGTCGATACGGATTTGACGATTTGAACGACCAATACGGTTAGGCTTGAAGCCCTTGGTGATTTGGTCAACCACGCTACTCAGGTGAGGATTATTCAATGCCCCCTTTCCTGATACGACGGCTGACCTTTCATCGTTTCTTTTCTCTACCATTACCTTTCTCCTTTACAAATCTCTAGGGCTCAACTTGAGCCCCCTAAAAGCCTCAGCCGACTTAGATACCGGTGATACGAATGAGAGCGTGCGGCACCTTGGCGACTAAACCGCCCCTCATCGTCGCACGAAGCGTCAGCATATCCTCACGGAACTGGTTATCGACCCAACCGATATCCAGACGAACTGCTCGACGGAGCAGAATCCGCACGGTCTGTCGAAACGCACCCGCTATCGCTACACCCGCTGGCATACGAATATCGTAAACGATTTTGGCACCACGGACGCTACCTAGCTCGGTATCGGTATAGAGCCGATAGCCGTCAGCATCCTTAAGGAAGGTCATTTCGACAAAATCGTCGTGCGACATCAAAACACAATCGACATTGT
>Ga0111538_10014497_pt1 | contig 10387 bp, 8 predicted proteins | sample SoiMethybrSBSTD1_FD_79669 | JGI IMG/M metagenome (GOLD analysis project Ga0111538, IMG submission 79669) | Bulk soil microbial communities from a Populus tree surrounding site in Tennessee, USA - Soil MetaG P. TD hybrid SBSTD1 (version 2)... | ecosystem: Environmental > Terrestrial > Soil > Tree... | reverse complement strand
GTTCGGCGAGTCGCTCGGCGGGGCGGTCGCCGCGTGGCTCGCGGCGCGTGAACCGGCACGCGCGCTTATCCTTGCGTCGACATTCACGTCGGTGCCGGACCTCGGCTCGGAGGTCTACCCGTTCATTCCGGTGCGTCTGCTGAGCCGCTACCGCTACGACACGCTCGAAGTGCTGCCGCGCGTGAAAGCGCCGGTGCTGATCGCGCACAGCCGCACCGACGACGTCATTCCCGTCTCTCACGGTGAGCGGCTGTTCGCGGCTGCGTCCGAGCCGAAGCAGTGGCTCGAACTGGCGGGAGGACACAACGACGGATTTCTTTTCACCCGCCCTGAATGGATACAGGCGGTCGGCGCTTTTCTCACGCAGCATGCGCCTCATGACGCGGAGCGCGGCAGCTCTGAAGCCGTCGGAATTACGCGCTAGGCACTTCGGACGCGTTCGCGAGCAGCTCGTGCACGTAGTCCGCGATGGCGAGCGACGACGTGAGGCCGGGCGATTCGATGCCGTACAGGTTCACGAGTCCGCGTATGCCGTGCTCGCGCGGTCCCTCGATCCGGAAGTCCGGCCCGGGCGTTCCCGGCGCGTGTATCTTCGGCCGGATGCCGGTGTAGCCAGGCTGGAGGGCACCGTCGCGAAGGCCCGGGTAATAGCGCCGGATCGCGGCGTAGAACGCCTGCTCGCGTGATTCGTCGAATGCATAGTCGATGCGATCGATCCACGTGAAATCGGGGCCGAACTTGACCTGACCGCCGAGATCGATGGTGACGTGTACGCCGAGCCAGTCCTGGCGCGCGACCGGATAGATCAGGCGGTTGAAGGGCGATCTGCCGCTGAGCGTGTAGTAGTGGCCGATCGCATAGTACGTGGGCGGGACGGACTCCTGCGGCACGCCTGCGATCGTCCGCGCCACCGCCTGCGCGTGTAAGCCCGCGCAGTTCACCACCGTCCGACAGAGAAGCGCCATCGGTTCCGCGCCACCAACCTCGAGCATGATACCTTGTGCGGTCACTTCACCGGCAAGCACGGCGCTCGCGAGCGCGAGCGCACCGCCGTGCTCCTCCATGTCGCCGAGATACGAGAGCATGAGCCCGTGCGCATCGATGATGCCGGTGGACGGCGACAGAAAGCCCGCCACGCAGCGCACCTCCGGCTCCATTCCCCTGAGCTCCGCGGCATTCAGCATGCGCAGGTCGGCGCAGCCGTTCGTCACCGCCTGCTCGTAGTATTTGCCGAGGCCTGCGAGCTCCGAATCGTCACAGGCGACGATGACCTTGCCGATGCGACGGTGATTGACGGCGTGTTCCGTGCAATAGCGGTACAGCGCATTGCGGCCGGCAACGCATAGCCGGGCCTTGAGCGACCCTGTCGGATAGTAGATACCGGCGTGGATGACCTCGGAGTTGCGAGAGCTCGTGTGCGTGCCGAAGTGTTCCTCGGACTCCAGCACCACGACTTCGCGCCCCGTCATGGCGAGCCTGCGGCCGACGGCGAGGCCGACAACCCCCGCGCCGATTACGGCACAATCGATTGTTTCAGCCATTGCGGATAGGCGAATTCTAACAGGGTGGATTGGGACCCGCGCTTCATCGAGCGTACTCCCGCGCTGGCCGCGTTTGCGCACGTGGCCGCACGTTTGCGGCCGTGCCGCCGCTGGCCTGATCTCGTACTGTTGCAATCGTTGTGCGACGAGCGCCGTGTCGTTAACGCGCGCGGCATGCCGCTGCGCCTGGTTGGCGAGCGCGGCGACAAGGCCTACGAAAGCCGCATCTACTTCGATGGCGAGATGCACGTGCGACCGGGACTCTGGCACGACCTGTTCAACCTGCTCGCCTGGCTTGCCTATCCCGAGACGAAGGCGGCGCTGAACGAGCGCCATTGTGCGCCCGGTGAAAACGATGGCGCTGCGGCCGATCCCCCGCGCGCTGCGCGAAGCCGGGCTCGCGACACGCTTACGCTTTTCGATGAGAACGGAGCGATCTGCGCAGCGAGCGATGCGGCCCTGCTCGGCCGCGTGCGCGACTTCGAATGGAAAGCGCTTTTCTGGGGCGACCGCCGCCGCGTTGTCGAGTGCATGCATGTCTTTACGCTCGGGCATGCCCTCGCCGAAAAGGCCCTGGCGCCCTTCGTCGGCATGAGCGCGCATGCCATGCTTCTCGAGGTCGCGGCGGACTTCGCCCGCTTGCCGCCTGCGCGCCAGGTGGGCGACGTCGACAGACTCGCGGCCCAGGTCGTGAGGGGCGACGGATCGTTCGCCACGCCGCAAGCGCTCGCGCCACTGCCGGTGCTGGGAATTCCGGGCTGGTGGGCGGACAACACGCAGGAGGCGTTCTACGAGAACACGGCCTACTTCAGGCCGAGGCGTGCCCGCCGGGATTGACCGCTCGATTTCCTGAGAGGCGGATCAGGAAACGTAATGGAGCGCATCCAAGGTCGCGCCCAGAGACCATGCCGGACCGCCGCTCGGCTACAATTCGCCGCCAGCGTCCTCGGTGCGGAAGACGGACATGCGGCAACCGAATTGCGTTACCGTGTCGGATGACGTCCGTGGGCGCGCGGGCAGCAGTTCAGATCAATGCTCGGCAAAAAACAGGCGGGCCTTGAACTTGTGGGCTTGGACCTCAATCTAAGGCTCACGATGCCTGAGGAGGAATCGAACTCGAATGAAACGAATTTTCCTGTTTCTCGTTACGAACATCGCCGTTCTGCTGGTCCTGAGTGTCACGCTCCGGCTGCTCGGTATTGATCGCATTCTGGATGCCCAGGGGACGGGGCTCGACTACAACGCGCTGCTCATCATGGCCGGCGTGATCGGCTTCGGCGGCTCGTTCATCTCGCTGCTGATGTCGAAGTGGACGGCGAAGATGGCAACGGGCGCGCACGTGATCGAGACGCCGTCCGACCTCACCGAGCGCTGGCTGGTGGACACCGTGCAACGGCAGGCACAACGTGCCGGGATCGGCATGCCCGAAGTCGCGATCTACGACGCGCCGGAGATCAACGCGTTCGCCACCGGCTGGAACAAGAACGCCTCGCTCGTCGCCGTGAGCACCGGGCTGCTGAACAACATGAGCCAGGACGAGGCGGAAGCCGTGCTGGGGCACGAAGTGTCGCACGTCGCGAACGGTGACATGGTCACGCTCGCCCTCGTGCAGGGTGTGGTGAATACGTTCGTGATCTTCCTGTCGCGCGTGATCGGCTACGTCGTCGATCGCGTCGTATTCAAGGTCGAGCGCGGACACGGTCCCGCATTCTGGGTTACCACCATCATCGCCCAGCTCGTGCTGGGGGTTCTCGCGTCGATGATCGTTATGTGGTTCAGCCGGTATCGCGAGTTCCGCGCGGATGCGGGCGGCGCCAATCTGGCGGGGCGCCAAAAGATGATCGGTGCGCTGCAGCGTCTCGGCGCGCAGTACGGTCAGCCTCCGCAATTGCCGGATCAGGTGAAGGCGTTCGGGATTTCGGGTACGACGGGCTGGGGCCTGAAGCGGCTGTTCATGTCGCACCCGCCGCTCGAGGAACGCATCGCGGCACTGCAAGCCGCGGCCTGAAGGCTTACGCTGAAGGACAAAACGGCACGCGAGAGCGTGCCGTTTTTTTCATGATTCGCGATTCGTGCCCATCTCACCAGTCACGAATCACCGCGCTTACCGCTTCACCGCCGGCTGCTTTGTAGTTCCGGTTACCCCGAACGAGGAACGTGCCGCAACGTGTGTTTCGAACACCAGCTCTGCGTTGAAGTGGCCGCTCAGCTTGCCGTCACCTGCGACGTCCAGCGTGCCGTTCGCATTGAACGGACCCGACGAGAGCCGGAGCTGCCGATAGCTGTAGCCGGCCGGCGAAACCTGAAGTGAACCGGTGAGCGTGTCGAAGGGCGTGCGTCCCCCACGCGAGGAAGTGGCGCCCGGCGACAGAAAACCGCGCAGCAGGTCGAGGTTGACGAGCTCGCCGCGCGAGGCCGTCAAGCTCATATCGCTACGCAGGCTCGCTATCAGTGCTTCGGCGTTGTTCCCCTGCAGCTCGTAGCGACCGCTTGCATCGAGGGTGCCGGTCGACGCGATGTCCTCCGTCAGCATCGGCAGAAGCTCTTCGAGCTTCATGCTGCGCACGGCGAAGGTTCCCTGCACCGACGACGGGCCCGGCCAGCGCGCTGTCAGGGTTCCCTGGACCGCACCGCCCGCAGCGCGGCCGGTGAAGTCGTTGACTGCGAGCTGACCATCACGCAGCACGCCCCTGGCGGTGAAAAAGCTGAACTTCAGCGGTGCCCCTGCGGGCAAGGTCCATGCGTTGCCGTCCACCTGGAACGCGACACCGCCCGCCTGGGGCATGAGCTGAATCTTGAGGCGGTCGTTCTCAAGGCGCGTCTCTTTCACGGTGCCGTTGGAGTCGAAGAAAACCTCGCCGTCGAACGATTCACTGGCCAAGCCCTCGCCTTCGAGGCGCGCATTGGCAAGCCGCAACCGTTCCACGCGAACATCGGAGACATTGCCTATCGACCAGGACTGCATCGTCGTCAGCATTGCAGCGGGCACGACGAGATTTGTCGCTTCGATCCTGCCGAAGTGCCGGGGCTCTTCGATCATCGCCAGCGGCGAAGCGTGCGCTTCGATACGCTCCGCACGGATGCTGGGCTGTGTGCCGATGGTGACGCCGCCGAGAATCAGGCGAGCTGTCGGAAGCAGCACGTAGCGAACGCTCGACACGGTTACCGGCTGGCCCAGGCGTTGCGAAAGCGTCTGCTCGGCTTCGGCTATATAGCCGGAGAGCGGAATGAACTGGAGCCACAGAACGCCGAACAGGGGCAGCGCGATCGCCACAAGGAGCACGATGCTGGCGATCCACGAAGCAATTCGCGAGCGCCGCCGACGGGCGGCACGCGCTGCGTCGTCCCCTACCACATCCCAATGCTTTGTCGCGTCGGGAGCCGGTACGGATACGAACTGCAGCGGCCTGTGCGCGCTTTCGGCGAGAAGGTCGTACGCGACGCGGTCGACATTCACTTTCTCGCGCAACGGGCGGTTGCGCTCCAGCGTGAGGCCCGACGGTGATGCGGCTGGCAACACCGTGGCGGAAGCGTCTTCGGACGTCGCGCGTGCAACCAGGGCGTGGTCGCGGACGAGGGCTGCGCGCGACGGTTCGGCCAACGCTTCCGGCGAAGATACGACTGCAGCCGCCTGCGTCCACGCACCCTCAGGTGGCGTCGTCCCTCCAGTGTCGGCGGCGCAGGCTTCGACGTCCTCGCCGAGCTCGAGCATCGGGAAGGTCTCGCCGGTTCGCTTGGCAACGTCGGTTCTGGCTTGGCCGCCAGGGTCGGTTGCGCCACGCGTTTTTCGCTCTTCGTCCTCGCGTGCTCGCCGTGTCGCCTGCACGCGCTCACGCAACTCACGTGCGCGATCCGTGACCGAGCCCACGGAAGGGCCGGCTTCGTGGCCGCGCGCCGGAGTGGGGCTCGCCACACTTTCCGCGGCCTGCGCGATGAAGCCCTGGCTCATGAGCGTCTCGAGCGCGCCGTAAAAGCGGTCCGCGCTCATCCCGGAGCGTGTCAGCAGATCTCCAGCCGACGATTTGCCGTCGACGGACAGAAACACCAGCCCGACATCACGAGCGAGGCCGAGGCTCCTGTTGCGGATTTCGAGGTTGCCCTTGTCTGTTTTGCGGAAGAGGGCTTGCGGGGTGATCTCAGCCATAGGTGCATACCCGGAAAAAAGGCTGAAGGATTATGCGGCTTCGACCCCTTCAGGCTCAGTGACAGCGGTCACGGGCGAGTCGAGTCTCTGCGCAAAGACATCGCAGGGGTTGCGAGACGCGCCATCGCGCGCGGCAACCAGCAGCCGTTGGCGGGCGTGCGCAGTCGCCAGCACGCGAGCGGGGTGTCAGGGGACGAGCAGGATCTTTCCGGTGTGTTCCGCGCTCTCCATACTCGCATGCGCCTGGGCCGCGTCCGCGAGAGGAAGCGTGCGATTTGTCACGACTCGAATACGGCCACTTTCGATGTGTGGCCACACCTGCGCTTCCAGCTCGCGCGCGATGCGCGCCTTGAATGCCGACGGCCGTGTACGCAGGGTCGAGCCCGTGTAGGTGAGGCGCTTCAGCATGACCGGCATGAGGTTGATCTCGACTTTCGAACCCAGTGCAAAGGCAAGCTGAACGATGCGTGCATCGTGGCTCGCGGCCTTCATGTTGCGCTCGATATTGGGTCCGCCGACGATGTCGAGGATGACATTCGCGCCGCCTTCCTGCCGCACGATCTCGACGAAATCTTCCTGCTTGTAGTCGATGACGCGGTCGGCACCGAGATCGCGGCAGATGCGGCAACGGGACTCGGGGCTGTCGGTGGCGAGTACTTTTGCGCCGAACGCCTTACCGAGCTGAATGGCTGTCGTTCCGATCCCGCCTGCACCGCCGTGAACGAGGAACGTCTCGCCGGATTTCAATTGCGCGCCGATGAATATATTGCTCCAGACCGTGAAGAACGTTTCAGGCAGCCCGGCGGCGTCGCGCACGTCGACCCCTTTCGGGATGGGCAGGCACTGCTCGGCGTCGGCTACGCAGAACTCGGCATAACCACCGCCGTTGGTGAGCGCGCAGACGCTGTCGCCGACCTTCCATCTCTTCACCGCCTGGCCGACTGCAACAGTCTCGCCCGACACTTCCAGGCCCGGCAGATCGGATGCACCCGGCGGCGGCGGATAGAGTCCTTTGCGCTGCATGATGTCGGGCCCGTTCACGCCGGCCGCCACAACCTTGATGAGGATTTCGTTCGTTTGCGGATTCGGCTGCGGCCGTTCCGTCAACTTCAGCACTTCGGGCGCACCGGGCGCCGTGATTTCGACTGCTTTCATCGTGTGCGGCAACTCATCGCTCTGTCGAAGCGTTCGATTATAGGCGCGAGCGGTGAAAGCGTGAGAAACTCTGACCGCTTTCAAGCCCTCCCGCGGTACCGGAATCATGAGCACGCAAACCCGCATCGATGCAGAGCGCCTCGTCGAATTCGGCGCGGCAGTCTACGAAAGCGTCGGCGTACCGGCAGCCGATGCGCGCCTGGTCTCGGATACGCTCGTGCAGGCGGACCTGTGGGGCCACCAGTCCCACGGCACCTTGCGTCTTGGCTGGTATCTCGACCGCATCCGAAACGGCGTCATGAAGCCGGTGACGCAGCCGGAGTTCGTCATCGATACGACCACGATCGCGCTGATCGATGGCCACGATGGTGTCGGACACGTTCTCGCGATGCTTGCGACGAACGAGGCGATCAGGCGCGCGAAGGCGCACGGCATCGCGTCGGTTGCCGTGCGTAACTCGAACCACTTCGGCACCTGCATGTACTACACGATGACCGGCGCGCGCGCCGGCTGCGCCATGCTGCTCACCAGCAATGGCGGTCCGGCGATGCCGGCGTGGGGCGGCATGAAGAAGATCATCGGGACCAATCCCTGGTCCGTTTCGACGCCCGCGGGCCGGCATCCACCGTTCGCGATGGACATGGCGAACACCGGCGTCGCTCGCGGCAAGATCTATCTTGCACGGCAACGTCGTCAGCCGATCCCGCTCGGCTGGGCGCTCGATGCCGCCGGTGCACCCACGACCGATCCGCAGGAGGCGATCGACGGCATCATCCTGCCGATGGCGGAACACAAGGGTTACGCGATCGCGATGATGGTGGACGTCATGTCCGGCGTGCTCACCGGGAGTGGCTTTCTCACGCAGGTGCACAGCCCGTACAAGACGGCGGAAAAAAGCAATTGCGGCCATTTCTTCGTCGCGATCGATATCGCGGCGTTCCAGCCGCTCGCCGAGTTCAACGCGCGCATGGAGCAGTACATCGCCGAGTTGAAATCCACGCCTCGCGCGCAGGGCTTCGACGAAGTGTTCTATCCGGGCGAGATCGAAGCGCGCAACGACGAGCGCCATCGCAGGGACGGGGTCACACTGCCCGACGACACGGTTACGGACTTGAGACGCATCGCGCGGGAGACCAATCTGGAGGCGCAGTTCGAGGCCGCGTTCCTCGCTGCGTAATGACAACCGAGCGCGGCAATGAGCTCCGTTAGTGCCGGGGAGCGGCCGCGTCTCGAAGCACGAACAACCTGAAGAGAGCAGACCATGAAAATCACCGCCGTTCGCGCCCATCCGCTTGCCATCACGCTCGACCGTGCGCTCTGGACCGCGCACGAAGCGCTCAAGGACTCGAGCATGGTGCTGGTCGAGGTGCAGACCGACGAGGGTGTCACGGGATTCGGCGAGATCAAGGGCTCGCCGCTCAAGGCGATCGCGGAATGGGTCACGCGTTTCGGCGAGGTCATTCGCGGGGAGGATCCGCTTGCGCACGAGATCATCTGGGACAAGCTGTTCTCGCTCACGGTCCCGCGGCCACGGGCGATGTTCGGCGGCGAAGGCGTCTTTCCGCCCATCGCCCGCCCGAGCCGCACGAACGTCATGGCGGCGATCGGCGGCATCGACATCGCGCTCTGGGATCTGAAGGGCAAGGCCGCCGGCATGCCGGTGTACAAACTGCTCGGCGGTTCGAAGCGGCCGCTCTTTACCTATGCGACCGGCGGCTACTACCCGCGCGATGCGACGGCCGAAGGCGCCGCTCGCGAAATGGCGGAGTTCGTCGCGAAGGGCTATCTCGGCGTGAAACTCAAGACCGGCGGCTTCAGCGTAGACGAAGAGATCGCGCGCGTGGCGGGCGTGCGCGAGGCGATCGGGCGCGATACGCTGCTCATGCTGGACATGAATGCGGCGTACGACCTCAACGAATGCATACGATTCGCGCGGGGCGTCGAGCCGTACGACATCACGTGGCTCGAGGAACCGCTGCACTGGTATCTGCAGCCTCGGGACTACGTTCAGCTGGCGGCGCATACGCGCATTCCGCTCGCCCACGGCGAGCGCGAGCTGCACCGCTATACGGTGCGCGATTTCATCGAGTGCGGCGCCATCCGCTATCTCCAGTTCGATTCGACGCGCGCGGCGGGTTTCAGCGAATCCCTGCGCGTAGCCCAGCTGGCCGAGCAGTACGGCGTGCTCGTGGCGCCGCATACCGCGCCCGAGTTTCACGCGCATCTCGTGGCGGCGCTGCCGCGCGTGGGTTATTGCGTCGAGTCGCACGGCTCGGACGCGCGCGACCCGCTGCGGCATCATCTGTTCACCGGCGGCACCGAAATGCGCGACGGCTACATTCATCTCACCGACAGGCCGGGCTTCGGCATCGACATCGACTGGAAGGCGGTCGAACGTTATCGCCTTGCGTGAGGGCAAGCCCCTCCCGCTCAACACGGTGCGAAGTAGCGATTCGAGACTCGAGGGCAAGGGGATCATGAAGCTGCCACACCACAATCGCTACGACTATTCGCCGATCACGCAACGCCGCGACTACAGCTGGCCCGGCGGCAAGCGGCTCGCCTTCTGCATCACGACCAATATCGAGTGGTTTGCATTCGGGAAGGGCCGTGGACACGACAATGCCAAGCACGGCGAGCCGCAGACGCAACGCAACTACTCCTGGCGCGACTACGGCAATCGCGTCGGCATCTGGCGGCTGTTCGATCTCGCGGACGAGCTGGAGATGCCGCTCGCGCACAATACGAACAGCTGGCTCTACGACTACGCGCCGCAGATTTTCGAGCGGCTGCGGCAGCGCGACGACGAGATCGTCGGGCACGGCCGCACCAACTCGGAGAACCTCCAGGATTTCAGGTGGGAAGAAGACGAGGCGCGCGTGATCAGGGATGTCACGGAGACGTTCGCGCGCAATGAAGGCCGGCCGCTGAAAGGATGGATGGGCGCGGGCACCTACGAAAATGCGTGGACGCCCGATCTGCTCAAGGAAGCGGGCTACGAATACATCATGGACTGGCCGCATGACGACCAGCCGATCTGGATGCGCACGCGCTCCGGCCCGATCCTGTCAGTGCCTTATCCGGCCGAGTTGAACGACTCGCCGCAGATCATCCATCGCCAGCACACCGGGCGCGAGTTCTGCGACATGCTGGTCGACCAGTTCGAGGAAATGGTCGAGCAGAGCGCGAAGCATCCGCTCGTCTGCAACATTTCGATCCATCCCTACGTGTTCGGCTACCCCTTCAGGCTGCGTCCCCTGCGAAGAGCATTGCAGCACTGCTTCTCGAACAGGTTCATGGATCGTGTGTGGAAGTGCCGGCCCGCGGACGTTTCGGACTATTGCCGCACGCTCGAGCCCGGCATCGTGCCGGGCTCTTAGAGCGGCGGCCAGATCCGCTGCGCGACGTTGGACGAGTTGGGCGCGTGCACGAGGTTTTTCACCACGCGCACGGACCATGCTTCCATTTCGGGATGGGCGCGCTCGTAGAACACGAAGTGCTCGTTGCGCGCCGCCAGTGAAGTGAATTCGTAGAGCGCCGCGTGTTT
>Ga0111538_10014496_pt1 | contig 10387 bp, 6 predicted proteins | sample SoiMethybrSBSTD1_FD_79669 | JGI IMG/M metagenome (GOLD analysis project Ga0111538, IMG submission 79669) | Bulk soil microbial communities from a Populus tree surrounding site in Tennessee, USA - Soil MetaG P. TD hybrid SBSTD1 (version 2)... | ecosystem: Environmental > Terrestrial > Soil > Tree... | reverse complement strand
TTGGAGGATTCAGTAATCGTTTGGTTTGGAAAAATTTTGAATTGAATGCCTTGTTCACTTTTAGCCAGGGAAACGATAATTACAATTATGTACGTCGCAGATTGGAATCAGTGAGCAGTACGGAAAACCAATTGATCAGTGTAAACAACAGGTGGCGTGGAACCGGGCATGTAACTACCATGCCCAAAGCCACTGCGGGAGATCCGATGGGGAATAGTCGATTCAGTGATCGCTGGATTGAAGATGGTTCTTATTTCAGATTACGCAATGTGACGTTACAATATAATGTGCCATTAGCACCAAGTGCATTTTTACAAAGCATTACCATCTATGGTATAGCTACTAACGTGTTTACATTGACCAACTATAAAGGTTACGATCCTGAGTTCAGTGTAACACCCAGCGTATTCTCACAAGGAATTGACACGGGGCTGGATCCTTTGTTTCGAACTATAACTCTTGGTGTTCGATTGGGCTTGTAATGAGCACTTGAAAACTCAATATGATTAAAAAAAGAATTTTAAATAGTATGAAATTGCTTATTAAAAAGTTGGTGGTGGTTGTCTTGATTGCGGCAAGTTTCGCATCGTGCACAAAGACGTTTGACAAAGATCCGGGAACTGAATTGACCGCCGGCCAGATGTATCGGGACATCTTTGATGCTAATGCTGCTGTGATGGGCATCTATGGAAAATTTATGAAACTTTCCGACAGGTACATCATCTTAAATGAACTCAGAGGTGACCTGCTGGAATTTACTGACAACGCAGATGAATATCTCCGCCAGATCAGCAATCATACGGTAACTCCTGAAAATCCTTATATCAATCCAAGGCCTTTTTATGAACTCATCATTAATTGCAATGATGTGCTGAAGAATTTCAGGATCATGAAAGACCAGAATAAACTGAGCGAAGCAGATTTTAATCAGCGATATTCTGATATCGCTTGTCTCCGGTCGTTCTTATACTTACAATTAGGAATTCATTACGGCGAAGTCCCTTACGTGACAGAAGCCCTCGAAAATATTAACGATGTAGCCAATCCTTCAAGATTTACTAAGCTGCCTTTAAACATTTTAATTGACAGTTTGATTGCTTTTACCGAACCCCTGCCTTTCAAAGATGTTTATCCTCCGAATGTGAGTGCAGGCATCAGCACTTCTCTAAACATGACGTTGGATGCATATCAAACTGTAAAGTTCTTTATCAACAAGAAAATACTTTTAGGCGACCTGTATTTGTGGAAGGGAAATTATAACAAGTCGGCATCCTACTATCGTGAGGTAATGGATGCTGCCACAACCGGAACACAGGGAGAAAATTATTACTCGCAGTATAAACTTGGATGGTCAGGCAACGCGAATTTGTATGTCACCTATACTCGTGCAGGCGATGCTAGTTCCCTAACCTATACGGATGGATGGGGCAGTATGTTCTCCGCGACAGACGAGCGTTTCAACAGGGAAATGATTTGGGTGCTTCCTTACGACAGCAAATTCAAGCCCGAGAACCCATTGATCAATCTCTTCTCTCCTGTTGGGGGAAGTTATCTTGTCAGGCCTTCACAAGAAATTATCAGGAATTGGGATGAGCAACAACAAAGGCCGAACGCCATCACAGGTACCGGCTTTCCATATGACGCAAGAAAATTACTGAGCACTACCACCATTGGTGGCCAGCCCGTGATTACGAAGTTTATCGCTAACTATCTCAACGTCACAACCGGGATTCCTCTCAATCTATTGACGAAAAACGGAAAATGGTTTTTATTCAGGCAGGCCCATATGCATTTGCGTTTTGCGGAAGCAGCCAATCGCGATGGCTATCCACGACTAGCCTACGCGTTATTCAACAACGGCATACCAACCGCTTACGATAATACTGCAGCAACAGACAAAACGAATTGGATGAATACATTCATGTATCCAGATCCATACAAGTTTGACGGGCGCATGGGAAACATTCCAAACTATCGTGGTCCCTGGTATCGCAATATTGGAATTCGCTCAAGGGTGAATCTTGTCAATTATCCGCTTACTGCCACTAACATCACGGATAGCATTGCACAAATTGAAGTGGGATTGATCAATGAGCAGGCATTGGAAACTGCCTTTGAAGGGACGCGTTGGGCAGATTTGTTGCGCGTTTCTATCAGAAGAAATGATCCTGCTTTTCTGGCAGATAAGGTTTACGAAAAATTAAGAAGGAATCCTGCAACTGCTGGACTTGCCAGCCAGGCCCGCGCCAAACTTCTTGCGCGCAATTGGTTCCTTCCATTTAACTGGAACTAGGGACTAGGATATCTGGGATACTGGATACTGGTTACTGGTTACTTGTACTTTGTACCTTTTGCCTTGTCGCGACCCTGTCGCGACAGGATGCCGCAGGATAGTGAATTTCTTCAACGCGTCTATCTTAGAGCTTCCTGCAATTTCTGCTGTATGAAAAAAATTCTTGTTTGCTTTCTGCTGTCTTCATATTTGGTCAATGCTCAACGGGCAAATGACGTAACCACTCCACTTCATGCCATTCAACCAGATTACCCTGTTCCTTACGGAGCACCAAAGGTGGAAGCAGTGAAGGCAGTATTAGACAAAGTTTATGCTTATCTTGATCGCGTCACGCCCACTGGTTATTCTGATAGGAACACTGGAATCGTTGTTCCATTAAGTTCGATCGACACAAATACTATTGTAAACCGCGGCGATTTTCGTTTAACAAGTTATGAATGGGGTGTCACTTATAGTGGAATGCTGGAGGTTGGTGCAGCAACAGGAGATTCAAAATTTACAGAATATACAAAGAAGCGTGTAGACTTTATTGCTTCCTCTTTACCTGCGTTTACAAAATTATATCAGCAATATCCTAAAAGCAGCAATCCTTTTCGCCAACCCATAGCGCCACATGCGTTGGACGATGCCGGAGCAGTATGCGCTGCCATGATAAAGACACTTCGAAATGGTGGAAGCGCGAATATTCGTCCACTCGTTGACAATTACATCAACTATATATCTACAAAAGAATTTCGATTGCCCGATGGAACTTTAGCGCGTAATCGTCCTCATAAAAATACATTGTGGCTGGATGACCTTTATATGGGTGTGCCGGCACTGGCACAAATGGGAAAGCTTACGGGCGATAACAAGTATTACGATGATGCAGTAAAGCAAATTGAATTGTTTTCTGGTCGCATGTTCAACAAGAATCTCAATGTTTACATGCATGGTTGGGTCGAAGAAATGACAGTGCATCCTGAAATCCGTTGGGCAAGAGCCAACGGTTGGGCACTCATGGCCATGGCAGAACTGCTGGATGTGTTGCCCGAAAATCATCCTGGAAGAACAAAAGTGTTACAACAGTTTCAGTTGCACGCGAAAGGCCTGGCCGGTTTTCAATCCGGGCAAGGCTTCTGGCACCAGTTGCTGGACAGATCAGATTCTTATCTCGAAACTTCAGCCACCGCCATCTATGCTTATTGCTTCGCGAGAGGAGTCAATAAAGGTTGGCTTGATGCAAAGGCCTACGCACCTGCGGCAATACTGGCATGGAATGCAGTAACTACAAAAGTGAATGAGCAGGGGCAAGTGGAAGGAACATGCGTGGGAACAGGAATGGCCTTCGATCCTGCTTTTTACTATTATCGCCCGGTAAATGTTTTTGCAGCACATGGATATGGACCGGTGTTGCTCGCAGGTGCCGAGGTGATCAACCTCCTGAATCATTTTACATTTGAGATCAACGATAGTTCACTTCAATTGAAGTCAAAAAAGTAAAGTCCAACATCACTCGTTCAAAAAATAAGGCTCGTAGAAAATGAAGGGAAGCATTCTCCTTTTGCTTATAATATTTCTTATTTCAATTGAAAGTGTTGCGCAGCGCACCAAATACAATTTCAATAGTGATTGGAAAGTATATGTTGGTGATGTCACCGGCGCTGAAGACCCAACATTCAATGATCAGGACTGGAAAAGGGTGACACTTCCCTATGCATGGAATGAAAATGAGGCATTCCGAAAAGACATCCGTGACCTTTCCACGGGCATTGCATGGTATCGTAAAAAATTCAAGCTGCCGGCATCGGCAAAAGGACAGAAAGTGTTTTTGGAATTTGAAGGCATTCGGCAAGCTGGCGATTTCTATGTAAATGGTAAGCATATCGGCATCCATGAAAATGGTGTGACCGCATTCGGATTTGATATTACCGAGTTTGTTAAACCCGGAGAAGAGAACCTTGTAGCTGCCAGGATCGATAACAATTGGGATTATAGGGAAAAATCAACCGGACAAAAGTTTCAATGGGAAGACAAAAACTTTAATGCCAATTACGGAGGACTCAACAAGAATGTCTTCCTGCATCTAACACCTAAAATATATCAGACGCTTCCTCTGCTTACGCATTTGAATACTACGGGCGTGTACATCTACGCAACGGACTATGACATCAAAAAAAAATCTGCAATCGTCCACACTGAATCAGAAGTAAAGAATGAAAGTGCAAATGCTCAGGACGTAGAGTACGAAGTTGTAGTATCCGATCTCAACAACAAACCCGTCAAAACATTCCCTGGCTCCAGAATAAATATCCAACCCGGAGAAACTAAAATGGTCAAGGCTTCTTCCCTCGTCAACAATCTCAATTTCTGGAGCTGGGGATATGGTTACTTGTACAATGTAAAAACGATTTTGAAAATTGCAGGTAAGCAAGTGGACGTGGTTTCAACGAAAACAGGATTTCGCAAAACCGCTTTCAAAGATGGCATGATCTATCTCAACGACCGGGTGATCATGGTTCATGGTTATGCGCAGCGCACATCAAATGAGTGGCCGGCAGTTGGACTTTCCGTTCCAGCCTGGTTAAGTGATTATAGCAACGGCCTGATGGTGAAAAGCAATGGCAACCTGGTTCGATGGATGCATATCACTCCCTGGAAGCAAGATATAGAAAGCTGTGACCGCGTAGGATTGATGCAAGCTATGCCTGCAGGCGATGCGGAGGCAGATGTGAGTGGCAACAGGTGGGAACAACGTAAAGCTGTAATGCGTGATGCCATCATTTATGGGCGAAATAATCCAAGTATTATATTCTATGAATGCGGGAATGAGAATATCAGTGAGCAGCATATGAAAGAAATGAAGGCCATTCGCGATCAATATGATCCCCATGGCGGTCGGGCTATCGGCGCTCGCGAAATGTTGACAAGCAATGTGGCTGAATATGGAGGAGAAATGCTGTACACTAATAAAAGTTCGGATATCCCGATGTGGGCTATGGAATATTCAAGAGATGAGGGATCGCGGAAATATTGGGATGAATTCACTCCGCCTTTTCATAAAGATGGCGACGGGCCTTTGCTCAACGGACAAAATGCATCTGCTTACAATCGTAATATGGAAAGTCATGCAGTTGAGAACGTGAAGCGCTGGTATGAATTCTGGAGAGAGCGACCCGGCACGGGCAAACGCGTTAGCGCAGGCGGTGTCAATATAATTTTTTCAGAAACCAATACACACCATAGAGGAGAAGAAAATTACCGACGCAGTGGTGAAGTAGACGCATTGCGCATCATCAAGGAAAATTTCTATGCACACAAAGTGATGTGGGATGGATGGGTAGAACCTGAAAAGCATGGCATCCATATCATCGGTCATTGGAATTATAAAGAAGGCGTTCGAAAGCCTGTCTATATTATTTCTACGGCTGAAAAGGTAGAATTAAAAATAAATGGCAAATCTCTCGGCTTCGGAACCAAGAGCGATGGCTTCTTATTTACATTCAATGATGTGCCCTGGTCGGCAGGAATGATTAGTGCAATTGGATTTGACAATACAGGAAAACAATTGTGCTCAGCACAAAAGCAAACCACGGGCGAAGCTGTGGCGCTTCGGTTGACGAATATTAAAAGTCCTAAAGGATTTATTGCAGATGGACATGACCTTGCCTTGATTGAAGTTGAAGTAGTGGATGCAAAAGGGAATCGCGTACCAACCGCGCTGAACATGATCAATTTTACGATGACGGGTCCTGCAGATTGGCGCGGCGGAATGGCCATGGGCCCCGACAATTATACACTCACTCAAAATTTTCCTGTTGAAGGTGGAGTGAATCGGGCATTGATCCGCTCCACTACAAAACCTGGAACAATTGTTATTAAAGCGAAGGCCGATGGCTTGAAAGAAGCCAGTCTCACATTGTCATCGAAACTGTTTGTAGCTAATGACGGACTTACCACAATACTTCCTTCTGAAGGACTGACTTCAAATCTTGAAAGAGGTCCAACACCTACAACGCCATCATTCAATCCTATTCGAAATGAACTGGCGATTGTAAAAGCAACCGCAGGGGCATTTGCTGATTCGGCCAATATGAGTTTTGATGATAACGAACTTTCTGATTGGGTGAATGATGGAAATCTGTCTACCGCCTGGATTGAATACGAATTGGAAAAAGAAGCAACAGTTAGCCAGGTCTGTTTGAAGTTGAACAATTTCAGATCGCGCACTTATCCATTACGAATCACTGTTGATGGAAAAGAAATCTTTAATGATACCACTTATCGAAGCTTGGGATACGTGACCCTCAATTGTAAACCAGTAAAAGGAAAAAAGGTGAGGATTGAACTTGTTGGCGTTTCGAAAGAAGGTGGTGGTTCTCAAATGGTAGAAGTTAGTGGCAAAAAACTCGACGATGGCGTAGCGCGTGATGATATAAAAGCAAAGGGAACATTAAGCATAATTGAAGTGGAGATATACGAGACTGTTAAACGATAATATCAATTTCTGCAGGCCCAATGAAATAAATTAACACATGATATGAAGTATCGGTTAACCACATTGCTCTTAGTTGTTGCATTTGTACAGTTGAATGCACAATCCTACAGATTTAATTTTTCGGAAGGCAAACATAGATCTGGTTTTGGAGCAGACATTGTCGAAAAAATGTACACGAGAGTGACGCCTAATGATGTTTACACTCCTGAGAGAGGATATGGTTTCGAATTTTCCCGAGAATTGATAGCTGCGCCAGATTGCATTACCAGCAGTAAGCCATTTTATTTTTCAGTTAAGCTTCGTGAAGGAAATTATCATGTAATCGTTGCTGTAGGCAGCTTTTCAGGCCCGTCTACCACAACCATCAAAGTTGAATGTAGGCGCTTGATGGTCGAAAAAGTGGAAATAGAAAAGGGAATCAAATCTGTTGAATTCACCGTTCATGTGAGAGACAGTTTGATTCGCACCGCATCAGACAGTTCAAAAGTAAGATTGAAACCTCGAGAGCGGGATTACTTGCATTGGGATGACAAGCTCACTATTGAATTCAGTAATACCGCACCAAAAATTTTTTCTCTTGAAATAACACGCGTCTATAACATTCCAACCATATTCCTCGCGGGTAATTCCACCGTGGTAGACCAGTCCAATGAGCCATGGGCAGCCTGGGGGCAGATGATCCCGAACTTTTTTCAGCCCGGAAGAGTCGCCGTTGCTAACTATGCCGAATCCGGTGAGACTTTAAAGGCATTCCGGGCTGAAAAGAGATTGGAGAAAATATGGAGTATGTCGAAGCCGGGTGATTACTTGTTCATCGAATTCGCCCACAATGATCAAAAGGCTGGCAGCAGTCATCTTGATCCATTTACTACCTATAAAGAAACGTTGAAGGAATGGATCAATGAAGCGAGGAGCAGAAAGATAACGCCCGTCCTGGTCACTTCAATGAATCGAAGAACATTCGATAGTACAGGGCACATCACGAATTCATTGGGTGACTATCCCGAAGCTGTTCGCCAAACAGGAAAAGAGGAAGGTGTGGCGGTGATTGACTTAAATGCGATGAGTAAAACTTTATATGAAGCATTGGGTCCGCAGCCTTCTATCAAAGCATTTGTACATTTCGCGGCCAACACTTATCCCAATCAACCCAACGATGTAAAAGATAATACCCATTTCAGTCCTTATGGCGCATATGAATTAGCGAAATGTGTAGTGAACGGCATCAAAGAGAATATTCCGGCATTGTCAAAATACCTGAAGAAAGATTTGCCAAAGTTTGATCCTGCAAAACCGGATGATCCGGAAAAGTGGAGTCTACCGGCAAGTAGTTTCGTTGGAATGATGAAACCCGACGGCAATTAAAAGAGATCGAGAATGCGAGCTTTCATGAAGTTGATATTTCTTATCCCCATATTAATTTCTCCCCAGGTCATATTCGCGCAGCAGCAAATAGAGGCGAATATATTTACGCTTGGTGATAGCAATGGCACATTCCCTTTCAGTTGGCCTCAACAATTGAAAAAAGCGTTACCCAAGTCGCGGGTATTCAATATCAGTAAATCGGGCAGAACAATCGGTTTTGTAAACAACGGCGACAGTTCACTGAATTCACTGCTCGTAATTGACGACAATTTGAAAAAAGCCGCGGAGTTTACTGAGGATCGAGCCTTCGATTTTATTGTGATAGAACTCGGCACCAACGATGCGAAGGCGGTTTTCGCTCCAAGACAAAATGAAGTTTCCTCCAACCTCGACAAGCTCATTAAAAATATAAAACATTCCCCCTATCCAGCAATTGCGAAGGCAAAGGTCATTATCATTTCGCCGCCACCTTATGGAATTAAAGCCGATACTTCGGCAAAATACAAAGACGGCGGAAGAAGAGTTGAACAAATGAGTGAATCATTCAGGAAAGTGGCAGTTGCAAATGGATGCTTTTTCGTGGATGGTTTTAGAACACCAGGATTAGATATTAATACCATGACTGCCGATGGTTTACACCTGGATTCGGTGGCTTCGCGAAAATTAATAATTCCTGTTTTAGATATCATAAAAAATAACTGGTCCGATAAGAAAAAATCAGACTATGGTAGTACTGGAAATTTTGTTTCACTCAATAAAACCTTGATAAAGTGAATAAGAATTTTTATTCAATGATTTTCTTCTGCTTGATTGCAACTGGTTTACATGCGCAAATTGGTAAACGATTTCCATCTGAAAGAAAAGTGATCAAAGACCCGGTCACGGGAACCATGCTTACTTTTCTTACCAGTACTCCTGCAGGTGATTCAAAGATTTATCAAACGCATACGCAATGGACTTCCGATGGTGAATGGTTGATATTTCGTTCAAATCGCGCAAGAAATGAAGCACTCGCGGTCAATGAAAGAACGGGGGACATCGTACAGGTTACAGAAGGCGGTTACACGGGTATGTTATGCGTTGCGCGGAAATCCATGAAGTTGTATTTTATGCAAAGTGCGTCTACTGATACCGCAGAACGCAGGCGCGGCGGTGGTGCATTACGGGTAATGGAAGTGGATCTGCAAAAAGTTTTTAATGATAGTAAGAGTGGAAAAATGCAAGAGGTTTCAAAATACCAACGAGTATGCGGAACCATCAGCGCTGATTTGGGAGCAGGCGGTGATATGGCATTAGATGCGGATGAGGAAATTGTTTTTTTCCGCGTAGGAAAAACGGAAGCCGCTAAACATCTGCCTGCAGATGCAAAAATTGAAAGCAGTTTCGGTCCGCGGAACATGGGTGCTGGTCCGGCAGGACTAATGAGTATGAACATCAGGAATGGTGAAATAAAATACATTGTTTCGGTTCCTTTTCAAATTGGTCATGTACAAAGCAATCCCTGGGTGAAGGGTGAAATTGTTTTTTGTTGGGAGACCGGAGGCAAGTCACCACAACGAACCTGGGTAGTGAATGCTGATGGAACTGGACTTCGACCGCTGTATCCCGAAGCAGCATATGAATGGGTAACGCATGAAGCCGTGATCACCAAAGATGAAGTGGCAATCGCCATCATGGGGCACCGAAGAATTGCCGGAATTGATTCATCGGGTACAGCAGTAGCTGGCGCCAATCCAGGGCAGGAAGCGGCATGGGGTCCATCTGGCACAAGGGAAAAACCAACGGGACTTGGTATTGTAAATCTTCGAACCAGACAAATGATCATCATTGGTCAAACGCCCGCTGGTAGTGGGTTGTGGCATGTGAATGGATCTGGCGATGGAAAATGGGCAGTGGGTGATGATTTCTCAAGAGGCATTTATTTAATCGATCGACACACAAGAGAAATGATTTTGCTTTCAACGGGACACAAACCTACGGCGGCAGATCATCCGCATCCCAGCTTCAATGCGGATGGAACCAAAATTGAAATCCAATCTGCTATGCTTTCTCCAGATGGAAGATCAATGAATATTTGCATCATCCCCGTGCCTGAAGAATGGCTAAAAAGAAAATACGATTAAGTGCGCGGCACTTTAAGCACAACTTGTCCCGCAATATCCGGGATAGAACACATAGAGCCACATAGGGACACATAGGTTTCCACAACTTGTCCCGGTTTTGCTTGAACGAGGTAGATCGCGAAATAAAGA
>Ga0111538_10014495_pt1 | contig 10387 bp, 8 predicted proteins | sample SoiMethybrSBSTD1_FD_79669 | JGI IMG/M metagenome (GOLD analysis project Ga0111538, IMG submission 79669) | Bulk soil microbial communities from a Populus tree surrounding site in Tennessee, USA - Soil MetaG P. TD hybrid SBSTD1 (version 2)... | ecosystem: Environmental > Terrestrial > Soil > Tree... | reverse complement strand
GTGCCCGCGAGCCTATTTAGTCGTCGCCGAGGGCACTTTTTTCCGGCCCCTTGTATTTGTATTCGTTCAGCTTATTCCGCAAGGTGCGGATACTGATGCCAAGAATCTTCGCGGCGGCGGTGCGGTTGCCCTGGCAACGTTCCATTGCGGCGAGAATGTGACATTTCTCCAATTCCGCGAGACTGAAAAAGTCTCCGGATGCGGTGGTGGAGGAAGGGGTGCCACTTGCGCTCGATGAAGACATCCCGCGGGGCGCATTGGCCTGCGGCGTGAAACCGAGATGCGACGCTTCCAACATTCCGCCTTCGCTGCAAAGGATCACCGCGCGTTCGATCACGTTTTGCAACTCGCGGACATTTCCGGGCCATGAATGTTCCTGCAACGCGGCGAAGCAGCCTTGCGAAATCCCAACGACGTCGACGCCGTGCTTGCGCGCGAACCTCTGCCGAAATTGATCGGCGAGCAGCGGGATGTCCGATTTGCGTTCCCGCAAGGGAGCCACAAGGATCGGCACGACGTTCAACCGAAAATAAAGGTCCTGCCGAAACTCTTTGCGCTCGATGCTTTCCTCGAGGTTACGGTTTGTGGTGGCGATGACGCGCACATCCACTTTGACGGTGCGATTGCCGCCGACGCGCTCGAATTCGCGCTCCTGCAACACGCGCAAGAGCTTCGCTTGCACTTGCGGAGAAATCTCGCTGATTTCATCGAGCAGGATCGTGCCGCCATGCGCCAGTTCGAAGCGGCCTTCGCGCTTCGTCAACGCGCCCGTAAACGCACCCTTTTCGTGGCCGAAAAATTCGCTCTCGATGAGGTTTTCAGGGATGGCGGCGCAATTCGTTTTGATGAACGGAGCATTGAATCGCGGGCTTTGTGCGTAAATGGCGCGCGCGACCAATTCCTTGCCGGTGCCGCTTTCGCCCTGGACCATGACCGTGGCCTGCGTGCGCGCGACTTTCCGGATCAACGCCCGCAAACTTTCCATCATGGGGCTTTGGCCGAGTAACTCGTAGCCTTCCTCGTCTTCGCCATGGCTGAGGAATTGGTTCACCTTCACCAATTGCGTGTGTTCCTCAGCTTTTTTGAGCGTGACGGTGAGTTGCTCAGGCGAAAAGGGCTTCGTCAGGAACGTGAACGCGCCGTTGCTCATGCATTCGACGGCGAGGTCCACCGTGCCGAACCCGGAGATCATCACGACCAACGGCTTTACAGGGCGCGACTGCAATTGCTTGAGAAGATCGGTGCTGATGCCGTCCGGCAACCGCACATCCATGATGAGCAGGTCGAAATTGTCTTTGCCGAGCAATTCCTGCGCTTCGGCGATCGTGCTCGCGGAGGCAACATCATACCGGCGATAGCGCAACTGCTGCTCAAGGCTTTTGCGCACCACCTGGTCGTCCTCCAGCACGATAATCTTCTCAATCGGCATGCTCATGCCATTTAGGATGTGTTCCCGCATCCGAAGCAAGGAATTTTTTTCCGCATTGGGCGGTATAGGAGCAAAACGGCTCGGCGGGGACGCCGCCCTCTCCGCGTCGAACGCAACGAGGTGGGCGAGGCGTCCTCGGCCCGCCCTTGGAAATGGCCTGAAACTTTTGGGCTTGCTGCCGTGTATTACAAACAAAGGCACGTTGTGTAGCCATTCGGGATTTGTGTTTTCCCGAAAAATACGTGAAAATGCTCTAGTTATGAATGAAGTCCTGAGTGTCGCTCTGGGCATCGGCCTCGCGGCCGCATGCGGATTCCGCGTGTTTGTCCCCATGCTGTTTGTGAGCATCGCAGCCAAGGCCGGGAAGCTGACCCTGGTGCCTTCGTTCCAATGGATGGGCACTGACACCGCGATGATCGCGTTCGCGATCGCCACCGCGCTCGAAGTGAGCGCCTACTATATTCCCTGGCTCGACCATTTGCTCGATACCATTGCCACGCCTGCGGCTCTCGTTGCGGGCGCGGTGATTTCCGCATCAGTTTTCACAGGGATGGATCCTTTCCTGCGCTGGACGCTCGCGATTATCGCTGGCGCGGGCGCTGCGGGCGCAGTGCAGACTGCGACAGTGGTGACACGCGCGGCTTCGACGGCTTCGACAGGCGGATTGGGCAACTTCGTGGTTGCGACCGGCGAGTTGATTCTGTCGGTTGTCGCGTCGTTCCTTGCGCCGTTCGTAGCGCTTATCCTGATCGTTTGCCTGATTGTGTTCATCAGCCGCAGAGCTTATAAGCGCCACAAAGTAGCGCAATCGGTGCCGACTGAGGCTCCCAGCGCAACGAGTTAGCGGCTCGGGCGAGGACGCCTCGCCCTGCCCTCCTGGAAATTATCCGTGTCATCCGCGCCATCCGCGGTTAATCTTTTCCGTGACTGTGCCCCGGATCAGCGTGGGTGTGATTGGCGTCGGCTCGCTGGGAAAGGAGCATGCCCGCATCTATGCGAACCTCGCATCGGCTGGGCAGGTGGAATTCGCGGGCCTTTATGATACCAGCACGGAGAATGCATCTCGCGTGGCCAGCCGGCTTGGCGTCAAGGCATTCACAAGCGTTGACGAATTGATCGGGCGTGCTGAGGCGTTCAGCATCGTGACTCCCACGAGCACCCATTACGAACTGACGAAGCGCCTTCTCCAGGCATCCAAACACGTGCTCGTCGAAAAGCCGATGACAAACGATGCGTCGCAGGCGGCTGAGTTGGTCGAACTCGCGCATCAGCAGAATAGCGTTTTGCAGGTCGGGCATATCGAACGCTTCAACCCGGTTTTCAATTATCTGCAAAGCGTCGCGATTGAACCGCGCTTCATTGAAACGCATCGGCTTTCGCCGTACCCCGGACGCAGCACGGATGTGGGCGCGGTGCTTGATCTGATGATTCACGATTTGGATGTGGTGCTCGCGTTCGTACAGGCGTCGGTGCAAAGCATCGATGCGGTTGGCGTGCCCGTGTTGAGCGCGACTGAAGACATTGCCAACGCGCGGTTGCGGTTTACGAACGGATGCGTGGCGAACCTGACCGTAAGCCGCGTGAGCCCGGAGCGCATGCGCAAGATTCGCGTGTTCAGCGGCGGCAAAACAACGCCGAGTTATATCTCGCTCGATTATCGCGCGCAGGAAGGTTTCATCTATCGCATCGCGCGCGATGGCGAACACGAAAGCAGCCTGTTGAAAAAACTGCTGCACGCGAAGGCTTCGACGATCGTCAGCGAGTTCGCGGGCAAACGGATCGTGCGCGAGCCGGTGCCGATTAATAAGGAGGAGCCGCTCAAACTCGAATTGGCGCATTTCATCGAGTGCGTCCGCGCGCGAAAAACGCCGCTCGTCAGCGGCGAATCGGCCAAGAAAGCGCTGGACGTGGCGTGGGAAATCTCGCGGCAGATCGCGGCGAATCTGCGGACTTAGAATGGTCCCGCGCCAATTCATGCTTGTGGCCGGCGAGCCGAGCGGCGACTTGCTTGCCGCCGATCTCGTGCGAGCGTTGCGCGAAGAAATTCCCGCGGCGGAGCATGACGGCGCGGCCGGCCAACCACTCCACGCGAGCCTTGAGCCTCGATTTTTCGGCGCAGGCGGACCGGCCATGGCAAAGGCCGGCGTGGAGTTGTTGTTTGATTTGACTCGACACGCCGTCGTCGGGCTGTCGGATGCGTTGCGCAAAATCCTCACTTTTCGCCAACTGCTCCTCCGGCTGGTTCACGCGGCGGAGGAGCGTCAGCCGCATGCAATCATCTGCGTCGATTATTCCGGCTTCAACCTGCGTCTGGCCCGCGCGATTCGGAAGCGAGTCGATCGGCACAAGGGCCCATTTCGCAATTGCGACCCAAAGATCATCCAATTCGTTTCGCCGCAAGTGTGGGCGTCGCGTCCCGGTCGCGCGCAAAAGCTCGCGCGCAATGTGGATTTACTGCTCGCCATTTTTCCTTTTGAGAAAGATTGGTACGCCCGACGCGCTCCCGATTTGAAGGTCGAGTTCGTTGGTCACCCCATTATTGATCGTTACGCCGAATTCCGACCCAGCAAACGTTCCAACGAGCCGCTCGTGGTTTTTCTCCCGGGCAGCCGCATCGGTGAATTACACCGGCACGTGCCCGTCATGGGCCAGGCTGCGACGCTCATGGGCAAAGCTCGGAAGACCATGGTTCTGCCGAACGCCGAACTTGCGGAAGTCGCCAAAAAGCTTTTGCCACACGGCTCGGATATTCACTTGCAGGCAGGCGGTTTGCCCGAAGCACTTAGCGGCGCTGATCTCGCCATGGCGGCGACCGGCACGGTCACCATGGAATGCGCGTATTTCGGCGTGCCGACCGTAGCCCTGTACAAAACATCGCGGATGACCTACGAAATTGGAAAGCGCATCATCAAGGTGAAGTATCTAGCCATGCCGAACCTGCTCGCGGATGAACCGCTTTTCCCGGAATTCGTGCAGGACGCCGCCACCCCGGCGAATCTCGCGCGAGCCGCAAATGAATTGCTGGCAAACGATCCCCGCCGAAACGAGATCAGGGAAAAACTCCCGCGGGTGATCAAGCAACTCGGCCCACCCGGTGCCTCACGTCGCGCCGCACAAGCAATCAGCTCGCTGCTGCTGAATCGCTAAGCTCGGCTTTTTTCAGCAGCGAATCGAGATTTTCAAGGCACAGCCGCGACCACGACTCGTATCCCGAAAGATCCTTCACGGCCTCGGCAATCGGAACGAATTCAGGCGAGACAATCCCGCTTCGGTGGCCGACGACATTCTCATTGGCAACATGCATGATATGCACGACACCGAAGTGCACCTGCCCAACCTCGGTACTGTCGTCGTTAATCACCGCAACCATGGACTCGTTCATTTCGTCCACCGCAACTTCCTCCATGATCTCGCGCCGCATCCCATCGTGATAACCAACATTCGAGAACAGGCTGCTGTCCTCATCCGAAATGTGCCCGCCAATCCCGACCGAATACAGCCCGTGCAATCGTGTCTCCTGGCCGCCCTTTCCGCGCCGATATCGCAGGACTTTGCCGTCGCAGAGCACCAGCACATACGGGATGAGTTGCTTGTAGCGCTTGTCCTGTTCGGCCTCACTTCGATTGATATACACAAGCCGCTTCGAAGAGGTGACCACGGGGAGATATTTGTCCACGTCCATGCTCAGGCCCTGGAAAACGCCGATTTCCTCCAGCAAGCTCCGGGGAAAACACAACACTCTTTCTTCACTCGCCATGCGATTATCCTCACTATGCCCCGGCTTCGACCGCGAGTAAAAGTTGTTTTTAGTTATTCACCCGTTATCCACATGCTCGTTTTTCGAGGTTGGATCAAAGGTGCAAAGCGATTACGATAAGCGATCATGCATCCGCGGGACTGGTTGAATCTGACCCGAAGAGATTTTCTGGCCACGAGCGCAAGCGGGCTCGGGCTGCTGGCAGTCGCGTCATTGCTGAGGGAGCAGGGATTGCTGGCGAATCAACGTGCCAACCGCGGAGTCACAGGAGCACATTTCCCCGCGAAAGCGCGTTCGTGCATTTTCATCTACATGGAAGGCGCTCCGAGCCAGATGGATTTGTTCGATCCCAAGCCAAAGCTGAACGAACTCGACGGCCAAAAGCTGCCCGAGTCCATGACCAAACAAGTTCGGTTCGCTTTCATCCAGAAAGAAAGTGCCGTGCTGATGGGCAGCCCGCGCGAATTCAAAAAGCACGGCCAATGCGGGATGGAGCTTTCTGACCTGCTGCCGCATCTTTCGCAGTGCGCGGACGACATTGCGCTCATTCGGTCCATGCACACCGACCAGTTCAATCATCATCCCGGCCAACTGATGATGAACACCGGCTCTGGAACGTTTGGCCGGCCGACAATCGGGTCCTGGTTGAATTATGGACTTGGGAGTGAATCCAAAAACCTTCCGGGCTACGTCGTGCTCACCGCCGGTCGCGGTCTGAGCGGCGGGGCGACATTATGGTCGAACGGCTTTCTTCCATCGAATTATCAGGGCGCGCTGTTCCGAAGCAAAGGCGATCCCGTGCTGAACCTCAGCAATCCGCCGGGGATCACGCCAGAGATGCAGCATCATGGGATTGAGGCGATCGGCGATTTGAATCGCCTGCACCAGAAGTATGTCGGCGACCCGGAAATCGCCGCGCGCATCGCCGCTTACGAATTGGCATTCAAGATGCAAACTGCCGCGCCGGAGTTGATGGATCTTTCGCGCGAATCCCAGGCGACGCTTGATGCGTATGGCGTCGACCGCGAGGACATGAAGATCAAAGCCGACCGCGCCGGTGGCCCCGGCCAATTTCGCGCCTTCGCGCGCAATTGCCTGCTCGCGCGCCGCCTGGTCGAGCGAGGCGTGCGCTTCGTGAATCTCTATCACGCGTCCTGGGACCATCACAGCAACCTGGACGCGGAACTCACTTTCAACGCCGGCATGTCAGACCAACCCATCGCCGCTTTGCTGAAAGACCTCAAAGAACGCGGCCTGCTGGATTCAACCCTGGTGGTGTGGGGTTCGGAGTTTGGCCGCACGCCGCTCGGTGAAAATCGTAAAGGCTACAAAAAAGTCACCGGGCGCGATCATCATCCGTTCGCCTTCACGATCTGGATGGCCGGCGGCGGAGTGAAAGGCGGCCAGGTGATCGGCGAGACTGACGAAATCGGCTGGAACATCGTGAAGGACCCCGTCCACATCAACGATTTCCACGCCACCCTGCTCCATCTCTTCGGCTTCGACCACACCGAACTCACCTATCGTTTCCAGGGGCGCGATTTTAGACTGACGGACGTCGCGGGCGACGTGGTGCAAAAGCTTTTAGCTTAGCTTCTGAGACTTGCGAGTGCATTGCGCGCTGATAGACTCAGTTTGTGACTCTTAAAGCGATCATCCATGAGGCGGAAGAAGGAGGGTTTTGGGCCGAGGTTCCTGCATTGCCGGGATGTGTGACCCAGGGCGAAACAGTCGAGGAAGTCACGCAGAATTTACGTGAGGCGATTGAAGGCTGGTTGAGCGTTGAGACGCCGCAGGGCCAAGCCGGGCGAAACGACAGGGTCATCGAGCTTGCGGTGTGAAGCAAGTCTCGGGCAAGGAGCTGGCACGGGCTGTTCAGCGTAAAGGATGGACGCTCGCAAGAATCCATGGAAGCCACCATATCTTTGTCTTTCCGGGACGCCGAGAGCGGATCGTAATCCCAGTTCATGGAAATAAGCCGCTGAAAATTGGCCTGCTGCGTTCACTGATGAAGATCGCAGAATTGGAAGAAACTGATTTGTGACGCTCTAAATCAGTTGACGATTGCTCCAATTCAGGTTTGGGTGGCGTGAGGAAAGATATGCAAAGACTGAAATGGCAGTGGGTTGGGATCGTTTTATTTTTGGCGGCGTTGACCGCAGCGCGGGCGCAGCTTCCGGGCGGCGGCGGACTGGGGCCGGGTACGCCACAATTCTCGGCGGCGTTCTCGAAATTATTCGGCGAACACAAAGCCTTCTCCGCAGACATGGACTTGCAGATGACCGAACAAGGCAACAACCAGGGCTTATCCACGCCGGCGAAGATTTGGTATTTGGAAGGCAAGAGCCGCCTGGAACTTGATCTTACGCGCGCCAAAGGGCCGCAATTGCCCGCGGGCATGGGCGAGCAACTCAAGGCCATGGGCATGGGCGAGATGACCATGATTTCCGAGGAAGGAAAAACCAGTTCCTATCTGGTCTATCCGGCGCTGCAGTCCTACGCTGTCATTCCCACACCGAACAGCAAACCGGCTGACGACAGCAAAATCAAATTGGACACCACTGAGCTGGGCAAGGACACCGTCGACGGCCAGGCGTGCATCAAGAACAAGGTCGTCATCACCGACGCGGACGGGACCAAGAGCGAAGCCACGGTCTGGAACGCCACGCAAATGAAAAAATTCCCGGTCCGCATTGAGACCGCTAAGGACAACACGAAAGTCCAGATGACATTCAAGAACGTGAAGCTCGCCAAACCCGATACCAAACTCTTCGAACCTCCCGCCACCTACAAGAAACACGAGAATGTTCAGGCCATGATGCAGGAAGCGATCATGAAGAGCATTCAGGGCGGGGCCAAATAAGTTGGTAGGAGCGCTGCCGCTGGCAGCGCTCGCGGGTGCCAGCGGCACCCGCACTACCTTATAGGATCGACAGAAACTCCAGCACTCGCACTTCGTCCGCGAACAGGGCAACGATCTTGTTGTCGCGGAAGTCAATATCGACTGGGTATCGCTCTTCGATGTGGTCCCAGATCACGCGGCCATCGCGCGGATGCAACCGATAAAAGCGCGTGTGCGCGGGCACCTTCTTCCCAAAACGCACGCCGCCGCTGGCATGCGCTTCAGCGCCGTAAAAGAACTTGCCTGAGAACAAGTTCACTTGCCCCGTCTGTCTCAGCGTCCACAACACTTTTCCGTCCTGCGGATCTACCTTCACGAGCATCGGCAGTGTCTTGCGCGAGATATCAATCTGGTCGCTATACTTGATTTGTTCCTGCTGCGCGCTGGTCGTCACCACATACATCATGCCTTCGCTGTCGAACTTCAGGTCCGAAACACCTACCGTCGGCAGACGCCAGCGCGCGTTGCCCGTGGCGATGTCAAACGCGGCGAGCACGCCTTGATCGAAAAAATACAAAATCTTGCCGCGCTCAACGCAAGGCATCGGCGGCTCCCAATACTCCTGGCTCCACGGCGCCCGGCCGCTGCCCATCATCATGGCCGATGTAGCTGGATACGTGAGTTTTGTTTCCCAGAGCTTTTGATTCTTCTTGTCGATGACCATCATGGTCTTGCCCGCGGTGAGAACATCGACGGTGTTCAGCGTGAAGAGTTGCGGCGGGCCGATGACTTCCCCTACCCAATCGGGAATGCTTCCGCCAGCAAGCCTGCGCTTGATCCTCACGAGATAACGGCTTTCATCCTCGAAGCGCACGCCGCCAGTGCGTTGTTCCTGGATTTCGTTCAGGATTTCGTTCGCGACATCAGTGGTCTTCGTCGGATTCAAATCGCCTTCCAAGACAGATTTCCCAGGCCGCTTCTTCATCGTGCGCTGCTCGGTGATTTTCGCCTGGAGCATGCTGACCTCCATCTGGGCAACGTTCGTCCGGGCATTGACAATGTACGTGCCGACCGCGCTGTGGATATAACGCTGCGTTTGTTCGTCCAGGAAATCCGTTCGGATATGAATCGTCATTGCGGTCAAAGGAATGTCGACGTCCGGCAACAGTATTCGATTGGCGTTCGTCGAGAGCGAAAGCGCTATTTTGAACTCGTCCGTCTGCGTCTCGCCGCCCGGCAAACGCACCAGGGTCACCGCCCTCTCGCCGAACGGTTTGTCGCAAAACGCCATCAACGCTCCGTCGCGCGCGATCACGCGGCGCAAATTCCCGCTAAACGGGATTTCCTTGTCCTTCGTGCCGCTCGCCCAATCAACGTGAGTGAACTTGTCCGTGTAAGCGACCCAGATGTCTGAGTCCTGAACGTGAATGCGGATTTCTCGCAGCCACTTTTCTTCGATAGCCGCAGCGGCATCCGCCAGCTGCTCGGCCTCGGATTTCGGCTCGCGCTCATAGGACATCAGGAATTCGGCCTCCTTGTTCTTGCCCTCAGCCCGCAACCTGGCGAGGCGCACCTTGGCATTTTCCGCTTCGAATTGATCCGCATCGACCTCGGCGGCGGCGGCTTCCTTGATCTTCTCTGGATCGAACAAATGCGCGGACCAGACCTCGCGTTTGCTCTTGATATTGTAGCGGGCCAGCTTATTGCCGTGCTGGACCAGGATTTCGTCGGGCGTAATGAATTTGCAAAAGCCTTCGTTCCTCTTTTCGGGAAGCTTGACCGTGTAAATGGGCTTGGGACGCGACAAGAAAAAGTTGTACCACATCGCCACCCCGGCAAGCACCGCCAGCAGCGCAACAACGGCGTACACAACCGTGCGCACTTTTTTCCAGAAGCGCGCCTCGACGACATCACGCTGCCCTTCGTACACCGGCAGGGTCACGCCCGTGCGCTCGGCCTGACCGGCACAATAGGCCGAGCATACGTAACCGAACAGCGCCATGCATTGCACGCAGATCGGCTTTTTGCAAACGAGGCAATTCGTCGCCGCCGGCTGGTCGCTATGGCGATGGCAAAGCACCGGGGCAGGTTCCTGCCTGGCGCCGCCGAACTGCTGCCGAACGATTTGATCGAGCGCGGCCGAATTGTCCGTGCCGCACTGGTTGCACACGAACCGGATCGGGTTGTTCACATTTTCCGCGCTGACCTCGAGCGCGAATTTCACTCCGCACTGGCATTGAATCTTGATCGTCATGCGTCAAGGCTTCGGGTTCAGCAAAACGACGCCGTTCGTCAGCGGCAGCGGGAACGGCGCTTTGGGCGTGCTCATCTCAAGCCGGCCGTCGACGAACAAAAAATT
>Ga0111538_10014493_pt1 | contig 10388 bp, 9 predicted proteins | sample SoiMethybrSBSTD1_FD_79669 | JGI IMG/M metagenome (GOLD analysis project Ga0111538, IMG submission 79669) | Bulk soil microbial communities from a Populus tree surrounding site in Tennessee, USA - Soil MetaG P. TD hybrid SBSTD1 (version 2)... | ecosystem: Environmental > Terrestrial > Soil > Tree... | reverse complement strand
GTCCGAGCTCAAGGCCATCGTCGGCCAGACGGCACGGCTCGTCCTGTGGCAGGTGCCGCCGGTCGCTCTGATTGGATCGCTCGTGGTGGTGTTTCTGCCGGCCGAGTGGGCTCTGCTGCGATGGCCGCTGGCGATTGTCATCGTCGCGTTCGTCGTCTCGTTTCCGCTGCGGATGTTCAATGCGGTGCTTCAGGGGCTGCAGGATCTGGCGTTTCTCGGCAGCCTGCAGCTCGCAGCATGGGCCGCAGGCGCGGCCATCACCATTGCCGGTGTGACCGGCGGTCTTGGCCTGTACTCGCTCTCAGCCGGATGGATCACCACGCAGTTCGTATCGGCGATCGTCGGATGGCGGCGTCTCGTCAACACGCACGGTCACATACTGCCCGCGCGTTTGCCGGCGTTGACCTGGTCGGCCGCGAAGCAGCAGCTCGGCACGGGCGCGTGGATCAGCGTCAACCAAATCGCGCAGGTGCTTCTCGGCGGCACCGATCTCGTCGTGATTGGCAAGCTCCTCGGTCCGGAAGCCGTCGTGCCGTACGCGTGCACGGGCAAGCTACTGACGATGCTCGCCAATCAGCCGCAGATGTTCATGCAGATGGCGCTGCCGGCGCTGAGTGAGCTGCGGACGGCGGCGTCGCGCGAGCACCTCTTCGACGTGGCGCGCAGCATGGCGCAAGTGATGCTGCTGCTCAGCGGCGCCATCGTCACCGTCGTCCTTGCCGTGAACGCACCGTTCGTCGTCTGGTGGGTTGGCGACTCTCGATTCGCCGGCATGGGTCTCACGGCGCTGCTGCTGCTGAGCATGCTCATGCGGCACATGAATTCGACGCTCGTCTACACGCTGTTTTGCTTCGGCCACGAGCGACGACTGGCCGTGACCTCGGTTGCTGACGGTGTGGTTGGGCTGATCGTGATGCTGATCCTCGTCCCGTTGCTCGGTCTGTACGGTGCGGTGCTCGGGTCGTTGACGTCGCTCGCGCTGGTCAGCCTGCCGGCAAACCTGCGGGCGCTCGCGCGGGAAGAGGGCGGCTCGCCGGTCACCTTCCTCGAACCCCTGCGCCCGTGGCTCGTGCGCTTCGTGCCGACGGTTATGGCGATCGCCGCGCTCACGTTTGTGTGGAAGCCCTCCGGCCTCTGGGCGTTTGCGCCACTGGCGCTTGCCGTCAGCGTGCTGTATGCCGTCGTGATGGTCCCGGTGATGACGACGCCGCCACTGGGGCCGATGTTGAGCGCGCGGCTGCGGCCCTGGGTGTCACGTGTGCCGCAGCTTGCCCGTCACCTCGCCAAGCCAGCAGGTGCTGTCGCCCGATGAACGTCGTTCATATCGTGCCGGCGCCATTCGGACCTCACGGTGTGGTGGGCGGCGCCGAGCGCTATGCCCTCGAGTTGGCGCGGCAGATGGCCGACCGCGTGCCAACGACGCTTGTCACGTTCGGCCAGAAACGACACGAGCACTCCGTTGGGGCGTTGCGCGTGCGCACGATTGGCAATCCCTGGTTCGTTCGCGGTCAGCGCACCAATCCATTCAGCTTTGATGTCTTCCGCGAAATGCGTGGCGCCGACGTCGTGCACTGTCATCAGCACCACGTCCTGGTGAGCAGTGCGGCCGCAGCGTGGTCACGCCTCACCGGCCGGCAGGTCTTCGTCAGCGATCTGGGCGGCGGGGGATGGGACGTGTCGGCCTACGTCTCCACAGACACGTGGTTCCACGGTCACCTGCACTTGAGCGAATACAGCCGTCGTATTCACGGCCACGCGACGCTCTCGCGGGCGCGGGTGATTGGTGGAGGTGTTGACACCCGAAAGTTCTCGCCCGATCGGAATGTGCCTCGTGATGGTGGGGCTCTTTTTGTCGGCCGTTTGCTCCCGCACAAAGGCATCGCCGATCTGATTCGCGGATTGCCAGATGGTGTGCCGCTGACCGTCGTCGGTCCGGTCCCCGATCCGGCCACGAAGGATCGACTTGTCGAACTGTCGCGAGGCAAGGCGGTCACGTTCCTGCACGGACTCGACGATGAGGCCCTCGTGCACGAATACCGGCGGGCGATGTGTATCGTCCTGCCGAGTGTCTATCGCACTGACGAGGGGTATGAAACGGTCGTGCCCGAGTTGCTCGGGCAGACGCTGCTCGAGGGCATGGCGTGCGGGGCGCCGGCGATCTGCACGGACGTGGCGAGTATGCCGGAGATCGTCGAGCACGGTGTCAGCGGCTTCGTCGTCCCGCCCAACGATCCAGCGAGCATCGGGGAGCGGCTTTCGTGGCTCAGCGCCCATCCGGCCGAGGCCGCGAGCATGGGTGAGGCCGGCCGTCGTCGTGTGTTGGCGAAATTTACCTGGACCCACACGGTCGATTGCTGCCTCGAGGCGTACCGCGAAGCGCGGTCAGTGGGACAGGCGCGGTCGCGAGTCGCCGTCACGGGAGGCGCGCGGTGACGATTCTCGAGCGCGTGATCGCGGCTGGCCGCCCGTTGCAGGTGAAAGGGAAGGGCTTCCTGCTCAATCCGATCACGCCCCATGAGGGATCGCGGGAGGTGACGGTTGCCGGTGGCTACCGGATGACGGTGGATCTTGCGAACGCGATTCACCGGCAGATCTTCATGGGCTGCTTCGCGCGCGACATGACGAAGTGGGCCAGGGCATTGCTTCCTCGCGGCGGCGCCTTCCTCGACGTCGGCGCACATGCCGGATACTTCTCGCTGCTCGCATCGCATCGGGTCGGCCCTTCAGGCCGCGTGTTTGCAGTCGAGCCCAATCCGCGGACGTTCGCGGCGCTGCAGCGCCACCTGACGCAGAACGCGGTGCGAAATGTCCACGCGACGATGTGCGGCCTCGCCGATCGTGAAGGTGTGCTGGCGCTGCACCTGCCGCCGTCACAACTCGACTACAACGCCACGATGCTGCCACGGGACGGATGGACGCGTGCTGAGGTCCCGGTCCGAACGCTCGACGCGTGCGTACGCGAGTGGAACATCGATCGCATCGACCTGATGAAGATTGACGTCGAAGGCGCCGAACCGCTGGTGCTGGCCGGTGCGGAGGCCGCACTGACGCGCGGCGTGGTGCGTCACGCGATGATCGAGGTCAACGGTCCACGTCTGAGCGAAGGCGGACCAGGACCTGCCGCGCTGGCCCAGACATTGATGCGTCTGGGGTTCATGCCAGCCTCGCTTGCCCTCGGCCGCGTGACGGCTGAATCGTGGACAACATTCGACACCGATCCAGACCATGAAACCGATTGCCTGTTCGTCCACCACACAGCGCTGACGTGAGTTCCTGGCACATCATCACCAGCGAGTACCCGCCGGACGTGGGCGGCGTCAGCGATTATTCGCGTCAGGTGGCCGAGGGGCTCGCGCGCATGGGCGACGAGGTCCATGTCTGGTGTCCTCGTGCGGGTGAGCCATCACGCGTGCGTGGCGTGCAGATCCATCCAGAACTCGGGGCCATTCGACCGCGTGACTTGCGGCGTCTGGACGACCTGCTCGCGCCGTTCCCTGCACCGCGACGGCTGTTGGTCCAGTGGGTCCCGCACGGCTTCGGGTACCACTCGATGAACGTGTGGTTCTGCCTCTGGCTCGCGAAACGCGCGTGGCGCGGTGACGAGATCGAGTTGATGGTGCACGAACCATATCTCGAGTTTCGCCGCGGGCCGGTTCGTCACGCGCTCATGGCATGCGTCCACAGGTTGATGACGATCGTCCTGCTCGGCGCGGCCCGCAAGGTGTGGATCTCGATTCCCGCATGGGAACGACTCCTGAGGCCGTATGCGCTCGGTCGGAAGGTCCCGATGCAGTGGCTGCCCGTGCCTGGTTGTGTTGCCGAAAGGAGTGCGGCGTCCGCAGCCGCCGTTCGATTGAAGTACGTGGCCGACGGACAGCACCTGATCGGGCACTTCGGCTCATACGGAGGGGCGGTCCAGTCGCTGCTGTTTGAGCGATTGCCGCACATCATGGAGGGCACGGTGACGCCGTCGCTGCTGCTGCTCGGTGCTGGCAGCGAGCGGTTTCGCGAGGCGCTCGTCGAACGTCATCCCTCTTGGAGCGCGCGGGTCCATGCCGCGGGGTATCTGTCCGCTTCGGATCTCGGCGCGCACATCGCGGCGTGCGATCTGTTTGTACAGCCGTATCCCGACGGGATCACGTCGCGGCGAACCAGTGCGATGGCGTGCTTGTCTCGGGGACGTCCAGTCGTGACAACCAGCGGTCACCTCACTGAGCCGCTGTGGGCGGAGACCAGGGCGGTTGAGATCGTCGAGGTCAGTGACAGTGCCGCGTTTGCGTCGAGTGTCGTCAGCCTGCTCGCACACGCTCACGCGAGGGCGGAACTGGGCGCGCGCGGACAGCAGGTGTATGCCGAACGGTTCTCCGTCATCCGGATCGTGAACGCCTTGAGGGCAGCGTAGGACACCGTGCGACCGATTGAGTCCGCGATGTCGCGCGTGCACGTGCACGCGACGCCACTGCTCGAACGGCGCATGCAGGCCGCGCTCGCCAGCCGTGGCACGAGCGGCGATCCGATTTACAACGCGGCGCGTGCGAAGGCGCACGCGATGAACCTCACCGGTCGCGTTTTGGAGTTTGGCGCCGGCACCGGTAGGCTCATCACGCAGCTCGTCGCCGATGGTTGCGCCTGCACGTTCACCGGTGCGGATCTGCTGCCGAGGCCGGCCGGAATTCCAGGCGACATTGAGTGGATTCACGCCGATCTCAACGCGCCGCTGCCATCGGCCGACGGTTCGTTCGACGCGATCATCTCGACCGAGGTGATCGAGCACCTCGAGAATCCGCGTGCCGTCTTCAGGGAATTCGCGCGTCTGCTGCGCCGCGGCGGGCGGCTTCTGCTGACGACGCCGAATCAGGAGAGCATTCGCTCGCTGGCCTCATTGATCGTGCGCGGACATCACGTCGCGTTTCTCGATGAGAGCTATCCCGCGCATCTGACCGCGCTCGTCCGCAAGGACCTGGAGCGACTCTGTCTCGAAGCCGGGTTCGAGCCGCCGGTGTTCTCGTACACCGACTATGGAGCCGTGCCGAAGTGGACGTCGTTGACGTGGCAGTCCCTGAGCGGTGGCCGGCTGCGTGGACGCTGGTTCAGCGACAACCTCGTGGCCGTGACGAGGCGCGCCTGACGTGCGTATCGCGGTCCTCAACTGGAGCAATCGCCGAATCGGCGGCACCGGCACCTATCTGAGTGCGGTCATGCCGCATCTGCAGCGCGCCGGCCACGAGGTCGGGCTATGGCACGAGGTGAACACGCCACTCGACTACGATCTGATTCCGCTGCCGCCGGCCGCGCCGGTCTGGTCGGTCGCCGATCTCGGGCTCGACGAGGCGCTCACCGGCCTGTCATCGTGGCGTCCGCACCTGCTCTACTCCCACGGCATGCTCGATCCGGAGGTTGAGCGCCGCACGCTCGACATCGCCCCCGCGGTGTTCTTCGCACATAACTACTACGGCACCTGCATCAGTGGCGCGAAGACCTTCAAGAACCCAGTCGTCACACCTTGCGATCGGCGATTCGGGTGGCAGTGTCTGGCTCATTACTACCCGCGTCGCTGCGGCGGATGGAACCCGGTGACCATGGTCCGGTTGTACCGCCAGCAGCGGGATCGCCTCGAACTCCTCTCCCGCTACCGCGCCATCGTCACGCACTCCGAGCACATGCAGAACGAGTACATCAACCATGGCCTCGCGGCGTCGCGTGTGTTCAACGTCAAGTACGGCTCCGACCTCGAACGTCGCAACGAGCCCTGTCCGTCGGCAACGGCGGCCACGGTGGACGACACGAGAGCGTGGCGTCTGCTCTTCGTCGGCCGCATGGATGAACTCAAGGGCGGCGGCGAGTTGCTCGAGTCGCTGCCGCACGTCGTCGAACGGCTTGGCCGGCCGCTGCACCTGACGTTTGCCGGTGATGGTCCACAACGCGCGGAGTGGACGGCGTTGGCGTCGCGGATCTGCCGGGACAGGCGCATCGAGGTCGAGTTCACGGGCTGGGTCGACCGCGTCGAGATCGACGGTTTGTTCGCACGCTCGGATCTGATGGTCCTGCCCAGTCTCTGGCCGGAGCCGCTCGCGCTGGTCGGCCTCGAGGCGGCGCGTCACCGTCTTCCCGTCGCGGCGTTCGCGGTCGGCGGCATCGGCGAGTGGCTCACGCCGGGGCAGAACGGACAGCTGGCGCCAGGAAATCCGCCGACCGTTGAGGGCCTGACCGCGGCGATTGTGGCGTGCCTCAAGGATCCGCAGACGCACGCGCGGCTGCGTGAAGGCGCGGGCCATCGCTCCGCAGACTTCTCATTCGACACCCACGTCGATCTGCTCTTGCAAGCCTTCAACGACGCCGCACGCGCCGCATAGCATGCGTATCCTCGTCGCACATCAGGTTCCTCGGGCGAGAACGGGCGGCATGAGCCGAATCATGGCGTTCATCCACGATCGGCTCGAGTCGGCAGGACACGAAGTCGAGTACTTCTGCTCGGACGATGTGCCGGCATCGTGGGCGGGATGGTGGGGAAGGCGGGTGTCGTTTCCGATGGCTATCCGCGCCAAGGCAATCGAGGCCGATCGCCTTGGACGCCCCTACGACATCGTCAACGTGCACGAGCCCAGCGCGGCGCCGCTGCTCATCGGGCGTCGGGCGAGTGCGGCCGCGATCGTCGTAACCAGCCATGGGCTCGAGCGGCGCGCGTGGGAGCTGGCCAAGGAAGAAGGCCGCTTCGGCCGTGAGACGCCAGGCTGGCGCACACGGCTCACCTATCCGCCGAGTGCGCTCTGGCCAGCCGACCTTGCGCTGCGGCGCGCCGATCACGTCCTCTGCCTGAACGACGAGGATCGGCAGATTCTCGTCAACAATGTGCATCGCGCCCCGGCGAGCGTGACACGCATCTATCCGGGCGCCGACCAGATTTACGCGCTCGCATCCGAGCCGCGCGACTATTCGCGGGCGTCGCAGGTGATGTTTGCCGGTACCTGGCGCAAGAACAAGGGCGTCGAGGATCTCGTCCCGGCCTTTGTCGCATTGGCCGAGCGTCACAGCGACCTCACGCTGCAGGTGATTGGTGCGGGCGTGCCGCCGGATGTCGTGCGCGGGCAGTTTCCGGAGGCGATTCGCGGCCGTATCCACTGCGACACGCCGCAGGACGATTGCGATATGGCTGCCGCGTTTGCTGCGGCCGATCTGTTCCTGTTGCCGAGCCTCTTCGAAGGCACGCCGCTCACGCTGATTCAGGCCATGATGAGCGGCCTTCCCATCGTCACCACGGCGACGTGCGGAATGAAAGATGTCATCGTCGATCGGCAGAACGGCCTGCTGGTACCGATTCGATCGCCGCAGGCGCTCGTGACGGCGATCGACGCTCTTCGCGTAAATCAATCGCTTCGTGAGCAGCTCGGAAAAGCCGCTCGCGCCGAAGCGCGAGCCCGCTACACATGGGACCGCGCCGCAGAGCCCGTGCTGCGCGCCTACGAGACAGTGATGCGTGCGCGGATGGACCGTGCCGCCCATCGCGTGCCAGCTGTCGAGACGTTGTGAAGGTCCTCTCGCACTACATCGCCTGGACGATCGGTCTCGCGCCGGCCACGACACAAACGACGAGCGCCGAGCGTGACTGTCTGGCCCGCTATGTCACTGGCCGCCGTCGCCTGGTCGAGATCGGCGTGTGGCACGGCGTGACGACGAAACGCCTGCGGGCGGCGATGCACACCCGGGGCGTGTTGAGTGCGGTCGATCCGTTTCCGGTCGGACGGCTCGGATTCAGCGTCCAGCAGCACATCGCGCATCGGGAAGTGGACTCGATCGCCAACGGACAAGTCGCCTGGCTGCGGACCACCGGCGCTGCGGCAGCGCGCGATCACCAGTCGGTCGACTTTGTATTCATCGATGGCGATCACAGCGAGCACGGTCTGCTCGCTGATTGGCGTGCCTGGAGCCCGCTCGTCGAGGGGGGTGGAATCGTCGCGCTCCACGACAGCCGCTCGACGCCGGAGCGCCCGATCGATCATGCCGGCAGCGTGAAGGTGACCAACGACGTCATTCTGCGCGACGAGCGATTCTCGGTGGTGGATACCGTGGACAGCCTGACCGTCCTGCAAAGGCGCGCATGAGCTTGCGTCGTCGATTCGGCGCGGAGCTTCGGCAGTGGTACTGGTGGAGAACGCTCCGCCGTGTTCAGGCCGAAGGTGCGGGCACCGCGTTCCGCCGGTGGCGGCAGTGGAGTCTGGTGCTCGCGACCGCGCCGGTGCGCGCCGATGCACCCGGGCGGTCGCCGGTCGAAGTCCATCTGCTGTGCCATCGCGGCGATCACCTGTGCGCCATCTGGGCGTTGAAGACGCTGTATCGGACGTCGGGCCTGCGATGGCCAGCGGTGATCCACGTGCAGGGCGTGTGCACGGCTTCAATGCAGCGGCGCTTCCGCGCGCACGTGCCGGATGCTCGCGTCATCCTGCAGGACGAGGCGGATGCGCGCGTGCTACAGGCGCTGGCCGATCGCCATCCTCGACTCCTCGACGCGCGGCGGCAGTCGCCGTTCATGATGAAGCTGATCGATCCGGTGCTGCTTGGCAGCGCCGGGCGAATCGTCATCCTCGACAGCGACGTCCTGTTCTTCCGCGATCCTCGCGAGCTCCGTGCGCATGTGGAGCAAGCGCCCGCCGATGCGTGGCTGTTCCAGCGGGATCCCGCCAGCACCTACAACGTCACCGAAGACGTGGCCGCCTCAGCGCTCGGCATTCGCATTCCCGAACGCGTCAACAGCGGCATTGCTGTCGTGCCGCGATCGCTCGTCGACCTCGATCTCTGTGAACAGCTCCTCGAGCATCCGGAGGTGCGGCGTCCGAGCGGCTGGATCGAACAGACGCTGTTTGCGCTGTGTGCGGGCGCGCGGGGCCGTGTCGAATATCTATCGCCTTCGTATTTGATCTCGCTCGAACGAGGACTCGACTACAGCGCATTCACGGCCCGTCATTACGCTGGGCCAAGCCGGCCGCTGCTCACCGAAGAGGGGATGCCGTACGCCGTGCTGCAGGGGTGTCTCGGTCTGCCGTCGCATGGCTAAGCTCTGGGCTCTCCGTGCACTCTGGCGCATGTTCCGGTATCTGCGGAACTGGCGCGAGGTCTGGGCCGCCTACCGCACCGCGCAGCGGCTTCCGCCGCTGCAGTTCAGACGCGGGTTCGTCCTGAATCACGGCCCAGCCGATGATCCGATCCTGCTGCTGCACACGGTATTCGCTCGATCCGAGTACGGCGCGCTCGCCTCGGGGCGCTTCCGGTACCTCGTGGACATCGGCGCGAACATCGGCTCCGTCACACTCGACCTCGCGTGGCGAGATCCGAATCTCAAGGTCGATGCGTACGAACCGAACCCGCTGACCTTCGACACGCTGAGCCGCAATGTTCGCGAGAACGGGCTTGATTCGCGCGTCCGCACCTACCGTGACGCGGTGACCAGTCACAACGGCGAGGTCCTGCTCTGGAGCGGGGACTCGAGCGTGTTGTCGAGTGTGAGCGCGAGCGCCGAAATCGGCGGCGTCTCGGTCCCCGTGCCGACCATTTCACTCGATCGGGCGATCACACGCACAGGCAGCGAGCTGGTGGCGATCAAGATCGACGCCGAGGGTGCTGAAGTCGAGATGCTCGAGTCAGCCTCTGACGCAGCATTGGCCGCGATCGGCGAGATCGCCCTCGAGTACCACGACTCAATTGTTCCCGACGCCCGAGCACGCTGCGAGGCCGTCCTGACCAGGGCTGGCTTCGTCTGCCGAAGCATGGCGTTCAGCCACGACCAGGGCATCCTCATCGCCCGGCGCCCGCGGGCTAAGCGACTGATGGCCGCCCGTTGGGCCGAAGCCTAATCGACCGATAACTCTCGATAGCAATGGCTGAGCTGAGGCTGGCGCGACCGCGCGTCCTCTTCTTTGTCGAAGGCAATACCGACATCCGTTTCGTCGTCGGGTTGAGCGAGATCTGCGACCTGACGATGGCGGTGCCGGCGCGCGCCTACGAGGAGAGCACCCTCAAGGCGCGAGTGGCGGCCTGCGGTGCGCGGCTTCGGGTGCACGAGATTGCCGGCGGCCGCGCAGCATTTCAACTGCGATCGTTCGCGTATCTCTGGCGAGCGGTGCCCGCGTTCGACGTCGTCCTTGCGCAGGAGATGCTTCGCGGCTCTCTGAACGCGACGGTCGTGGGCGCACTCCGCGGCGTCCCCGTCGTCACGACGATGGCGCTGCCTCCGGTTGAGTACTTCCGATGCCGGCGTGAGCGAGGACAGGTAGGTGCCTTCGGTGCATGGGCGGGGGAGGCGGTCATCCGTACGTTGATGACGGTCAACGGACGACTGGCCACTCGCTGCCTTGCGCTTGGTCCGTATCTGCAGGACATCGCGCGTCATTACTGCG